>JACLAD010010667.1_pt1 | contig 28679 bp, 22 predicted proteins | sample 8027901 | NCBI WGS metagenome assembly JACLAD01 (sample SAMN15725071, study PRJNA655200) | protist metagenome | isolation source: fluorescence activated cell sorting (FACS) single amplified genomes of... | place: Spain: Blaines Bay Microbial Observatory, Mediterranean Sea | collected 2016-07-05 | reverse complement strand
GGGCGTTTCCCGCACATTCCGATGGCACCCTGTTGGCCGCGGCAAACCGATTCCTTGAGGAGTACAAAGCCTCAGGTGAGTTGGAATCCCTCAAGCAACAGCTGTTCGCCCACACTGACACTTTTTCCGCCGGCGGCTCACAGCGACTGAGTAAATTGGTGGCGGAACGGCTGCCAAAATTTGAACCAGCTTTCCGCGAGGTGGCAGAGCAATACGCCATTGACTGGCATCTGATTGCCGCCATAGCCTATCAGGAGTCCCACTGGAACCCCAGAGCCAAATCCCCTACCGGGGTTCGCGGATTAATGATGCTAACCTTGGATACTGCCCGAGAGATGAAAGTCACCAATCGTCTAGATGCCACCCAAAGCCTGCACGGCGGGGTGGCCTACTTTCTGAAATTAAAGAAGCGATTGCCGCAGCGGATAACTGATCCAGACCGAACTCTGCTGGCCCTTGCGGCCTACAATGTGGGCTTTGGTCACCTCGAGGACGCGCGTATCCTCACCGCGAGAAATAAAAAGAACCCCGATCTGTGGCGGGATGTTCGAGAACATCTTCCACTGTTGAGCAAGAAACAATATTACGCCACGCTAAAGCACGGCTATGCTCGCGGCCACGAACCGGTGATTTATGTGGATAATATCCAACACTACAGATCCTACTTACAACTGCACAGCTTGGGACAACAGACTCCATCAGATAATCACCAGCAGCCCGAGTTACCCGCTGATTGGCAATCCACTACACCCCATGCTCTGTAGGGGCCTTCATATGGCGGCGATGCTTAAAAAAATCTTTTATCAGCTGGCTACACTGTTGCTCTAATACGCCTCCCTGCCAGTCGATGCGATGATTAAAGTGAGACGGATCCATTAATTTAAACTGACTAGCCAAAGCCCCAGCGCGAGGCTCTGGTGCGCCAAAGATCACCCGGCGTATGCGCCCATGGACCATGGCACCTACACACATCACACAGGGCTCAATAGTCACATAGAGATCGCAGTCGGTCAGTCGATAATTACCGAGAGATTGCGCAGCCTGGCGCATGGCGACAATCTCCGCATGAGCGGTGGGATCGCAAGTTGTAATCGGGCGGTTATATCCCCAACCAATCACCTCGCCCGCGGCAACCACCACTGCGCCCACCGGCACTTCACCCACAACAGCTGCCTGCTGTGCGAGCTCCAGTGCCTGAGACATATAAAACCGATGATTGTTTTGCAAACTAAAAACCTATTTCTGGTGTGAATAAAAAATAGCGTAAACTCTCCTAGACCAACCTTCAGCCAAAACAGCACTATGACAACCAACTCTATCAAGACTATTCAAATCCGCGCCCATAAGGATTGGAAGACTGAACTCAGCCACACCGTCAATTCTACCTCAGAACTACTGAGCCGGCTGGGACTGCATGTACAAGACTTGTCAGCGCGCCAACAGGCCGCCCGCGACTTTGTCCTAAAAGTCCCCGAATCCTTTATTGCCCGCATGCATTATGGCGATCCACGGGATCCACTGCTTACGCAAGTGTTGCCCTGCGCCACAGAACTAAGGGACAACAATGCGTACAGCACCGATCCACTAGAGGAGTCAAAATACAACCCAGTGCGCGGCATTGTACATAAATACCGAAATCGCGTACTGCTGATTGTAAGCCCCAATTGCGCTATCAACTGCCGCTACTGCTTCCGCCGCCATTTTCCCTACGAGGAAAACCGCCAGAGCAAACAGCAATGGCAACAGGCACTGGAGTATATTCGCAGCAGAGAGGAAATTAACGAAGTGATCTACAGTGGCGGTGATCCTCTAGCCGCCAATGATCAGTTTTTGAGCTGGCTCAACGAACAGATAGCGGCTATCAGTCATATCAAACGCCTGCGAATTCATACTAGATTACCTGTGGTGATTCCCTCAAGGGTCGATAATCAACTACTAAACTGGCTGACCAATACACGCTTTAAACCTGTTGTGGTTCTACATATCAACCATGCCCAAGAAATTGATCAGTCCCTGCAAACGGCTGTACAGCGATTGTTAGACCATGGAATTAAAGTATTGAACCAAGCGGTGCTCCTGCGAGGGGTTAATGACAGTGCAGAGGCGTTAGTTAGTCTCAGCGAACGACTATTTGACTGTGGCATTATGCCCTACTACTTACATCAACTGGACCCAGTGGCGGGCGCCAGCCACTTTGATATCCCCGAGCAGCAGGCGCTGGACCTATATCGACAGATTCAGTTGCAGCTGCCAGGATACTTAGTTCCCAAATTGGTACGCGAGCAAGCAGGTGAACTATCTAAGACAATTCGCGGCAATTAGAATACGAGCTAAAAACCAAGTATCTTGCCTTGTTGTTCGTCAATCTACGCATGTTCTGCTCAAACTAAACAGCCCAAATCATTCATTTAATAATAATTTAAATATTTTATGCATTATTTGCCGCCAGATTCAGGCAGAACCTTGAAATCTATACTATAAGTACGTCTCCACTAATATTATCTCTTGGGGGAGATATCTATGAAATCGAAAATTGCTTTTAAATTAAATGCTATCGCAGCTGGAGTCATATCCATCGGCACTGGACTATCTTCGCTGTCCACCGCCGAGGAGATGGTCGAAGAAGTGGTTACTATTGGCAGTCGCGTTAAAGCGCGCTCAGTGACGGAGACACCGGCACCTGTGGATGTAATCACAGCATCAGAATTGGCCAATCAGGGGGATACAGATATCAGCAACCTGCTGCGCAATTCTGTGCCCTCCTATTCAGTGAATGATCAGCCCATTAGCGATGCGGCTACACTGGTCCGCCCCGCCAACCTGCGGGGCATGGCACCAGATCACACTTTGCTGCTGGTCAATGGCAAGCGCCGTCATCGCGCATCAGTTATTACTTGGCTAGGTAATGGCATCTCCAATGCATCACAGGGACCGGATACGGCCGCAATACCCGCTATGGCACTAAAATCTGTTGAAGTGCTGCGGGATGGTGCCTCATCAATCTATGGCTCGGATGCTATCGCTGGAGTTATAAACTTCCAACTCAAAGATGATAGCCAAGGCGGTGAAGTCGAACTGCGAACTGGCCAGTACTCTGCCGGTGATGGTCAACAACTCACCCTTGCCATCAACAAGGGATTGGCCCTGGGTGAAGACGGTTTTGCCAATGTGACTCTCGAGTACGGTAGTTCGGATGCGACCAGCCGCTCTGTGCAGCGAGATGATGCTGCCAAGCTAATAGCAAATGGCTATACCGGGGTGGCCGATCCAGCCATGATTTGGGGTCGCCCTATTGTTGATGACGATATGAAGTTATTTGCTAACTTTGGAATGGACCTAAGTGGCAGCACTGAAATCTATGGCTACGCCAATTACAATTCTAAGGATATTGATGGCGGGTTTTTCTTCCGCAATCCCCATACCCGTGGTGGTGTTTACGCTAAAACCAACCCCGGGGATAAGGTTGAAGAAGAGGGTAAAGAGTATACCGATGCGGAAAAAGAAGCCCTAAAAGATGATGATTTTCAAGAACTACTGGTAGCGGATTTAACTGCTGATGGCAGTGGAGACTGCAGCAAGTATGTTGTTAAATCTGACGATCTCACCAAGCAAGCGACCAGTCAAGCGCTATTAACTGCCTTAACAGGACTTAAAGCTGACGACAACTGTTACCATTTCTCAGAAACCCTTCCCGGTGGCTTTACCCCACGCTTTGGCGGCAATATCGCTGATCAAGCATTCTTACTTGGCATAAGAGGTGAAGCTGAGATGGGTCTTGGCTGGGATATCAGTGCCTACTACGGTAACAACAAGGCGGATTTTTATATCAACAACACGGTTAATGCCAGTCTGGGAGCAGACACACCTAGAAACTTTGACCCGGGATACTACCAACAGACCGATACCAATGTGAATATGGATTTCACCTATTCCACCAGCGAGATCCTCAGCTGGGCCTTTGGTGCTGAATACCGCGTTGAAGAGTTTACCATTGGTGCCGGAGAGGAGGCCTCTTGGAAAAAGGGCCCCCTCGCCATAGATTCAAATGGCGACGCTACCGCCTTTAGTACTTCTTCAAATGGCTTCCCGGGCTTTTCCCCCGATATTGCCGGTTCATTTGATCGCTCTAATTACGCTGCCTATGTAGAGGCCAATTGGGATGCAACGGATGATCTGTTGGTTCAAGCTGCACTGCGCTCTGAAGACTTTGAAGATTTTGGTGTTACCACTAATGGAAAACTCGGTGCCAATTACCGTATCAGCGACAACATGGGCATCCGCGGAACCTACAGCACCGGCTTGAAGGCACCAACCCCTGGCCAATCTAATGCAGCCAATGTTTCGACTGAACTGGACACCGTTACCAGTAAGCTGATGAATAAGGGTACCCTGCCTGTATCCAATCCAGTTTCCATACTGAAAGGTGCCAAGCCACTAGAGCCTGAGGAATCCAATAACTTTACTCTGGGTCTGTATGCTGCTGTGGGGGGATTCGATATCACTGTGGACTACTTTGATATCGATGTTGAAAATCGGCTAAATCTATCTAAAGATCTTAAACTGTCTACATCAGACATAGATAAACTTAAAGCGATGGATTATCCCGGCGCCGAGGATATCGCCGAAGTGCGCTTCTTCACCAATGACTTCGATACCAACACCAGAGGTTTTGATGTGGTCATTTCTACCACTTCGGGCGATACCGATTGGAATCTTGCCTATAACAACACCAACACTGAAGTCACGAGAAGTGGTGATAATATAGACGGTGACAGGAAACGCCAGATCGAAGATACCACACCGAATACCCGCTGGAACCTCAGTGCCAATCGCAATGTTGGTGCTCTGCGCTTACTGGGCAGGATTAGCTACTACAGCAAGTGGTGGGATCACGAGGATGAAAAACTCTTTGATGGCGAATATGTTATGGATATTGAAGCAGCCTACGATATCGATGACCAATCCAGTGTGCTGATTGGCGGTAGCAATATTTTCAATAACAGTGGTGATAACTCCAGCAAAACCGGCGAGCTTGGTCGTCAGTATAGTCAATTTGCCCCTATGGGCTTTAATGGTGCCTTTTGGTATGCAACCTATCGCTATAACTTCTAGGCGCACTCAGCTTTAGTTGTCTAGATAGAACTCGGGAGAGGGGTGGCATAGTCGCCCCTCTTCTCCGTTTACTCTCTTCTATTTCTTTACAGGGATTATTAGGGACGACAGCAGTTAATCAAGGACGTTTTCTACGAAGTAAATCAGAGACCCCTTTTGGTGCAGTGCTAGTCTTCACCGTCCTCGTCACCGCCACTCACCGCATCAGCCACTGACCCAACTGCAGAGATGGGGACTTTGACAATACTGGCGGTGGTTTCAACCACAGCAATGGGAAGAGTTACCAATGTGCAACCCGAGAGAGCTACAGCGAAGCAAATAATTAATAGTTTTTTCAATTGATTTAGTCCTTTATAAAGTTGATCCCATTTACCATAAGTCTGATTGGCAGAGACCTGTTTAAAATAGAAACGTATAGCAAATACCTAAAACAATAGTCCAAGACTGTAGACTATGAAGTTTTAAATAAAATCGGCTCTAGAGCCAGCGCCTTACCTGATCACAGTAGTCGATATATTCGCTGCCAAATAATTCACCCATGGCCTGCTCTTCAGGTGCGATTTGCATAATCGAGATATACAGAATAAATACTGGCAGTAATAGAACACTGGCCACTGCGCCAGTATAAACAGATAGCGCGATTAGGATAAGCAGCATTCCAAAATACATTGGGTTACGACTGTAGCCAAATATACCCGAAGTGGCCAGAGCGGAGGCAGATTTTGGTTGTAGCGGATTGACCGTAGTCTGTAGCTGTCTAAAAGTTGCCACAGCGGCTACAATCACGCTTAGAGCAACAATCAATATCAACAGTGCCAACAGACCCTGCCGCCTAAAGGTCATCGACGGCAACAGTGCTGTTGAGTAATATATCAGGCCACCAAAAAATAGGGTGACTAGGGGCGGTGGGACTTTATTTTTAAGCGTCATAATTTTTTGCGCTTGGGGCGATCCATCGCACTACATAAAAGACATTTCTCAGTATGTTAAGCCAAAGTACTAGCTAGCTGAAGTATCTGCAACTCGCTGAGCCGTTAGTTGATACTGGGCCACCATCTTTTGCGGCGTATTATCGCCAAAGGTATCAAAGTATCTCTGCTGACTTTCACATTCTGCAGTCCACTCATCGGCATCAATAGCCATCAGCGTATCGTACTCCTGCTCAGTAAACTCCAGTCCATCCCAACTCAGATCCTCGTAGGCAGGCACATGACCGATTGGAGTCTCATAGGCATTGGCACTATTCTGGGTGCGCTCGGCGATCCACTTTAACACCCGCATATTCTGACCGAACCCAGGCCATAGGAATTTGCCGTCGGCATCTTTTCTAAACCAGTTTACCCGGAACACTTGGGGCAGATTATCCGCTTTGCTGGCCATATCGAACCAGTGTTGCCAGTAGTCACCCATATGGTAGCCACAGAATGGCAACATCGCCATTGGATCTCTTCTGATGGCCTCTTGATTGTCAGCTGCGGCAGTGGCCTCAGAGCCAATGGTCGCCGCCAGATAGACACCGTGATCCCAATCTAGGCTTTGGAATACCAGCGGCATAGTCTTACTCATTCTGCCACCGAACAGCAACGCATCCAGAGGCACACCCTCGGGCTTATCCCAAGCAGGGTCGGTGGACGGGCACTGGGAGGCAGGGCTGGTAAATCTCGCATTGGGGTGGGCTGCAGGGCGATCACAGTCTGGCGTCCAGTCCTGCCCCTGCCAATCGATCAGATGCTCGGGGGGATTCTTGGTCAGCCCCTCCCACCAGACATCACCATCATCAGTGAGGGCTACATTGGTAAAAATAGTGTTCTTTTCCATAGTTTTCATGGCGGTGGGATTGGATTGATCCGAGGTACCCGGTGCCACACCAAAGTAGCCAAATTCAGGATTAATAGCCCGCAGCTTGCCGTCTTTATCGGGTTTAATCCAGGCGATATCATCACCTACGGTCCATACTTTCCAACCCTCAAAGCCCTCTGGCGGTACCAACATGGCGAGATTGGTTTTGCCACAGGCACTGGGGAAGGCACCAGCCACATAGGTTTTTTGTCCTTCGGGGGATTCAATGCCCACCAACAGCATATGTTCGGCGAGCCATCCCTCTTCCCTGCCCATGGCCGAGGCGATTCGCAGAGCGACACATTTTTTGCCCAGCAGGGCATTGCCACCGTAACCGCTGCCATAGGACCAGACTGCACGATCCTCGGGGAAGTGCACTATATAGCGGTTATCCACATCGCAGGGCCAGGCTACATCGTCCTGACCGGGTGCCAGCGGATAGCCCACGGAGTGCAGGCAGTGGATAAATTCACCGTCTCCCAGCACATTGAGAACCTCTCGCCCAACCCTGGCCATAATATGCATATTGACCACCGCATAGGGAGAGTCGGTGATCTGTATACCGATTTGTTTTAGTTCGGAATCCAGAGGCCCCATACTAAATGGGATCACATACAGCGTGCGCCCAGCCATGGAGCCATCGAACAGAACTCCGAGTTTTTGCTTCATCTTCTCGGGTTCGACCCAGTTATTAGTCGGACCGGCATCCTGTTGTTGATGACTGCAGATAAAAGTGCGCTGTTCGACACGGGCCACATCACCGGCATCGGATCGACATAGGAATGAGTTGGGCCTCTTAGCTGGGTTGAGTGGAATAAAGACACCGGCATCTACCAGTTTGCCACACAGCGAGTCATACTCAGCGGAACTCCCATCACACCAATAGATGCTCTCTGGCTTAGTGAGTTCAGCTATCTGCTCGACCCAGGCATTGACTTTGGCAGGTATTGTTTCCGAGACGGGGTCAATTCCAATCATTGATAAGCTCCTTTGCTTTATTACCTTTACAACTCTGGGGTAATCATAGAAGACGATTAGGCCCAAGTTTGAAATTTTAAAAATATCTGCGGGTCAGGGTTACCACTAGCTGGTAATAATGGCTGACAACGCTGGGAAATAAGTGGCTGATGGATTAAACGCTCTACTGATAAGACGCCGCTATTAGCCTGTGAATAGAGAGAGATTTATTACCTCACCCACAACATTCATTGATCTGATTACAGCACCGAGGACAGTGGCATCTTATTCCACCTACCCTCTTCTCTTTCCCTTATTCTCTAGGATGAAAATATACCCTATTACCCCAGATTTTGAAAATCTTCCAATCTAATAATGGTTATCACTAGCAAGCACTCTGGATTTATATGCATCGGTATCTGGGGCAGGCATTGGTGCGAAATCAGCTATAGACCTACAACCAACAATCATAAATATCCATTCATTATTTGATACGCAGTTAAATCTGGCCTAAGCTTATGAAAGCATAATTTTAATTGAGGCTAAAAGCTTGTGCCGGCAAAATATACAACTCATTATTGTCTTAGCCTGCTTGCTGGTTTCAGCCTGTGGTGGTGGCGGTAGCGAGAATAGTCATAGTGATGAAATTGTCGAAAAACCGCTGACATCAGTTACTGGCCGTGTCACTTTCGATCTGGTGCCTTTTAGCAACTTCTACAATGGGCTGGATTACGACAATATTCAGGTTTCCCCTGCTCGCGGCATATGGGTTCAAGCACTGGACCCCGAGGGCAATCTGATTGACGCTACTTCAACCGATAACAATGGCCAGTTTCACTTTAATTTGGCGCCAAATACTGATTTGCGGCTGAGAATATCCGCTAAAATGATTCACGACTCTGGGGCTAAATGGAATGTACAGGTCACTGACAATACCAATAACAACGCGCTGTATGTCACTCAAGGCGAGTTATTTACCAGTTCCCTAGAGGATTCAGTACGCAACTTTCATCTGGCTTCCGGCTGGGATGGCATGACCTATTCGCAACCCAGAGCCGCCGGACCCTTTGCAATACTGGATGCAATCTATGACAGCATACAGAAATTGGTAGCGGTGGAGCCCAATATTAACTTACCCCCGCTTGAAATCCGCTGGAGTGTCAATAATAGTGTCGCTGAGGGTGAATTAGAGGATGGCGATATTGGAAGCTCGTTCTACTCTAATGGCACTGTTTATCTGGTAGGAAAAGCGAATCAAGACACTGATGAGTACGATCGGCATATTGTTATCCACGAATGGGGTCACTACTTCGAGGATATGCTATCACGCTCAGACTCCATCGGCGGATCCCATAGCACTGACGATCGGTTGGATCTGAGAGTTGCTTTCAGTGAGGGCTGGAGCAACGCGCTGTCTGCCATCATCACCGACAACCCCATTTACCGCGACAGCTTTGGCGATCGACAAACCAGTGGCTGGGGATTGGATATAGACGACAACAGCAACTTTAATAATCCCGGGTGGTATAACGAGACCTCAGTGCATTCTATTCTCTATGATTTGTACGATGATGGGCAAAATCTCATGGGAAGCCAAACCGAAGATCAGGATAATATCGCCTTGGGCCTAGAACCTATTTACACAACTTTGGTCAGTGACAACTTTAAAAATACAACTTACTTTACCAGTATCTTCTCGTTTGTAGACGAGCTAAAAAGGCAGCAGCCACAATCTAGCAGCAGCATAGATAACCTGCTCACGGAGCAGCGTATTTATGGCTCTGACCACTCTGGTACAAACGAAGTTAATAACGGTGGCATTCCCTCGGTTTTGCCAGTTTATAAAACCGCTACTGTCGGCGGCGATCCGGTGAGGCTGTGCTCAGTGGATAATGCCGGAAGTTATAACAAGCTGGGCAATAATGACTTTACGGTTTTTGAAGTCAGCACTCCCGGAGCTTACCGAATTGATGTCACCAGATTTATTGGTGCAGTGCAGTCAGATCCCGATTTTCGGGTTTATAAACAGGGCGCTATTATCCATATCGCAGAAGGGAGATTAAACGGTCAGGAAACAACAACCATCAATTTCTCTGAAACTGGCATCTATCTGATTGAGGTTTTTGACCATAGCAATGCAGATAACAGTCAAAGTGGCCGTGATGTCTGCTTTAATCTTCAACTCTCTGCTGACTGAGCGAGGTACCTAACATGGGCAGAATTAAATCAACCTGTGCTGCAGTGGCAAGCTGCATTTTGCTAGTTTCCTGCTATCGAGGCACAACTGAAGCAGAGCACACTTTGAATACCAATGCTCACAAGCCAACTGCTCCAATTGAATACCCAGCCAAAGCCGACAGGCCCACTCCAAGCCATCTAAAACCGGGAGCAGCCATCAGGCTAAAACACGATTATGATGGCCATACTGAGGTTGGAGAAACGGAGTTGATTCAACTCTCCTTCAATGAATCCTACCCTCACGGAGAATTGCAGATAGGCTTAAAAGCCGACCCGGGTCTATCGATAGAGCCACAGATCGCTGTACAGACTTTTGCTATGGACAATGGGGACCTTCATACAGTTGCGTTAACCGCAATAGCAGAGGCACCGGGCAAATATTACATCACCATCTATGCTTCCGCAGTGGACCCATTGGGACGGGCACAGGATCGGGTATTTGCCTTGGCTCTAAAAGTGGCCAGCTCTGCCAAGGCCAGCAAAATTCAAGCTCAATCGAGCTCTGAATCGACAGAGGAGAACCTTATCTATCTGCCCTCGACAAAAACCTCAGTTAAATAGACCACAGATCTGAAGTAATCTAACTGCCTGTACAGTGTGATAAGTGGTGGCATTTACAGTCTAGAAAATAATGGCCCTTCGATTAGGGCAAATCATCTACTAGCTCACCTTCTTCTGGCTCAAGCAGATCCTCGCGATCCACATTCATCGCCAACATCACCGTGGCCGCCACATAGATAGATGAATAGGTACCAATACCCACCCCTATCATCAGCGCGATAGCAAAGTTATGGATTAGCTCACCGCCAAAAAAGAACAGCGCCAGCAACACCAGCATAGTAGTCAATGATGTATTGATGGTGCGCCACAGAGTCTGAGATAGGGACTCATTGACCACTTCAACCGGCGACGCCTGACGGATCTTGCGGAAATTTTCCCGAATTCTATCGGAGACCACAATAGTGTCATTGAGAGAGTAGCCGACCACCGCCAACACCGCGGCCAATACCGTTAGATCAAATTCCAAACGCGCCAGGGAAAACACGCCCAGGGTGATAATCACATCGTGAATCAGCGCCAATACTGCACCCACAGAGAATTTAAACTGGAAGCGAATGGCTACATAGAGCATCACCAAAACTAGAGCGATCAGCATTCCCAACCCGCCCTGATCACGCAACTCCTCACCGATCTGCGGGCCCACATAGTCTACCCGGCGCAACTCGATGTGCTGCTCATCTGTTTGCAATACGGCATAGACCTGCTGTGCTAAACCTTGATCCGGCTCGCCCTGCATTCGAATCAGGATATCGGTTTCCGAGCCAAAGTGGACTACCACGGGATTGTCGAATCCAGCATCCTCAAGTTTATTGCGCAACTGACCAATATCCGCCGGTTGCTGATAACCTACTTCGATCTGGGTGCCGCCAGAAAAATCCAGCCCCAACACCAACCCTTGGGTAATTAGCGACCAACTTGATACCACAAGCAGCAATGCCGAGAAAATTGCCGCATAACGGCGCAAGCCCATAAAATTGTATATTTTTAACTGACTCATTTGACCCATCCTATATCCACAGCTTGTCGATTTTGCGACCACCGACAATCATATTTACCAGACCTCGAGTCAGCACAATTGAGGTAAACAGAGAGGTCAAAATTCCAATTGAGAGGGTCACGGCAAATCCCTGAACAGGTCCGGAACCAATCAAAAACAGGATAATCGCCACAATCAGGGTAGTGATATTAGCATCCAGAATAGAGACAAAGGCGCGGTCGTAACCGGCACTAATAGCCCCCTGCGGCGAGGCACCGTTGGCCAGCTCTTCACGGATACGCGAGAAGATCAGTACATTGGCATCAACCGCCATACCCACGGTTAACACAATGCCGGCAATTCCCGGCAGCGTTAGGGTAGCACCCAGCAATGACATAAAGGCCACCAACAGTACCAGATTCATACCCAGGGCAATATTGGCAAACACGCCAAAACCTTTGTAGATAACCAACATAAACAGCAACACCAGCACCATACCTAAGGTTACCGACTGCACACCCAACCGGATATTATCTGCTCCCAATGAGGGGCCAATAGTGCGCTCTTCGACTATATACATTGGCGCCGCCAATGCACCGGCACGCAGCAACAAAGCCAACTCCGAGGATTCGCGCTGACTGTCGAGACCGGTGATACGAAATGCTTTACCCAGCTGCGCCTGAACAGTGGCCAAACTAATAATACTCTTTTCGACAAAGGGCACTGGGGTTATAACTAACTCCCCCTGCTCGTCAGTGGACTTCTCTAATTTGGTTTTATATTCAATAAATAATACACCCAGTCGACGACCTATATTATCTCGAGTGGCATGGCCCATCTGCCAACCGCCCTTTGAGTCCAGAGTGATATTCACCTGAGGACGCCCATTCTCATCAAAGCTTGCCCGAGCGTCGGTAACATTTTCGCCGGTGATCACTGCCTTATTTTCCAACCGCGCATCCGGCTCATAACTTGAGGCATTGCGGAAGGCAAAAACTTCACCCAGCCTGCCCTCTGATTCCAGACGAAATTCCAAGTTAGCTGTTTTGCCGATAATCCGTTTTGCCTCAGCGGTATCCTGGACCCCGGGCAGTTCAACCACAATACGATTTTTACCCTGTCGCGACACCAGCGGCTCTGAGACTCCCAGCTCGTTGACCCGATTTCTCAGGGATGTCAAATTCTGCTTAATGGCATTGTCTTCGATATCACTGGCAGCAATATCGCTGAGGCTGAGCACTAGGGACAGTGGATTTTGACCCTGTCCAAACTGGGGTTGTAAATCGCGGAAATTGTTGCGGATCAACGCCCTAGCCTGCTCAACTTGCTGTTCATCGCGGAACTGGCCAATTAGCTGCTGATCCTTTATCTGAAAAGTTCTATACCTGATGCGCTCTTCTCTCAGTGCCGCTTTGACATCCTGTAAATCGCTTTCAAGGCGTGTCGCCAGTGCGCTATCGAGATCAACTTCAAGCAAAAAATGAACCCCGCCGCTGAGATCCAGGCCTAATTTCATCGGCACACCGCCCAATCCCTTTAACCAGTCTGGGGTGGTGGGTGCCAAATTCAAGGCGACAATATAATCACCCCCAAGCTCGGCCTGCACCACCTCTTTGGCCCGCAACTGCAGGTCTACATCACGCAGCCGAAGCAGGGCATTTTCGCTGTTGGCCTCGGCGGCAAAGTGCTCAATGTCGGCTTCGTCCAGCGCCTTTTCTGCGACGGTCACAACGGCTTGATCAATCTCCATGGCACCACTTTGACCGGAGATCTGCACCGCAGGATCTGGGGGATAGAGGTTGGGTGCCGCATAGATAAATGCCAGGGCAACCGCCAAGACAATTAAACTGTTTTTCCACAGGGGAAACTTATTGGGCATGCTTGGAATAATCCTTTTGATTCGCCTGCCAATTACAGGCAATTAGTAAACACATTATTATAGCTTTAATGAAAGCTAGATTGGGGCATATTTACCAATTTAAACCACCGGTTATCATTGTTGTCTTGAAAGCTGCTGCTTGATGTAAAATTCTTCAGTGTATTCATCCAATCGGTGCTGCTCGATGGCGGTTCTCAGGTCCTGCATCAGCCGCTGGTAGTAACGTAAATTGTGGATAGTGTTCAACTGCGCACCAAGCATTTCACCGCACTTCTCCAAATGGTGTAAATAGCCCCGGCTAAAATTCTGGCAGGTGTAGCAATCACATTCGCTGTCGAGGGGGGAGGTATCATTGCGATATTTGGCATTGCGAATTTTGACCACCCCATGGCTAGTAAATAGATGGCCATTGCGTGCATTGCGCGTCGGCATTACACAGTCAAACATATCCACACCGCGGCGCACTCCCTCCACCAAGTCGGCGGGCTTGCCAACACCCATTAAATAGCGAGGCCTGTCGGCAGGCATGGTATCTGCCAGACTATCGAGAATGCGGATCATATCCTCTTTGGGCTCTCCCACCGACAGACCGCCGATGGCATAGCCATCAAAACCTATATCCACCAAACCGGCAAGGGATTGATCACGCAACTTTTCATACATCCCGCCCTGCACAATACCAAACAGGGCCGCGGGGTTATCGCCGTGGGCCTGCTTGCTGCGCGCCGCCCAGCGCAGCGATAGCTCCATGCTGTCACGGGCCTGTTTTTCGCTGGCTGGATAGGGCGTGCACTCATCAAAAATCATCACCACATCACTACCCAAATCCCGCTGCACCTGCATGGATTTTTCTGGATCAATAAAAACTGGGCTGCCATCAATAGGCGATTTAAAGTTAACCCCTTGCTCACTTATCTTGCGCATATCACCGAGACTAAATACCTGAAAGCCACCAGAATCGGTAAGAATTGGCCCCTGCCAGTGGATAAAATCATGTAGATCACCATGCTGCTTTACCACTTCAGTACCGGGGCGCAACATTAGATGAAAGGTATTGCCAAGAATTATCTCAGCACCGATCTGCTGAATATCGCGGGGCAGCATTCCCTTAACCGTTCCGTAAGTTCCCACCGGCATAAACGCCGGCGTCTGTACCGTTCCACGGGGAAAGCTGAGTTCGCCGCGGCGAGCCTTGCCATCGGTGGTGGCGACCTCAAACTGCATAAAACAGGTTCTTTCAGTCATCTCTGGGAATGTCCTTTGGCGCATTGGGATTGTGGGTTAACAGCATGGCATCACCATAGCTAAAGAAACGGTAACCCTGACTCACCGCCTCGCGATAGGCGCGCATTATAGAGCTATACCCAGAAAAAGCGCAGACCAACATCAACAGAGTCGACTCGGGCAGATGAAAATTGGTTACCAAACCCTCCACCACCTTAAATTGATAACCCGGGTAGATAAAAATATCGGTCTCTCCCTGAAAGGGCGCGATTTCACCACCACTGGCTGCCGTCTCCAGCGAGCGCACGCTGGTAGTTCCCACCGCAATCACTCGACCACCGCGCATCTTGGTCTGCTGAATTTGCCGACAAACGCTGTCGCTGACCTCAAGCCACTCCGAATGCATCTGGTGCTCGGTAATATTGTTTACTCGTACTGGCTGAAAGGTACCGGCTCCCACATGCAGGGTAACGAAAGCCTGCTCAGCACCCACAGCCTTAATTTTTTCCAGCAGAGGTTGATCAAAATGCAAGCCCGCCGTAGGCGCTGCCACCGCCCCGGGTCGCTGTGCATAAACCGTCTGATAGCGATCTCGGTCCTCAGTAGTATCTGATCGATCTATATAGGGTGGCAATGGCATGTGTCCAATCTGATCCAGCAGCGGCAAAATTGGTGCATTAAATCTGAGCTCAAAGAGGTTTTTATCCCGACCACACATCTGCGCTGAAAAACCCTGCTCAAAATTCAGCTGAGCGCCGATTTTGGGGGACTTACTGGCGCGGACATGTGCCAGTGCACTGTCGGTAGCGGTGATGCGCTCTATCAGCACCTCGATCTTGCCACCACTCTGCTTTTCACCAAAGAGGCGCGCCGGTATAACTTTAGTATTGTTAAAAACTAGTAGATCCCCCGGCTGGAGATAATCAACAATGTCAGTGAACTGTTGATGCGCAATTGCACCCTGTGCATCTAGAGACAACAGGCGACTGCCACTGCGGTCGGCAGTGGGATGATGGGCAATCAGATTCTCAGGCAGCTGAAAACTAAAATCTTGTAACTGCATAGTGCTATGGATTGGCTAGTATAGAATTGGTGTTATCGCCGCAAAAATTTCATGGCATTATTTTATAGCACTGTATCAAGACAGCATTTCACGCGCTATGGGCATTAAAAACATCAGTCAATTTAACATAGATCCCAAGCACTATAAAAGCTGTCAAACTTGATTTGACCCTAGAGGTATCACTGCTATAATCGCCCGCCTGCAAGAAGCTACGCCAGAGTGGTGAAATTGGTAGACACAGGGGATTCAAAATCCCCCGCCCTTAAAAGCGTGCCGGTTCGAGTCCGGCCTCTGGTACCAAATACAAACGACTCCAACTGGAGTCTTTTTTTTGGTTTGAAGGTCGGCGAGAAATGGCATCCCGGTTGGACAAATTGAGATAGCGATTTTGGCAACCTAGATACGCAAGATGCAATATACTTTCCAATACCCATTAATCGGGGAAAATGGAGTCCAAATACCCCATCAAAGCCGCACGTAGGATTGGCTTATCAACTGATCATCAACGACAAATGACTGGATCAGATGTTGATTATCAGGTGATTCCATCTTGAACTGGGTCGTCAAGCCTGAATAATTATTCCATGAGCCGACCAACCCCGTTTGCTTCCCTTGGCCGCCGTTCCCTACTGTCAACTGACCATAACCAAAATTGGTAGATTTTTGCCTCTCAGCGGTTTGAATCTGAAGTAGCGCAAAGTGTCCTCCACCAATCATTTTGACCTCGGCAAACCCGACCGACTCTATGCTGTCGACTTTTCTGCTTTCGAGCTTCCAGAGGCCATCAAATATGCTGGCCGAGCCTGGGGCGCGACTCCAGACCTCAACCATGCTATCTAACACACGGCCATCATCATAGGTCATTCCGTGCAGTATCTGCTCATATCCAGAGTCGGTTTGCTGTATATTGATTTCAAAACTCAAGCCTGACAGCGGCCCTTCGTGATTGTGAAGTGGCTGTTCAATCATTTTACCCTTTGACCAGATGGCATTACCTGCACCCACATCGATGCCGCCTAGCATCTCATTGTCAAAGGCAAACATATATCTTCCCTGAGCATAGATTTTAATCTGTTCTCTGGTCTGGGTAGTGGTCACACCATTTTCGGTGATAGCCACAGAATCTAGCATATAGGCACCGTCTGGCGGTGGCTGGCTGACCACCTCAAACTTAGGTGCTGCGGTTATTGATATTTCGTTGTTGTCACGGGCCATCTGCAAATCCAAAAACGCTCTTCGAAATCTGATTGTTGCTAATAAACCCGACGATCACAAATCAAATTTAGCCATATACACCAACACTTAAAGAGGGTTTGATTAGCTCTAGTCATGGTTGCTTTTATCAACAACACTACACTCAGCCCTATTTCGGATAAATGTCACCATTAGATATCGATTTGGTCGCATAATTTCTAGTGCTTATCGCTACAGTCTAGTACTGCCAAAAAAGTCATAGCAAAATAAGCCTATATTTCTAAAAAAGCATTATCTATACATAGGTTAGATTTGGAGGAAAAGGCTTGCGCTCAGTCCTAATTTTAAGTTTTTTGAGTATTTTACTAACGGCTTGCGGTGGCGGCGGCGGCAGTTCACAGGTTACACCCGATACACCCGATACACCCGATACGCCTGCAGCAGACACCACTGCTCCAGTGATTACCCTTAATGGAAACGCAACCATGTCACTGGCTGTGGGTGATATATTTACTGATCCCGGCGCCAGTGCAACGGACGACGTGGATGGTACTGTCAATGTCTCTGCATCTGGCTCAGTGGATACTTCGACTGCTGGCCAATACACCATTACTTACACAGCCACCGATGCTGCAGATAATATCGCAACAGAAACGCTTACCGTAGATGTAGTACAAAGTTACTCAAGTGAGACAAATATAGTCCTAGAAAATGCTCAACCAGGTGCAACATGGGATAAAGGCATTTCGGCATTTGACCGCGATGTTCCAAGTGTTGATCAATGGGGAGCATGTGGTTTCGCCGATCATGATGCATGTAAGAATATCGCATGGGAAGAAGTCGTCGACCCTGATAGAAGCACAGTGCTTCAAATCTCTCACAGCAATAGTGGTCGATTAGCGGGTATGTTTTTCGAATCATCAACGTCTGTAAATATGCTCGGAGCCGAGACTGGTAGTCTTAAGTTTGATATCAAGGTTATCAGTGGCGATGCCAAAATTACCATCAAAGTGGATTGTGGCTCTAACTGTAGTACTGGTGATCAGAAACTAGGTGAGAAAGGCAAAAATGGCTGGGAGACGGTTACCATCCCTGTCTCACAATTGAAGACAAGTGGCCTAAATTTAGCTAGTGTAACCACTGGTCTGGTCATCTTTGCCACAGACTTTACCGACACAGTCTTTCAACTGGACAATGTTCATTGGGAATGTGAATTTACCTGCTCTGGGGAACTACCAGAATCTACCCCTTGGGAAAAAGTAGATATCAACAACGGTGAATTTTCACCCACAACTTATGCAGGTTACAGCCTCGTTTGGTCAGATGAATTCGACGGCTCAAAAGTCGATACTAGTAAATGGAGCTTTGATACTGGCACTGTTGATGCTTTTAATAATGTCGGTTGGGGTAACCAGGAACTTCAAAATTACAAAACTGAGAATGCCACAGTTGAAGGAGGCCTTTTAAGTATTGCTGCTAAACGTGAGAACGATGGCACCTATTCCTCGGCAAGACTAAAAACCATGGATAAATTCGATTTTATGTATGGTCGTGTTGATATTCGTGTCGCCACTGCAGAGGGTAAAGGCTTTTGGTCAGCGCTGTGGATGATGGGTGATAACTACAGCGACATTGGCTGGCCCAAGGCTGGTGAGATTGATATCTTGGATACCATTGGAGGATTTCGCTTTAACAGAGATCAAGAACCGATGATTGTAAATAACTTACACTGGAATAAAGGCGGTGTTAATGGCGCTTACAGTCCAGCTAGCTTTAATGTCGACCCTTATCCTGGTGAAGTCTGGCTTGACGAAGAAGGGTATCCAGCGGGTGAAACATTCTCTAACACCCTCCATGTTGTTAGTATTATTTGGGATGAAAGTGAAATTAAGTGGTTATTGGACGACAAGGTCACCACAACCGTTTCAATTACTTCCTCTGATTTGTCAGAGGCATTCCGCAATAACTTCTTCTTAATTATGAATGTAGCGATTGGTGGAACCTGGCCAGGAAATCCAGACTCTACCACTCAATTCCCTCGTGGTATGTTGGTCGACTATGTGCGAGTTTTTCAACAAGACTAAATGATTTATAACATTGCTAATTAAAGAAGCTGGCCCTTATATAAGGGCCAGCTTCTTTTTTCGTTTAGCATGAAATAATTTAATTATTAAAATAGAGATTTCAGTGTCAACACTTGGGAACCTTCAATGCGACTAATTTTATTACTATCAATTTGCATAAAACTTTATGCCTGCGGAGGTGGCGGTGGTGGTAATGGCGGTGGTGGCACTCCAGAACCGACACAGGATACCACAGCTCCAGAGATAACCCTCCTAGGCTCTGCTTCCATGACCATCGAACTGGGTACTCCCTACGAGGAACCTGGGGCCACATCCACAGACAATATTGATGGAACAGTAAAAGTAGAAATTGATGGTTCCGTAGCCAATGCATTGGGCACCTATACAATAACTTATACTGCCACTGACAGTTCAGCCAATATAAGTTCTACAAGGCGGTCGGTCACTGTGGTTGCGCCAGTTAGCACTATTAAACCCCTAGACTCAACCAAATGGCACCATCAGACGGTCATACCTAATGGCTCGAGTTGGTTTAACGGTGAGCAACAACATTACACAGATCGCACTGAAAACGCCTACATTAGCGATGGCACCCTTAAAATTGTCGCCAAAAAGGGGCAGTTTACTGATCGCGGAGTAACCAAACAGTACACCTCGGCCCGATTAAACACTAAATTTGCCTTTACCCATGGCAGAGTAGAGGTGCGTGCCAAAATGCCAACCGGCTTTGGTACCTGGCCAGCAATTTGGATGCTGGGAAAAAATATCAGTGAGCGGGGCGCCTACTTTCAGACCAGAGGTTTCGGCACCACTTCTTGGCCGCAGTGTGGCGAGATAGATATTATGGAGCACTGGGGCCGCAATCAGAACTTTGTGCAAAGTGCGATCCACTCACCATCTAGCTTCGGTGGCACTGTGAATCATGGCGGTCAATATATTGGCACCGCATCCACCCAATTTCACACCTATACTATGGATTGGAATGCTCAGCGTATGGTGTTTGCAGTCGACGGAGTTGAACACTACAGATATGCGCCGGCGGTTAAAAATGCAGATACTTGGCCATTCGATGCGCCGATGTTTCTATTGCTCAATGTGGCTATAGAGAGCGGCATTGACTCCAATTTTGTTGAGAGCACAATGGAAGTTGACTATGTGCGGATTTACAACAGCAGCAATCAAATTATCTGGCGGGACGAATTCAACTAATGACCCAGAAGGGTATCGGGGTGCAGCTAGGCGATCCCCAGCGATCGGTTAATCGCATCCAACACCGCACTGGGGTCGGCTGCCTGAGTAATCGGCCGACCAATCACCAGATAGTTACTGCCCAATTCAACTGCCTGCTCCGGGGAAACAATTCTGCGCTGGTCATCCGCAGCACTGTCAGCGGGGCGAATTCCTGGGGTTACCAATCTAAATTCAGCGCCCAGACTTTGCCGCAATAACTGGGCCTCGTGGGCCGAACAGACTACACCATCCAAGCCACAAGCGTGGGTTAATTTGGCCAGCGCCAGCACCTGATCACTAGGCTCCAAAGGCACGCCAACCTGACGCAGATCCGAGCCTTGCATACTGGTGAGCACGGTCACCGCGCTCAATAGCATGTCACTGCCCTGTTGCGCCAGTGCCTGTTTAGAGGCAGTCATCATCCGACTACCACCACAGGCGTGAACATTAGTCATCCACACCCCAAGATCAGCAGCCGCGCACACAGCCTTGGCTACAGTGTTTGGAATATCATGGAATTTAAGATCGAGAAACACCTCAAAATTGCGATCAACCAAGGCTGTGACCAGTTGTGGCCCCGCCGCGGTAAACAGCTGCTTACCCACCTTGAGTCGGCACTGATTGGCTGTCAGTTGTTCGACCAGGGCCAGAGCCTCCTCCACACTGCCGTAATCCAAGGCCACTATCACTCGAGGATCTGTAACACTCATGACTTATCCATTCCTTTTTCCAGGCGAGCCAGTCGACGGCGATAACTAGCGATCATCAAGCTGCTGGTTAGCAGGCCCAATAGCGCCCCGAGGGCCAGAAATAGTATCAGCCACAGCCCCAGACTTAACTCCGGGCTGTGAATCAAAATAAAGTCGATGCTTAGCGGCTGACTGTTGCGCATGGCGAATAGTGCGCCGCCCAGTGCAATAGCAAAGACAATTAGATATTTTATAAATGACCAGATGGCGCCCACTGGCAACTCCGGTTTAACAGGTAGCAGAAGACCATTGTAACTGCTGGAGAGAAGTGCGACAAAAGATCTTTAGACTAAAATTTTGAGAACACAAAAAAAGGTACCCAGTTAAATTTACGAGGTACCTTTTTAAAAGCGCCGACAGTCGGTGCCAAAAGATTATTTCTTGGCGCCAAACCGTTTGTTGAAGCGATCGATACGACCCCCGGTATCAACAATTTTTTGCTTGCCGGTATAGAAGGGATGGCAGGCGGAACAGACATCAATATGTAGACTTTCGGGGCGCGTTGAGCCAACCTTGATTACATTGCCACAACTGCAGGTAGCTGTCATTTCGCCATAGGCTGGGTGAATTTCGTTTTTCATCGTTTACTCCAATCTGCAAACCGCCACTTCATCTTGCCAAAACTGTTATGCTATTAATCTGAGGGACCCTCTGGGTATCCGTAGTCCGTAGTAGCAAGTAGCAGCCTGACAGGCAAAGCACGGAGAGCGCTTAAAAATGTGCGCGGATTCTAGCAGAAATTAGCCCCCATTCAAAAGGAATTATTTAAATTTTATGCAAGCCACACAGCCTCTGATACTGCGTGTTGCAGTGCCGTCGCCACTGCGGCGCACCTTTGACTATATTGTGCCAGAGCATCTGCTCTGTAGCGACGATAGCGCTGTACCCAGTACCGGATGCCGCGTATCGGTCAGCTTTGGCCGCCGCAATCTGATCGGCCTGGTGATTGAAACCACCCACAGCAGCAATTTTCCCCTCCAGCAATTAAAACCTATCAACCATGTAATAGATTCCACACCGCTGCTGCCCGAGGCTTTATTTAACCTGTTTGTCTGGGCTGCCAACTACTATCAGTATCCTATTGGCGAAGCACTGTTCAGCGCACTGCCAGTGTTGTTACGTCGCGGCGATAGCCCGCCCAGCCCCCACATATCTGGCTGGCAATTAAGCACTCTGGGCCTTGGGTTGGGCCCAGACTCTCTGGGGCGCGCACCCAAACAAAGAGCGCTAATCGAAAAGCTAAAACACCAACATCAGCCAATTTCCGATGCCGAGCTCAGAAAACAATTTTCTCGCGATATTATTCGCCAGCTGCAATACAAATCGTTAATTGAGCCAGTGGAAATTGATCCTTCACCCAGCCCATCAGTGGACCCAGAAACAATTCTTAGAACTGAAAGTCCAGCGCTCAATGGGCAGCAACAGCAGGCCCTCAATGCTATTGATCTCCATGGTTACCACTGCTATCTGCTGGATGGGGTAACCGGCAGTGGCAAGACTGAAGTCTACTTTCAATGCATAGAACAGGCGCTGCGCTATGGTCGTCAGTCCCTAGTAATGATTCCAGAGATCAGCCTGACACCCCAGACTCAGAAGCGCTTTCAAGATCGCTTTAACGTACCCACAGTGATTCTCCACTCGGCGCTCACCAATCGTCAGCGGCTGAGCGCCTGGGAACAGGCGCGAAGCGGATGCGCCAAAATAATTCTCGGCACCAGATCGGCTATATTTACCCCACTACAAAATCCCGGATTGATTGTAGTTGATGAAGAGCACGATCTATCCTATAAACAGCAGGAGGGCTTTAGATATTCAGCTCGTGATCTGGCGGTAACTCGCGGTCAACGGGAGGCTATTCCAGTTATCCTCGGATCGGCGACACCCTCTCTGGAATCCCTCAACAACTGTGCCCAGGACCGCTATACCCATCTGCAGTTGGACAACCGTGCCGGCAATGCCGCGCCACCGAACTGGCAGCTAGTGGATCTCAAACAGGAGGCTATCGAAAGCGGCATTGCCGAATCTACTCTGGCAGCAATAAAAGATACGCTGGCAGCCCAGAAGCAGGTACTGGTTTTCCTCAATCGCCGCGGCTTTGCACCGGTACTGCTGTGCCACAGTTGCGGCTGGACCGCCGAGTGCGGTCACTGCGACGCCCGCATGACAGTTCATCGCGCCCGCAACCGCTTGATCTGCCATCACTGTGATCAGCAACAGCGGCAACCCAGTCACTGTCCCAACTGCCAGAGTCATCAACTGGTTGCCACTGGCGAAGGTACCGAACGAAGCTGGGAATACCTGCAAAAATGCTTTCCCCAGTATCCGGTAATGCGTATTGACCGCGATAGTACCCGCAAAAAAGGCGCTATGCAGGATTTTTTTGCGGTTGCCGATAGCGGCCAACCCTGTATTTTGATCGGCACCCAGATGCTCGCCAAAGGTCATCATTTTGACCAAGTGACTCTGGTGGTGATCGTGGATGCTGACAGCGGCCTATTCAGTGCGGATTTTCGCGGTCATGAGCGTCTGGGGCAGCTGCTGACTCAGGTTGCCGGCCGTAGCGGCCGAGGCCAAGCGCCGGGTCGCGTATTGCTGCAGACCCATCAGCCACAGCATCCTCTACTGACCACCCTGATCACTCAGGATTATCGCCAGCTGGCGCAACAGCTGTTGGCACAGCGCCATCAATGCCAGTTACCGCCTTACAAACCCACGGCAATTTTGCGTGCTGAGTCCCGTCAGGCCATGAAAGCACAGGACTTCCTGACTACAGCGCGAAGCATCGGAGAGAAATTAACGCCCCAAGCTAACGGGACAACCTTTTTGGGTCCACTGCCAGCATTAATGGAGCGACGCAGTGGCCGCTACCGATATTATTTGCAGTTGGAAGCCAATAGCCGCAGCGAGCTGCAACAGTCCCTCAATGCCCTGATAGCAACTCTGGAAACCCAAAGCAATAATCAAGCTGTGCGCTGGTCTGTGGATGTGGATCCCCAGGAACTCTAGGGGCGACTAATTATTTTGCCAACAGCAGGTGTATTCACCTACAATTTGGATTGCGCAGACACAGCTAAATACTCCGAGATTATCTCGGGGACAAGGTAATCGGCTCCATGGCACAAAAATACACAAAAAAATCTCCTGCCCGCAGCGCACAGCGCAAAGGTACTAAGCCCGGATCCTCTGTGCCGGCATTCCTAGCGGGACTGGTGGTCGGTATCCTCGGGACACAATTTTTACCGGTTCTGTTAGAAAAAAAAGCTGCCGTACCAAAAGAGCACTCACAGCAGCCCTCTGCCAGCTCACCGGAGTTTCAATTTCCGGACATGCTTCGCGGCACGGAAATCAGAGTTCCAGATAACCTCCCAGAGAGCAAGTCAACCTCCAATTCACTGTATCTGCTTCAGGTCGGCTCTTTTAAAGACCCAGATGATGCTGAGGCTCGCCGCGTACAATTAATACTGCTAAATCTGGAAGCCAATGTGGAGACCTTTGAGGCCGCATCCGGTGACACCTGGCATCGCGTACTGATTGGCCCTTTCGAGAACAATTCCGATACTATGGCAGCCCGGGCAAAACTCTCCCAGCACAAGCTGGATTCGCTGCTGCTAAAGCGCGAGGTCCCAAGCGAGTAGTGAGCCAATCGTATTTCGACATAACAATCGCTGAGGAATTATGACAAAAGCCATTAAACAACCCAGTATTATTGACGCCCTCATTCCCGTTTGCGTATTGATCAGCTTACTGGCTATGACCGTCTATGTGTTTGGTCTCGATGCCTTTGGACCCAACCTAGTCGCTCTGATTCTAGCTGCAGCGGTGGCTGCACTGATCGGTATCAAAAACGGCCATAGCTGGAAATATATTGAGCAGGGGATGATCGATACCATCAGTCTATCCCTCCATGCCGTGCTAATTCTATTGATGGTCGGCGCCCTAATCGGCAGCTGGATTCTCGCCGGTACAGTGCCCAGCATGATTTACTTCGGGGTCGAGCTGATATCCCCCCATTACTTTTATATGACCTCCTGTCTAGTCTGCGCACTGGTGGGCTTTAGTATTGGCAGCTCTTGGACGGTGGCGGGCACCCTTGGCATAGGTATGATGGGTGTGGCCACAGCATTGGATATGTCGCCGGCCATTAGCGCTGGGGCAATTATCTCCGGCGCCTATTTTGGCGATAAACTCTCGCCATTGTCAGACACCACCAATCTGGCGGCCGCGGTCACCAATAGCAATCTTTTTGACCATATACAACATATGCTGTGGACTACCCTACCCAGCTTTATTATCGCGCTGATAATATTTTGGATGCTGGGCGCGCAGAGCAATGGCTCAGTAGAAGTCGCCGATATAGCTGCTCTGCAACAGGCGATGCAAGAAACTTTCACCATAAACCTGCTGATGCTTGCACCTCTGGTGCTGTTACTGACCATGGCAGTTAAAAAGATGCCTGCCCTGTCCACATTGATTTGCGGTGCCGTGGCGGGCTGTCTATTTGCCACAGTCTTTCAATGGGACGCGGTTATCAATCTCGCCGCTGATGATACCTTGCATTCTGTGATGGCTATTTTTAAGGGTTTGGCGGCAGCTATGTTTCTGGGGTATAGCGCCGACACTGGTAATCAGGTTCTCGACAGCCTGTTGTCCAAGGGTGGCATGGAGAGCATGCTACTGACCGTCGGCCTGATTATCAACGCCATGGCCTTTGGCGGCGCTATGGCCCGAACTGGGCTTCTCGAGCGACTGCTACAGGCAGCCCTAAGTGGCGTCAAAACTGCCGGTGGGCTGATCAGTGCCACGGTGGGCACCTGTCTGGGTACCAATATTTTGGCGGCTGACCAATACCTCTCGGTGGTAATACCGGGTCGGATGTTTGTAGACGCCTACCAGGAGCGCAACCTGCACAGTCTCAACCTGTCGCGAACCCTAGAGGACTCCGGCACCCTGACATCGGTGCTTATCCCCTGGAATACCTGTGGCGCCTACATGTCAGCAACCCTGGGGGTCAGCACCTTTCTCTATGCACCCTATGCGTTTTTCAATATTTGCTGTCCTATCATTGCTATTATTTATGGTTACAGCCACTTTAAACTGACATCAGAAAATCCACAGGCAACATCTTAAATAGCGCTATGAAGCGCCTAGGTGAGATAGCTGCAGCCATTTACTTAGGTATTATCGTTAGTGAAACTGCAGCTGAAACCCCTTTCAGTGGTGAAAAGGCGCTCACCCACATTGCCAATCAAATTGCCTTTGGTCCACGCAGCCCTGACAACCCAAAGGGTAAACAGCAGACTCTAAATTATATTAAGCAAACCTTAACCCCGCTGACTGAGAATCTGGTGGTGCAACCTTTTCAGTATCGTAAAATGCATGGCAGGAATATTTGGGCTACTGTAAAAGGCACTAGACAAGAGACTTCCTCCCAGCGAATTATGCTGGGTGCCCACTGGGACACTCGACCCTTACAGGAAAAACAAAAACATTTAGTTAATCTCGGGGCCAATGATGGTGCTTCCGGGGTTGCAGTGTTGCTGGAAATAGCCCGGGTACTCTCCCAGGCTCCGCCTGCAGTTAGCGTCGATTTAATCTTTTTTGATCTCGAAGATTTGGGCAATATAAATCGGCTGCCCTTCGCCATTGGTTCCAGGGAATTTATACAGGCTAATCCGAACTACAGACCCAGTGCTGGCATCATCATCGATATGGTGTGTGATCAATCACTTTCAATTTTGCGCGAGCTACATTCCCAGGCCCATGCCCAGCCGGTGGTCAATCAAGTCTGGCGCATTGCCTCCAAGCAAAAAGCTAAAGCATTTAAAGACCATCTGGGAACTTTTATCACAGACGACCATTTACCCTTTCTAGACTCTGGTATTCCAGTGATAGATTTAATCCACTATCCGTTTCCAAAATACTGGCATACGTCCGAGGATTCGATTGACAAATGTTCTACAGAAAGTCTTGGACAAGTGGGTCGTGTTGTAACAGAATTTATCTACTCACATAAATAAAAATAACTATATGAATAGAAAAACAAGGTATCCACTGGCTTCAGCGCTAATACTTGTAGCCACTCTAAGTAGTCACGCTGATGCTGTTTCCCAATTTTCTACATCCATCAGACAAGCAATTGAAAGCGACTACAACAATAGACTAGGCGCCTTGTTTGAAGATTTTCACGCTAATCCAGAACTTAGCACAGTTGAATTAAAAACCGCTGAAAAACTCGCCTTACAACTGAGCCGTCATGGCTATGAGGTAACCACCGGCATTGGTGGAACCGGCATTGTAGCAATACTCAAAAATGGCCCTGGACCCCTTGTGATGATGCGGGCGGATATGGATGGACTTCCCATTAAAGAGAACACTGGACTGGCCTACGCCTCAACGGCAGAACAGGTGGATCCGTTCTCAAAGCAGTTATTGCCAGTGATGCATGCCTGTGGTCACGATGTCCACATTACCAGCCTTATCGGCACTGCTAAGCAAATGGCCGAGATGACCGATCATTGGTCTGGCACGCTTATGCTAATTGGCCAACCCGCCGAAGAGCGCCTAATGGGTACCCAGGCGATGATGGATGACGACATTTGGCAGCGCTTTGGTACACCAGACTATGCACTGGCATTTCATGTTGCTGCAAGCATGCCCGGAGGTACCGTCAATGTCCAAGAAGGCTCTCCGTTTGCCGGCGCGGACAGTGTAGATATTATTGTTGAGGGTGTAGGTGCCCACGGGGCATCACCCCACCTTAGCCAAGACCCGATAGTACTCTCAAGTCAGATCGTTCTTTCTCTGCAAACCCTAATATCCAGAGAGTTAGCCCCAAGAAAACCGGGTGTAATTACTGTGGGGGCTTTCAATGCCGGCAGTAAACACAATATCATTCCCGATCGCGCACACCTTAAAGTGACTGTCAGAAATACCAGTCTAGAGACACGTGATCTGCTATTGACGGGCATTAAACGAATTGCCGAGAACCTGGGTAGAGCGGCAGGCTTACCTGAAGATAAGTTACCTAAAGTTATTTATGGTAGGGAATCAACACCACCCACAATCAACAACCAGCAGCTGGTGCAACGCCTGCGAGCAGTTTGGCAACAACAACTGGGTGAAAAGCTAGTCACATCCTATAGCTCAGAGGGTATGGGGGCGGAGGATTTCCCCGCCTTTACAACCGACCTAGCAATACCCAGTGTTTATTTTGCTATTGGTGGCACCAAACTCGAGGATATTGTGGCAGCGAAAACTGGTGCGGGGCCCGCTGTAGCTCCACACCATAGCGCTCTGTTTAGGATAGAACCCAAGCCAGCCATCATCACAGGGGTATTTGCAACCGTCACTGCACTGCTAGATCTACTGCAGTTAGAAACTGATAATTAATTTACTCGAGAACTTCCCTCAAGGCATTTAAGCAGTAATCAATATTAGTTTGATTACTGGCATGGCCCATCAGGCCAATACGCCAGACCTTACCCGCTAGAGCGCCGAGACCGGCGCCAATCTCCAGATTAAATTCATTCAGTAATCTGGCCCGCACCTCGGCATCGTTTACGCCTGCAGGCAT
>JACLAD010007879.1_pt1 | contig 28685 bp, 25 predicted proteins | sample 8027901 | NCBI WGS metagenome assembly JACLAD01 (sample SAMN15725071, study PRJNA655200) | protist metagenome | isolation source: fluorescence activated cell sorting (FACS) single amplified genomes of... | place: Spain: Blaines Bay Microbial Observatory, Mediterranean Sea | collected 2016-07-05 | reverse complement strand
TCAGCGTTGGCTGTCTAGGTTTCGCAAGTTTCACAGGTATCTGTGACGTGGGCTTTCGGGTATCCGCTTATTGTTTTGAATTGCATCCACACAGGTCACTCCGTACCATTCGGGGTTTCCTTGATTCTGCATCCTGAGTCCGTTACCCGTGTCCATCGCCCAGCTCACCCTTGAACAGCAAGCCGTCGTTGCCCATAAGCAGGGGCATGCACGTGTGATCGCTGTGGCCGGGGCAGGGAAGACATCGACACTGACGCATTTTATTCAGGCGCGTCTGCACGACGGCGTACCAGCGCGGCGCATGCTGGTGCTGATGTACAACAAAGCGGCGCAGGAAGATTTTCAAAAGCGTCTGACATCACTTGTCAGTGGTCAGCCGCTTCCCCAGATTCGTACATTCCACTCATTGGGTCTGAAAATTTATGATCGCCTGATCACTATGGGGGCACTGCCACAGTGGCAGGGTAAGGTCCTGTCAGACGGAGAGACCGAGAACATTGTCTGGCGCTTACTGCAGGAAATAGCAGACGATGATACGCGTCAGGATATTCTTTCCCAGCGGCGCAAGTGGGTAGAACCCGCGATGGCATTTCTCGATCTGGTTAAGTCAGGGCTATTGCCCGCAGCGGATGTTCTGGAAACACTCGATTACCCACCAGAGTGCCGGATCTTCACTGAACTCTTTTACCGCTTTGAAGACTGGCGCCGGTCGAATTACCGCATCAGTTACTCTGACATGCTGTACGACCCTGTGATGTGTTTACGATCGCATCCTGAGCTGGCCGACCACTTTGGTGGTCATATGCAATGGATACTGGTGGATGAATATCAGGACATTAATGATGTTCAGCAGGCGCTTCTGCATATGCTCTGGGGTGGGCGAGGCAATGTCGTGGTCATAGGAGATCCAGATCAGACGATTTATGAATTCCGCGGCTCAAAGCCCGAATTTATCGTAAGCCGATTTGCGCAGGAGTTTGGCGATGCGACGACGTATCAGTTGCCGCATACCTTCCGCTACGGCCATGCGCTCAGCTTCTGCGCTAATCACCTGATTTTCCATAACCGCGAACGCGAAGCCGTAACGGGTTTATCGCACTCAACGACGCCCGATACACGGGTGAAACTGCACCGGGTCCGGAATGAAGCTGCTTTCAGCATAAAGTTGATCCGCGACGCCATTGAGCAGGATGCTAACGCCGACATCGTTGTTATCCACCGTATATGGTCTCTGTCGGCGGCGTTAGAACTGAGCCTTCTGAAAGAAGATATTCCTTACCACCTGGATCACAGTCGATCAGTACTGGAGGCCTGGGAATTACGGATATTCTGGTTGCTTCTGGAAATCGCTTCCGGTCGTTTCAGCGAGCGTTCGCTCCGTAGCCGTGAGGAAAGCTGGTTACACATACTGACGACGCCGTTCCCTAAAGTCAGACGTGCACTCCTTGAACGTATCGCCCAGAAAATGGCCGCTGTGACTCACGGCTACGGCGAGGCCCTGATAGAGGCTTTGCCGGACGATCTGAGCAAATGGCAGATACAACAGCTCGAAGTGCGTGCACAGATCATATCTGCGGCTGAGCTGACTAACATGAAAGGTTGGCGGTTATTGAAAGATTACGCTGAGCAAACCGAACTGGAAGAGGGCATTCGTGATAATGCCTTCAGCGCACAACAGAGCGACGACCGGATAGAGACTATTCGTGCGTTTATGAGTTATGCCCGGAGTACTGATCTCAGCGCGAGCGAATTATCCGAGCACTGGCGGGCTCTTCTGCAGAAAGTAAAGTTACAGAAGAACCAGTCTGACCAGAGGGTCACCCTGACCAGTGCTCACAAAAGCAAGGGACGGGAGTGGGATACTGTGATTATTCCGGGGCTGAACGGTCAGTATTTCCCGTACCATCCGGAAGGAGAGTTCACGACGGCGGCGGATATCGCGAGTGAACGTAGACTTCTCTACGTCAGTATGACCAGGGCGCGTAAGCAGCTGCACCTGCTTGCACCAGATACTCCGGATAAACCACTGCGCGAATGTTCAGATCGCGAAATGCCCAGTAGCTTCGAACGGGAGTTGGGCGTATCACGTTCCCGGGAGCTGTTTGAAACAATCGCTCGTGGAGACAGCGCCTATATACTCCGCGGTCAGGACGGCTATCAACCGCAATGGTTAGGGCATTATCTGGCGCATCTTGGCGCCGGAGATCTTGAAGTACGGTTCGAGGCCTCTGCGCCAGTAGGGCAGGTGAAACGCCCGGGTGGCGTGATCGACAGCAAATTCAATGATGATAAAAAGTTACCCAGAATCGTTCACGACACTTTGGGTGAAGGTATTGTTATCAGTGAGGATAGCGATTACCTGAAAGTCCGGTTTGACAGGGACTCCAGGGTGCGAACTCTCTCAAGAAATGCCGTCATGGACAAAATCCGCCTGCTGTGACGGTTTTCCTCAGCGTGTGGCTTGTTATACTGGGGGCCACATTCAGCCCAGTCGGGCAAACAATTACGGGAAACACTATGACCATCGAACAACAGAAAGTCGTTACCATTCACTACAAAGTCACTGACGTTGCCAGCAACGAAGTGATCGACTCTTCAGAAGGTGGTCAGCCAATGACGTACCTGCACGGTGCGCAGAACATCATCCCAGGTCTGGAAGCAGCGCTGGAAGGTAAGCAGGTTGGTGATGAACTGGAGGTAACCATCGCACCTGAAGATGCCTACGGCGAGTACAGCGATGAGCGTATTCAGAAAGTACCTCACGAAGCTTTTCAGGGCGTTGAAAGCGTAGAGCCGGGCATGGCGTTTACTGCTCAGACTGAGCACGGTCCGATCAATCTGATCGTGACTGAAGTCGACGAAACTGAAGTAACTGTTGATGCGAACCACCCTCTGGCAGGTAAGTCACTGGCGTTCTCTGTAAAAGTTGAGAGCATCCGTGAAGCCAGCGAAGAAGAACTGCAGCACGGTCACGTGCACGGTGAAGGTGGCGTTGAGCACTGATATCCGTATGACAGAGCAGGCCAGCCATTGGCCTGCTTTTCTTCAGAACCTCATCTCTCTGTCAAAGCCGACAAATTTTTATCTGCCTCATTAATTTACCAATACTGTACAGCTGTCTGCACGCGACTGGTGCGACCTGCCGAAATGCCAGTATTTCTGCACCATTCATCAGCATTTATCTCTCCCGCAATCTTGATGTAAGTCGTGTTTTCTCTGTTAGCACTGCGACCTTCTACGCCACAATATTGCAGCTTTAAAAGGCTGTGATAAATTAAAAGTCAGGCAGCGGAAATAACCTGAAAATTTGTTATTTCACTGGCAACTTTTCGGGGACTGAGCTGTCTTCAAGCATGCCCTGTTCAACAGGTTGAACATTTGGAGGAAATGCAAATGAGAAAAGGCAAAATAGCGGCGTATCGTCGCAAGTCGATGGTTTTCGGTGGCCTGCTGGGTGCCGGCTTTGGCGTAGTAATAGGCAGCATGGTGGGTGCGTCCCTTGAGGCTGCTTTAACGGGCTTCTTTGGTGGCCTGATTCTGGGAGAGATGATTACCTACGGTCGCACCTTTCCGGTACATCACCACCCTCACCAGACAAAAAAATAAGAATTCTGCGCAGCGGTCTTGGGCGGGCCGCTGCGCCTGCTATTATGTCCTGATGTTAACGTCATAAGGCTAATAGCTGAGCATGTCCGTCGCTCCGGATCTTCCCGAGAAGTATTATCTCGACAACTTCATTTACCTTCTCAATCATGTCTCGCAGCTTTATGCAGACATTCTTAATGAGTCTGAGCGCGCTTTCTTTGATGACTTTTTGTCTCTGTCTGAAGACGCTCAGGCTTTGTATGTGCGTCTGCTCAGTCGTCGTGGAGACTGGTTCCGGCGCGACAAAATTATCTACTCTGAAATTTCTGACATTGACGGCGCGGCGGGCGAGTTAAGCAGCCATCGTTTTATTCAAATTTATTCTATCGGCTCGGGTGTGATTCCGGATGAAACTGATTGGTTGAATCTGTATACGCGCCCGGAGCTGGCTTCAGCTATTCAGGCACAGGCCGACCAAAAGCCAGTTTCTTCGTTGCGTAAGCCAGAGTTACTGGCGCTCATGATGGAGGAACCCGAAGTTTACGTGCCTGACTTGCCAGATACCGACATTTACTGCGTTTATGGAGAGCAGGAGCTGGAAACCTTCCGGCTTCTTTTTTTCGGGAACCTGTATCAGGATTTTACTGAGTTTGTTTTGCGTGACCTGGGCATTTATCGTTATGAGTCCTACCAGCTCAACAGTGCGAGTCGCTGGTGCCACCAGCGCGCCGATCTCGAAGCCCACCGGTTGTATCATGCTTTGCGCGAAGAGGCGGGTGATCTTAGAGATCAATGCAAAGAAACACTTTGCCTGATCGCAGATCGCTTACCAGCCTCGGACGAACCAACACTCAGGCGTCGTCGTCACCGTTTTCTGGTCGATATCGGGCGTCAGCTGGAAAGACTCGGATATTCTGACGACGCGTTGGAGGTCTACGAGCGTAGTGTTCGCCATCCGGCCCGTGAAAGACGCCTCAGAATCTTAGTATCACAGGGGCGAAACGACGAAGCCGACGCACTGGCCTCTGACATGGCTGATGCTCCAGTCAATGAAGAAGAGCATCAGTTTTTACTCTCATTTGTGCCGCGCAAAATGAAGTACAACCGCGAATTATGTCGTCGTCTTGCTGATAGGGTTTCAAGCCCCGAAGAAGACATTTTGACGATGCCTGCTGAAACTCGTTTATCGCTGGGCGTTGAGCGCGCCGTCGCCGCTGCCCTCGAGTCTGAGAGTCCTGGCGATCGGCTGGTTTACTGCGAGAACCTGCTAATTCCGGGGATGTTTGGCCTTGTATTCTGGTCTGCTATTTATGCAGCCGTTCCGGGGGCGTTTTTCCATCCGTTTCAGATGCGACCAGCGGATTTGTATGAAGCTGACTTCATGGCATTGCGTAAAAGCGAATTTGATACTTGCTGGCAGGCTCTTGAGTCGTCTGATGTGCTTCTTGCGCATGCGCTGTTTACCTACCAGCAGAAGCAGGGCATCGCGAATCCCTTCGTACACTGGGCGGTGCTGACCGAAGACCTGATCCGCTTATCCGTTGAACGTATTCCAGTGTCGGCATGGCAGGGAATGTTCCGTTTTCTGGTGAAGGATCTGAGGCAGCATAAAGCAGGTCTTCCAGACCTGATTCGATTCCCAAAAAATGAAGGCTTTGAACTACTGGAAGTCAAAGGTCCGGGAGATACGTTGCAGAAAAATCAGAAAGTCTGGTTCGCCGAATTCGAGCGTTCAGGCATTCCGGCGCGGGTCATTCGTGTAAAAGACGACCCCACCGTCACAGGTGGGGGCCTGACTGGCGCACAGCGAGGTGAGGAGAACCCTGAAGAGTAACTCCCCGGTCAGGCTGCTTTAACGCCCTGAGCGATGGCGATATTTAATGCCGTCACGATTGACTCAAGGCTGGCTGCCAGAGTGTCGCCATCCTGGGCGGCCGCGGTAAAACGCTGGCCTTGTAAGCTGATCTGAACAAACGCCATTGCCTGAGCATCTGAGCCTTCGCCGAGAGAGACCTCTTCAAACTGAACAACCTGCAGGTCGAGCCCGGTCGTCTTGTGCAGAGCGTCGCCGAAGGCACTGATACTGCCGCTGCCTTTACCGTGCAGTGTGATCAGGTTCTGGCCATCATTTAATGTCGCCTGAATCGTGTGGTGCAGGCTGTCATGTTCTGTCTGATAACCAGACAGCTCGTAGTGCCCACCGCGAGGCATAAAGGCCTGGCGGAAGATAGCAACAATCTCTTCACTGCTCAGCTCACGCGCTTCACGCTCTGACGCTGACTGAATGTGTTGTGCCAGTTCGATTTGCATCCAGCGTGGCAGAGTGACACCTAACGCCTGTTCGACAATGTAACTGGCGCCGCCTTTACCCGACTGGCTGTTTACCCGGATAACCGACTGGTACGTGCGGCCGATGTCCTGTGGATCAATCGGCAGGTAGGCAACATCCCAGTGCTCATCTTCGCTCTGCTGCGCAAGACACTTACGGATTGCGTCCTGGTGGCTGCCAGAAAAGGCGGTATAAACCAGTTCTCCCAACCACGGGTGACGTGGATGCGTTTTAATGTTGGTGCATTCTTCTACGGTCGCAATGATGTCGTCAGCAATGCTGATGTCGAGCTCGGGGTCGATGCCCTGGCTGTAGAGGTTCATGGCCATCGTTACTATGTCCATGTTGCCTGTACGCTCGCCGTTGCCCAGAAGTGTCCCTTCGATGCGGTCGGCGCCAGCGAGTAACGCCAGTTCTGCTGCAGCGACGGCACAACCACGGTCATTGTGGGTGTGAATGCTCACCGTAATACAGTCGCGCTTGTCGACATGACGGCAGAACCATTCAACCTGATCAGCAAAGATGTTCGGCATGGCCGATTCCACCGTCGCTGGAAGATTGATGATGGCTTTGTTGTCAGGTGTTGGCTGCCACACATCAATGACGGCATTACACACTTCGGTGGCAAACTCGACTTCGGTGCTTGAGAAGCTTTCAGGAGAGTACTGAAATACCCATTCTGTTTCAGGAAACTTCTCAGACTCCGCCATCACCTTGGCTGCGCCTTTGCGGGCGATATCGATGATGCCGCTCTTCTCAAGCCCGAAGACTTTATTGCGTTGCACCGGAGAGGTGGAGTTATAAACATGCACTACTGCCCGGCGTACACCGCGCAGTGCTTCGTACGTGCGTTCAATTAACTCGTCGCGAGCCTGCACCAGTACTTGAACAGTGACATCGTCAGGGATCTGGCGGGCTTCAATCAGCCAGCGTGCAAAGTCGAAATCAGGTTGTGACGCAGATGGGAAACCGATTTCGATTTCTTTGAAACCCATGCGTACCAAGAGGGCCCACATCTGTTTCTTCTGTTCTACGGTCATCGGGTCGATAAGTGCCTGGTTACCATCACGTAGATCCACAGAACACCAGAGTGGCGCTGTGCTCAGGGCGTTCGATGGCCACTGGCGGTCGTCAAGCGTCACACGCGGGAAGGCGCGGTATTTGGAGTGGTTGAAGCGTGGGTTCGCAGGCGTAGTCATTGTCTTATCCGTGGTTCTGTCCGTTGGTTCTGAAAGGGTAATTTCAGTCGTGTTTGTCAACTGTCTGGCTGGGTAGTCACTGCCTTTTGAGTAGTACTTCGGTCGGCCTTTTGAGCGTCCCGCCACCAGTGTCTGATTGGAATCACCGGCTGCCTTCACAGTATGGACATAGTGTATGCCTCTTGTTGCGGAGAATGATTGCAAATGTGCCTTTAAAAATGATTGATTGAGCAATAAGTATCTGTAAATATGTTTTATTATGGTTAATTATTGCTTTTATGGGTTAAGCGATGGCTAAAACAACTCCTGTGGTGCTCGATCGCACCGATCGACACCTTCTGGATCTGTTGCAGCAGGACGGTAGTCTCAGCAATCTGGAGCTGGCTGATAGGGTAGGGTTATCTCCATCCCCCTGCTCGCGTCGTGTAAAGGCCCTGGAAGACAGCGGTCTGATCACAGGTTACCGGGCCTTACTGGATGCGCGTAAACTGGGGCTGGATCTGCTGGCACTGATTAATATCAGCATGGACAGGCACACGCCGGAGCGTTTCAACAACTTCGAAGAAAAGCTGACCGCTTGCCCTGAGGTGCTCGAGTGCTATCTCATTACCGGACAGTCGGCGGACTACGTACTCAAGGTGCTGGTCGAGGATATGGATGCGTATCAGCAGTTTCTGTTGGGCACTCTGACGCGTATCGAAGGGGTCAGTGGGGTCCATTCTTCTTTCGTTATGCGTAAAGTTGTGGACCGTACCGCGATTCCAATTCCCCGATAGGGTCTATACTTCCAGTTACACAACAGAACCTGAGTGTTGCCAGTGACTTCGATTGATAAAAAACTCACCCTTCAGGTGGTTATCTGGAGCCTTCTTGCCGGACTTGTATTCAGCGGCATACAGATGGTGGTGGATTATCGTGATGCTCAGAAGAACTTTGATCAATCTGTGAATACCCAGCTTGAACGTTCTGTCACGACGGCCGCTCTGGCCCTCTATAATTACGACCAGCGTAGCCTGACTGCGGGTCTCGACAGTCTTCTGACTCATCCGGGGGTCGTTGCAGCGCAGGTCAGTGAAGTGAATACTGACTTTATGATTCGCCAGGGCAGTGTGTCTGATAGTCAGGATTTACTTGAGTTCACCACTCAACTCTACGTGCCTCAGCAGTATCGTACCAACAGCACTGAGTCACCATCGGTCATCGGTGAAGTCACTTTGTTTGCCGATAAGTCTCAGGTGAACGCGGGTTTTGAGCGACGTGCGATTATCGTACTGCTTGCAGACCTGGGGCGCACACTCGCACTGATTGTCGTACTTCTTATAGTACTGCGCTTGCGATTGACGGGGCCGGTACGTCGCCTGACCCGTCGCCTTATTGATGCTGATGTCCACAGCTCTACCCAGCTCAATCTGGAAGTTGAAGAGTCACTTGCCGGTACAGAGCTTGATGACCTCACCTCGAAAATGCGTGACCTGTTATCGGCGATGCAGTTACAGATGGAGCGACGACAGGCGGCGGAGCAGAAAGCGAAACAGCTGAATGAGCAGCTTGAAGAAAAGGTTCACGCGCGAACGCGTGAGCTGCATGAAAGTAATACTAACCTGCAGGCGAGTCTCGATCAGCTTCAGAAAATGCAGGCTTTGTTGCTTCAGGCACAGCGGATGGCGTCGCTAGGCCATCTCGCCGCTGGAGTTGCTCACGAAATCAATAATCCTGTGGCGGTGGTTTACAGCAACATTGCGACCTTGAGTGAATATCTCAGTGAGTTGATCAGTCTTGCTGAAGAATATCAGCATGCCGAAGATAAAATTAACGATAACGAGTTACGCTCAACACTTGAGAAAATGCGTGACGCTATTGATCTGGCGTTTGTGAAGGACGACGGGCCAGAGTTAATTTCAGCGTCCAAGCACAGTCTTGAGCGTGTCAGAAATATCATCAGCGAACTGAGAACGTTCGCTGATTCCGATTCGCTGGAGCGAGAGAAAGTGTCTCTCAATGACCTGTTGCGTGAAGCCGCGCGGACTGTTGACGCCTGCCAGAGGGATGACATCCGCCTGATTACGCTCGTAGAGGAAAGCCTTGAGGTTGACGTTGTGCCGTCTCAGGTGAGGTTGATCCTCGGGAAAATTATCGAGAACGCCTGCGAGGCCATGCCGGCCGGTGGCAATATTGAGATCGCCTCAGAACTGGAGGATAACTACATTAACCTGGTTATCAAAGACAGTGGCTGTGGTATGGACTCGGGCCAGCTGGAAAAAGCCATCAACCCCTTCTACAGCAACAAAGCCGTAGGCGAGGGCACAGGGCTGGGGCTGACCGTCGCCTATAATCTGATGTTAAATCAGGGAGGTGAGCTGAGCATGGCCAGTGAAGAAGGGCATGGCACTATGGTGGTTCTTAAGTTTCCCAGAGATAATGTGCTCTTCTGAACTGCTCCCCTGATTGAACCCATCTCCCGGTTAGGGTAGTTTCCAGCTGAACTGCTCTGACAACGGAAACACGTCATGTCTAAAAAATCTTCATCCGGTGGCCTCGTATACTCCACTGAATTCGGTCGCGCCTGTCCGGGGTGCGGCGAAGCCGTTGACCAATGTACTTGTGATCAGGAGCAGGCGCCAGAAGGTGACGGCATTGTCAGAGTCGCGCGCGAAACCAAAGGTCGTGGTGGCAAAGTCATGACTCTGGTATCTGGCGTTCCGCTGGTGGGCAGCGAGTTGAAGACACTGGCCAAAGAGCTGAAGAAAAAGTGCGGCACAGGCGGCGCCCTGAAAGACGGCGTCATTGAAATTCAGGGAGAGCAGCGTGATCTTCTGGTTTCTGAACTGACCAAGCGCGGCTTTACCGTCAAAAAAGTAGGGGGCTGACACTTGGCTAAGGCTTTGATTGTCTATGCACACCCGGCTCATCAGCGCTCAAGAGCAAACCGTGCGTTGTTGAACCGTATCAGCGATCTGCATAATGTGACGGTGCATGATCTTTATGAAACCTATCCAGACTTTTTTATTGATGTAGAAGCCGAACAGAAATTGCTTCTTGAACATGATCTTATTGTTATTCAGCACCCAGTCTATTGGTACAACATGCCAGCATTGTTGCGTGAATGGCAGGATCTCGTATTGGAATATGGCTATGCCTACGGGCGTAAGCAGCAGCGTCTGGCAGGCAAATATATGTGGGTTGTATTGACGGCCGGGGCACCAGAGCATACTTACAGCGACACTGGTGTTAATGAGCGCCCGTTGAGTGAGTATTTTCTTCATTACCCGCGGATGGCGAACGTTTGTCATCTGGAAATGAAACCCACCTTTGAGGTTTATCATGGTCGTCATTCTCCGGATGAGGACCTTGATAAAACGGTTGAGCAGTATCGGTCCTGTCTGTTGAAGTACCTGAAGGAGCACCCGGGCGATGCATGAAGCTGGCTTCCTTATGCAGGCGTTTGTCTTTCTGGCCGCCGCGGTGATTGCGGTGCCTATTGCAGCGCGCCTTGGCCTGGGCTCTGTTCTCGGCTATCTCTGTGCGGGCGCTGTGATCGGCCCGTTTGCGCTGGGTCTGATTGGTCAGGATATCGAAGAGGTGATGCACTTCGCTGAGTTCGGTGTCGTGATGATGCTGTTTCTCGTGGGGTTAGAACTTGACCCATCGAAGCTCTGGCGCATGCGTGTACCCATTGTGGGTATGGGCGGGCTGCAGGTCGTTATCACCAGTGCCGTCATTGCCGGTATTGCATTGGTTTATCTGGATAATTGGCAGCATGCGGTCGTGGTCGGCATGGTTCTGTCATTATCTTCTACCGCCATTGTTCTGCAGACCTTGAATGAAAAAGGTCTGATGAAAAATGACAGCGGTCAGTCGGCCTTCGCTGTGCTTCTATTTCAGGATATTGCGGTTATTCCAATGCTGGCGGTGTTGCCATTGCTAGCTGTGGCAGAGGTCGGTACGTTCAGCGATAAGCACAATCTGCCCGGTTATCAGAGTGCCCTGATGGTTTTGGGTGCTGTTGTCGGTATTGTTGTTGTTGGTCGCTGGTTGAGCCGCTCGGTCTTCCGGATTATTGCTGAAACCCGTTTACGTGAAATGTTTACCGCCACAGCGCTATTTCTGGTGGTCGGTATCGCTCTGCTGATGGAGCATATAGGTCTGTCTCCGGCGTTGGGTACCTTTGTTGCTGGTGTGGTTCTGGCGAACTCGGAATACCGTCATGAGCTGGAAGCCGAGGTTGAGCCGTTTAAGGGATTGTTACTGGCGCTGTTCTTTATTTCGGTGGGTGCCTCAATCGACTTTGCCCTACTGATGGAGAATCCATGGCCAATCCTTGCAATGGTTGGCGGGCTGGTGCTGGTCAAGCTGGTGGTTCTGCTGATTTTGGGTAAGGCATTCGGGCTCAGTAGTCGTAGCAATGCCATTTTCACTTTCTCGCTGGCGCAGGCGGGTGAGTTTGCATTTGTGCTGTTCAGCTTTGCAGCAGCAAGAGATGTTCTGCCAGCTTACATCATCGACCCGCTGACACTGGTCGTGGCATTGTCGATGGCACTGACCCCTTTACTGTTTGTTATTAATGAGCGCCTCGTGCTGCCTCGCCTGCGCGGAGCGAAAGCCTTAGAACGAGCCCATGATGCAATTAAAGAACCGGAAGGGAAGGCGATTCTTGTTGGGTTTGGTCGTTTTGGTCAAATCGTGGGACGTCTGCTGCGCATGAACGGCTTTGAAATCACCGTACTTGAGCACGATGCTGCCCAGGTGGATCTTGTTCGTAACTTTGGTCATAAAGTGTATTACGGTGATGCCGCCCGCATGGACCTGCTGGAAACCGCAGGCATTGAAGACGTCGACTTGCTGGTACTGGCGATTGATGATCACCAGCGTATGTTGAAGACCATTCATCAGGTGAAGCGTCATCATCCGGATATAAAAATTCTGGCCCGTGCCGCTGGGCGTCGTGAAGCCGCGGAGTTGCTTCATGCCGGTGCGGATCACATTGAACGTGAAACGTTCGACTCGGCGTTGTCGATGGGGCGTAAGGCGCTGTCGCTGATGGGGTTCCGTGCCTATCAGGCGCAACGTGCAGCGCAGCTGTTCAAACACCACGATAAGAAGAGCCTGTTCGCTCTGAGTGAAGTGATTGAGGATGATAAGAAGTACCTGACGGTTGCCAAGCAGCATGCTACCGATCTGGAGAAGGTGCTCAAGTCGGATGATCAGGCGAATACCGAACTCGATGACAGAGGCTGGGACAGTGGCAGTTGATCCTGCGAGCCTCTATGGCCGGGAAGTAAACACTGATGATGAGGGAATGAATTTCGCCCTCGATCTTGCGGCACTGGCGGCAGAGCAGGGCGAAGTCCCTGTGGGTGCTGTGATTGTCAGCGACGGCCGGATTATCGGCGTAGGATCAAACTCTCCGATTACTGCACTTGATCCGACCGCCCATGCTGAGGTGAACGCCATCCGTGATGCCGCCATGCGTATTGGTAATTATCGCCTGAGCGGCGCCACTCTGTACGTCACAGTAGAGCCCTGCAGCATGTGCTCAGGCGCAATTATTCACAGTCGCATCGGGCGCGTGGTTTACGGTACAACAGAGCCGAAAGCGGGCGTTGTGGAAAGCGCCGAGCGCTTTTTTGATAAGCCATTTCTTAACTGGCAGGTAGAGGTTGTGGGAGGCGTGCAGGCTGAGCAGTGCGCCACGACTATGACTGAATTTTTTGCCATGCGCCGGGCGGGGAAAAAGAAGCTGAAAAAAGCATCTCCTGCCCCAGACTGAGTCAGTGTGGTTTCAGAGTAAGGGTGGAATAACTGTCACAGGGACATCGGAGCCGTGTAAGGCTTCGCTGTCACTCTCATCGGCAATGATCTGCTCTTCATTCCAGATCAGAACATCGTAGTAGCGGCGTATATTCTGAACGTAATTCACAGGTTCCTGACCACGAGCGTAGCCGTAGCGAGTCTGACGGTAGTAACGTTGCTGTGTCAGCAGCGGTAGTACTTTTTTTACATCGATCCAGAGGTCGGGATTGCGGCCCAACTTCTCGGCCAGCCTGCGCGCATCTTCCAGATGACCAAAGCCTACGTTGTAAGCGGCTAATGCCATCCAGGTTCGGTCTGGCTCGCGCACGGACTCATCCAGACGTTCGCGTAATCCCCCCAGATAACGACTACCGCCCGCAATACTTTGCGAAGGATCCAGGCGGTTAGTGACGCCAAGCTCACCTGCGGTTCTCAAGGTCAGCATCATCAGACCCCGGACGCCCGTAAATGAACGTGCTCTCGGATTCCAATGACTTTCCTGATAGCCCATTGCTGCCAGCAAACGCCAGTCGAAGCCGTGTTTCTCCGCTCCGGCTTTGAAGTCTTTTTCATAGCGCGGCAGAATTTTCCGGCTATGACGCAGAAAACGATGCGCCCCAACGTAATCAAACTGGCCAACGTGGCCGTAGAACCGCTCCGACAGCTCAGCCATCAGCACGCCGGTTTCAGGGCGGTAGAAAAAATCAAAAGTACGATCCCGCAACGATTCATCTGCACGCCGTGGCATGACCCAGGCAACGGTCTGAATTTCACCGAGAGTAAACGCGACGTCGAGATTCGGGAGATACGAACGCATCAGGCGGAATTCATTCGAATTCACCAGCGTAAAGTCGAGCTCGCGGTCGGACACCATTTGCAGCAGGTCAGATGCATCCAGCTCGTTGGTTTCCCGCCATGACAGAGACGGTAGCTCGGTCTTCTGCCAATGTCTGAGAGTGCGTGCATGTCGTGATTTTGCCGGAACCATCAGACGCCCGGTTTGCAGGTCTTCAATGGACTCAGGCTTTGGTGTCCGCAGGCGATAGACGATCTGTTCTGATATGGAAGAGTATGTTGGGCCGTAAACCACGGGATAGCCGGATGTCTGCTCTTTGGTGAAACCGGCCGCTGAAATGTGGGCTTCGCCGCTTTCGAGCGCTTCCATAGCGGCCTGAAGATTATCTACCACCATCAGTTCAAGCTCTACGCCAAGATAATCGGCAAATGACTCAACCAGTTCGTATTCGTAGCCCGTCGCGCCCTGACGTTCTTCATAGTAGGTGGTGGGGTTGTTGCGGGTAACGACGACCAGGCGGCCCTCTTCAATGATCTGATCGAGCAGAGTTGGGTGCCGGCTGCTCACAAGCAATGCAACCACAGCCAGTGTGGTTAATACACGTCTTGCATTCCTTATGGTGTTCAGCAGCCTGGTCATAAGTATTTAACATCTCCCTTAGACTTGAGAGTTTAGCTCCTGTGAGTCAGTTAAAACAGCGATGCGGGAGAATTTTACCTGCGCCTGAAATAGTGAAACTTGGGTAATGCTTTGAAATATATACAGAAAACATCTCATAGTTAGCACTACCTGAGGTTACTCACCCGGGAACAGACTGTTCTTCCGTCCAGATCTGATTTTCTTTTGCTGTGCCTTCTGTATGGCAGATGAGAGGCTGATCCAGTACAATTCGGCCTCATTTTTTTCCTGTTATGAGTCGAACCACCATGCTTGAGCTGCGTGGCGCCCCGGCGCTTTCCTCATTCCGTCAGAACAAAATCCTCACCAAGCTGCAGTCAGCCGTACCGGGCGTGACCGGTGTTTATGCCGAGTTTGCGCATTTCGCTGATCTGAAAGCCGATTTGAATGACGCTGAACTCACTGTCCTTGAGCGTATTCTGCGCTATGGGCCGAAAGCCGAGCAGAAAGACGGCGCTGGTGAATTGTTCTTAGTCGTGCCGCGTTTTGGCACCATTTCGCCGTGGTCTTCAAAAGCGACGGACATCGCTCATAACTGTGGTTTGGCGAATGTTGATCGTCTGGAGCGCGGTGTTGCTTACTACATCGAGGGGGCAACTGCCGCTGACCGTGATGCGATTGCTGCGGTACTGCACGATCGCATGACTGAAGTGGTTCTTGAAAACAGCGCAGCGGCAGCCAACCTGTTCTCACACGCTGAGCCTGCGCCGCTGAGCACCATTGATATTCTTGGTGGTGGTCGTGATGCCTTGATCGCCGCTGATCAGACTCTGGGTCTGGCTTTAGCTGAAGACGAAGTCGATTATCTGGTTGAAAACTACATTAAGCTGGATCGTAACCCGACCGACGTTGAACTCATGATGTTTGCCCAGGCGAACTCTGAGCACTGCCGCCACAAGATTTTTAACGCCAGCTGGACCATCGACGGCGAAGATCAGGACAAATCCCTGTTCGCCATGATCAAAAACACTTACGAGTGTTACAGCGAAGACATTCTGTCGGCGTACAAAGACAACGCCTCTGTGATCCGTGGTCACCACACGGGCCGCTTCTTCCCGAATCCGGACACTGACGAAAAGGCACGTAACTACAGCTACCACCAGGAAGACATGCATATCCTGATGAAGGTAGAAACGCACAACCATCCAACCGCGATTGCTCCGCACTCTGGTGCAGCAACCGGCTCTGGTGGTGAGATCCGTGACGAAGGCGCGACGGGTCGAGGCTCCAAGCCAAAAGCGGGCCTGACGGGTTTTACCGTATCGGACCTGAAAATTCCGGGCTTCGAACAGCCATGGGAAAGCCAGTACGGCAAACCGGATCGCATCGTCTCAGCCCTCGACATCATGCTCGAGGGTCCCATCGGTGGTGCGGCGTTTAACAACGAATTTGGCCGTCCGGCGCTGTGTGGTTATTTCCGTACCTTTGAACAAGAGCACGACGGCGAAGTTCGTGGTTATCACAAGCCGATTATGATAGCGGGTGGTTACGGCAATATCCGTGACGACCATGTTCAGAAGGGTGATATCCCGGTCGGCGCACGCCTGATCGCTCTGGGTGGCCCGGCGATGCAGATTGGTCTGGGCGGTGGCGCGGCGTCGTCTATGTCGTCTGGCCAGTCGAATGCTGATCTGGACTTTGCTTCGGTACAGCGTGAAAACCCAGAGATGGAACGCCGCTGTCAGGAAGTGATCGACCGCTGCTGGCAGCTGGGCGATGACAACCCGATTGCCTTTATCCACGACGTAGGTGCGGGTGGCTTGTCTAACGCCTTCCCTGAGCTGGTGTCTGACGGTGGCCGTGGCGGTAAATTCGAGCTGCGTAACGTACCGAATGACGAGCCGGGCATGAGCCCGCTGGCAATCTGGTGTAACGAGTCTCAGGAACGCTATGTCATGGCTGTTGCTGAAGAAGACATGGAGGCGTTCGATGCCATCTGTGCCCGTGAACGCTGCCCCTATGCCGTCGTCGGTATCGCCACCGAAGAAGAACACCTGACCGTCACCGACAGCCACTTCGACAACAGCCCGGTAGATCTGCCACTTGAAGTCCTGCTGGGTAAAGCGCCACGTATGCATCGTGATGTCGCGACCCGCGGAAAGAGCGAAGACACCTTCAGCAGCGACGGCATCGACATGACCGATGCCGCCAAGCGCATCCTGACGCTGCCTACCGTGGCGAGTAAATCCTTCCTGATCACCATTGGTGACCGTTCGATTACCGGTACTGTCGCACGTGATCAGTTCGTTGGCCCTTGGCAGGTGCCCGTGGCTGACGTTGCTGTAACGACGGCGTCTTACGACACCTATGCCGGTGAAGCCATGGCAATGGGTGAACGTACGCCGGTGGCTCTGATTGATGCGCCAGCTTCCGGTCGCTTAGCTGTGGCAGAAGCCATCACCAACATCGCTGCCGCACCGATCAACAAGATGGCCGACATCAAAATGTCGGCGAACTGGATGTGTGCAGCGGGCCACGACGGTGAAGACGCCAAACTGTACGACACCGTAAAAGCTGTGGGTATGGAACTCTGCCCAGAGCTGCAGGTAACCATTCCTGTGGGTAAAGACTCCATGTCAATGAAGACCCGCTGGACCGAAGTTGATGCAAACGGAAACGGCGAAGATAAGGCGGTGACTGCGCCAATGTCCCTGATTATCACCGGTTTCGCGCCCGTGTCTGATGCCCGCAAAGTTTTGACCCCAGAACTGAAGCGTACAGACGACGCCACCGACCTGATTCTGGTGGATCTGGGTCGTGGGCAGAACCGCTTGGGTGCTTCATGTCTGGCGCAGGTATTCAACCGCGTGGGTGATACCGCACCTGACCTGGATGACGCAGAAGACCTGAAAGCCTTCTTCGCTGTGGTACAGGGCCTCAACGCCGACCGCAAACTGCTGGCGTACCACGACCGTTCAGACGGTGGCCTGTTTGCCACCCTGACCGAAATGGCGTTTGCCGCGCATACCGGTCTGGATATCAAGCTCGACTTATTAGCTGAAAACAAAGAAGAGCTTGCTGCTGCGCTGTTCTCAGAAGAACTGGGTGCCGTCATGCAGGTGAAGCGTGACGACCTGGAAGAAGTACTGGCTCAGTTTGAAGCGGCGGGTCTGGGTGACTGCACTCAGGTCATCGGTACGCTGAACGACGACGACCAGATTACCTTCAGCTTCCAGGACGAAGAATTCCTCAGCGAAAGCCGCGTGACCTGGCAGCGCCTGTGGGCACAGACCAGTTTTGAGATGCAGGCACTGCGTGACAACGCTGACTGCGCGAAGCAGGAATTTGATGCTCTGCTAGACGCCGAAGATCCGGGCATCCACGCCGAGCTGACGTTCGATATTAATGAAGACCCTACTTTATTACTTAGTGGGGCCGACCTCGGCGATGAGCGCCCATTGGTAGCGATCCTGCGTGAGCAGGGCGTTAACGGCCAGATCGAAATGGCCGCTGCCTTCGACCGCGCTGGCTTCGACACCGTCGACGTGCACATGAGCGACGTACTCTCTGGTTCTGTGACCTTCGAAAACTTCCGTGGCCTGGTGGCGTGTGGTGGTTTCTCCTACGGTGACGTACTGGGTGCCGGTGAAGGTTGGGCGAAGTCCATCCTGTTCAACGAACAGGCCCGTGCTCAATTCAAAGCCTTTTTCGAGCGTAACGATACGTTTGCTCTAGGTGTGTGTAACGGCTGTCAGATGCTCTCCAACCTGCACGAACTGATCCCGGGCGCTGAGCACTGGCCGCACTTTGTTCGCAACACCAGCGAACAGTTTGAAGCCCGCGTTGCCATGGTCGAAGTTCAGGAATCCGATTCTGTCTTCCTCGCCGGTATGGCAGGCTCACGTATGCCAATCGCCATCGCTCACGGTGAAGGTCGTGCAGAATTCGCCAACGAATCCGACATCGACGAACTCGCCGGCCAGATTGCACTGCGCTACACCGACAACTACGGCAAAGTCACCGAACAATACCCACTGAACCCGAACGGTTCACCACAGGGTATCACCGGCCTGACCGCCGCTGATGGCCGCGTCACCATCATGATGCCGCACCCAGAGCGCGTGTTCCGTGCGATTCAGAACTCTTATATTCCTGGCGAAGATTGGAGCGAAGACGGTGCGTGGATGCGGATGTTCCGGAATGCGCGGGTGTGGTGTTCTGAAAACAGCTGAGAACTAACTGCATTGCCAGAGCGGTGTTAGAAACCGGCGCGAATCAGTCACATATTTCAATATGCTCCTGATTCTTGCCCCGGTTTCTGCCTTGCTCTGACTGCTTCGTTAACGTTCTCAGGTGACGATTGGACACTGGTAGGGTGGGCACTGCCCACCGTGTCTGCTCATAAAGAAAGCCGCTACTCAGCAATGATTAGCGGCTTTTTGTATTAAGTTCAGAGCTTGGACCGTGTGCAAAGGTGCCTTAAGATTGTCGAGTGAGTCACAAAAGGATATTGGCAATGCCTGGAAAAAATATCAAAATGACACTATATATGGTGTCATATGGCTGCTAAGGTGTCGCCCGCTGAGGTGATTGCGGAGCTGAATGCGCGCAAAGGGAACTTACGGTGTTCTGAGGTCACCAAGTTTTTGAAATCTTTGGGGTTTGAGGTCAAAGAGGGCAAATCCCCAGGTCATAAGATTTTTACGCACGACAAACTCAATGATTTTTTTAGTGGCTCGTACAACTGCGGTCATGGAAAGAACCCTGAGATAAAGAGAGCGTATATAGGGAAAATAGTAGGGATTCTAGAATATCACCAGTCAACACTAGAAGCCGAATTGGGAGGTAAGTAAACATGAGCATAGATGCGAAAAACTACAGCATAGCTGTGTGCTATGGTCTTTTCGATGGCGAGGAGTGCTTTGAGGCACGTGTATCAGAACTGCCAGATTTGGTGGAGTATGCTGATAGTCACGAGGAAGCATACAACTTGGCTATTGATGCGATTGAAACTACCGCAGTGATTATGTCTCAGAAAGGTAAGAGTATGCCTTTGCCTCGTAGAAGAGTTGATAATTACAGTGGAAGGGTAACTCTACGTCTACCGAAAACCTTACACAGGTATTTGGCTGTGCGCGCTGAGTACGAAGATGTGAGCTTGAATGCATTAATTACTTCAGCGCTTTCTGCGTTTAGCAGTAGTGAAGGTGAGTGGGAGAATATTGCAGGTACTTGGATTGCGTCTCCCAGTGCTGGTCATTCTTCCACAATAAGATTTGATAATATAATCCCCCTGCGTTCTTACCCACAAGATGACGTCGCAAATGCCTGTTAATGACGAAGGAATTCAGGAATCTTTGAATCGAGCTCAAGCTGGATTGACGTTCGATGACGTATACCAGTTGGCAACCAATACTCATTTTTCTCCGGAAAATGATATACCACTTGTTTACCCAGACAATGTAGGTGTCCAGCTTCGATACAACCTGCTGCGTTCTGCATTGTTGCGTGGAGAGGAGGACGGATCACCATATGATCTATTTTTTGTAGATGTTCTGACCGGAGCTCGTTTGGTAAGCGGAGAAGCAGGGGTCGGTAAGAATGACTACTTGGCACAGATTGAAGCAACGTATCGGGTCGTGTACCAAGTGCGTAATAGTGATTTGCTGCAAGATAATAAGGCACTTGACGCGTTTGCTGAGCACAACGTAGGGATGCATATGTGGCCATTCTGGAGGGAGTTCGCCATGAGTCAGTCCCAACGCATGAATATTCCGAAGGTGGCAGTGCCAATGAGACGCCCGATACCGAAAACTGTAGATAACGATTAGAAAGGCTAAGTAGATATATCTATTCGGCTGTATTAAGTCAGATGAATCGCATTCATCTGTCATCGAACACCAACCATACTCTAGAGCTTTGCTCTAAATCAATTCGCCAGAGCTCGCAACACCAACTCAGGCTCCCTAGCCACAACATTCAACAGCACCAATGCCGGACCTTGCGGAGAACGATCACCGCGCTCCCAGTGACGCAGAGTACTGACGCTGATGCCAAAGGCAGAGGCAAATTCATTCTGTGACATATCCAGTTTTGCTCGGATAGCTTTGACATCCAACGGGCCGAACTCATGAATGACGGCCTTTTGGGATTTACCCTTAGAAAACTCGACGGCTTCTTTCAGCCCTTGTTCGATACTTGCGAATGCATTACTCATCAACATCACCATAATGCTTACGTAACAGGTCGGTGAGTCTGGCCAGATCGTTTCTCTCAGCCTTGCTGAGGTTGGCCTTTTCACCCTTCCCAAATACAGTCAGGAGAAAGAGGGGCATGGTTCCGTTGTGGTAGAAGTACACGACACGGGCACCACCGCTTTTGCCTCGCCCTTGGGCAGACCAGCGTAGTTTACGTATCCCGCCGGTTCCTTGCAGGATATCGCCAGCCATAGGGTGACGTGCTAAGTAATTGATAATACTCAGCTTCTCTTCATCCGTGAAAAGATTGATAGCTCGCTTCTGAAATTCAGGGAGCTCTACGATTGTCTGCATAGGACTTAGTGTAATCCAATGGATTACCTTTTAGCAAGAAGGCGAGCAGAACAGTGTGTGTCTCATTGACCTCAAAGTGTCGACCAATGTTGAGATTGCTCGCGAATAGCCAGACAAGCTAGCTGAATTGCTCATACATGGAGATTTGAAGTCTGAAGCGTTGTTTGTCCGATACGCTGTCGGGAATAGGATTCCCTCCTGGAAAGGGGGCAGTGGTGTTCCAGAACGATGTTCGCGAATAGCCAGCCAAACTGACTAACACACCCCTACGTTCTATGACGTATACCTTAGGTCCGCTTCTTCCCTTAATTTAGGTTGAGAAGGAGGTTCTGATGATTAAAGTTGGCACGGTGAAATCTATCTGGCGTTATCCGGTAAAGGGGATGGCGGGTGAGTCGTTGGGTTCTGCGCAGGTGTCTGAGCGTGGTGTCTATGGTGACCGCGTTCTGGCGGTCCAGGATGTGGTCCGACAGGAAATTCAGAGCTGTAAATTCCGACCTGAGCTGCTGAAGTGCCGGGCTACGCTGACAGGGCAATTGGTTGATTCTGACGCGCCAGCCTCTGTTGATGTTCTTTTCCCGGATGGTTGCAGGTTGAGTGCGGCGTCTCCGGGTATTCACCAGAAGATTTCTGACCTTCTTGGCCATTCAAGTCGTATCCAGGCCGTGAGGCCACGGTCTGATGAATCGTTTTACAGGCGCTTCAAAGAAGACGACCACACCTGGCTTGATGAGCTGAAGGCGACCTTCGAGCGTGAGCCGGGTGAGCCACTGCCCGATCTGGATAATCTGCCTGAAGAGATGCAGACCTATGTTTCATTGCTGGGCAGTTTTTTTCTGGTATCGCCATTTCATATAGTGACGACTGCGAGCCTCGACTATCTGAAGTCTAAGAATCCTGATTCTGACTGGCATGTTGAGCGCTTTCGTCCCAACCTTGTCATCGAAACGCTCCCCGAGTTTGATGGTCTTGTAGAGCAGTCGTGGGTTGGGTGTTCTTTGAAGGTGGGTGGGGTCACTGTATCGTGCTCAGACACTGCACCCAGGTGCGGTGCTGTTGTGCGCGAGCAGCAGGGGGTACCGAAAGACTCCAGGGTTCTGAGGACCATAGTACGGGAAGCTGAGCAGAATCTTGGTGTTTACGGCGATATATCTGCCACCGGGAGCATCTGCGTGGGTGATGCGGCTTATTTGTACCGTACTATCGATGACTAGCCCTCGGGTGTGAGGCCTGTCAGCGTAATATACTGAGTAAATTATTGATGTCCTGCTATGATGTGGTAATAACTCGCTGGCGATAAGTGACGACTCTAAGGAATTGACAGTCCTGCTGGTTTGCTCAGACATTTCTTTGGTTTGTTATATGGCACATTTCAGCTGGCGGCGATACTTTGGCCGCGCCTGTATTTCCTCTCTTTTGTTTCTTTCAATATTCTCTCATTCCGAAAACGCACCAGACAGAACTGTCTTCACCATGGCCTATACGGCAGACCCGGCTCAGAGTCTGACCATGGCCTGGTATCATAAGCTGATTTCAGAAGCCTTTGGTCGTCTTGGGATTACATTGGAGTATGGTGTATACCCTCCATTGCGGGCGACCACTTTGCTGACTACCGGCAAGATCGACGTTGAGGGTTTGCGTGCTGCCGGCTATGAGGATGATAACCCGAACGCTGTGATTGTGCGCGAGTCGATTCTGACGACTAAGTACGGGATGGCGACGATTAATCCAGAGATACAACTGGATCGTTTGTCGGACCTTGAGGGGAAGTCGTACCGGGTGGAATATCTGCGTGGCGTAGAGCCGTTGGGGGATAAGCTTAATGATGTTGTCTCGGAAGGCTATCTGTTTGCGATTACCAGTCCGGAACAGGGACTTCATAAGTTGTTAGCGGGGCGCTCTGATGTGTTTATTGATTTTCCGGGGCGTATTTCCGCTTTAATAGAGTCACTCGATCTGAGCCTTGCAGGCATTCATGTGAATGAATTTGAAGACGATATTGTTGTGTATCCCGTGCTTCACCGTCGTCATGCCGATCTCGCTCAACCTCTGCAGCAGGTGTTGAGCGAGATGAAGGCTCAGGGATTGTTCGAACAGTATATGGAAGAAACACGGAAAGTGTTTTTGTTGCCTCCGGATCAGTAGCTTGAAGGCACAAGCTGTTTAATGAACTCAAGCTGCCTGGAGATGTTATCTTCAAACCAGTGATCCAGATATGGGTCAAAGTGATTAGCGTCTATTGTCTGAATTTCAACACTGTCTGAAGACAGTCTGCGTACCTTATTTTCGTCGAACGGTGCGACGCTATCGCGGGTAGCGCCAATGATCAGCGTCGGTATTGTAATCTTCTTCAGATGTTTTCGTGGTCGATAGAAGCCCATAGTTGCAAGTGATCTCGCCGCAATACGGTTGTCCTGTTGGCGTTTCAGCGTATCTTCGATCCAGCTTTCTACGCGCCATGCGCCGTCGCGGTCCATTGAGGAGTATTCACCTTCAGGGGAGACGATGGGCACATAATGCGTTGCAAACGGGTTGAGCATATCCCGCATCATATCGATACCAAAGTGGATCATTCGTGCCGGTGGCACGGCCTTTACGGCCAACATGCCGTCGAGCATAGGGACTTGAGCAATCGCTCCGCGAAGTTCAGGATGCTCGGCCGCTATCTTCACTACATGACCGCCCCCAAAGGAACTACCCCAGAGAATAATATTGGTCTGATCGACGTCCGGCAGCGACTTGGTGTAGGTCAGTGCAGCTTCGACGGTTTTTTCACGCTTCCACGGGTTGATAACGTTGCGTGGGAGGCCTTCGCTGTCTCCCCAGCCGGGATAGTCAAATGTGAGTACGGCGAAGCCTGCATCGTTAAATGCCCTGATAAATTCAGTGACGAGGGTAAGTTGGGTTCCACCCCAACCATGCACCATCAGAATCGTGGGATACGGCCCCTTGGTGTTGTCGGGCTTGTGGAGTGTGGCTGCACAGCTTACCCCTTGATTCCTGAATGATCCCTTCACTCGGTTTTCTGATAGTACGTTCATGATGATTGAGCCTTTGTTATTACTTGTCTTATCTTGAATAGCATTCAAGATAGCGTATCTGTATCTTAAACGTCAATCAAGAACTGGATCTGGAAAACGAATGGCACGCAACAAGCGGCATGTAGAGCAGAAGATAAAGAGAGAAGAGATCGAGGCAGTCGCCATGGCGCTGTTCAAAGAGCAAGGCTATGAAAAGACCTCGATGTCGAGTGTTGCCAAAGCAGCCGGCGTGGCTGCGAATACCATCTACTGGTACTACGCAAATAAAGACGATCTCCTGATCGCGGTGCTGAACCGGGAAGTGATGCAGGCCATGCCTCAGGTGATCGCGATGCAGAATGCTCCCTTGACCGAACGGGTATTGAAGTTGATTGAGCAGTTCGAGAGTTCGGGGTCTTTGATGACGGACGTTCACTCTCGGGTGTCGCATTCAGAGGTTGTGCGCAATTGGCACGATCGCTTTCACCAGATGGTCGAACAACTCTCGGTGTCTGAGTTGATTAAGGCGGGTCTTGAGCCCGCGGCAGCACAACTTGATGCCCGTTTGATGGTTTACGTGATCGAAGGACTGCTTGCGCATCCGCATACGATGGAAGAGCGGGTTCAGGTGGTAGAGCACGCTCTGGGTAAGTTGGTCTGAGTTTTACGCGTATTGGATTGAATTTCAGACACAAAAAAAGCGCCATAGTGGCGCTTCGTTTAATCAAACCAGAGCTGTCACATTTGTGACTGCAGGTAGTTCTCTATACCTATCATCTTGATCAGGCGTAATTGACGTTCGAGCCAGCGGGCGTGGTCTTCTTCTGTGTCGTAGAGTAGTGGCTGAAGTAATTCACGAGTCTGATAGTCTTTTTCTTCTTCACAGATGGCCATGGTCTCTTTCAAGAGATCAGCGACGTAGTACTCCACATCAAGGTCTGCCTGAAGCATCTCTGGGACAGTTTCTCCCACGTTGAGATCATCCGCGTTAGACAGGTCAGGAGTGCCTTCCAGAAACAGAATACGTCTGACCAGTACATCCGCGTGCTGGGTCTCTTCTTCCATTTCGTGGCTGAGACGCTCATAGAGTTTATTCAGCCCCATGTCTTCGTAAATCCGCGAGTGAGCGAAGTACTGATCGCGGGCGGCCAACTCACAGTTGAGAAGTTTCTGTAGTTGATCAATAACGCGCTGACTGCCTTTCATGGAATGCTCCGGGTTGAATAAGTATCTTTAGCAACGATAGCGCGGGCAGGCTCTGTGAACAAGCCGAAAAGCCTGTAGATACGAGGGTTAGGGGTGGTTTTTTGTAATGAGCCAGGCGACTGAGAATTGTTCTTTTTATGTTTTGAAATATTCGTTTTATTGAGGCTGTGCAGTGGGATATTTCAGAGAATGTAATTAGTAACGCCGGGTGATATGCCCGGCGTTACTTTTCTGACCTTAAGCTCAGATCTTGCGGCTTGGATCAAGCCTCAGCTGTTTCCAGCGTAGGATAGTCCGTATACCCTTTTGCATCCTGAGTGTAGAAGGTATTCGGGTCAGGCTCGTTGAGTTCTGCCCCCTGGCGAATGCGCTCTGGCAGATCAGGGTTGGCAAGGAAGGCTGTGCCGAAGGCGATGGCATCCGCATGGTGAGACTCTACAGTATCGGCAGCTTCTTCCGGGCTGTAGCCCATGTTCAGAATCAACTGACCATTATAGAGTTCGCGGAATGGCGTGACCACGTCCGCTTTCTGCTCACCGAGAAAATCAGCACGCATGAGATGGACATACGCAAGATCTTTGGGGTTCAGGTGCGCGGCAAGATACTTAACCAAGGCGACCGGATCACTGTCTTTCATATCGTTGAAGCCATTCAAAGGCGAGAAGCGTACGCCTACCCTGTGTGGTGTAAACACCTCACACACTGCATCCAGTACTTCTGTGAGGAAGCGTACCTGGTTGTGCCATGAGCCGCCGTAGTTGTCGTCGCGATTGTTAGCACCGTCCCGCAAGAACTGATCTAGCAGATAACCATTTGCACCGTGAACTTCAACACCATCGAAGCCGGCCTTTTTAGCGTTTTCAGCGCCTTTGCGGAAATCGTTCACCAGTTCTTGAATCTGTTCTTCGGTCAGAGCCTCCGGTTTCTGATATTCGAATTGGCCCTGAGGGGTAGTTGATCCGCCTTCAATAGCTATCGGGCTGGCCGATACAGCAGGTTTTCCATCATTGAGTTCAGGGTGAACAGCGCGCCCTGCATGCCAGATCTGCATGAAGATTCGGCCGCCCGCGGCATGAACCGAATCCGTGATTTTCTTCCACTCACTGACCTGTTCGTCAGAGCAGATACCCGGCTCGCTCGCGAAGGCCGAAGTCTGCGGGGTAACCATGGTGCATTCGGTAATGATCAGACCACCGCTGGCACGTTGAGTGTAGTACTCGCGCATCAGCTCATTGGGCATATGATCGATCGCGCGACAGCGGGTCAGGGGCGCCATAATGACGCGATTTGGAATATCCAGAGAACCGAGCTGAAGGGGCTGGAATAGTGAATCTGTTGCTGAGGTTGAAGTACTCATTATGTGCTCCTCACAGAGAATATGTCTTTGTGAGAAAGCAGAGAGAGGTATTGGTTCCTGCCTGAGTGAGTGACAGTCTGTTCCTGTGGAAGAACAGACCGTCGAGTGGCCCTATTCAGACGCGTTGAGCTTTGAGGCGGTGATTTGCCGCAGACTCGTTAACGTTGAGGATGTGGTCGCCAATACGCTCGATACGATTAAGGACGTCGATAAATATGACGCCAGCTCTCGGGCTGTAGTCGCCGTTCTCAAGGCGTGAGAAGTGGGTGTCACGGAATGAGTCCCGCAGCTCATCAATGCGGTCTTCGAGTTCGATCGCACGCTCAAGGCTGACTTCTTCAGGCTCTTTCGACGTGCTTTCCTGCATGTTCTGCACAGCGTTTCTCAGAGCTTCCATCATCTGCACCATGTCTGCTCTGGCATCACCAGGCCATTGGCTGCGTGTTTCATGCAGACGCTCCGACAGTTTCGATATCTGGAAGTAGATGTCTGCGATACGCTCCATGTCGTTAATCATGGTCTGCAGGAAACGGATGCGTTCAATCAGGTCATGCTCCAGGTTGGTGTTTTCACTGACCCGCACGAGATAGTCTGAAATCTCAATTTCCAGCTGATCAGTGGCTTCTTCAGCTGCAGCGATGCGTTTCAGGAGTTTCGATCTTGATGCTTTCTTGTCGAACAGAAGCTCATCAACATCAGCATGCATACGATTGAGTATCCCTGCAAACTGTTGGGCTTCTTTTTGCGCCTGTTCCAGAGCCAGTGCTGGCGACGTCATAACTCCGGCGCTGATGTATTTGAGGCGGAAGTCGTCGGCGCCGTCTGCGCTCTCTGGAAGAATGCGCTCGATAAACCTTACTATGTAAGGGATAAAGGCAAACAGCAGAATGACATTCAGGATATTGAATGAGGTGTGAAAGAGCGACAGACCGAGCGTTGCGTTGGGTCTGGCTTCCGGGGCATCACTCAGAATAGAAACCGGTGCGGTTGAGAAGTTCTGAACCACCAGGTCGATTATGTGCATCACCGGATAGATAGCCGCCAACATCCAGACGACACCGATCAGATTGAATATCAGGTGGAACCGGGCTGCCCGTTTCGCGTGCACGTTCCCCACCATGGCGGCAAGGTTCGCTGTCACTGTGGTGCCTATGTTTTCACCCAAAACCATGGCTGCAGCCAGCGGAAAGGATATCCAGCCTTCGAACAACATCACCAGTGTGACGGCCGTTGCCGCCGACGATGACTGCATGACAAGGGTGAGTAGCGTACCGATGACGACAAAAATAAGCAGAGAGGCGTAGCCGAATCCGGTGAACATATCGAGGAACTCGAGTATCTCCGGGTTGCTGCGAATGTCAGGCACGCCGTTTTTGATGAACTCGAGGCCAATAAACAGAATGCCGAAGCCGACCATGGTTTCAGCAATGTTGCGCAGGCGGCTGTTTTTAGAAAACAGGAAGGCGAAAAACAGGCCGATCACTGCCATAGCAATCGGCGTGATCTTCATTTTGAAGCCGAACAGGGCAACGATCCAGGCGGTCACAGTGGTGCCTATGTTGGCCCCCATAATCACCCCCGTAGACTCGACGAACGTCAGTAGACCAGCGTTGACGAAGCTCACGGCCATGACCGTCGTGGTCGTCGATGATTGGGTGATGGTTGTTGTTGCGAAGCCGGTGACAACACCGGTAACACGATTGCGGGTCATGCCACTGAGCACGGACTTCAGGCGGCTTCCTGCCACTTTCTGGAGACCTTCACTGAAGATCTTCATACCGAAAATAAAGATGCCGAGGGCACCGATGAGCTGGAGGAAGTCGAAAAGAGTGTAGTTCATACCTTACCTGAATCCGGTCGCTTCAGCGGAACTGAGTCCGTCGGTGACTTTAAGTTCGCGATTTCGGCTGCGAACAGGGTTGCGAATTGGTGCGCGATTATATGACGGAAATGCCCCAGAAAGTCATCTCCATGTCATAAAAATGCAATATTTATTGTCAGTGGACTCAGCGTTGCTCAAGCCTTGAAATCATATTCTTGAGCTCATGAATTTCTGCACGCAGATCATTCAGTGACGCATTGCCTTGCTCTTCATCTTGTTCAGCGCGTTCTCTCGCGTGTTCGTCTTCAAGCACATTGACGACGATCCCGATCACCATGTTCAGGAAGGCAAAGGCGGTGAAGAAGATGAACGACAGGTAGAAGCTCCACGACAGAGGGTAGACCGCCATGGT
>JACLAD010010268.1_pt1 | contig 28717 bp, 7 predicted proteins | sample 8027901 | NCBI WGS metagenome assembly JACLAD01 (sample SAMN15725071, study PRJNA655200) | protist metagenome | isolation source: fluorescence activated cell sorting (FACS) single amplified genomes of... | place: Spain: Blaines Bay Microbial Observatory, Mediterranean Sea | collected 2016-07-05 | reverse complement strand
TAGAGGTCGAAGTCAACGTTGCCAACGGTGTTGAGGGTTAGCTCAACCGTGTTTGTAATGCCGGGGTTGATGTCGGCCACTGCAAAGCAGACCGCGGTTGCGGCTGCAGTCGGCGTGCCCTCTATCCAGGCGGTTGAGCCGGTGCCGTCACAGTTGTTGTTGGAGGCGTCGGACGCGTCACGCACAATGGTGCTTGGATCGGCCGTTGTGTGGTAGCTTGTAATGTAGCCACTGGCTGAAACAAAGGTGACGGAGCCTGAGAAGTCAGATGCTGGGAAGCGACCGTCGCCGACGCTGTCGTTGGCTGGGGTGGGCGCTGGGGAGCCAAAAAAGGTGGTTTGCGCTTCTAGTTCATCCCCTGAGCCACTTTGGTGTGGGAAGACGTCAATTAGGTAGACGTCTTCAAGCGGCTGGTTGCCTGAGTTGTAGTAATGGAGTGAAAAGGTCATCTCGCCGTCAACGTCGATGTATTGACAGCGGTCTGCCCATGGGCCGCCAGAAATGGCGGGATCGTATGAGCCGCCGTCCGTAAGCGTAGACAGCTCACAATCGCCACGTCCGTCTTGTATCTCTTTTGAGACCTGCATTTCATGCTGTGACGGGATCATGTAGGCAAAAGCGTTGCTTGTGCGGTCGGGAACGCGGTTGCTAGATGCGAGCGTCGCCGTATTTTTTAGACTTTGGTTGCCGAGCCCTTCTTTAACCCGGACGGCATAGGTGATTGAATCGCTCCAGCCGCCAACCTGGTCACCAAAGTTACAGGTGATGTTGCCACCGCTTTCTGAACAGATTGGGGTGGCGAGGGCGGAGCCAATATCGGCGGGGTTAGACGCCGTTTCTGTATTGCTTATCGTAGATTGGGTCCCGATAAAGCCGATAAATTCGAAGTTGCTGCCGATATCATCGGTGACGGTAATGTCCTCGACCGCATCGACAGCCAGCTGAGCACCGACGACACCGACGTCGATAGTGAAGGTGACGATGTCTCCGTTGTCAACAAACGCATTGAGACCCGCAAGGTTGCTCTTTTTAATCGTTGGCGTTGAGCTAGCGATTACGAGCGTGTCGCGATGTGAAATACGATTGCCAGTTCGTCCAATCGGGTCTGTTGTTGCGGCATTCGGTTGGTTGTTGTCGAACGCCATGTTGCAGAACCCACTCGTGCGGTCGGGGTTTGGCGGGGTGGTGACTCCATCATATTTTCGATTGTCACCGGTTGGGTCATGTGAGTCGTTAAAGACGTAAGAAGAACCGAATGCTTCGACCGTTTGGCAGGTTGGTGTCGGTGGTTCGTTAACACCATCCCACTCGCCGCTTGCCGTCGATGCCTGGACATGAATAAATTCGGTTGCGCCATCAGCCGCATAAGCTGCACTTTGTTTAACGCGGGTTTGGATGCTGAGCTCGAAGGTGCTGCCGTATTTGTTTACTGGTGAACGCCATGGCACTGGGTCTAGCGAGCGGACTCGAACCATATCGATGTCTGGGTAGGTGTCGCCAACCTTTGTGAAAAGCGTGTCGAAATCTGGATCGTTTGCATCGACCCAGCCGACTCCATTGGCGTCACTTGCCATACAGGTGACCTGGAAACGATCGCGCGGATTGTTAATAATGTCGACTGGCGTTGCGGCAACCGCAAACTCAACGACATAGTCGGGCTGCGTGTCTAAATTTTGGCGGTGGAGGATCAACGACCTTTGATATTCGTCTGCATGATGGTCTCCCCAAATAACGTTCGCGATGGTGTCGGTTGGGTCGACTATGGACGCGCCAATGTTTGCATCGCGTCGTTGTGCAGAACGGTCAGGAGTGGGTCGATTTGTGAACTGCTGGTTGAGTACAAAAGACGGATACTCAGTGACTTCTAGATAGGTGTTGTCCAAGTGCATACAGCCATGGATCTCTTCCATTTGTGCATCTTCGTAATCAACATCTGTCTGTTCGGTCATGACCGCAAGTCGCACCGTTATGTCTTGTCCACGGGCAACCTGGTTGACGTTGCCGCCCGTAAATGGATAGAGTGCGAACCGCTGACCAATGGACGCGCCGAGCTCATTAGCTCCGTATTCAGCATTGCCAATGTATGTCCCGGTTGCATTGTCCCAACCATAATAATTCCCGCCCGTGTCGGAGGACCAGATGTTTTCGACGACGCGCATGATGGGGGGGCCGGGCTCGAATGCGACGAAGTGGCCGATGTATTCAACCTCAGGCCCCGTGGGAATTGAGAAGTTTTCAAAGAATACGGTCGCAACAGCGTTGTCTGCAACTGAGGTTTCGTCAATATCGGCGACGACTGAGCTGGTGCCGCCGACCTGAATCGCTGGAATGCCGGTGGTGATTGGCATTGTATGGTCTAGCGGCGCGGGAACTGCCGTTGTGTCCTGCGTAATGGCGTTGTGGAGGTTGGTCAAACCAGTTCCGGTAGGGAAAATTTCGCTGGTCGGTACAAAGAAAGCGACCTGCATGGCAACGGCAACGCCTTTGTTGGCACTGCCACTGGCGTTCTGTGCGGCGATGTTGGCGGTGTTGTAGTCGGCAATGTCGATTTGCACGACGGGGTAGTCGTTGGCGGCTGCGACGGTGACGTCGGTGCAGGTAATGGATTCGGCCGATTGTGCGCCTAACGTTGTGTTATCTGCTGTTGCGCCGGTTGCCGTTGAATCGCCGTAAGGCAATGCGCCGGTGCCGTCATAGCCACCGCAAGTACGCGCGTCGCTATAGTTGGAGACGGTGCCCACATTGCCAGCGGTAAGAAGCGTCGGCGTGAATGGGGCAGCTGCGTCGAGGTGTGAGTAATGGAAATGATCGAAAAGCTGGAGATCTAGCGAATCGTTGAGGGGCTCAGACCCACGCGATGTGCCACCGCCTGGCTGGAGCGAAATCGGATACACGAGCACGTAGCCGTCTAGGCCACCCATGGAAACGTCTTCATAAATTTCTGGGGCTGCCTTTACGAAGTTCCATTGAGGGGTTGCCGACACTTCTACATCGACTGCGTTTGACGTGACCGGCGTGGTGGCGTCTGTGTCGATTGTGGCGGTGGCGGTGAGCACGGTGCCGTCTAGGACGCCGTTGACAATCATCGTTGGGAAGATGGTGCCCGAGGTGCCTTCCGCTGCGCTACCGAGGTAGCAGCTGAGCGTTGTGCCGTCTAGGCTGATTGATGATTGGGTATCATCGCAGCCGGGGGCGGCAAACGGTATCGCTTCTGTGCTGAGCCACTCGATGTCTTGCCCGCTTGGGAGAACGACTTCGAGGATGACGTCGTCGGCGCTTTGCTCGTTGACGTTCCAGTCGACGCGATATTGCACGGTGTCGTAGCTGCGGACGACGTTGTTGTTGGCGTTGTCGTCGAGGCCGGGGGTGTGGGCGTAGACGGTGCCAGCGGGTGGGGTCGCGTCTGCGGCAAAGGGCTCGGTGCCGTCGCTGAAGACTTCGAGACGTATGTCGGTTGTGGGTGTCGAGGACGGGGAGGCTGCTGCAATGAGCACTCGGCCGAACAAAGTTGACACGAGCATTATGCACAGCAGAAGTCCGCTCAGAAGGACTGCTCGTCTCTGCCGTTTATAAGCAGGTGCCAATAATCTAAAGCAATGATTTAGCGTGTGTTTTGCGTTCAAAATAAATTTCCTGCTCAAAATAAGCAGCGTCAGCTTAGAGGGTGTTGCTGCATGGCTAGGTGAGTAAGTGCAGCTGGCGATTGTGAACACAACGAGGAGTAGTGCGATGACGGCGATTGTCAATCGGCCGATGCTCGTTGTGCCAATCTGCGTCAGCTGCACAGCTGTTGGCTCATATTCAATGAGGTGATCTTCGATTTCACCATTTTCAGCGCCGCCCGTTGGGAGGACGTTGCTGTGGTCGCCTTCGGTAGCGAAGCTGGCGGGATAAACGCGCACGCGCACGCGAGGATGCGCGGTCGATCCGTTGACCGACAGCGGTACGTTGACCTGTTCTTGAATATATGACGCTGAGCCTGTAGGGAAGTCGTCATAGAATTGGAAGAAATCATCTGGGTCGTCAAAGTCACCGTCCGCGTTCCAATCGATCCAGTAGCCCACATCGGCTGTGCTGTCTGTGCCATTGACCAAGAGATAGGTGGCGATTGGCTCGCCAGCAGCGATTGGCTCAAAGCGGAAGAAGCCGTCTTCATCGCTGCTGCTGCCATCATCTCCAAACGCGTCAATATCTGGCTGCCCGTTGCTCTCCAGATCAGGCTGGTTCGCACCCAACCAGACGGTTGGCGTCACGCCGCCCGACGGCATCACGTGGTATGGCCCATTCTCGCCAAGCTGCACAGGGCTGCCCTCTGGCAAGTCGCCCCAATCCGCTTGTAAGTCAGGCGTGAAGCCAAAGTCAATTGTCAGATCATCCGCTGTGCCAACCGTGACCACATAGCCGCTGCCGTGATTCTCGTTGTTTTCTGGCGAAGCTGGAATGGTAGATGGCGTGTAGTTGACAGGTGTGGCAACCGTAACCGTATAGGTTTCGTTGGTTGATACGGTCATCGTGTACAAACCGCCTGCATCGGTTGTCGCCGTGTAGACGTCGCCGTTTGAGGCGGTTGCCGTCACGACTACGCCGACCAGTGGCTGCGAGTTGTCACCAGCATCGTCAGCAATACCGTTGCCATCATCCTCTAACCAAACCCGATTGCCTATCTCAACCATCTCCACAAAGCCAAAGTCGTAGCTGGCAATCGTTGCTGCGTCATTGCTGCGTTCAGTGTCGGTCAACCCTTGAACAGGCAGTGCGATGACGCCTGCTGAATCATCGCTGTCCGTCGTGTCGGTTGCGCTGCCGCTGTCCGTTATGGTTACGCCGTAACTGCTCAGGGCAGCTTGGTCAGTGTCGATAGAAATGGTGTAGGTTGGTTCGCTGCCTGCGCCGTCGCCATTGTAATCTTCATCAAGCAACAGGTTGTCGAAGCTGTAGAAGCCCGCGTTGCCGCCGTCATCGTTCGCCGTCAGCGTTGTGACAGTGATCGTTGTGCTGTCTGGATAGTCGATAACCAGTTGAACCTCAACCCCGTTGATGCCGGTTTCGCCATCGTTTTGGATGCCGTCTTCGTTGCTGTCCAGCCATACCCAATTGCCGACGCTTGCGCCGTCGATGTAGTAGCCAAAATCGACCGTTACGATATTCGCGAGCGCCAGTGAAAGGCTGACCGCATACGGATCAGACTTGCTTTCGTTGTTGTCCAAAACCCCTTGGCTGCCCGTGCTGTGCCAATAGCCTTCGAGGATGCCGTCGCGGTCGCTGACATCGACAATGTAATCGACGTCATCGGCCGAAAGATTATCAAACAGATACACACCGCTGGCGTCTGTCGTCTCCGTTGCGATCCGCGGCTCGCCGGGGTCGATCTGGCCGTTGCCGTTTGTGTCAACATACAGGTCAACCGTGACACCTTCGATGCCCGGCTCGTCATCATCGGTGCTCGCCGTGGCGTCAGGGCCGTCTACACCATCCCATGTGCCGTCTGCATTGGCGTCGAGCCAAATTTGGTTGCCGATGCTGCCTTCTTTGCTGCTTGCAACCGCATAGCTAAAGTCTGCTTCCAAATGAATTGGATCAACGGGCGTCAGTGTCACAACGGCTTGGTGGTTGACTGCCCCTTCTGGGTCATAGCTTTGAGTCAAGCCATTAGGGAGTGATGACGGATTAACCGTCACAACATAGGTGTCGTCTGGGTTGAGGCCACCAAAGTAGTAGTTGCCGTTCGCGTCCGTTGTCGTGGTCAGCACGTTTCCGCTGCTATCTTCCAAAGTTACGGTGACGCCCGCGATACCAAGCTCACCCGCATCTGGCGTGCTTGTGCCGTTGTCGTTGGCATCAAACCAGACGGTGTCGCCAATGATGCCGTTACCTGTCGTTTGGTTGACGGGCGTGTAGCCAAAATCTTGGCCGAGGTCGGCACTGCCGCCGCTCACGCTTGTTGTGCCCATGTTGTCCAACGCGGCATCAGGGTCGCCCGTTTGGCGCAGACTTGTTAAGGTGCCGTTTGTGTCAGTTACCTCAACGCTGTACGTGCCGTCTGGCAAATTCTCAAATAGATAGTTACCGCTGCTATCCGTGGTAGCTGTGGCGATCACGTCCCCGTTGCTGTCAAGCAGCGAGACCGTAACGCCTGCGATGCCTGGCTCATCAGCCGCCGCATCTTGCATGCCGTCTGCATTGGCGTCGAACCAAATGGTGTCGCCGATGCTGTTGTCATAGCCAGACGTCGGCTGATAGCCGAAGTCGATCGTTTGTACAAAGTCGCCAGGGGCGATCACAATCGGTGCATCTGTAATGTTGTTGCTTGTGCCAGACGTCCCATAATGATCTGGGTCGCCGGTTGGCGTCATGCCAGAAGGTGGATTGATAACCTCAACCGTATACGCGTCTGGGGGCAAGCTTGGGAAGACGTAATGGCCTTGTGCATCGGTCGTGGTTGTGTAAACCAACCCGTTGCCGTCGGTCGCCGTGACGGTGATACCCGCTATCCCGATTTCATCAGGGTCTTGAACACCGTCACCATCTGTATCGACCCAAATGCGGTCGCCGAGTGCGCCATTACCGCTGTTTGTGTCGCTGCTGCCGTAGTTGTAGCCAAAGTCGGCCGTCAGGTTGACATCGCCTGCTGTGAGCGTCACAGCGTAGCCGGTTGGATCTTGGTTGCCCAAGTCGCTGCCAGTGAGTGCCGCTTGTGTGTAGGTCAAGTCGCTCAACGCGGATTGTCCGCTATTGACCGTGACGGTGAACGTTCCAGCGGGCAGGCCGTCAAACAGGTAGCCGCCGTCTGAATCGGTTGTGGTTGTGATAATGCTGCCGTTGCTGTCTTCCAAGCTGACGACGACATTTGCTAAACCGCGCTCACCTGCATCTTGCAGGCCGTCACCGTTTTCATCGAGCCAAATAGTGTTGCCGATGGTGGCTGTATCTGGCACATAGCCAAAATCTTGAACCGTGTTGTCTTCGATGTCGGTCAGCAAGCCAGCTGAGTCCCGAATCTCGGCTAACAGATGGGTCGAGCTGTGATCAAGTGCGCCGCTTGCGTCGTATGTTTGTGAAACGTTGGCGGGTAAAGTTGATGGATCAACGACAACTTCATAGGTGTCAGAAGATAAGTTTTCAAAGGTGTAGTTGCCGTTGCTGTCGGTTGTAGCCGTATATGGAACCGTGCCTGTGATTTGTGTCGTGTAAATGCCGCCCGTTAGTGGATCAACGTAAACAGGGTTGCCATCGCTGTCCAGCAAGTTTATGGTGACGTTTTCGATGCCAAGTTCGTTGGGATCTTGGACGCCGTTGCTGTTGATATCCATCCAGACGCGGTCGCCGATGGAGCCAGAAATCATCGTCACGCTTGCGTCATTAGAGATAACTTGTAGCGATAGTTCAGGGACACGACCGCCAAAGTTATTGGTGTAAATATCGCCCGTTGACGTACTGGTGACGTTGCCGCTGGCGTCAAGTTGTGGCGTGCCGCCGACGTTGCCAAGTGGCGTGATTTCAACCGTGACCGATTGGCCTCCGCCAGCAGCGGTGAAAGTTGGGGCAGTAAACCGTAGCCCTGTAATCGCTTCAGGGCTTAAACCACCACAAATCATAGGTGACAAGCTTGTACATTGTGTCCAAGCTGTTGTCTCAGTCCCAGTGGCACTGCCGCCTGCAAACTGGTTGCCATTGTCGACATACATCAGGTAGCAGACGTCGCCCGATGAAGGGACTACACCACTAAGCTGGTTGCTTTCATGGCAGGGGTCTTGCTGAATGGAGGCTGACGCGGCGTCTGTCGCGTACACCGTTTCCCCATTGCTAATACCAATATTTGTGACTTCGTATGTGCCGTTAAATGTTGAGCTTGGACGGCGGGTGCTGGCTAAACCGCTTGAATTCTGACCGCCACCGTCATTGTTATAAGGAAGGATGTCGATAAAGTCGCCGCCACTATAATTTTCACCCCCAAGGTTCTTGTAGATCAACTCAAACTCAAACGGTTCATTCACCGCATAAATTGGGTAATCTACCTTCTTCAACAGATCTAACCCAGAGTCTGGGTAGATATTAAGCTGGTACTGGGCCTCTTTGGGATCAGATGCATCATCACCATCGTTATCGGCTCCGATATCTGAGTTGAGGGTCGCTGTATTGACAAATTCGCCTGATGTAAGCAGCGGGTCTACCTCAACCGTGTAGCGAATCAAGGGCAGTTGTTCAGTTGTGTCGACACTGTCGAAATCCCAATCTAGGCGGCGTGGATTGCTATTTGCGGACGTGGTCATTGTGATGACAGGGTTTGATGCGACATACTCATCATAGGTCATCCAAGTCGTGCCATCGTCCAGCGAGAAACGCTCTGAGCCGACGACATAATCTGTGCCAGTTGGCAGCGGGTCGTCGATTGTCACAAGCGTGATTGTTGGACTCCAACCGCCGTAGACCTGAGGTTCAATAATAAAATCGACTTGGTCACCGCCACGTACAACTTTCAGGCCACGAGGTTCTGTGTATTTTTCAATGGCCGTATCTGACGGAATCAACACCATGCGATCGGCTGTTAACAGGTGATAGCTAAAGTTGGCTGCGTTGGGATCGATTCCACCATTATTGGTTGTCGTTCCAGTCCAGTTAGTAGTCCATTCGCTTCCCCCAGAGTCGCGCCTATAAATACTATAATTTGGCAGGTAGTCAAATGGGCCATATGGCTCCGCGTCCAGTTTCACTTTCACGAGGAAATTCGCTGTCGTCAAGTAATTAACATGGCCTGGATATGTTGCGATACCCTCTGCAACATCATACCAACTTTCAAGCCGAACACGGTGAACGCTGGCATTGCCACCTATAAGTGCCGGATCGGTTACCCAATCATTTGGCTCTACTGTCGGCAAGCCTGTTGCTTGATCGATACCATCTACTACATAGAAAGTATCTTCGTTGACATCATCATCACAAGTTGCGGCACGTAAATCTGTTAGATACAAAGTTTCGCTAACAGCACGTGTGGTTGAAAATGCGGGTACAGCAGAGTAGAGAATGTTTGTGGTGTCAGATGCGTCTGTATGCGTTCGTTCGCTGACAGAATCCCCACTTGTCCAAAAGATTTTGGTAGGGTTGTAAGCTTGATTGATATTTGCCCACGTGCCGAGCTGTGTGTTGTTGGGAGGGGCTATACCAGCAAACTCAAATACAGTGGTATCGAGCTTGTCACATACTTGACTGAGCGCACCATCTATTTTGCGATGATCCCAGATGTTTAGCAGAAAGGGGATTGTTGTGCCTCTGGCAGTGTATTGTTCGCTCGCTTTCTCATCACTGCTTGTGTGATAAAAGCTTTTGCGCATTGTCCAACTACCAGGTTCTGTGTAAGCAAGCGGGTAGGTTACATAATCTGGAAAAGGTTCGCCTGCATTGTTATAGTTGGAAAGATTGTTGTTTGAGCTATCTTCTGTAGATACAGGATTGAAACCAACAACCGTTGGGGTTGATCCCGTCCCCCCTGTCGGACTGTAAACACCAACAGAATTGATGGTGAAGATCTGACATGGGAGGGGGACGCAGTTGTCAGATGTTGCGATATCGTCTGGCTCGCTGTTCCAAATGTTGATGGCTAGCTCAACGAGGTTTGCGTCACCATCAGGGTCGCGTACATCGATGTTGTAGAGTTGGATCTCAATGTTGGGATCGTAAACACCGTCGCCACTACTTACGCCGCTTCCATTAAACGTTTCAGACAATTCATCTAGCGGATGATTGATTTGTGTGCAGGTGACAGACGCATTTGGCCCGTGGTCGCCTACCAACTCACAAGCGGGTATCCCAGCCTCCCAATCATAAAGCATTGCACCTGTTGAGACCGAAATCTGCGTACCGATAGATGATGTCACAATTGCTGAGTTGTTGGGGTTATCATCGGTGTAATGATCAAGCAATGTGAAATCAATTTCAAAATCACCGCCAGCCTCATCGGGCGCATCGGCAATCATTGAGCCATTTTGATAAGTTACTTTAATAACATATTCCATCACGGAGCCGTCATCGGTGCCATCCACACCAGGTCCCGTTTTAGCAGGCGCTTTGTAGAGTGGTTCTCCAAAGTCATCTAGCGATGTTACTTGTAGTTCTTTGGTTGTATCGACTTTGAAAGCAGCCGTGACGGTAACAAACTCGGATACATCCGTTGCAACATTTGATATGCCGTCTGCTTGAGTAGACACCTCAGCGTTCACTGTATCGTCATTGAGAGTCGGGCTGGAGCCATCAGCCGACATACCAACGACTCGCGATGCTGGATAGAAGACCTTGCTTGTCCCTTCAACTGCTGGACCTGTATTACAAATAAGCGTCAACCCATCGGCCGAAATGCTAGAAATGGGGCTCACCTCATCTGAGTCGGTCTTACAACCCGTTGGAATCGTGAGCCAGCGCTGCTTTTCATCGTCGCCGACAGTGACAGTCGCGATCAGGTTGTCTACATCGTTGTCGTTGACTGAGACTTCAACGCGATAGGTGATTGAATCTTGCAGACGCGTAACGTTGTTTTCGGCCGATTCGTCCAACCCTGCCGTTGCAAGGTCTAACCCGTCCCACGTATCTCCATCCCATGGCTCAGAGCCTGTTTGGGAAACGGAAATCGTCGTGTCAACGACCGGCGTTGCGCCATTTGAACTACTGCGCACAATGTTAAAAAAAGCGAGTGGGCTGTCTATCTCTGCTGCCTGTGCGGCCTGCATCGCAAATGCGCCAAAGCCAATGGAGAGAAATAGGATGAAATATAGATGGGGTCGAAAATTCTTTCTGGAAAAGTGCATCTGTTTACTCCAATACAATGTGGTCTGCTGCCACGGTTGCTAGATGAATGCAGTTGTTAGAATGATTTGGCCAATGAAAGGTGAAATCTGGGGGATTTGTAATCATATCTAGCGTTTTCCAATACTGCATAATCTGATCCATTTTGAAAATTAGAATGAGCCGTTTTACGATACTGCTAGACAACGGTGTAATAAGGGCGTGTGCGAAGGTAAAAACGCCCGTAGGGTAGGCGTTGTATTCAGGGAGAGGATGCGTGCTGAATCCTTACCCCTGAGCAGGCAGATGTTTCTTGTTTCACCCATACGCAGACAAATAACGCGCTAAAGCATTACGCTCGCGCTAGAATCTGTAGATGAAGCGACCGTTCAACCGTGTTAGGTAGCTACATTTCCTGAGTACACCGTTTACTTTCGTAAAACTGTCTTACTCAAACTATAAAATTGTGATCGGCAAACTTGTTGAGAACAGGCGTTTGTCGGGAACAAACGCGCGACGAGAAAAGACGAAATAAGTACTGTCGTCCATGAATAAAACAATGCGAGGATACCAATACAAGTTACACCAATACAGTTACAAACATCGATCATGCACATGCTAATGATCCGACATTCTGTGAAAGCATAACCGAGCGATAACGCGGTGTGAATAGTATTTTTGTCATGGGACCTTGCAAGCTCTGCTAAGGCAAGCTGAGGTGAAAATGACCAAAAGGACTACTGCTGATGCAAGGGTCTATGTAAGAAATGGCACCTACGATTACTTAAGTAGACCGTGAAAAAGCAAGTGTGAAAGAACTAACTCCTCTTTTTCATTTCAAACTGGCTTTTTCAAGAGCGCTCGAATTTTGTATTGGTAAGGGTGAGCATTTATGAAACGGCGTATATCAACTTTAGGTGTCCTGCTAGGCAGTCTGCTTTTGCTGCTGCTAGTAGCCGCAACAAAAACTCCTGTCGAATCTTCGACACATTTCCACGAAAAGTCACAAGCATCTTATATCGTTCAAGGGCAATCGGCCGAAGCCGCAGCGCAGGCGGTCAAGCTAGCTGGTGGCAAAATCACACACCAACTCGGCATCATCAACGCTGTTGGGGCAGGCTTAACCCCAGCACAACACGCAGCGTTGAATCAATTGCCTGCTGTTACGAACGTGTATGCAGACGGTGAATTAACAACAGCCGCAGCGATGATGACCGTTCGAGATAGCTTCTCGGCGGCAAAATATAATCTCTCAGAGGGTTCCCATCCATGGGCTAGCAATTGGCAAGAGATTGGCGAACGCACAAGCCCTAAACAAGGGGAAATTCACATTAGTACACGGAGTAATGGCAGATTAAGTATGTCTGGTAACGCGATTGAGCGTTCCGTTGATTTGTCACAGGCACGTTCAGCCACTGTGCGGCTAGGATATACGGGTCAGTATCGTGGCGATCTGGTGTACGTGGCACTAGAGATTTCTGATGACAATGGCGTCACATGGCATGAGGTAGGGTTACTCAACAGTTATGGATATACAGAGTCAACCTTCGTGATTTCTGATTACACATCGGCACAGACAAAAATCCGTTTGACGCATCACGATTATCGAACCGATCAAACCAACGGTGCATTTGTTTCCATTTCCTACATTGATATTCAATTTCGGCTCGATTATGATGATCAGCTAATCGAATATGATCAGCAACACAACGTGCGCGACAATTTTGATGTCAATGATTCTAAGTATGGTGAAAATGGCTCCGCTGTTTGGTCAACGCCCTGGAGCGTGGATAGCCTCTTGGTACATCTCACAAAATCAACCCGCTGTGTAGACACCTCATGCGCTCGCATTGGTTACGGCTCGACTAGCGATCTAGGTGACAGGTGGACGCTTTTACGACGTTCGGCCGATTTGAGAGGCGCGTATGAAGCAACACTCTCTTTCTCCTATGCTCGCTTGGTTAATGGCACAAAACCAAATGCCTTCCTGCATGCTCAAGTGTCAACCGACGGGGAAAACTGGGACACTGTTGGATCTATTCCAATCAATCGCTCCGATCGCAAACCAAGCCGCGTAAGCTACGACATTTCAAGCCATATTAGCGCAAACACATCGATTCGTTTTATCGGCTCAGGCGTTGTCGATGAAGATTTTATTTTTGTCGACGATATCGAGATTACGTTCGACCTGAAAGCGGACGGCAACTACGGTCAAAAAGTCAACGCACCCGACCTGCACACAATGGGCATCACGGGCGACAATGTAACCGTCGCCGTCATCGACACAGGCCATTGGAGCTACCCTACACTCAACCACGATGCGTCTGGCAACCAGCGCGTGCTGGCGCAATATGACGCGATCAACGATCAGCTACTGGTTGGCCAACCCACGACAGATGACGACAGCGGTCACGCCTCACATCTAACCAGCATCATCGCCAACTCAGGCCAATTGGCGTCGGGCGAATATGGTGGGGTTGCGCCTGATGTTGATCTCGTCTCGATTAAGGCGTTTGATGTCAACGGCGGCGCAAGCTACCTAGACGTTGTCCGCGCAATCGATTGGGCCGTTGCCAACAAAGACGCGTTCAACATTCGCGTGCTCAACCTGTCATTTAGCGCAACGCCGCGCAGCTACTATTGGGATGATCCAGTCAATCAAGCGGTGATGCGAGCATGGGAAGCGGGCATTGTTGTGGTTGCCGCCGCAGGCAACACGGGGCCAGACGCCATGACGATTGGCGTGCCGGGCAACGTGCCGTATGTCATCACCGTTGGCGCGATGACTGACAATTACACTGAAGCGGATGACCGCGATGACCGCGTTGCGTCCTTCTCAGCGGCGGGGCCAACGTATGAAGCGTTTGTTAAGCCTGATCTCGTTGCACCCGGCGGGCACCTGCTTGGCCTGATGGACATCGACGACCGTTTAGCAATCGATCATGAAACATTCCACAACAACGGCGACTACTTTATGATGTCTGGCACATCACAAGCGACGGCGGTTGTGAGTGGGATTGCGGCGCTTATGCTAGAGGCAGACCCAACGCTAGCACCAGATGATGTGAAGTGCCGCATGATGGCAACGGCACGCCCTGCCCTTACCTCGCAAGGCAAGCTGGCGTTTAGCCTGTTCCAACAAGGGGCAGGGTTGATCGATGCGTATGCCGCCGCACAGGACAGCCGCACGGGTTGTGCGAACGTGGGGATGGACATTTCGGCCGATCTCGCTGGCACAGCCCACTATCAAGGCAACGCCAAGCAAGATGCGCAAGGCAACTTCTACCTAGTTGACGAAAACGGCGATTCGCTCTCTGATGCGTATACATGGACGGGCGGTTGGCTGTACGCGACCAGCAACGGGTGGGCAGAATCAACATATTGGACAGGCACACGCTATTCAACGGGCGGCTGGCTCTACGCTGGCGGCTGGCTCTACTCAGGTGGCTGGATCTATTCAGGCGGTTGGCTCTACGCGAGCACGTTTAGATGGGTCGATGATCCATACTGGATTAACCGCTTCGACAACACAACCAACTGGTCGACTTCTTCAATCGCGACCAACCTCTGGGTTCCACAAGAATAAGTGACTTTGTCTTGCTGATTTAATTAAATGACTATCGCGTATCGAGTTAATCTAGCGTTGTTTTTGACGCCTCGCGGCAAAAAATTGAGTTGTGAGATTCCAGAGGTGGGCGTACGCCCACCTCTGGAATCTCACTCAAATAACACAGCCGCGAGCGGCCGTGCTACGTCTTCTGCCTAACAATACGCGATAATCAAACTAGGAACTCAAAGTTACTTAAGTGATTTCGACTTCCTGATTTAACCAAGACGCCAATAGATGCCGCCTCCTGTAAAGACGCCCCAGCGGGCGTCTTTCAGCGGGGCAACATTTCTTTGGATTGGCCTACGCACTATCCAGCATGGCGTTTCAAGAGGCGACCGGCTCGCTGGAAATCATTTTGAAACGCGAGTCAAAACGAATCATACTTTAGCCCACCCAGCATCAAAATGAATCAACAACAAACTACGGCCTCTACAATTGAGGATGTTCAAACTTTTAATGCGGATGCATGGTCAATTCGCCATCACAATGCGGCGGATGCTGAACTATTGGCTCGACGTGCTTTGCAACTTGCCGCTCAAAAGGACGATGCGCAGCAAGTAATGTTGGCCAAACGAACCTTGAGCTATTGTTTGGCCATGCGTGGGGAGCATGCAGATGCGCTGTTGATGAGCGGTGAGTGTGCAGCCTTCTTTGAAATGTCATCACGAACAGTCGAACTCGCATACACGCTCCAAATTGTGAGCCGTGCACATTGGGATCTTGGCGATCATGCGTCCGCTTTGAAGCACAACCTGCAAACGCTGGCGCTGCTCGAACAGTTTAGCGACGATAGCTTGGAAGCGTCCGTACTGGTAAATACCGCTATGAACCTCATCCGCTTAAATCGGTTTGAGGAAGTGGCGCCGCTGCTGAACAAAGCTTTGGAACGTTATGAGGCGGTTGAAGATAATCGGGGCGTTGTCTTTGTCTACAACAACATGGCGATGCTGCACCTGCACAACGCGCAACACGCGGCGGCGTTGGAAATGGCGCAGGCGGGATTACACTTAGCGAATCAGAGTGCGCAGCCTGAATTGCAGGTCGGTTTGCTGGATACGGTGGGTCAAATTCAAATGGCGCTGGACAGGCATGAGGAGGCGCTGGAATATTTCGAGATGGCAAAGACGGTGGCTTATGCATCGGGGGCGTTGAAGGCGGTGTGCGAGGCTTGTGTCAATATCGGCCGAATTCACCTTGCCCAACAGCATCTGCCAAAAGCGCTGGAAAATGGGCTGAAGGCGCTAGAAATTGCCCAATCGCTCAGCAACAATCGCTTTCAATTTCAAAGCCATCAACTGTTGGCCGATATTTATCAGGTACAGGGTGATTTCAAGCAAGCGTTGCTGCACCAGCAGCAGTTCCACATCTGCCACAGCAAGGTTTTTTCTGCTGACCGCGAGAAGCAGTTTGCTCAATTAGAGGTGCAACATCGCACACAGGTGGCACAACATGAGGCGAATTTGCTGCGCGAGAAAACGATTGCGCTTGAACATGAAATTCGCGAGCGTATTAAAATCGAGCGGGCGCTGGTGGAGGCCAAAGAATCGGCCGAAGTTGCCAATCGCGCCAAAAGCCGCTTCATTGCCAATATGAGCCACGAGTTGCGAACGCCGCTGAACGGCATTTTAGGCTACGCCCAACTCATGCAAAACGACTCACAGCTCGATGCAAGCTACCGCGAAAAATCACGCGTGATCAATCAAAGCGGCACGCACCTGCTGACGCTCATCAACGATATTCTCGACATCTCTAAAATTGAAGCGAAAAAGGTTGCCCTAAACATTTCAGAGGTACATTTCCCATCATTCCTAAACACGATTACGGCGATGATGGAAATGAATGCGAGTCGTCAAGCGTTGGCGCTTGTGACGCGCTTTGATAAGCAGCTTCCGCAATTGATTTCGGCCGATGAAAAGCGGCTACGTCAGGTGCTGATTAACCTGCTGGGGAATGCGATTAAATTTACGCCCTACGGGACGATCACATTTTCGGCCGAAAGCGTCAGACAGCCGCACAAGGGCAAACAACGCATACGCTTTACGGTCAGCGATACGGGGATTGGGATTGCCGACAGTGACATCAGCCAAATTTTTCAACCTTTTGAGCAGGCAGATCCCGCCAACGGAAAACGACAGGGAACGGGGCTTGGTTTGACCATTAGCCGCGAGATTGTGCGGACGATGGGCGGGGAAATTCGAGTTCGCAGCCAACTGGGTGAAGGAAGCGAGTTCTGGTTCGACGTTGACTTGGCGGTGGCCGGCGATGGCGCGCCAAAAGTGGCTTTGCCCAAACAGCAGATTCGTGGCTATCACGGCAGACGCCGCCACATAATTGTTGTGGAAGATGATGCAGTTAGCCGCCAACTCCTGCAAGATACGTTGACGGCACTCGACTTTGAGGTGAGCCTTTTCGCCAATGGAAAGGATGCGGTTGAGTACAGTGAATATGTGACTGTGGATGCCGCGTTGATTGATTACCAGGTGCACGACATGACGGGCGATCGCGTGGCTGAGGTGTTGAAGGTGAAGAATCCTGCGATGGGGTTGATTGCTGTTTCGGCCAATACGCAGGCATTGCAGGAGGCGCTTCCACAGCTGCAATTGTTTGACCGATATATTTCAAAGCCGATTAATCTCAATGTGCTTTATCAATCGCTGGCTGAGCTGCTTGACCTCAGTTGGATTGTGGATGAGGTGGCGGAGGACGACGTTGATATGATTTCGGCCGAAATCATCCCCCCACCGGCTGAAACCCATGCGTCCCTGTATGCGCTCGCCATCGTAGGGGATTGGCCGGCGTTGCAAGCAGAGCTAAAACAGTTGTCTAAGTCTCCACGCTACGCTATCTTCGCCACGCAGCTATTGGCCTATGTCAATGCGTATGATGAGGATGCAGCCATCCAGTATCTTATGGACAATACACGCTAGCATTGTTTCGCTGCGGAGGCAGTTTCAACTGCCATAAACGGTAACAGTAAGCAACTAAAGATGATAAGGCCAATCGATCGATAGCGATTGATTGAGATGTGTGGTGCGTGGGAGGGTGTTATGTTTTTCCAATACTGCATAATCTGATCCATTTAGAAATTAGGATGAGCTGTTTTGTGATACTGCCAAATAACAGTGTAATAAGGACGTGTGCGAATGTAAAAACGCCTGTAGGGTAGGCGTTGTATTCAGGGAAAGGATGCGTGCTGAATCCTTACCCCTGAGCAGGCAGATGTTTCTTGTTTCACCCATACGCAGACAAATAACGCGCTAAAGCAATTACGCTAGCGCTAGAATCTGTAGATGAGGCGACCGTTCGACCGTGTTAGGTAGCTACATTTCCTAAGTACACCCTTTACTTTCGTAAAACTGCCTTACTCAAACTATAAAATTGTGATCGGCAAATTTGTTGAGAACAGGCATTTGTTGGGAACAAACGCGCGACGAGAAAAGACGAAATAAGTTCTATCGTCCATAAATAAAACAATGCGAGGATACCAATACAAGTTACACCAATACAGTTACACCAATACAGTTACACCAATACAGTTACACCAATACAGTTACACACATCGACCATGCACATGCTAATGATCCGACATTCTGTGAAAGTAGAACCGAGCGATAACGCGGTGTGAATAGTATTTTTGTCATGGGACCTTGTAAGCTCTGCTTAGGCAAGCTGAGGTGAAAATGACCAAATCCAAGTTGGCGGAATTACGAAAAATTTCGCTTGACCAATTGATGATCTACCTTGAGATTAGTCCAGATTCGTATGAAGAATCGAATAGTTCGGTAGTGTTGCAAATATCCGTTGATCAAATTGTTGCCCAAAGATGCTTGTCTGTGAGATGCTTGTCGAATGGGGAAAGATACAGCGAATTTGTTTAAAGGTCGCCATAGCTGCGCCGAAGTCATCTTGCTTTGCGTCAGATGGTATATTCGCGATCCGCTCAGCTATCGTAACTTATAAGAGATGTTGATCGAGCGTGGTGGGGCAGTTGACTCTACGACAATTTTTCGTTGGGTGCAGCAATATGCGCCTGAAATCGATCAACGTTGTCGCCCATTTTTGAAGCAGACTAACAACTCTTGGCGAGTAGACGAAACGTATATTAAGGTGAGAGGACGATGGATGTATCTTTATCGAACGGTACACGCTAACGGGCAAACACTCGGTTTTTTGCTCAATCAGACGCGCAGCACCAGAGCAGCCAAACGTTTCTTCCGCAAAATGATTGGCAATTCACATGTGACCAAACCGCGAGTTATCAACATTGATAAGCATGCGGCCTACATTAACGCAGTTTCTGATTTGAAGGCAGAAGGTTTGTTGCCTGACGAATGTGAGCGACGGCCCACCAAATACATGAACAACATCGTTAAGCAGGATCACCGCTGCGTAAAGCGGCAATCCAAATCAGCGATGGGTTACGGTACATATCCAACGGCGTGGCGTACGATTCGTGGCATTGAGGCTGACCACATGATTCGGAAAGGACAGATTAAGGGTGTAGAAAATCAGATATTCTTGGTCAGAAGCAGTTCATTCACAAACTGTTTGGTTTGCTGCACTAGAAAATAGGAAGGCTGCGTTGCCCCCTGCCCACTAACAACTATTCTCAAAAATGTGCAACACTACCCAGCTGAAAGCGCGCAGCATATAGCGCTAACACACAAGACAACTCAACGCCTAGCGTTGCCAAACACCTACCGCTTCATCGTAAGGTACCAACCCACTGAACTATGAAAACGATTTTGATCGTGGATGATAAACAATCAGTGCGCCAACTATTGCGCGAATATTTGATGGAGCAGGGATATCGCATTGTGGAGGCAGACAATGGTCGCTCCGCGCTTGACGCAGTGGCAGATACATTGCCCGATCTGATTTTGCTCGATGTGATGATGCCACAGATGGACGGATTTCAGTTTATCAGCCGCTTTCGACGGCAGAGCGACGTGCCGATTGTGATGGTGACGGCCAAGCAGGATGAGTCGGATGTGGTGCGCGGATTTGAGTTGGGGGCGGACGATTACATTATCAAACCATTTCGGATGCGAGAGCTGTTGATGCGGATCCGTGCAGTTTTGCGACGCACTGGGACAGTTGTTTCGGCCGAAAAAATTATCACCGTTGGCGATCTGACCCTGGACAATCAAAAACGACTGTTTACCGTAGCAGGTGAATCGATCGAGCTAACGCCAATTGAACTCTGTTTGCTAGAGCGACTGCTGAGCTCGGCCGAACATACCCTAACCCGCGCCGCGCTTTGCACCCATCTCATCGAACGCGGGTATACTGGCTCGGAAAGCACGCTCAAAATACACGTGCGCAACCTGCGGCAGAAAATCGAAGTCGACCCTGCCAATCCACGTTACATTGAAACGGTCTTTGGCGTCGGCTATCGTTTGCGTGAGGTATTGGCATGACCTACTCGATTCGCAACAAACTAATCTTAACGTATCTGGGCATTGCATTGCTGACGGCGCTGTTGATCTTTGCGCTAATCCGCATGACCTCAACAGACCGACTGCATGCGTTGGTGCTGGAGCAAACCGTCGAATCGATGCGGACTGATGCAACCACATGGTACGTGGCCAATGGCAGCTGGGAAGGATTTGACCGTACATACCAAAACAGCCCGCTGCGACCAAACACCCGTGGCGGAAATAGACCGCCACCGCCCAATCAGGACGCGCTCAACAGTCCCTCATCCAACCAAAGTGAGGCTGATAGGCCGCCACCCAATCAAGCAGATGCTGCCAGCGCCCCATCTCACCCAATTGCGCTTGTCGATGCAGAGTATAGGGCGATTCTACCGCTTAGAGACGTCCATGTGGGTGCCGTAGTGCCCGTTGAAATACGTGAGACGTTTGTGCCGATTGAAGTCGAGGGGCTAATCGTAGGCTACGTGATGGTGCCAGACGACCCAAGACTGATCGATCTGTCCCTGTCTGAACAAGTTTACTTGCGCCGTACAAACGAGGTGTTGCTTGCGGCAAGTGTGGGTGCGGTTGTGGTGGCGTTGCTAATGGGTTGGGGATTGGCTGGGGTGGTCATTCGGCCGATTAACGATCTAACCACCGCCTCCCGCGCCTTAGCAAAAGGCAAGCCCGCGCCAATTGTCCCCATTCGTTCCCAAGATGAACTGGGTGAATTGACGACGACATTTAACCAAATGAGTGCCGATCTGGCCGAGGCGAATCGTCAACGTCGCCAAATGACGGCTGATATTGCACACGATCTTGGCACGCCAATACAGGTCATCTCAGGCTATGTCGAAGCGATGCAGGACGGATCGCTGCCGATGACACAGTCGCGGCTTGGCACAATTAGCACAGAGATCGACCATTTGCGCCGCCTTGTCCACGACCTCGATACGCTAGCACAGGCTGACAACCACAGCATTCGCCTCGAAATGGAGCAGATTGACACGGTCGATTTCCTACAACATATCAAGCAATCATTTGCGCCATTGGTCAGTGCCGAATCAGTGCAGCTAGAGACGCAGTTTCCAACCACGCTTCCCGCCGTTTATGCCGATCGACGGCGTTTATTGCAGGTGATGGGCAATCTCCTCAACAACGCACTGCGCTACACGCCTGCGGGCGGCCACATCACGATTGCGGCGCGGGTTGAGCAGGATGATGTATTGGTAGAGGTGCAAGACACGGGGAGCGGCATCAGCGAGGCCGATCTGCCACATATTTTCAAGCGCTTTTATCAGGCGGATGCGTCACGGACAGATAGTGGAAAGATGGGGTTAGGGCTGGCGATTTCGAAGGCGTTGGTGGAAGCGATGGGCGGCGGGATTTCGGCCGAAACGAATCAGCCGCACGGCGCAACTTTTTATGTGGCGCTCAAGCGCGCCTAAGCGCAAAACGCTGAATCGCCTCGGCCACGCCGTCCGCATTATTGCTGGCGACGATGTAATCATCCGAATCCAACACCACCTGCGCAGCATTCCCAACCGCCACACCAACCCCAGCCATCTGCACCATCGCCAAATCATTCTCCGCATTCCCAATCGCCATCACCTGACGCATCGGAACCCCTTCCCGCGCCGCCAGCCACGCCAGGCTATGCCCTTTTGAGGTGCCAGTCGGCATAATCTCAACCATCTCAGGCTGCGTGATCATCACATCGGCCGTTGTGTCCATGTGTGTCTCCACTCCATCTCTTATGCGCGGCACCTTAAGCGGATCGTCCAGAATAATGATCTTGTGAATCGCACGATCGGTAAACGACGTCACTTCAATTGGCTCAGGCTCGTCATAGTTCATGATGAGATCAGTCAACTCGTTACGCTTGAGGGCAAAGATGTGGTGCTCGCCAAATGCGACGAACGACAGCGACTGTTGATTGGCGTAGCGGACAAATCGGTCAAGGATCGCAGCGTCTAGGAATTCGCCATGAATGCGCTGGCCTTCGGCCGAAGCGACATGCAACCCCTGCACAAAAATCCCCGCCGTTTGTAAATCTAACTGCTCGATCAGCCCCACACACGAATGACGCATGCGCCCTGTCGCGAGCACAACCTGAATGCCCGCATCTATTGCCGCTTGAATTGCAGCGGCGTTGCGCTCTGACAGCTGATGCTGATCATCTAAAAGCGTTCCGTCAATATCAATCGCAATCAGTCGAATCTTTTCCATAGGGGTCATCTCTTGAGGCATTTAATCTGTCGTTGAACTCAAATTTAACAGCGTCGGCTCAAACGGAACCATTTTCACACGCCTGATCATAAACCTTACGATCGTCAATGACTGCACGCTAACCCACCGACACACGCCGATATGATCGACATTTTCATACCCTGACAAAGCGCTGTTTATCCCAAAAAATATAGTACCCCAGTACTAGAATTGCACCCAAACACGTGCCAACCCTTTAGATAGCGCAATCAGCCTGTCTTGCGCTTCAAAGTCGGGCAAGCGACAACGTAAGGTAGTTAATAGATGATCTGATTAATATTGTTATTTTTGTAATGGGAGCGCCTTCAAACTTGTAAGTTTATCCATTCTAAAACGCACTGGTCACGCTGTGCGTCACAATCAATTGCGTCCCCCATCACATTTGTACTGGAGCCCAGATGAACCGTGTAGAGTTATCACGCAAACAGCTTATTCTTTCCTTATTGATTGGATTAGCCCTTATCCTAATTGGCGTAAGCACCTTCGCCTTACGAGCCATCCCACAAAGTTCTGCAGACGAAATTGAAGACAGTGCCCTTGTCGTACCAGATAAAGGTGAAACTGCGCCAGATGCAGAGTTAGGCACACGCGGGGCAAATGCTCGCGCTGTCACCAATTCTGGCACCTATATTCCACCAAACGGCACACAATTTATAGTCGACAATACGGTCGTTGGCGGTGCAGGGCGTTTTAGCGACCCGAGCATTGGCTCAGCCGGATTTTGTGTCAACTACAATCTTGGTGCGCCAGCGTACAAGCAGACGTTTACAACGATTGATGGCAGCGACAGTGTTGTAGGATTAAATGCCGCAACGCGCGACCAAGTTTCGGCCGTGTTGCACGCCTTGAGTGATGCAAGCTATTCAAGCCTGTCACAATCCCAGTTAGAATCCGCAATTTTGGGTGCGATTTGGAACTTTACCAACAATCGCAGCACCAACAATTCAACGTCGCTCGACATTATCAGCAAGGTCAACAGCGGCACCTATCAGGCACAGCCAGTCATTTGGCTTGATCCACAAGATGGCACAACACAGCCGCTGATCGCCCTACCTGGCGAAAATCGCAACGCCGATTCCTGTGTCGCTGATGATTACTACGCGGACGACTTCTCAAACGCCAGCTACGTCAACAGTGACGGCACGATTAATTGGAATGCGCTAAGCTGGCAAGAGCGCGACACAACCTCAGGCACCGGCAACGGCGCTGGTTCACAGCCTATTCAAATTACGGGTGGTGAGTTGCGTATGGGCGACCCCGTCAACGAAGACCAGTTCCCTGAAATTTATCGTTCAGTCGATCTCACTTCGGCCGATTCTGCACAGGTTAGCTTCGACTTCAACATGCCCATCAGCGTGGATTACGACGATTCAATTGAATTTTCAGTCCGCACGTCAGGTGGCGCATGGCAACTGCTCGACACGTTCGCTGGCCTCTACTCAGGCTCACGCAGCTATGATTTGAGCAACTACATCTCTGACAACACCGAACTCAAGTTCCAAGTTAAAGACAACTACGGAGCCAGCGATGAATATTTTGCAGTCGACAACTTCAAAGTTTGTCGCGTGCAAGACACCGCCTCGCTCGGTGAATACGTCTGGGCAGACACCAACATGAATGGTCTGCAAGACGGCAATGAAGATGGCATTGGCAGCGTCGAGGTCAACCTCTACCGCGTCAATCCTGATGGCAGCACAAGCTTTGTTGACAGTGAAACCACCGACGGCACAGGCTATTTCTTGTTTGAAAATCTGCCTAGCGATGTTGAGTACTTCATCGAAATCGTAGAGCCTAGCGGTTACGCTGGCTTTACCACAGCTAACCAGCAAGGCAGTGGCAGCAGCGACAACAACGACAGCGATGTCAACCCAGATACCGGCCGCAGCACGCCAATCCTGCTGAACAGCGGCGAGGAAAACTTGAGCTTAGCGGCTGGACTCGTGCCAAACAGCAGTTGCTTGCCAAACATCACGTTTGACACCAACGGCAACGGACAAGCGTTGGCCAGTGGAGCCATTCCACTGGAAGAATGGGCGAACTTAGGCATTCACGTTAACTCAAGCGACCCCGCCAATCACGCCCCGATGATCTTCGACAGCAGCAACCCCAGCGGTGGCGACACCGACCTGGGCTCACCACACACGAGCTTTAGTGGCCCCGGCGTGGGCGTCGGCGGTGCAGCCGGCCAGATTGCACAAAACAATCAATCGGTTGGCAATGTTCTGATTATTTCAGAAGACAATGATGCCAGCGACCCTGATGATAATGTGGGTGGCGGCACGCTTGAGTTCACCTTTGACTCGCCACAGCCTGTTTATGGTGTCCAAATTTTGGATACGGATCATGGCGAAGTTGGCGGTCGAATTCGCGCATATGACGCAGCGGGCAACTTGCTGCGCGAAGCTAGCATTATTGGCTACGGTAACAACAGCCTGCAAACAGTGACCGTCAATGCTGTCAACGTAAGCCGTCTCGAAGTTGAATTCCCAGGCAGCGGCAGCGTGTCTGCGCTCGTCTTCTGCGAGCCGAATCCTCCTGCGCTCGTCAGCCTCGGTGACTTTGTTTGGTACGACCTAGACGGTGACGGCAATCAAGATACAGGCGAAAGCGGCATCAACAACGTGACTGTGCAGTTGAAGGACAGCGACGGCAATCTGTTGGCAGAAGTTCAAACAGATTCGGCCGGCAGATATCTGTTCCCCAATTTGTTGCCAGGCACCTATCAAACTGAAATTGTTGGCGATTCGCTTCCAAGCGGATTAGCTGCCACCTATGATTTAGATAACGATAACGACGGCAACTCAGGCACCGTAACCCTCAATGCGGGCGACGAGAATCTGTCTCTAGACTTTGGCTATCAGCCAGGCAATCCACCAACCAGTGATTTTGGCGATTTGCCTAGCAACTATCCGTCAGCAAGCCACACGATTGTTGACGACATCTACCTTGGCGCAGGCGTTGATGCCGAATTTGGCACGCAGAATTCGGCCGATGCAGATGGCGACGACAGCGCTGACGGCAACGACGACGAAGACGGCGTTCGCTTCCTCGGCATCGTCAACGGCCAATATGCGGTCGAAGTGGATGTGTTCCACAACGGCACCTTTAACGATGTCGACCTGTACGGCTGGATCGACTTTAACGGCGACGGCGATTTTGACGATGCTGGCGAACAGGTGATTCCAGAGACGGGATTCAACCGCTCAGCGACCACACAAACACAGACCTTCTACTATGACATTCCGGCCGATGTCGAAGCCGGCCCAACCTACGCCCGTTTCCGCCTCAGCGGCAACAGCAATTTGCCATCAAGCGGTAACGATAGCAGTGGTGAAGTTGAAGATTATCTCATTGTTATCACAGCCGATCATGGCGATCTGCCAGCCGTTTATGGCGACCCAAGTCACGTGATTGTGCCCGGCTTGCAGCTTGGCGCAGCTAACGACGCTGAGACCGAAACGCAATATAGCAATGCAGCGAATGGTGATGACAACGACGGCACCGATGACGAAGACGGCATCGTGTTTGTTGGTGCAGCACCTGCCCCTGGCGACACGAATAACCAAATCCAAATCACGGCGCTGAACACCGATTACAACAACGCGACTGTCGTTGGCTGGATCGACTTTAATGGCGACGGCGATTTCGACGATGCGGGCGAACAGATTGTCAATCAGGCAATTCCCCAGAACGCCAATCCACAAAACGTTACAGTGAGCTATGATGTTCCAGTCGACGCAATTGGCGGACCAACCAACGCCCGTTTCCGTATCGTAGACGGCACCGTTAACTCAACCGACCCGGCTGCTGCTGGCGAAGTTGAAGATTACATCCTCGACATTGACACGGGCGACCTCGCCGCAATTGGCGACTACGTTTGGTACGACACCAACGCCGATGGCATTCAAGATGTCGACGAAGTTGGCATTCCAAATGTCACCCTTGACCTCTACCGTGACAACGGCGACGGCGTCTTTGACCCCAACACCGACATTCTGGTTGACACACAAACGACAGACGGCAACGGTGGCTACCTCTTTACAGGCCTGCCAGCAGCGACCTACTTTGTTGACGTGACTGACACGAATAACGACCTCGCTGGCTTAACGCACACGCTCGGCGCACAAAGCATGACTGATGCGTCACCAGCCATTACAGTCGAAGCTGGGGACACGTTCCTCGATGCAGACTTCGGCTACGTACAAGAACCGACTGACCCGAACAACGCGTTTGTTGGCGATACGGTCTGGTTTGATGATGGCGATGGCGTTCAACAGCCCGACGAAATCGGCATCGCTGGCGTCACGATCAACGTGCGCAACGGCTCAGGCCAAATCGTTGGCACGGCTGTCACAGACCAGTTTGGCAACTACCTAATTGAACTGCCTGCTGGCACCTACACGGTCGAAGTTGACCCAAGCACACTGCCTGCGGGGCTTACGCAAACGTATGATTTAGACGGCACGCTCGATCACAGCACGCCAATCACATTGGCTGCTGGCGAAACGCGCCTTGATGCAGACTTCGGCTACACCAGCCCGAACCTCGGCAGCATCGGCAATCAAGTTTGGATTGACGACAACGACGGCACATACGAAAACGGTGAAGCAGTTGTCCCAGGCGTCACCATCAACTTGATTAACGACCTCAACGGCAACGGCACGCAAGAATCAGGCGAGCCCGTTGTGGCCACCTCTGTCACAGACGAGAACGGCCGCTACCTCTTCCCTGCACTGCCTGCTGGCGATTACATCGTGCAGATTGGCGACGTGACCCACGTGCTAGAAGGATTCGAGGCCGTGATTGGCTCGAACCCCGGTCAGGACAACAACAGTCAGGGCAATATGTATCCGATTGCACTTGGCGTAGGTGAGGACAACCAAACGGGCGACCTCGGCTTCGTCGCTGAAGACCCAGCAGGCGACAAAGGCATCATCGGCAACCAAATTTGGTACGAAACAGACAGCAACGGTGTGTTTGACGAAGGTGAAGTTGGCATCGCAGGCGTGCGCGTTCTGCTGCTCAACAGCGCAGGCGAACTCTTGGACGAAACGATTACCGGTTCGGCCGGCACCTATGCCTTCACAGAGTTGCCAGCTGGCGATTATCAAGTGATTGTATCGGACACGGTTGGCGTGCTTGATGCGTATGTTCCTACCGTCTTTGGCCCTAACCAAGGCAGCGACAACAACAATCAGGTTCAAGCGTACAGCATCTCACTGCCAAGCGGCGGCATCAACATGACTGGCGACTTCGGCTATACCGACCCAAGCTATGGTCTCGGCAACTACGTTTGGACGGACGAAAACTTCAACGGGATGCAGGATGAAGGGCTTGAGTTCGCGATTGCGGATGCGCCAGTCGAACTCTACTTCGACAGCAACGGCAACGGCTCTCTTGATTCGGCCGATGTCAAAGTCGATGACACGCTGACCGATGTCACTGGCGCGTACCGCTTTGACGGTCTTGGCCCCGGCACTTACTTCGCAGTCATTCCGATGAGCGCAGCAATGCCGCCAAGTGGCTTGCCAGAATTGATCAACGGTCCAACTATCTCAAACGCAGGCTTCGACGGCTCAACACCAGTCGAAGACATGCCAAACGATAGCAACGGCACAATCAACCCAGCATTCGGTATTGTCAGCGGGCCAATCAACTTGATTGGTGACGAGGTAGACGAAAACGGCACGTTCAACAGCACGGTAGATTTTGGCTTCGTTAAGCCATCTGACACCACAGCGGTTGAAATGTCGAATGCAGATACCACAAGCCAACTCTCTATCAGCCTCGTGATCGCAGGTGGCTTGCTACTTGCCGTCACATGCTTAGCCGCATGGCGTCGCTCGGCACGCGCATAGGCGCTTAACGCTCTAACAATAACCTCCGAGGTCTTTGAGACCTCGGAGGTTTGCAAGCGGCAATCTGCCTGAGTGAAACATCACTCGGAACAGGTTGCCGCTTTTTGCATTTGCCAACGAAATTCCGCTCACATTTCGACACCCTTGGTAGGGATGGGGCGAGCGGACAAGAAATTGACCGATGAACGCTTAAAAGTTCCGCGCTGTCTCATCCTTCTTTTGATTGATGATGCATTCAGAAGAAGGGTGAGACAGCGCGGCATGCATTTTCGTCTTTGCATAAGTTGTAGGCCGCTCGCCCCACCCCTACAAGAGCCGCAGGGCATTAGGAATTCACGGGCGGCGTGCCGTGTGTGTGGAAGCTTTTGACCATTTGCAGTCCTCACGTTTCAGCGCCCCACGGTAGGGATGGGGCGAGCGGGAATCAAACTTGTGCAAGGAATATCAGAATATGCCGCGCTGTCTCATCCTTCTTTTGATTCATGATGCATTCAGAAGAAGGGTGAGACAGCGCGGCATGCATTTTCGTCTTTGCATAAGTTGTAGGCCGCTCGCCCTTGTGAACCAACAAATGTAATTCTTATGCGATGTCTGGCAGAAACAAGCGTGTTTATCGCGTTACAAATGGCGCTCGGTCGCGAGCATGCTGCTCGCGCCGAACCCTTTTTCGTGAGATTGTGGCGGTTGGCGGATGCCAACCGCCACAATCTCACAGATCAACTTTGGTCGCGGGCCGTCTTGCTGCCAACTTACCAACTTGATGCGCGTGGCGCACGTTGTTTTGAGCCAGA
>JACLAD010007037.1_pt1 | contig 28718 bp, 13 predicted proteins | sample 8027901 | NCBI WGS metagenome assembly JACLAD01 (sample SAMN15725071, study PRJNA655200) | protist metagenome | isolation source: fluorescence activated cell sorting (FACS) single amplified genomes of... | place: Spain: Blaines Bay Microbial Observatory, Mediterranean Sea | collected 2016-07-05 | reverse complement strand
AGAGAGATGTCGATACAAGATGTAGAGAATTAAACAAAAGACCAACTGATCAATCTATCTATATAAAATATATTGACTAACCCTAACCCTAACCCTAATATACATATACTGAAATTATTACTTAGCCTTTCTGTACTGCTATACTACCGTCATACGGATGGTAGTGTCCCGTCAGCACACTGTTCCTTCTCATTCGTTTGATCAATGAATAGATGCTGGTATTCTTTCGCTCGCAATATTTTATCAACAGCGGTCCTAAGAAACGTATTATGTATCACTACCGGGTTCGGGTAAAGAGAAGCATAAGTGCTATTCGTATAATATGTACCACAAGGATATAGTCTCATCGATGGTGATATCTGTTTATGTAAAACATAAGGTATATTATAGTCTTTCAAATATTCAATCAATAATGTGTATTCCAATTTCAAATACACATTAATATGCTTAGGAGCATTATGAATCTGGCTATGATGATGATGACCTGTTTTCCCTTCTTTTCGATTCACTAGGATATTATGATTATGTCTTTCTTTGAAATCATTTAAAATATATTTGCCATAATACCATAATTGTCGATAGATTGCTGCTGTTGCCGGACTAGCTGTGATGTATGGAAACCCATATACCGTATGATGATGATCTAGATCTTCGACATATTCTTTAGTGAAGGCGACATGAGCTTTGACATTATCATTATTATTATTATTATTATTATTATTATTATTGTCAATATTGATGACGTCTTTATATGGAGCATAGACTGTGGCATCTTTCAACCAAATGTAATCGCAATCTTGCACAAGCACATTCACGCCATAGTCCAATAAGATAGAGATGAACTGATGACGTATGGTTGTAATTAAAGTTTGTGTATATCCTAGTCCTACTTTTTGGTCAATATGATCGATACCCTCTGTCCGACGTTTGAATGCACTCAATGTTTCATAGTTTACATGATGTACATGTTGTACAAAAGTACCACTACCGTGGCTGTCACTCCCATCGCCTTCACCATCTCCTACACTATTCCACCAAGCAGTCATCTCTATAGCTAATTGGCTATCAGAAGTGACTATCAGCACATTCTGATGTTTCTTCAATAACTTCATGTTACAGATGTAACTTCGGCACATGGATTTCGTATCTGATCGTACAAAAGCGAATAGAACATGTCCATACGTCTGTTGCAACTGCATAGCTGATTGGAGGAATGATTGAAGGCCTTTGTAGCGTTTAAATAACAGCTTTCCATCCCAATCATACAGATCTAGTGCTTTAGAAGCAGGATTCACTATAGATTCATCAGCCTTGATAGGATATAATGAATGTCGGATACGATGTGCCGCCCCCTTCTCCACCCGAATATTCTCTCCATTCTCATCATGTTGTATCAAAAAACCTTGCTCTCCAGTTTTATAATTAGGAAAAAGCACTGCCCTAGATGTAGCTTGAACGAAGTAGTTGAACCACCAAGTCCACATGGAATTTGGTCTTTGGGCTTTCAAACGAGCAGCGTAATTGACATCAGCTTGAGAGCCCCATAATTGATGTATTCCCATCGCGGCTTTAGAGCGATATTTGTCGATGAATCGTGACCACTCATTCATAATTCGTCGGTTGCATACATTTCCCGCCGAAGCCATCTGTCTGTAGTAGATCGCTGTCATACTAGGTGAAGTTTCATTTGTTGTCACCATTGCTGTACCCAATAATTCATCTTGTATAGCTATAGGTGGTAAACTGGCAAGACTAGCCATTGCCCAAATACGTTCACTTGAGCGAGGAATGGCCACATTGACTATATATTCATCATACGCAGTACCCAGCTCCGCATCGTCTTCTAAGACCACGATATTGTCTGTATTACAACGACCATCTGTACCTGCTCTCAAGTACTGACCTAATATGCCTCCTTTTTCTGTATTCTTGTTTAAAGTGACCTTGCTTGTAGTTCCAGTATGATCACTATAGCGTTTTTGCATTGTCTCTACTGCTTTCAGTGTTTCAGGACAATGTGAGCCGTCATCCAGAGGGTCTACGTACACATAGATAGGCATGTAGTGATGTGTACGAGAACGGAATGTACTCTCGAATAGCCGTAAGAGACATGAGGCTCGATTACGTGTCAAGATGGCTAAGCAATAGGGTGCTTCTGCTGCAAGAAAGGCAGGCAAACAAGCCACAACCAGAATGAGGACGATCATCATAGTCGATGGACCCTTTTATTTTTTCAAACTTAAAACACCACCAAGCCCTTATCAAAGGTGAAAACAATAGATGATGATATGATAATGCTTAAGCAAGACTCAAATCTAACAAATCGATGAACTCCTCCCCAAGCATCGAATATCTCGCAAAATGACGGTTCGAATCGCAAAGATGCAAAAATAAGTAGTATCGCTCCCTCCAACCTAATCTTTTTGAACTCTCTGACACATGGGCTGTGGATTCCACTCAAGTCTTGATTTAGGAGGGAGTGGGTGGTAGGGGTCGGGAAGGGAAGTCAGGACCAAGCTTGCACGGTTTTCGTCCACGTTTATGCACAACAAAATGAGCAGGAGAATAATAAATCACTAGAATAAGCTGCGCTGACTTTCTCTACCTGTGACATCTCTGTGGTATTTCACCAGACACTCAGCGCATAAATTATTGCCTTGAGCGAGGGATTGTGAATCGAGAGTTTTCGCCATAAATATGATTAATTATGCAACACAAGAGACTATTTGGATTACTGTAAGTGCATGTTCGACAGTAGCCTCCTTCTCTGTACTGATGTCTGGTGTACTCTTCCCTACCTTACGCCGCGAATTCTACTTCCGGCTCATCCTGATGATTTCATTATGTGATTTCTTCTCCAATTTGATCGGCACATGGGGCTTCCCACACGATGAAGAAACTTGTACGGCTCAAGCCGTTATACTTCATATCTTTCTGCCAGCAGTATGGCTATGGTGTACAGTCTTATCGTGTACTATGTATTTCCATATCGATCACGGAAGAGTCTATGTATCTTTTTTCCAAATGAATATCATTGTCTGGTGTATTGTACTCATTTGTATAGTCATATGTTTACCATATATATCCGACGGAGAATTCTTTTATGGTTGTCATGAGCGATTTTTGGGTGATCAATTTGGTGGATTTCGCGCGACTGACGATTCAGATGATACCCTCATCAATAATTATAAAATTGGGACTTTCGTCGCTCCCTGTATCTGCTGCATTGGCATAATGATATTATGTGTGATGTGTTTACAATGGATCACTTTGCCACGTATACGGCAAACAGATCCAAATAGAGTCGACCGTATAATACCATTGATGAGGTATATCTCCATGTTTCCCATTGGTTTATGTATATTTTGGTTACCCAACATGATTGCGTTTCTAGTAGCTACTGACTCAGGTAGCAAGGGGGGTTATTATCACACAAGTGACAGTATGATTGACGCGAATTACATCACTTTCTATGTAGGTTATGGATATGGTATGTATATGGCCATAGTGTTTTTCGCTAATAGTAAAATCGCAAGAACTAGTTGGCGTAACTTATTCAACCGATGTTGTGGTATCACTGTAGAAAATCCATTGTTAGCCGACTTGAGAGATAGAGAGTCTACAGAGTCAGAAGAATTGACTGTAACTGAAGTGTTCACTGGAGGAACATCCAATAGAAATACAACTTCGACTATAGCTATGGCAAGATTGACTATTTTCGAAAACAGCCTTTCTTCAGCGAGTACACGCAATTTAAGAGGAATGAGTAACAAGAGTGCCAGGAGTACCATGAGTGACAAGTCGTCGATAGTTGAGGTGAGACTGTCAGATGATGATACTGGAAAAACAATGAATACGATCCATACTACGCTCGATTCAATGCCTGAAAAAACATCAGTAGAAGATGATGTTGCAATAGAAATAGAGATGATGTGAAGAGATTAGAGTAGCATTTATATGAAATATATACATTTGTACGATATTTGATTTCGATGTACACCGATACCCAGTGATTTATGATAAGAGTGACACAGACCACACGCATACACATACACAAGGCATTATCTGGAGCATTGTTAACCCTTAGCACCCGTTGCGTAAACACTTACTGCCTTTCCATCGCACGAACTCCATCTCTCCATTCTTGTAGGAGAACTGACCATTGCCTTGAATTTTACCTTCTGAGAACTCTCCACAATACAATCCACCATCACCGAAGCGGAAAGTACCATGGCCATTCATGAATCCGAGTCTGAAAAATCCTTCGTATATGTCGCCATTAGCATATGTTAGAATTCCAGCGCCATGTTTCATGTCGTCCATCCACTGCCCATCATACTCATTACCTCCGACACATAGTAAAACTCCTTTACCATTTCTTTCTCCAGATTTGAATCCACCATTATAAATATTACCATTCGAGAATTCATAAACTCCGTTGCCATGCATCTCATCATTTAGAAAGTCGCCAGAGTACTTGTCTCCGTTCGAAAAGGTTAGTACTCCCTTGCCATGAATGCTATCCATCTTCCAATTTCCATTGTAAATTAAGTAAGAACTACTACCAGCGGCATATTTATAAGTGCCTATTCCATGTTTAAAATCACGATGGAAGGATCCTTCGTAAATGTCACCGCTGTCGAAATAAAAAATGCCTTTTCCTTGTCTTCTTCCTCTACTATCGAAACCCCCAGTATATATGCCACGCTCCGCTGTGTGACTATTCAAGTCACGGCACTTTGACATTTCAATGTGAGAGGTGTTCTAAAATAAATTAGACGACGGAATAGTTCGATCTGAAGCGCCAAAAATTGCACTTTTTTTTTAAGCTTCGATTTTTGAAGAGGCACGCCCGGGTTGGCCTCCGTTTGGCCTCTCGAGGCGTGTGTACATCCCTTGTCCTGCTTTCTCTCTCAACAGTTGAGTTCATTGTCATCAACTAAATGATGACTGTGTCCAAACTTTTGGTGCTTTTTTTGGTACTTTTTCTGTGTCTAAACGTCGTATTTAGCGCTGATAAGCTGCGATTCAAAGAAGATGGAACATTCAAGATAGTTCATTTGTCTGATGTGCATTATCGCATCCATCCAACTCCCGATTGCAGAGATGTTTCTACAGATATCCCTTATACCTGCGACGGCAACACCAACACGACTGATTTCATCCAACGAGTCATCGACTTGGAGAGACCTGATATTATCATACATACCGGTGACGTAATAGATGGTAACACACACACAGCTGCCGAAGGCATGGATGCCCTATATGGTGTTTCGATCGCCAACAACTTGCCATGGGCAGCCAGTTTGGGAAATCATGATGATGATAGTGATGAAACGCGCCCTCAAGTAATGCAACACATTGTGAATATGGAAAATACATTATCTACAATGAATAGCCTTGGGGATTCGTATGGCAACTTCTATTTGGAGATTTATGGAAATAAGGAAGATACACCAATGTTCCGTACGTGGCATTTTGATAGTGATACTAAAAATGCGTCCATTAATACGCAACAAGTAGAATGGTATACTTCTACAGAATCTACTCTCATTACAGTAAATAGCCTTGCATTTTTTCATGTTCCAACGAAGGAGTACTTGACTGCATTGTTTCATAAAGATAGTCAAGTATGTGGAGGAATCATGGAACATCCTTCTTTTAGTAAATCGGATAACAATATAGTGGACGCTTTTTCGAGTAATATCAAAGCCACTTTTGCGGGACACGACCACACTAACGATTACTGTGTTTATATGCCTAGAGATGCTGCTGAAGGAATTCAATTGTGCTATGAAGGCTCTCCTGGATATCAAGGATACGGCAAATGCAATGCTAGAGGCAATAATTGTGTAAAGAGAAGGACTCGTGTCACGGAAATTACTAAATTTGGCCAACAAATCAATTCTTGGAAGCGATTGGATGATTATGCTGAAACAGGGAGCGCGAGTGTGATTGACAGACAGGTGCTGTGGAGTAAGGATGTCATTGAGGTAGAATACAATCCAGGAAATTGCGAGTTGAAGTCTCCTCTGACCAGCGGTATCGATCAAGAGTTCGTCAAAGCATTGCCGAGGTTGAACCAACCAACAGATTAAATTATATGTACATGATGTTGTCTATATTGAATTGGATTGTAAACCCAAAACTTCTTGTCTTGCCCCTTTCCCCCCCCTTACTCGCCACATATATCTGTCCGTCCTACCCGAGCGAGTCACTTCATCATTTTTGATTTGCATTGCGCTTCAATTCGCCGCCATTATAGCATAAAACGTAGTCCTGCTCCTATGAGTGGACAATTTAAAGATTTTATATCTGTATAAGTCCTTGCGGCAATAGATTGATCGTCAATTTGAATGTTAATGCCGTATGCTTATTTTAAGAAGAGATGCTGAATTTATCAGTAATCCCTCTCTGTCTGTTGCTCCATCTTAGTCTCGTAGTTGCTTATAAGAACAATGGACTTGATGACTATGCGGTTCCTAGCATAATCATAGGCGGCACCGTCAAAGGAGGCACGACATATCTCTGGCATACTATAAGAACATTGGATGCTCACTTCCATGTGAAAGATCGCAAAAAACGAGACTTTGGCATTGAGAAAGAGTTTAACATCGCATATCGTAGTGATCGATACTTGTACGATGACTCTATAGAATGCCCCTCTGAGGTAATGAGAGATATGATGCGTTGCCCATCAAATGTAGCACGCAAAGAAAAAGTGCATGTCGTTGAAGGTGAAGATGGTGATGAACTAGTTCCTTACTTTGTAGACGATTACCGATCATGTCATCATTGGATCAAATCTGTGTCTATGAAACGGAAAAGTCTATTTTATACTAACACTAAAGTACAGCGTATGACAGTACCTAAATACACGATCGATGCCTATCCTTATCTAATGAGAAACAGTGAGACAGAGATGCCATCTATCACTACATTGAATGCTCGAAATGCACGTTGTCGACACAGTTCTATATATAGTAAGAAGCCATTGATGATTGTGTTGATCAGACATCCCTTGAATCGCATCGAATCGTATTACAAGTATTTCCTTCTGGGGAGATTGATGAAGACAGCAATGGAAGATCAGGGCATAACAGATCTATCCATGATCATCACTAAACCTTCTACTTCTAAAGATAAAGCTACGACAAACATAGAGACGGATGATACTGTGGCACTGGTGAACCAAGCTCGCAAACAGGACAACAAAAAATATGAAGGGCAGCATATTTTGAATGTCAATGCTATGGTCAATATGGAGCTAGATTTGATTAACAAACAATACATGAACTCAAAAAGTGCGTATCATCTGTATTTGAAAAGCGTGACAGATTTTATTCAAACGATAACGCAAAATATTGATGGTAATGATGATAAAATTGATAACAACAATACGAGTAGTAGTAATGTGTATAGAATGAGCTATAAGAATATGACCATGGAAGCTCGTCATGTGATAAGACGCTATGAAGCATGGAAACGCGAACATTTACGCCAATTGATCAAAGACCAGGAAAAGTATAGCCATCATAAATTTGATGACCAAGGTCTGTTACTAGATGGATTATATTTGCCGCAGATATTATCACTAATATATCCAGTACGCACTGTAGATGTGTTAACTTATGGTGAGGAAGTCATACCCGGAGATCCTACTTCACGTGTAGTAAAGAAGGATAAACAAACACGTTTAGCATCGTATCCATTGCTGGTCATTCAATCTGAATTCTTTTACAAGTACACGATCCATACCTATAGGAATCACATCGTTCCTTTCCTTTACCCCACATTGAATGAAGGGTTCAGTGCAGAATTCAAGAAAACGGTTGATACGACAGCAACGATTGAAGACAGGTTGTTTTTGTCAGATCATCGGATCAATAGCACTATAATGATGGAACGAAATGCAAGGAGAAGGCATGGTCTCAAGAGAGAAGGGGATCGGGATGGCAATGTTATGGCAAGAGAGTTTGAAGAGAAGTTACAATCGCTGCATGAACAGGATGCAGTGTTGTTAAATGATTTGATGCGCAATTCAGGGAAATACAGTAATAGTATAGATAATGATCCAGAAAGGCAGTCTGATGAAGAGGAGATCCAATATGAGAGAATGGGAGCAGATAATAATGGAAAAGAGAAATGGTCGGAGTACATGGAAGCTACGAAACTAAATGGATTCACTGAAATGCGGCTGCACAAGTTCTATAAAGTACATAATCAATACTTGATGACAGTACTAAAGTGGTTAGAATCAGATGAAAGGATTGAGATGGCACCAAGTATTCAAGATGAAGGTGCTGTTAACAAGTGGTATGGCACCGATGGTGCAGGATGGAGCCTTTAAACATCTTGCTACCCTTCGTGTCGCTACCATCTACATCACATGACGAGTGATGACGCTGTGTAGTACTTTGCACACAAGGACGGTAAACCCGTCATCGATATCATCTTCATAGACGGTCTACACACTTACGAGGGCATTTAGTCCAATCCATGTATTCTTAAATAAAAACTAGTGTAGAATTGTATGTATGTGTTGATTCTTGTAAACACTATAAACATTATGACCAAACTATATACTTCGTATCACTGTAATTTATTTCTCCTTCTTACGCTCATTTCTCGGGACTTTTCTTCTTCTTTATCTTCTTGACATTTACAGGTGGCTCAATCTTGGAAACAGGTTCTTGATTCATGAACGTGTTGATTACATAGAAGCCTGCGAATGCAGCTCCCCAAGAAGCGAGTTTAAAACCTCTACTGGCATCGCTGCCCCACACTTGGCGAAATATCTTCGTTGCTTGCCCCTTCATTCAAAGAATTGAATAGTCTTCTAACCACACAGATGATATTCGAGCCAAAAATCGCCTGCTCGTGCCCACAGATCGATGTAGAAGTGACGTATGCAGGGTCGGCTGACTGTCCTGGGGGGGGGGGAGGATGTCGGTAGCGCTTAGGCGCGCTGAGAGGGTCTCATGTGGGCTTTGTTGATACATCAGATACATTAGAGATATCGATAAGCCGAAAGTGATTTTAGAGCAAATCTTTAACAATACTTGACAGATAAATAAAGTTTACCCCCTCCCTTCAATCACTATATACATACTCTCACCTAGTTGATCTTAACCTCCATCCTTTGTTTTAAGTGCTCTAGGTTTACCTTGTCATGAAATCGCTTCGGTAGTTAATCAATCATCGTCACTGCAGCTATAGCTGTGCCAGTTCCCATATATATATATACATATATATGATAAAGCGCGTTTTTAGGTTACAAGCTATTTTAAATACGGAACAAGGATACACTCTCTTCTATAAAAAATCAGTACAAATGTACATCCCTTGTCCTACTTTCTCTCTTCTCTCTTTCCAGACATTTCTAAGAGGATTATCCTTGGAACTTCGCACTGACTTCATTCCTTAGATTATTGACGGCTTCAATCAATGAGTCATGCATCTGCAAAATATCATTCCAAATCGCATTGGTATCTCTGGGTGGATTACCATTCCATGACCTATCGGTACCCTCTGCCGTATTCGAAGCAGTGGCTCCTTCATTACCTAAATCTTGCATAATACTCGCACACCGTAATACATCACCACAATACAAGTAAGAAGCACTGCCTTTCAATTGATGTGCCGCTTTCATACAAACCAGGAATTGGCGCGTCTCTATTCCATTCCGAATCAAACCAAGGGCTTGATCTGCTTCCTGCAGCATGTCGCCAAGGACTTCAGCCAAAAATGCCAAGTCGCCACGAACCTGCTCTTCCGCCTGAGTCCAATCGATCACGGGGTTTACCGACATATAACAATCTTCGCCTTGACAACCTATTAAACCACCGAAACCTCTCCAATTAGCCTCAAACAGACCTATTTCAACCGCTGCGAGCTGCGAGAGAAAATTTGGAAGTGACTGATACATGGAGCGGGTCGGCAGCGCTATCAATTAGAGGTCCGACGAGTTTGCCTCGTAGAGCATTTTCTACGCAACCTCAGTAGCACTAAAGTGTGAATTTCAGTGTTCTACACTCTACTTATAGCTATTGTTTCATAGAAATATGGGTCGTGTTCCTGGATCGAAGAATAGTGCGAATAAGAAGAAGAAGTACAAAAAGGCTTTGAGTACGAAGAATCGTCCCAAAGACATTGATCAGATCCAAGATGAGATAAAGAAGGAAGAAGTGACAGGCGAAGCGATGAAATTCGAGATCGACGAGGATTTACCTGGTCTGGGTCAATTCTATTGTGTGCCCTGCGCTCGTCATTTCGGTAATGCAGAGATCTTATCCAAACATAAAAGTAGCAAACCACATAAACGAAGAATGAAAGATGTAGCCCAGGAACAGTATACGCAAGAAGAAGCAGATAGAGGCTCTGGAAAAGTGAAGGAGGTCTTGCCGCCTGCACATCCAAAAGATAACATGGACACTGTAGATGATGCATGAATTTCATCGGATTGATTGTGAGACCTCCTTAGATGTCTAGTTATTATTATGGAGTTTTCAGATAGGAATGGATATATATATTGATGTGCAATAGTGTATAGCTGTGTATCTCAGTGCTTATAATCAAAGTTTTAGTACATCTTTACATCTCTTCAAGGTTACAGTATATCTTCTCTTCTATTCATCAATCTCTCTCCTATCTCCTCTCTACCATTCATTTTTTCTCTTATCTCTAAGAGTTCGACTCCAACATCTGCTTCATCAGCTCTTGTTGCGAATCTGCGATACACAGACTGTGAATGCTATCAAGAGAACCACTGGTAAAAGTCTCTAATGGGAAATTCTTTCCTAATCGATGATCTGTACAACGACTGTCTTTCCAATTGTATGTCCTTATTTTCTCACTACGACTACCTGTACCAACTTGCGATTTGCGTTTAGCGTATTGTTCACTTTGTTGATTCTCTAATTCTATTTCATACAAACGTGATCGTAATAGTTGCATAGCAATTTCACGATTGGCACGTTGACTTCTTTCTTGCTGACAGAAAATACGGATTCCCGTAGGTTTGTGCATCAAATCAATAGCAGACTCTACTTTATTGACATTTTGTCCCCCCGCTCCACTAGAACGAGCCGTACTAATCTCTATATCTTCAGCTTTGATTTGAACTTCTACTTCATCTACTTCAGGCATGACAGCTACAGTAGCAGTAGAGGTATGTACACGACCTCCAGACTCTGTAGCAGGTACGCGCTGTACACGATGAACACCAGACTCATATTTGAGTTTGGAATACACGTATTCACCGGTAATTTGCATAATACACGTTTTATACCCACCCACATCTCCTTCCGTCTCATCGACTGTACTAACTCTCCATCCTTCTGTATCTGCATATCTCTTGTACACATTCACAAGTTCGCCTGCCCAAATGGAAGCTTCATCGCCACCAGTGCCTGCTCGTACTTCTAACATGACATTACGATCATCATTTGGATCTTGGGGTAATAACATTAAGGTAATATCTTCCTCTAAGACACCTTTCTTCTCTTCGAGCTCTTTCATTTCTCCTTGCACCATTTCTTTCATTTCAGCATCCGTGCTATCATCTTGGCTCATCTCCACAAGATCATTATATTCATCCAACATATTCCTATACAAATTGTAAGCTTCCACTGTTTTCTCAATAGAAGCCCTCTCACGAGTTATTGTCAACATGGTCTTACGATCGTTCAGTAGATCAGGATCACCAAGACGTTCGGTCAAACCGTCATAAGTACGCTTGATACCGTCTAGTTTTTGTATCATGAATGGATCCATAGCATGCAGAATCAATTGAGATGAAGCACCAATAGGTATGCGATGCATAGTGTAAAATGGAGCTCGTGAGCTACTTCTGAATCTAAATGACTCTATCCAGTGCAAGCTCAAGAAAGCGATTAAGAGAACAAAACAATCCATGGTCTCAAAATTTCTCTTTGAAAAGTGTGACGAATGAGGTGAAGCGAAAGGGTAGCTCTTCCTGCACCGGTGTCTTTGAAGTATGAACTATTAAAACACCACAGCTGGTAGATAAAGAGTGCTAATATGCTCTGACAAGGTATGACTCCTTTCTGATCGACGTGGACACGCACCACCTAGACCCAAAGATTTTTCAGAGTGACCCGATCGGGTCGATCGCAGTAGAAGGAACAGAAAGAGGTTTGTTTGCGGTGTTTCTCTCAATCAACAAACAACAACAAAAAAAATGAAGCTCTTTTGTTCTTCGCTTAATTACAATTTATCAAATTAATATAATTCTAATGTGACCAATACGGCCTCTTTGCTCTAATAGAGTCTTCATTGACACCTGACATGAGTCAATACATGTCGAATCTATGCTATATGACCCATTCATCGCTTCTTGCTCGACTTAATAGTATCTCCTAAGTTCTTCTTATCCTGCTCACTAATACCTGGCATGTTCTGAATAGCTTCAACTAGAATTGCATTTTGACTCTCCAATGCACTTAACTGCATTTGAATCATTACCAATGATTCAGCTGTATTATTATATCTCTGGAAATTATCATTTTCGATTTTCTGCTGCTTTAATTCAAATTCCTTTTGTGTTTCGAAAACTTCATCTGAATCATCTTTGAAAATATCTCCAAAGACACCAATCAAACCATTCACAATACCAAAAGCAGTGACACAGATGTAAATACACACAATAATGAATAACAGTGGATGGTCTGTAATCAAAGAATACAAGTAATCAAAACCATCTCCATCAAAAAATGTGAGACGAATCATGGTGAATGTACAAGTGCCTAAATCAACACAATAATCACCCAAATTACTATTTCTGGTCTCAATCCATAGTGTACTTCCCAAGACATATGCCATATAAAACAGCATAGCCATCAGGATGAAACCACCACGTGCCTTTTGCGAAGAAAAGAACATCTCTTGACCTAAATGTGTCAAAGTTGTGGTTGCAAACTTCATTACTTTAAATAACAAATCCACTAGATCACGCCCACCTAAAATCCATAAGAGCTGAGCAAGCCACTTCTTCAGTCCATTCAAAATGTCAGGTGGTAATTCATGATACCATAATATTCTGAAAGCGCGGAAACATCTTAGATTTGCAATACCAGGTTTATAGAAAATGAATATCCATCCTATAAGTAATGTGAAGAATTCCAATATAAAAGAACCAGTAAACACCACTTCCACAGCAGACAACAGCAACTTTTGCCATAAGCTAGAATCTTCATCTAACGTTACAGACTTCTTAGTTCCAGATTTGCCTTTACTTTTTGCCAATGCTTGTGCTTGTAAGGCTTGATCGTTATTAGAATACACCTTAGCTGCCACTTGAATAAAGAAAAACAATGTGGAGAAAGCCATAATGGCTATAGCTGCATCAATGATACGACTATCTTGTTCTGGGTCCCATGAAGTCAAAATTGGTTCACTCATAATGAGGAGTGTGACAAGAGCCCAAAACATCGGGTTTCTATAAACAATTGAGCAGGCTTCCAGAAGGTGCGCTTTGCGAAGCGCCCGCCACGCGAGCAAACAGTTCGTCATAAAATCTTCGCTTTGTTGCTCGGGCTCATCGCCTTCGCCATCCCCAATCTCAAGATCGTTCTCATTTTCATCGCCATCTTCCCTATTTATATTCAGGAGCTCCACTTCGCCAGATCCAACCGTACTCATCGTCCAAAAATACCTTATAGAGGACTCACACTCCACCAAAAAATAGTTTCACTCGAGGACAAATGCCAGATGGTGGTAAAATGCACACAATCGCACTAAAACTTTTACTCGTTTAGGGAGCGACTCACAGGGTCTCCGGGGTCGGTGGAGGAAATCCTAAAAAACTTGTGATGTTTTCATAGTCACATGGCACATAACTTTACATCGTTCTCATTGATACAACAAAGACTGAGTTGGGAAAAGTGAAGAAAATCTAAAATGGATGATGTGGCAGAAATTTTGAGCAGAAATTGTAATGTAAAAGAAGTGAAAGATGATGCTGATGCTGAAACGGGTTGTATTCTTGAAGGTAAAGAAGGTGGGGCACGTATAGAAAGAGCCAACTTGACACACTTATCTGCAGATATTTTACGCTTGGTTGTTGATTTTTCTAATGACGGCAATTCTTTGACTGCCACGAATCGGTATTTCTATAATATAAGACGGCAATGGTATTTGAAATTGAATAAAGCATATTCACTAAAGTATTATGATGATGAAGCTTTCCGAACACTTGTTCATTCACGAGTGGAAAATCCGAGCAAACTGTTGAGTCTTAATTTGTTTGATTGTAATAATATCACTGATGTGAATGCTCTTTGCGGGGTACATGCTCTTGATTTGTTTAATTGCCAGAATATCACCGATGTGAGTGCTCTTGGTAGTATCCATACTCTTACTTTGAGCCGTTGTCATAAGATCACTGATGTGAGTGCTCTTGGCGAGGTTCATACTCTTGATTTGAGTTTGTGCTATGGAATCACCGATGTCAAAGCTCTTGGCGGGGTACATACTCTTGATTTGAGTTATTGCAGAAATATCACCGACGTTAGTGGTCTTGGCGGGGTTCATGTTCTTGATTTGAGTGGTTGCAAGCAGATCACCGATGTGAGTGCTCTTTGCTGGGTTCATACTCTTACTTTGAATGGTTGTTCTAATATCACCGATGTGAGTGCTCTTGGTGGGGTTCACACTCTTAATTTGGTAGATTGCAGTATCATAAAAAACATACCTAATATTGAGTAGGGTAGAACCATCAAGATTTTCAAATAAAAAGCAGCTGAATTAAATTGATTCAAGCCTAACAGGTGCTACCTCAGCTATCTTATGCCTCACATGAAAGGGTCAATTCCCGCGATGAGATAGTGACATATATAGAAAGTGTTCACTGACAGAAAGATTGAAAGATTCTCAGATGACACTTCAGGATCATCTGCCAGGTCGAAGTAAGATGATCCTCTCGCACTGGCGATGCCATTGGAGACATCAAACTTTCCGTCACAACCAAAGCAATAGGTGTATTCTTTAATACAGTTCTTTAAATAGCTTACATATAAAGTCTATTTCCTAAAACCACTTCGAAGAAGCATATGCTACCATTTACTAACATCAATTCCAGCTACTGAATCGTAACAATACACACGCCTTCACCTCATTGTATGAGTACTCTCGACGAAGTGTATCCACCAACATACTTATTCTTCCGCTTCAACTCAAGAGTGGGATCCTCTTTAAACTGCAGCTTCAGACAAAGCAGTTTGCCATCTCGTGTATCTGGACCGAAAGGCTTTCCTGTACCTAACCCTTGTAGGGTCTGCTCTCATGACCAGGTGCTGCATTTGTGTTTCTTCATCTCATCACAAGCCTACATGATATCGTCTGTAGATTCATATGCTTCCCAAAATGTATCTACAATCACTATGACTGCTTCCTCGTTTAGTCAGAAAGAAAAAAAGGTGTGGGAGTTCAAATTAATGAATAAGCGTCGTCGGGGTGCCTACGTATAATTAGAAGCAATGCGTAGGAGGTAACATAAACACATAGTCGCTGCGTCAGGTATCATCATAAGTATTATATTTATGTCGAAAAAATTGCATCTTGCAGCTCCTTTGCGAAGTTGGAATTTGGTGTAATGATCGGCCGTTTGCTTTTTGCCAACGAAAGGGCATCTGCGAAAGACAGTCCTTGTGTCCGCATGAGCCATGCAACTACAACAGCTCCGCTACGACTGACACCTGCATTGCAGTGTACTAGTGTGCCTTCCCCACAACGAACCCCTTCTTCTAGGAACCCAAAAGCATGTGGGAGGTAATGCATCAAGTTTTGATCGAGAGAGTCTGCCATGGTGAGACGCAAGTACCGTATTTCTTCACATTCCTCGTCGGGTCTTGCAAGGAACATTGGAATACTTGAACAACACACGATTACTCGCTTGATGTTTCTCGCACGCAATGTTTCGGGATTAGCAGCTGCTTCCTTTGCACCGATAAATACAGAGCCGGGCACTAGTTCGTCTGGAACCACGTCCATCGGCATCTCCCGGCCTGCTTGAAAGTGTAATTCTTGCTCGCGTTGTTGCCGGTAGCAGTCATCACACATGCCCATGCTCAAATCCTTGTTGAACCTTGCTGGACAACAACCACATGAAAAGCACTCCAGATCTGTTTGCAATGGAATGGTTGCACGCATGCTGTCATGGTATGCTTCTCGTATATTACAGAAACACGCCTCACAGCTGCCTTGCACCGAACCATCCATGAATAAGACTACTTGTTGCTTGCTTGTCGCGTAGTGGGGACATGTTTCCATCTCCTGGGCTATTCTTTGGGTATGATTTAAGTAAATTTGGGATTTTGTCAAAATCCGACCCGGTGTCAGAAGTGGCAGTGGATTCTGAAATCCAAAAGGAAATCTGAAAGGGGAAGGGGGGGATTATATCATGTATAATCAAACCATGTTTGCATTAGCAATCTTTGTATGCTTATATGTGTGTCAAAGTTTCCAAATTTCTTCGCTATTCCATCGCAAATTGCAAACTAGTAATCTAAAAATGGCTTCTGAAGCCTCAGAACAGCAGTATTCTTTCTTTGTCGAGAACAATCTGAACCAAGGCCAAGCATGGAAAGGTCTCCAAGCTGGCTACGATCCGCAAGACGACGAAGTAGAGGACTACATGTACTGCGAACAATTATTCGATTTCATGACTCCTGCGCAAGACGAGATTACGCAGATTAATACCTATGTTCGTGGTGAGATTCGTGCAGATTGTGAAGTCTGTTTCGATAGTGAGCAAGTGAAAAGCAAAGAAATGCCGTACAAGTACAAATTAGGCACATTGAATGGTATCAAATGTTGTCAAAATGTCGATGTTCGCCTTGGTCCCACATCTCGCGGTCTGAGCATGGAGAACAATTTTCGACACAAAGATGGCCGTATTCGCATCCTACTGGCTTTTTCGCCTATTGACTTTGAAGGCAATGTGCCAGTCGCTCTAGGTTTGACAGATATTGTGATTGTGAGAGAAAGATTGGGAAGAAGACCCTTGAAGCTCGATGATAAAGATGGGGGTTACGATGAATATTGGAGACAGACGTCTACAGAGTCATACGATCAATTGATGACAGAGGGTTATCTAAACTCCAAAGTCATGTATACATATGATTGTGGGAATAATGATGCTCTGATCACTGCAGCAGAGCAAATCACAGATTTGAGGTTATGTCATATACCTGAAAATGAAGACAACTTTGTCTATCAGAGAGTATTTCCTGGGGGCATCAAGATCGAAGCACAAGCCATTGTGCTGCCTGGTCAAACCACAGAGGTAAAATTAAGCTTTGTTCCTAGCTCCCAAGAGTCTACTTTGTATGAATCGTCATTAGCATTTACTGCTATAGAACCAGAGACAGATGGGGTTAACGATGGTATGATCAAGCTGAAACCACCGCAATTGACCAATTTTCAGTTGACACAGTATGAACTGAAGATGCCTTTTTAATCTCAAATAAATAGAGAGTGTAAAAGAAGTGTGAGAGAATAGAGAATGGAAAGGGGGAATGGAGATAGTGTGTGAAATATGAGTTGTCAACGAATTGAAAATAGAATTGTAGAAAGTATTCTTTAATATTGTATTTTATTTTTATACTTCAAATCAAATCTATACAATTACAACCCCTTCTTCCTTCCTCTTTTTCTCTCCCCTTTTATATCTATCTATCTATAGATATTCGAGCTAATCTAGAGCTCCTCGTTGCCGAAGTCCTCTTCACCAGCATCCTCCTCTTCCTCTTCATCAACCACTTCAATCTCGTCCAATAGCTCCATGCTTTCAACACTTAATTGAGTGGCCATCGTTCTATACATACGTTCTGCAAAAGCTTCAGGCTCGTCTTGAATGAAGCCACTGGTCACTAATGCAGTATCATATATCAAATGAGCAAGGTCCGTAGTATCTTGAGCATCGGGAGCTGTATCAACCAAATCGTTCAATGCGGAAATAATAGGATGTCTAGGATTCAACTCCAACGTCTTTGAGGCCGCCATTGCTTTCATTTGGTCACCAGAACTGAATGTTTGAGCTCTCATGATTCTCTCCATATTAGCCGTATGTCCAAATTGAGATGTGAACATCAATGCAGGAGCACTATCAACACGCTGTCCTACAGTGACTTTACCAACTTTGCCAGAAAACATATCTTTCATGTATTTAGTTAATCCTTTGAACTTCTCCTTGTAAGCCTTAGCCCTCTTTTTCAAGGTATCTTCATCTTCATCACCAAATTTGATTCCTTCTTTAGTCAATGATTGAAGCTTATGTCCATCAAATTCACTCATATGTTGAAAGCAATACTCGTCAATAGGATCTGTTAGGTATAAGACTTCAATTTTCTTCTTATTTGCAATTTCCAAGAAGGGAGACTTCTCGACTTCTTCATCACTTGCACCTGCAACATAATAGATTTCCTTTTGCCATTCTTGCATATTCTCTACATAGCTTTCCAAAGATGTCCATCTATCTTCACTAGTACTTGATTTGAATCTCAATAACTTGGCTAATTTGCTACGATTTGGTTGGTCTTCAATAACACCCATTTTAATGGATTTCGCAAATTGTTCCCAAAATTTAATATATGGGTGTTCTGGATCATCTAGTGCGACACCAGATCCTTCTTCGGCATCTTCATCATCTTCACTCGACTTGGATCCTTCTTGAGAGAGCTTTCTCAACATTTCCAAAGCTTTACGGACCAATTTCTTGGACATAACTTTTAAAATCTTGTGTTGTTGAAGAGTTTCACGAGAAACATTCAATGGTAAATCGTCACTGTCTACAATACCCTTGATGAAGTTCAAATACTTGGGTAACAAATCTTCGAAATCATCTTGAATCAAAACCTTACGTACATATAAACGAATACCAGCCTTCTTCTCATTGTAAGCATCATATAGGCCAGTAGCATCATCAGGTACAAACAAGATACCTCTGAACTCTACTTCACCTTCAGCTTTGAAATGAATCCAAGTCTGTGCTTCAGTATGATCCTTGGCAATAGATTTGTAGAAATTCTTGTATTCTTCATCTTCGACTTCACTAGAATCACGTGCCCAGATAGCAACATTGTTATTTACATGATGCCAGTCCCATTTCTCGATTTGTTCTGTTTTAGGTTCAGTAGAAGATACTTCCTCCTCTTCAGTCACTTCCATATCATCACCATCCTCACTTCCTTCACTATCATCTTCCTCCTCTACTTCTTCAATTTCTACAGTTTCCATTGTTTTCTTGTATAGTTTAATAGGGAAAGTGATAAATTCACTGTATCTTTGAACTAATTCTTCAAGCTTATCTTGTTTCATGAACTCTAAAGCATCATCCTTCAAAAACATGGTGATCTCGGTACCTCTTCCCAAGGTATTTCCACGAGGATCCTTGGCAACACTGAAAGAAGAATCTGCAGTAGATTCCCAAACATATTGATCATCATCATTGTTCTTACTACTAACTCTGACTTTATCAGCTACTAAGTAAACAGAATAGAAACCAACACCGAATTGACCAATTAATGACATATCAGCACCATCTGCCAATGCTTCTACGAAATTAGTAGTACCAGACTTAGCCACAGTACCTAGATTTGCGACTAGATCTGCCTTAGTCATACCGACACCAGTATCACGAACAGTCAAAGTTTTACTTTCTTCATCAAATGAAATCTGGATCTCTAGATCTTTGTTTTCTCCCAACATATCTGCTGCACTGACCGCCAAAAATCTGATTTTGTCCAAAGCATCACTTGCATTGGAAATCAATTCTCTTAAAAAGACCTCCTTGTTTTTGTACAAGGAGTTGATAATGATATCCATCAAGCGATTGACTTCAGCTTGAAACTCGAAACTCTCCTTATTCGCCTCCAATTGCAACTCAGTATCTGTGCTGAAACCGGGAGCAACAGCAACGGCCTCCTCACTGCCCACAACAAGGTGTTGAGACACTATAAAAGGCAAGGAAGTGTGTAGATATTCCATCGCAACGTAAACAGGGTACAAAAAGGATAATAGGGTTAGTTTTAGGTGTTATAAAGGAGTCTGGTGCATTTTCTTTTATAGATACATCTAGGTCGCTATTATTAGGGTTAAATAAACATGCAGATGACCATCAACGGATTAACCATTTTCTGTCAATCAACACTTACATTCGATACAGGCTACCAAAGCCAATAACGCTAGGATTGCAAAATTCATAATTATTATGTTCAAGAGTCCAACGTATCTCTCTATGAATGCAAACGATTAGTCGATCTTTGTACTAAAATGTGTCAAATCGTGCCACCTTCGTCCGCCGCGAGGCAAATTCGGAAAGTGCCACGGGGTCGGATACTATTCGGAAGATATCCGGCCCGGTCTGTTACTCCCGTTTTTGGAGTAACAGCATATTTTGCCGCTCAATTTCACGCTGGTTGTCTATTTTGACGACTTAATCTCTTGCGAATCTCACCTGTGTACATATAAACATAGGTTGAGTAGAGTTAGAGGTGCGTGAGCGTAGTCAGAATGAACAAGGCAAGCAGCAAAAGTAGTTTAGGCAGTCAATCTGCTTCGACTAAGAAAACTCGTCGTAAGATCGATTACGACAATTTCGAATGGACTGATGATGCCATTAGTAAGTTCGAGTACGACAGTGAGCAAGCGTCAAAAGGAAGTAGTGCCCTGTTCAAAGAAGTCGATGGTGTACCTGTCGTGAATAAAGATGAGGATATGGATCATAAGATTGCACGTGTTCAATATCGTAAGAAGGAGGAAGCTCTTAGATTGGAGCGTATTGCCAGTATGCCCATTGGAGAAGCCAAAGAAGAGACGGTATTATCCACATTCAAAGCCAATGTTGAGGAAGGAACGGCTTCTGACATATTAGCACAATCATTGAATAATCACTTCGATTCCTTCTTCTCTCAAGAGCAGAATGGAGAATTGTTAGATAATAGTATCATCAAGTTCCCTCTACACTTGTTTGATAGTAGTACATTCGATGAAGGCTTGAATATCAATAATGACATGCTACCATTACCTTATAGTGCAGCTCTTGTAATGAATGACAGCCCAGAATCTGAAAGTCCACGTGGGAAAGGATTAGGTACTTTCAGTCCATGTATATTGCATGAAATCAAGACAGTCAATACCGGTCAAGATAATGAATGTCAAATGTATGATGTAGAGTTGCTTGGAGATTTGAATTATGGAGATAGACACACTGTACCACGTATTCAAATATGTCTTAGCGAAGACCATGATACAGCTGAAGGTTATGGTGATCGTATCATCGCTGCTTTACAAAAGAGAAGAGATTGTGTGACTCTATTGAAATACAATTACTATGTCAAGAACATGCCCTTCGCTGATACTGTTTCGAGTACACTGGAACAAGAACAAGGAACACGTATCTTGGATAGGGCATATAATAATCAACGTTTGTACGATGTAAGTAATGATATTCGCAATGTAGAGATGAATGAAGCACGTGAAGGGTATGAATCAGTGATGAATAAGATCATCTTCGATGCCAACATGTTGAGCTCTACAAACGACAAGACTTTCCAGAAATTGAATTTGCCTAAAGAGGCATTCCCTCTGCCTACACCCCCACCTGAGAGTGCAGTCATTAACGTTCCCAAACATAATATAGAATTGAAGACAAAAAAATTCTTAGCAGAAGCCTTTTTTGCCAGTAATCCAGCTATTCGAGCATTATGTCAAGCAAGGGTCATGTTGGAGGAAGTGCAACAAACAACTATAATTAATATGATCTATGAAAACACATTCAAATTGGATCAATATGAACGCAATATTGCTGAGCAAATGTTGGTTGCTCAACGTGCACTGAAACAGCAATGGCCCACTAAGACGGGTGGAGCTATTAGGCGCATTTTTATTGAACATGCTGAAGAAGTAGCAGCGAATATGCCCACGGTGGAATTAGGTGTAGGATTCGAAAAGAAAGAGGAAGCTTCCGTGGAGGGTCCTACTTATGACGTCACCACACGCAGTCTACATGAATATCTTGGCAAAGAAAATGGATTGGACCACCCTGTACGTGGTTTGGTAGAGAAAGTGAACTTCATGATGTCTGAATGTCTGTTCAACATTGTTAAATCTAATTTGAAGGAGTATACAAGTATAATGGAACAACTGTGTGCTTGTGAGATCACTATCGTAGATGTTAAATCTGTACGTGTGATCTTTCCTGAAAATTCCATTTACAAGACTAAAGTATTGCCATGTATGTTTAGTGTCTCATTTCAAGTAACTGCTGAAGAGCATTGTTTGAATCCAGAAGCTGTTGCTGCTTATGAAGCTGAGATGGAAGTATGGTATAAGTCACAAGAATATGTAGCTGGGGAGAAATGTCCTATCAAAAAAGTCGAGACTGTTATGGGTCATAGTATTGAGTATGACCACGCCATGATTGATTTCAAAAACAGTGTATTGCGTACATTTGACACCATTATTGAAGAATTTCTAGATGTTCCTCATGTACAGAAATATGTTATGGAGAGAATTTATTTCCCTAACCCTAAATTCATTGCTTCAGTGACGAATGATATTTATTGGGTTAAAGAGCATAGAGAACGTATAGGTCTAGCAATGGATAAAGCAATGGAGCCTTTGGACGTTTATTTAGGCTTTTTCAGAAAATATGAAGACTTCATTAATATTGATATTCCCGCTTACGTAGAAGATAAAGTGAAAATACAACGTAAAGATCCTGAATCTCAAGAAATTGAACTTGTAGTACAATTGCAATTACCCACCGTACAAGCATTGATTGACAGTCATTTAGGTCAAATTGAAGACATTTCGATGAATTTGCCTGTTACACCGATTGAATGTGGTCTATTTTGTATTGAGGTGGTATCTGTGCGAGAATTATTACTTGACAAGCATCGTAAGATTGTGGAATTGATTTTGGAAAGACAAGCGGGTTATTGTAGTGAGATTGTCATCAGTCTAGATGAAGAATTTGTCAAGATAATGGATCGTTTGGCAATTAAACCAGAAACGATTGAAGAGATTGCTGAATTGGAAGAATACTTGCAATCATTAAATATGACCATGAACACATTGAATGGTATCATCAAAGAAATGAGTGATTACTATGGATTGTTGGATAAATACAAATTCAAAGTTGAATATGAACAAAACAGTGCAAAGTGGATGGCTATGGGTGGGCCAGCACGTATTTTACAAAGATGTGATGAAGTAGTCGAACAGAATCAAGCGATTAGAAAACAATTCCATGAAGATATGCTGGATGAACAGCATGCCTTTATGCGTGTTTTGGGGCATCTAGATACGGAAGTGAAATCTCTTGCAAGTTTCGTGGATTTGAAAGATGTGCAAGAGATTGCTGATAGAGTAAAAGATTTGGAGGAGCAATTGACAACAGCAGGAGCAAAAGCACGTTTGTTTAATAGTAGAGAATCCATTTTTGAATCAGATGTAACGGATTACGAAGATTTGGCGAAAATCAACAAAATGTTCGATCCGTACAACATGTTATGGCAAACTGCACGTGAATGGATCGATATTGCTGCTAAATGGAGGAATAATGCCTTTATTGAATTAGATCCTGAAGAAGTAGAGAAGAACATTGACAAATATAGTGTTTCTGTGGCAAAAGCTCTCAAATTCTTCAAAAAGGCAGATATGGAAGCACAAGCTGGAATTGCAGATCAAATCCTAGGACAAGTAACTGATTTCAAACCCGATGTTCCATTAATTGTATGTTTGCGTAATCCAGGTATGAGAGATCGTCATTGGAATACCATTGCAGAGCAAATGGGTGTGCAAATCATGCCCATTGAAAATTTCACTACTGATCAAATTTTAGCATTAAATTTAAAAGATAGAATTGATCAAGTGCAAAAGATCGCAGAATCTGCAGCAAAGGAATACCAAATTGAAAATGCTTTGGATAAAATGGAAAAAGAATGGGAAGGTATGATTTTACAAATCAGTGCTTACAAAGAGACAGGAACATGTGTGTTAAAAGGCGTCGATGACATTAATGCTATTTTAGATGAACAAATCACTATGACCCAAACCATCATGTTTAGTGCTTTCAAAGGTCCTTTTGAAGAACGTATTGATGAATGGAATCGCAAACTATGTTGTGTTAGTGATACTTTAGAAGCATGGGTCGCAGTACAAAGGAATTGGCTGTATTTACAACCAATTTTTGAAAGTGCTGACATCAACCGACAGCTTCCACAAGAAGGTAAGAAGTTCAGTACAGTAGACAAAGGATGGAGAAACACCATGACCAATGCCAAGAACAATGCCAAAGTGATTGAGTTTTGTGATAATGAGAAGTTGTTAGATCGGTTCAAAGAAAGTGAAATTTTATTGGATCAGGTACAGAAAGGCTTGTCAGACTATCTAGAGACCAAGAGAAGTGTATTCGCACGATTTTACTTTTTATCTAATGATGAGTTATTGTCCATATTATCTGAATCCAAGGATGTCAAACTAGTACAACCTCATTTGAAGAAGTGCTTCGAAGGTATTGACAAAGTGAAATTTTTACCTGATCTCAAGATTGATCGTATTATTTCTCCAGAACAAGAAGAAGTCAAATTGAGTGAAATGATCGACCCAGTAGAGAAAAATGTCGAAGACTGGATGTTAGAATTAGAGGATGCTATGCGCGTATGTATTCGAGATGTCATGGAAGCTGCTATTGAAGACTACACAGTCACTGCACGTCCAAAATGGATGCAGAAGTGGCCAGGTATGTGTGTATTGAATGGATCGCAAATGCATTGGACTAGTGAAATGGAATCCTTGTTTTTAAGTGATGGTGGTGAAGGTCCTTCCAAGATGTTCGAAATCCAGAAGGCGCAACTTGCAGACATGACAATTTTAGTGAGAGGCAAATTATCCAAGGCTGCTCGTACTACTGTGGGTGCATTGACTGTAATCGATGTGCATGCTCGTGATGTGATTCACAAACTAGCTTTAGAGAAAGTAGATAATAAAGATAACTTTGGTTGGATGTCTCAATTGAGATACTATTGGGATGGTGAATTGACAGCAAGTATGGTTGCAGCAACTAGACCCTATGGTTATGAATACTTGGGTAACTCTTTTCGTCTAGTGATTACTCCATTGACAGATAAATGCTACTTGACATTGATGGGAGCTTTACAAATGATCTTCGGTGGTGCTCCTGCAGGACCTGCTGGTACTGGTAAAACAGAGACTACGAAGGATCTAGCCAAAGCTTTGGCGATGCAGTGTGTTGTGTTCAATTGTTCGGATGGTTTGGATTATGTTGCCATGGGTAAATTCTTCAAAGGGTTGGCTGCATGTGGTGCTTGGGCTTGTTTTGATGAATTCAATCGTATCAACATAGAGGTGTTGAGCGTGATTGGACAACAGATCATGTCTATTCAACAATGTGTGAAAGCCAAAGAACCTCGTATGGATTTCGAAGGATCGAACATTGCTGTATCTGAGAGATTTGCTGTGTTCATTACAATGAATCCTGGTTATGCTGGACGTAGTGCTTTGCCTGATAGTTTACAAGCACTGTTTAGACCTGTAGCTATGATGGTTCCCGATTATGCTCTGATTGGTGAAATCATGTTTTTTGCTTATGGGTTTGAATATGCGAAGGAATGTGGTGCAAAGATGGTAACAACATTCAAACTATGTTCTGAACAATTATCGAGTCAGCCGCATTATGATTATGGTATGCGTGCTGTCAAGACTGTCATCACTGCTGCTGGTAACTTGAAAAGAGCTGAACCAGATGCTGACGAGATGGTCTTGCTATTAAGAGCTTTACAGGATGTCAATATTCCGAAATTTTTGTCCATGGATTTGCCATTATTTAGAGGTATTATCAGTGATTTGTTCCCTGGTAAGAAACGTCCCCAATTAAATTATGGTGCGATGATGAAAAATATGAAAATCGAAATTCGTCGTAATGGTCTGCAAGCAGTGGATTTCTTTATTACCAAAGTGATTGAATTGTATGAGATGATTGTCGTACGCCACGGATTGATGCTTGTAGGGCCTACAGGTGGTGGAAAAACGGAGAATCTGCATGTGTTAGCACAAACATTAGGAGCCTTGAAAGAACAGGGGGAAGAAGGATTTGCATATGAGAAGGTTCAAATTCTGCAATTAAACCCAAAATCGATTACAATGGGTCAAATGTATGGTGAAGTAGATAGCAACACGATGGAATGGAAAGATGGAATCATGTCCACCATGTATCGTAATGCTACAGTTGATACTCCTGATCGTAAATGGATCATGTTCAACGGACCTGTAGATGCCATCTGGATTGAAAATATGAATACAGTGTTGGATGACAACAAGAAGCTATGTCTGAATAGTGGTGAAATCATCAAAATGTCTAATGAGATGACCATGATGTTTGAAGTGGAAGATCTTGCTGTTGCCTCTCCAGCTACTGTTAGTAGAGTAGGTATCATCTATATGGAACCACGTGGTCTAGGTTTAGATGTATTAATCCAATCATGGTTAGAAAGAATGCCACCTGTGACACCGCAAATTGTGAAAAACAAATTGAACTTATTATTTGATATGTATTTACAACCATCTATCTTCTTCTTGAGATCTTATTTGAAAGAACTTGCTCCCAGTGTTGATAACAATTTGGCTGAGTCGTTGATGAGAATTCTAGATTGTTATTTGGCACCATATATTGTTAAAGATGGGGAGGATCCTGTGAGTGATTTGATGATAGCAGATCTTACCACTTCCATTGAACCATTGTTTTTGTTTGCATTAACATGGTCCGTAGGTGGTACTACCAACAGCGATGGCCGTGTCATGTTTGATGGTTATCTACGTGGTGAAATGTTTGCTCAGAAGTCAGCATGGTTATTTCCAAAAGAAGGTACTATTTACGACTATATGTTCTCATGGGATACTAAGAAATGGATCAAATGGATGGAAATTATTGAAAAATATGAAGTAGATTCTAGGATGGAATTTTCAGAAATTATCATTCCAACAAAAGACAGTGTCCGAAATACTTATCTGATGGACCTCTTGCTGACACAAAATAAGCATGTATTGATGGTTGGTGCTACTGGTACTGGTAAGACAGTGAATATTAGTCAGTACTTAATGGGACAAGCTCCTAAAGTACAAGGACGCTCCGTTGCGCAAACAGTGATTCCATTGACTATCACTTTCTCTGCTAATACCAGTGCAAATATGACACAAGATCAATTAGATAGCAAGATGGACAAGCGTAAAAAAGGTGTATATGGTCCTGCTGCAGGTAAGAAGTTCTTCGTTTATGTGGATGATTTGAATATGCCCAAGAAAGAGACATATGGTGCTCAACCACCTATTGAACTATTAAGACAATGGTTCGATCAAGGAGGTTGGTATGATCGTAAAGAATTGACTTTCCGTAAATTGATTGATATGGTCTTTGTCACTTCTATGGGTCCTCCTGGCGGTGGCAAACAAGATATTAGTCCCCGATTTTTGAGACATTTCAATATGATTGGATATGTAGAGATGTCCAAAGAATCCACGAGTCGAATTTTTGGTTTGATTCTTGGAGACTTTTTGGGAAGATGTGAGGGAGGTTTGGCACAATATACAGACAAGATTGTGCATGCTTCCATTGACATCTTCGATACCATTGTCCTCGAATTATTACCTACTCCTTCTAAATCCCATTATACATTCAATTTAAGGGATTTGGCCAAGATCTTCCAGGGTATGTTGATGATAGATGTCAAGAAGCTCTCGGATGTGAATGCTCTTGCCCATTTATGGATTCACGAGAACTTGCGTGTATTTGGTGATCGTTTGACGAATCTCGAAGATCGAGCATGGTTAGATAAACAGTTGAAAGAAAAAATTGAAATGGATGTTGGATTGAATTATGATAGTATCGTACCTAGTGGACAACGTATCATGTATGGCGACTTCATGTTCCCCGACGTAGAGAACAAGCTCTATGAGGAAATTGAAAATATGGACAAATTGAAATCTGTTGTCGAAGAATATCTACATGATCATAATGCCGAATCCAAGCAACCTATGCCCTTGGTGATGTTCAGTGATGCCCTGGAGCATGTGGCTAGAATTGCCCGTGTCTTACGACAACCACAAGGTAATGCATTATTACTTGGTGTGGGTGGTTCTGGACGTCAGAGTATGACGAAGCTAGCGACTTATATCAGTGGTTATATGTTGGCATCTGTAGAAATTGTCAAAGGATATGGTATGGCCGATTGGCGTGAGGATTTGAAACGTATTTTGATGCAAGCTGGTGTGAAAGCTAAACCTACCACTTTCTTATTCAGTGACGTACAGATTATTGATGAACGTATGCTCGAAGATATTAATAACGTATTGAATGCTGGTGATGTACCCAACTTGTATGCAGCTGAAGACTTGGAAGCAATCAGTAGTGCTTGTCGTATTGAATGTCAAAAAAGGAAAATTCCAGCCACGAAATTGAATATTTTCTCACAATATATTTCACGTGTTCGCAAAAACATCCATTTATGTTTAGCAATGTCTCCCTTAGGAGAACCTTTCAGAAACAGATTGAGAAACTTTCCATCTCTTGTGAATTGTTGTACAATTGATTGGTTTACTGCATGGCCTGCAGAAGCTTTGCAATCAGTAGGATTATCTATACTGCAAAAAAATGATTATGGGCTAGGCAAATTCGAACA
>JACLAD010009935.1_pt1 | contig 28722 bp, 14 predicted proteins | sample 8027901 | NCBI WGS metagenome assembly JACLAD01 (sample SAMN15725071, study PRJNA655200) | protist metagenome | isolation source: fluorescence activated cell sorting (FACS) single amplified genomes of... | place: Spain: Blaines Bay Microbial Observatory, Mediterranean Sea | collected 2016-07-05 | reverse complement strand
TACCCAGCTCCTCACGGTTCCTGGGGTCTCATCTGTCGAAGTTTCCGTGACGGGAACACTGGCAGGAGGAAGTCCACCGACAGGGGACCGGACGTTTGTCGTTAAGTTTACAAATCCCCAGCAGCCTGAAGCCCTTGTGCCTGCTTCGGACTTCAATGCGAATGCTGATGGTTGCACGAAGGGAAGCCTAGACAAAGCTGTCGTGACGACAGACTTTACAAATCTCGGTGGTACATTTTCGTTTATGTTTGACACAACCAACTGTGTGTTGTGCTCAGTGAAGGGGAAGCATAGTACCAATGCCATTGACAGAAAAGCAGATGCATCTACCATGAAAAGTGCTCTCGAGAGTCTTGCAAACATAGGTCTCGATGGTGTCAATGTCGTGCGCTCTGTCGCAGACACGACGCTTCACGAAGGCTACACGTGGACGATCACATTCTTTGGCGCATCTGTTTCTGGTGATGTGCCAGAACTATATGAAAACTCAAACGGTGGAAGCGGTGATGTTGCTTCCATTACGTTCGATACACCTACGGAAGGCGCGCTGCTTGACGGTTCCTTCCAGCTATTGCTTGATGACTCAACCTCGGACAACGTTCCTGTTGGATCGACGGGAGGTTTGCTTACTCTCCCCATCAGTGCTCGCACATGTGCCAATCCCTCTGAGGGATGTGCAAATGGTGCTTCTCTCCAGGAAAAGTTAACCTCGCTTGCAAGTGTTGCCAATACTGTTGTGACACGAAGTGCGCTCTCAGATGGCGTTGGGGGAACGGTATTTTCCATTACCTTTACTGGTAATGATGGAAATATCGCTCCTCTAGGATGTGCGGGTGGCGATAACATTGTCGCCGTTGAAAAGTTTGAGACAAACACCGCTGCAGATACTGTCACATTGACACACTACAACAACAACAATGATGGGTACTCATTTAGCGTAAATGACCATGTAGCAATTGTTGATCCAGATGCAACTGTAGCCCAGAACGGGTTTAAGGGTGCCTCTCTGAAGATTTTGTCCGTTCCAACACCGACAAGCTTTACATATGCTCCATCAGATATTGTTGCTGGCGACCAGGAATTGATTTTGTGCCCACGCAATCTTGCTATTCAGTCCATAACTTTCAGTGCTGGCATTGCGACAGTCACGCATGATGTGCCTGTTACCATTCTGCAGAGCCTCATCCGTGTTGATGATGGCGTTACGCTCTCAGGAACGACAGGTGGAGCATATGATGGCACATTTACCGTGGTTGAGGTTCCTTCGAGGACCTCTTTCAAGTTTGCAATATCTGGCTCACCATCTAACCAAGCCGGAGCGGGGGGAAGCGTAGGCATAGATCAACCAAAATGCAGTTGGCCAGTGTATGCTCGTGTGCAGAAACTTCTCAAGACTGATGCCGGTGCAAACGTTGAGCTATCTACCCTGGTGCTCGAGGATAGCGGATCTCTTGCGACATTTACCCACACCGATACAGTGACAGTGAAGGTCTCAGTGGGAGACGTGATTGAACTGTCCGGTACAACCAGCCCTGCGGGAATAAACACCGAATGGGTAGTCGTAGGCGAACCTACCCGCAACAGTTTCAAGGGAAAGTTACGCGGCTCACCGACATATACGACAGATGGATCTGTCACGTTTGGTGGAACGGGAACATTGTCTTTTGCGAGCAGTTCTCTATCCGGAGTATACGGTACATCTAGCTGCAGTGTGCATACTGTGACGGAGGGTAATTTCCTTACTGGCGATTTCCGACTGCGTTGGCCAGAGCAGACACTGTCTATCAGCCAAATAGTAGATAATAATGACAACACCGCGACGGTCGACTTCTCAACCCAGGCTGGTCTTGCGACTGGTGATATTTGCACCCTCAGCGCAGCTTACGATGGTGCCACTGAATTTGCAATCACTGCAATAAGCGACACGCAGCTTCTTTTACCTCATTCAAGCACATTACTGGGAACTGACAGCTCGTCAAGGACAGCGGTGTGTGGCACACCAACGCAGGCAATCGATGTTATGAACGACGCGACGAGCAGATTTCCTCTCGACCCGTATGGGCTTGTCACTGTAACTCGATCACGTTATGAAACGGCACCTTCATGGACTGGCGGCTACACGTGGACTATCACATTCAATAGAGATGACGGTGATGTCCCGACTCTGTCTGTAGTTGCAAACAATATTGTGGGCGTAGGGGCTCAAATTGAGTATGGCTCGCAGACAAATGCTGCTGAAGTGAGTGCAGGATCGGGTGCTGCGCAGCTAACTGGCGATGCCGTAGCGCAAGACGCAAATCAAGTCGGAGGAAACTTCTATCTCATGTTCAATGGAACACGGATTCCAGCTGGAACGGATACTCTCGACCATGCGGCGACGGCAAGTGAAGTGGAGACAGCCATCAATGATGCACTCGGGGCAGGAAGTGTGGTTGTTGCAAGATATTCGCCTGACGCGTGCAGTGAGGGCAGCGGAGTATATTGCTCTAGCATTTCGACGAACGCAGGGCCTGCTGGCGGATACCGATGGGTCGTGGAGTTTGTAGGGGCAAATGTTGGTGGGGATGTTACTGAATTTGTTGCGTATGATTCAGCGCTTACAGAGACGACTGGTTCCCGTTCTGTGGCCATCGTCGTTAAGGAAAATAAGAAGGGCAATGAGCTTCTCGGCCAATTTACCCTGCAAGCTTGGGCGGGAAGCCTCTCCGTTACGTCATTGCTGAACTACTACATCATTCCTTCCGAACTAGAGGCCCAGTTGGAGTTGTTGACGGGAGCTATTGGTGACGTAGAGGTGTCAAGATCACAGAGCGTAGCCCAGTCTGAGGTTAATGCGTTCACATGGACAGTGACGTTCCTGTCCAATGTTCACTCTGGTGAAGATACTCTCCTGACGTGGGCTTCACCTCCTGCTGCCATACCCGGCATCTCAAGAGCGTGGGGGCGCAACGTTGGAGACATTTTGCCCCTCGAGTGTGGTATTGGCGATGGAACCGGATCGCCTATACTGACTACCTCCGTATCTGCATATGCTAGTCAAGTCACATGCATCGTAGAGGAGTTCACCAAAGGAACTAATCCAGTTTCTGGTTCTTTCTCTGTTTCATTTGATACTACATTTTATGACGATCTGCTCCTTCGGGGCCAGCACACAAGCGGCGCAATTCAGCACCATGCAAAGCCCATGACAGCCGATGCTCAAGAAGCTGGCTTTCCATCAGGCTCATCCGTCGAGGAAATCCTTGAAGCTATGCCGAATATAGGTGACGTTGAAGTATCACGCTCAGGCGTTAACAATCGCACAGGTGCATACACATGGACAATCACTTTCCTTCGCGATGCATTTGACGCAACTAGATGTGGGCATGATTCTACAGGCTGCCCGTCTCCTGGCGATGTGCCTCAGCTGTCTGCGCTCTCCCTCTCAAATCGAATCAATCTTGTAGGCAGTCATTTCGACATCCTTTACATGACGCAGTTCGTATCTGATGGAAGTGCCGCGACGGTGACGCATAACTCTATTGGATACTCGTCGTTGCAGCAGGGAGACTATGTAACAATCGAAAAGTCGCCTGGAAGCGGGGCCTTTGATGGCACTCATGCCGTGACTCTAGTCATTAGCGAAACTCAGTTCAAAATTGCCACCACTGTTTCATCGAATACTTTTGCATCCTCTGTTGCGACTGGGCGCGTATCTCTTCGCACACGCCCTCCAGTCACGACTGTTGAGGTGCAGAGGGGAAATATGCTGCGCGGGAATTTTGCCTTGCAAGCAAGCAATGTTCCCGTTGTGTTGGATGTGACAGCTGTCACTATTTCGACCACATCAAGTGATGGGGATACGATCAGCGTTGTCCATAAGGATATTGATGGAATTATTCGGCTCTCTGCAGGCGACCAGGTAGCATTTTCTGACTTTGTTGTTACGACTGCGCTGAATGGTGCGGGTTGGGTTGTTACTGGAACTCCAACAGCGACAGGATTCACCGCATCGCACGCTTCAGGGATTGGGGGTGCCGTTGTAGGCACACATCAAGAGGCAGGTGTTGCAAAAGCAACCGTCACTTGTGGCCCATCAAGTTCCCTGTCGTGGGAAGCGAGCGCAAACGATATTGATGGAGCTCTTGAAAGTCTCTGGTCGATTGGCAACGTTGACGTCACAAGGACTCGTGTAGGAAAGTATGGCCAACATCTCTGGGTCGTTACCTTTACGAAAAACCCAGGACACTGGCCGTGGGGAAGCGGTGACATTGGCGCAATTGAGTTTGCCTCGACACACAGGGAAGATTCTCACGGCGTTCTCGCCCGATCAGTCTCTTCTAACATTGTCACTCTGACCCATGAGAGTGCAGCAGGCTATCATCCATTCCTCGTTGGCGAGAGCATTTCTGTGACAAATGCCGGGGACATCAGTGGAGGGCCATACGTCGTTTTGGAAGTCATCTCTGCAACCCAGCTTACGTTTGCAATGACTCTCTCAGATAGCGCCGAAGTTGATCTCTCTGGCGGCACTGCGCTTGTGACGAAGTCTGCAGCAGCAGTGGCTATGACGGAAAGTGGGGTGCAAATCCCAACGTACGATGTCACGGCGTCTCTAACGCAGATCGTTATTTCGGAAGGTGGAAACCTGGCTACCGTTACTCACAGTAGCAGTGGAGAACCACTTGCGAGCGAAGGCGACCGTGTCACTTTTAGTGGTATGGGAACGACTGAGGCGAGCACAATTACGCTTCAGGTCGAAGCAACAAGTGTTGTTGGCGCGACAGTGACGGTAACGCATACTGAGACACCGTTCGTGATGTTAGAGGCTGGTGATTTAGTCACCATTTCAGACACTTCTTCTGGTAATTTTGACTACGTCAATGTGCCCGTCTTAGGCACTCCAACGCAGACTCAATTTTCATTCAACAGGAATGCTGGTACTCCACCGGCTTCTGTGCCCAGTTCATCAACCCCCAGCTCATCATCAGGAACTGTTGTCGCGACAGTGTCTCGCGCAACATTTAACAGGGCCTTCACAGTGACGGGCTCTCCATCTGCAACCGGCTTCACATTTGATCCAAAAGAATATGCATCGTCAGAGCTGACTGTTAACGTCGGTACCTATAGCGATCCAGGCGGTGCTCAGCTGCTGGTACAGTGCGGAACCATTGCATGCAGCAGTGCCACTAGCGCTGCGAGGTTGTCAAAAACTGTCACGGAAACGCAAAAAGGCTCCGACGGTCTCTCTGGCAGCTTTACGTTGCAATTTGACAGTGCTTCGAATGGACCTGTGGACGTCAAATTTGACGAAGCACCATTCCATTTGAGGACAAAGCTACAGTCTTTGAACACAGTTGGCAGCATCTGGGTCACGCGATACCAGTTTCCCACATCATTAGCAGGAGGCTGGGGAGCAGTTGCTGTAAATGATGGAACTCGTGGAGGATACGCATGGAGAGTTACATTTGTCGAAAATATGGGCACATATTCAGGAACGGGTAGAACATATCCACATGGAAGTGGGAATCTAACGGCACTGACACCTGTCGACGACCAACTCGCAGGCACAGGGGCCGCATCTGCATCCGAAGATATTGTCAGAGGATCGACGCCATTCCACATGGGATTTTCTCTGGGAATCGGAAATGATGCCACGGATCCTGACAGTCTTCTTCCATACGACGTTAGCGCAATCAACATGCAGACAGAATTGATCGCCCTTACATCAGTGGGATCCGTTGATGTTGTCCAAATACCAAGTATACAGCAGCCGATTCGCGATGGAACGACCAATAATGCCATCATCACTGCAAATATTCGCAGAGGCGAAAACGTCCTCTCTGTCAGCACTGATCTTCGTGGGAGATTGTCTCACGGGGACAAAGTCCGCGTTGGGGGACCTACAGATCCTTTGCTGTACAAAGAAGGGACTAGCGGCGAGTATCTCCCATCGCAGTCAGCCACGTGGAAAGTGAAAGCTGGCTCTTCAACAGTGTGGGTTTCGGAAAATCTTCGCCACATTATCTTTGATGGAGCCCAGCTACGTCTTGGAGGCGAAAAATACACGGTCACTCACGCAGGAAGTGAAGTCCAGCGTCTCGAACTTACGTCGTCGGCGCAAGTGACTTCAGGTAAATTCAAATTGACGCCCGGAGGAAGCACTTGCCTCTCATATGATGCTTCGGCGAAAGATATGGAGGATGAGCTTTTGGCCATGGGATTGACCGATGTGAGTGTGCGGAAGAGTACGAATGTTTTCGATGAGACGTTCGAAGTGGTCTACACTGGAACATCACTCGGAGCCGGCACTGTGCTGGGAGTCGATCTTGCTCCAGGAGCATGCAGCCCGAACGAAGTTTTCTCTGGAGATAGCACAATCTCTGCATCCGTCGTGAGGGAACCTGGAGCCGAACTGTTGCAAATATCAACGTTCGCCACGGATGGGGAGATTGCGACTGCCACACACTCTAGCATTGGATTTATCTCTTTATCCGCCGGCGACAAGGTTACAATAAGTGGAACTGGTGTCAGTGAGTTTGACGGACAGCACGTTATTGTCGGTTATCCTACATCAACAACCTTCCAGTTTGCAGCAACGTACCCGGCGTCTGGCAGCCCGTTGAGTTTTCCCAGTGTAGCAGCCACGCATACGGATGCCTACCCATACTCTCTATCCATCGATAGAAACTATGAAGGTATCGATGAGATTGGGGCCAAGGCCTACCTTGTTCCAGAAGTCTTTACAGTTCAGATCGATCATAGAGAAATGCAGAGGCTTGTCGTGAGCCATGTCTCCTCGATTGTGTCGACAAGTGCATTCACACTCACCTTTGGAGGTGAGACAACGAATGACCTGCCATGGAATGCCCCAGAGGGGCGTATAGAGACAGAGCTTGAGATGCTGAGTAGCATTGATGACGTTACGGTCATGAGGACTGGTACGGCTACTTCACTTTCATGTGGAGGATCATGTGCGTTTGGGTACCGGTGGGATATCTTCTTCGATGGCACAGGAGTGGCTGGAAATGTCAATTCTATTGTCCCGTCTTGGACTGTCGATGGTTCCCCCGCGACTATTGAAGTGGAGATTGTCCGTGAAGGCTCTGCTGGAGAAAAATTTACCTCTTCGGAGCTGCCCATATCTGCGCCATATGTCGGGAGCCATGTCGACGCACTGAGTCCCGTGCCTCTTTTCCGCGTTGATGGATTGCTCTGGAAAGTGAAGATGACAAGTCTTATAGGTGACCGGCCTGCAATACAAGTAACTCACAATGATGACAGCTCAGGGAATGAGACGTCGATGATAGTTGTCGATAATTTCAGGATAGGTGCAGCAGCGACATCCCACACAATGCAAGGACTGTCGTCCGGTGTACAGTACTACGCGCGCTCGCGGGTACGCAATTCTCAAGGATGGGGCCCCTACGCAAGCGGGCCGCCATTTGCAAATGCAGTCCCGAGGACGGTACCCTCTTCTCCACGCAATCCTCAGGCAGCTTACGCATCGCACATAGACGAGGTGCAGGTTGTCACAGTTGCCGCACAGCATATTGATGAAGTACAGCGCGTGAAAACTTCTGCAAAGACTGTGACTGAAGTTCAGTCACTGACAATCGATGCGCCAGAAGGCACGATGGTAAATGCTGGCACTTTTGATGTAAGGGTGCAACTTATTCAGCCTTTTGGAGGAGTCGATAGCGCAGCAAATATTGTCAGCACTGCACAGGAGAAACAGACGATCACAATAAGACCCTTGCATGAGGGTGATGCACTTGCTGTTGGTGGTTTCAAGCTTGAGTTGGATGGAAGCACAACCACTTCGTGCATTGACTTTGAGGCTTCGGCAGATACATTGAAATCGGCGCTGCAAGAAATATCAGGTATCAGCGCTGCGCCCGTCGTGGTTCGTTCTGGCGACAGAAGTGACGGGTATGTCTGGACGATCGCATTCAAAGATTCTTACAGTGACATCAGCGAGCTTTCAATCGTTGAGGGACCAGATGACGGATCTCCATGCAAGGAATGGAAGTCTATGGTGGGTAGAATCGGCTCGGATGGAGCCGTTGGTTTTGTAAATACTACTGATGATGGTGGCCAAGATTTGTCATTTGATGCCAGCGCAGATGACGTCAAAGCTCAGCTAGAGCTTATGCCAGGGGCAACGACGGTTGTCGTATACAGGTCAGTCGCCAATGACCAAGGAGGCTTCACATGGAGCGTGAATTTCGACATGTCCCAAGGCAACATTCCCGTTCTTTCTTGCGGAATCGCCAACATGCCTGCAGGATCTTTCTGTACCCCTGCGGAAGTCATGGATGGGAACATTATTTCGGGCTTCTTCACACTATCGCTCGGATCGGAGACTACCAACAATATTGCATTTGATGCGAGCGAGGCTGATATGAAGGCACGCCTGGAAGATCTTACACAGGTAGGACCCGGAGGTGCAGTCGTTTCTCGCTCTTTGCCATCGCCAGTAAGTGCTTTTGAATGGTCGATCACTTTTGTCAAAACGCTTGGTGATGTGGAGCTCATGGTTGCTACAAATTCCCTCGAGGGAACGGAATCAGAAGTCTCTGTCTTTGAACATCAAAAAGGCAACATGATCAGTGGCACATTCACATTGAGCTACGGTGGCTTCACGACGGAAGCTATTGCTTACGATGCGTCAGCATCTATTTTCAGAGAAAGATTGACTTCATTGCCGTCTGTTGGTTCCATTACCGTAGATCGCGGCGATGTTGACTCGGAAAGAGGGTATGGTTGGACAGTAACTTTCAAGGACAGAAACATGCCAGGTGATATCGAACTCCTTCAGGCCTCGTACGAGACAACACTGCAGGGCGTAGGCGCTGCTGTCCATGTGAGAGAAGTGAGAAAAGGGAGCGAAGCTGTCGGCACTACTCTTGCAGTCTCATTTGACGTGCCTTCTTCAAATGGAGGAATGGCTGTTGACAAGTACCGCGTGGAAGTAGACACCACGTCATCCTTTGGCAGTGCAAACATGAGAACGTTTGAAATTAGTGGTGAAAGCTTGCTTTTTGACGTCCAAGAGGTTAAATCTTTCGCACCTCGTGTCTCAAAGGTCCAACTTGTCACTGTGTATGATGCCAGGACGATAGTTACAGCGCGATTCCAAAATACACAAAGTACTTCACAGGGCATCAACGTGGGTGGCATCAAGTTTAGCTACAACGGCGTCACATCATCTGCGTGCACAAACATTTATGGTGGCAATCAGGCAGACACTGAGGCTGCTTATCTTGCCGCAATTGAGGCTCTGACAGGGACAGGAACCGTTGCGAGTGTCACAATGTCGAATTCTGACTTCAACCAGGCAACAGATACTGACGTGGAAATTACATTCCAGAGCCCTCTCGTGGGTATCGCCATTAAGGAACTTGATGTGTCCACGGCAGGATGCACGGCACCAACAGCGGGCGGGAACGCGCTGCCCTCATTTGCAGTCGGTATTGTTCACACAGGAAGCCACGCTTTGGGCGGAACTTTTGATCTCACTCTTGACACTTCTAGCTGCACGACATGCGTGAGGCAAGCAACGGAGGTTGCAAGTGGCATTAACTTTGCTGGATCAGCAGCGACTGTTGAGTCTGCACTGAATGCTCTCCCGAATTCAGGTAATGGTTTCATTGTGACAAAGACAGCGAGCAGTGACGCCCAGTTTCAGCATTGGAGTGTAACGTTCCAGGGTGGCTGGATCCGGGGCAATGGACCCGAGATCTCTGTGACCAACATTGGTACGCTCACTGGGGACAACCCGGGATCAACGGTCACGACCCCTGTGAGTGGGGCCACGACAACGGGGGCATTCCGATTATCCTATGGAGAAGGCGAAATCACTCAGGACATTCCCGCAGACGCATCTGCTCTCGAAATGCAAACTGCGGTTGAAAGTCTCCCCAGCATACATGCAGTAAATGTTGAGCGATCATGGAGCAAGGAGATCATAATATCCTTGGGCAACACCTTTTCAGTGCATCACGGAACAAGCACTGTGTTGACAAGTGCGGATATGCGCGGCGTGCTGAACAGTGGCGACTTGATCAGTATTGGCGGTTTCGACTTCCGTGTGAGCCCGACGGCCACATTCTCTGCGACAGAGTTTGGTCTCTCCGAGGTTCATTCGGACGCTGATAAGGTGTTCCCTGGAGCTACTTCTACCGTTGCTGTGGGATATAAGTGGTCTGGAGGCTACGAGTGGGTCATTACTCTGCACAATGTTGCTGGCTATCGCAAGGCCTTCACTCATCCGTTGCACTCCTTGGGTCCCGATGGCGCTGGTCTGGAAATTATTGGAGGTGCACCATACATGCTTCCAGATACGTACTATCAAGCACATGGCTGTGAGCGGTGCTTCTACGTAGATGGCTTAACGATGGGCAATGGTTACCACCTGCGCTTTTCAGCTCATAACGCGGAGGGCTACTCTGACGTTGCTGGAAGCCAGTCCATTCAAGCAATACCAATGCGGGTAGCAAATGCGCCAACCAGCGTAAAGCTATACGTAGTCTCTGGGCAGGAGCTCGAGGTGTTCTTCGAGCCACCGACATCAAATGGTGGAAGCGTCATCTCGAAGTATCAAGTAGAGTGGGACACTGTGGAAACATTCAATAGTGCAGATTTGGCAAAGGCTGTTGTCGAGGGCGGTGCAATAGCTGGAACTCCTCCTTTCACTTACCTGATATCTGGCCTTACCAGTGGAGTTCCATACTTTGTAAGAGTGAGGGCAGAGAACGCAGTGGCATACCAGGATCTGGGTGGCAATGTGTTCAACTACAATTATGAGAGGTCGACGCCTCTCTCAGCTGTTCCCGTGAACAGCAAAGCGGGTGCCCCTGTTGCAGTATCTATTGCTCTAGGATCTGATGGAACAAGCCTCAGGACCTTCATCACTCAGCCTTCCCGAAACGGTGGTGCGGCGGTTACAAAATACCTTGTTGAGTGGGATGTCCAAAGCACATTCAATTCAGGAACTGGAGCGCGTGCTGGAATGTCCCTCGGCGCTGCAGAGCCTCTCGTTAGCACGCTATCGCAGAGGCAGCTTGTCGATTCTGTGGGACCTTATGTCTACGATATTGATGGCCTGAGCAGTGGCGTCTCCTATTATGTCCGAGTGTCGGCATACAATGACGAAGGATATGGAGAGGCGAAGCTGAGCTCACCAAGCTTCCTTATTCCACGAAAATCACCTGATGCACCACAGGACCTGGCAACATCTACCAAACTTGTGCAAGTGTTCCCAATTGATGACATTGATGTATCATGGTCGCTGCCAGAAAATGATGGCGGAAACGCTATTACTTCGCATAAGGTTGAATGGTTCGCGAAGGATAAGAACATACCCGAGGTTCAGACTGTCAAATTGACAGGTGCCGATGGTGGCAATTTTGCCCTGAACTACGATGGTGTCGCAATATCTGGAATACCGTTCGACGCGACTGCTGTTGACCTGCGATTTGCGTTGATGACTGTCAATTCTGGCAACACCATCTCCCACGTAGAGGTCACACGGACTTTGTTCACTTCCGGTTTTGAATGGGATATCACGTTTACGGGTAATCCAGGTGATCGACCACCAATTATTCCAGATACCTCTGCGCTGACATCGTCATTTGGAGGAACTCCTTCTGTAACAGTGCAGGAGACCTTTAAGGGTCGCCGTGCAAACGGAAACTCAGAGGTGCAAAGGATTCGCACTTCAAGCACGGCCAGCATAAGTGGATACTGGAGACTTGCTTTCGCTGGTTCTGGGTACACGGCGTATTTGCCATTTGACGCTTCTAATGCTGATGTGGAGAATGCCCTTGAGAGCCTTCCTACAGTAGGCCTTGTCACAGTCACTCGGTCCGGAGATGGTACGGCAGGCTCATGCGGAGGAGAATGCCCATATGGGTACCAGTGGCTTGTGCAATTTGACACTCTCGTCGGAGATGCCGTAAAAATGTCCGCCGATTCTTTTTACCTGGTTGGCGACAGCAACGCAGCGGCAACCGTTACAGTCGAAGATGGGGACAACAGTGTTGACCAATCCACTGCGGCACGACTTTGTGATCAGTGTGTGGTCGGCGAAACGCCCCAGGAGTATGCGTTCCAGATATTAGATGTTGCAACACTCTCATACCGCATTACAGGGCTACATACTGGCCGTGCATACACAGTGAGAATTTCCTCGGCGAATGACAAGGGCTTTGGACCTCTCGCCACGGTTCCGGCCACGGTACCGCCAAAGCAGCTCCCAGGCATACCAACAAATCTAACATTGGCACCAAAAACTGGAGATAGTACGAAGATCCTCGTGCGCTACGATGCCCCGACATCAGATGGAGGTGATGAAGTTCTACTGTATAAGGTTGAATTCGACACTTCATCTTCCTTCACCAGCGCGGCGCAGAAGCTTGTCAAGTGCCCCAACCATAATACACGGAAGGTTTTCACAATTACGACAAACTCAGTTACGGCTCCATCGACTGCGATTGGTGGTGGCCACTTTCAACTTGATTTCACAAAGGGTGGTGTCACAGAAAAGACGCCAAAGATTTTGTGGAATGCTGAGGCGATGGCTTCTGATGAGGCTGTATCCGGTGCTGTCATCCCAGCCGAGGGCACTCGTGGCGGAGTCTACGTTCAAAGCAGAACTACATCGCCTCCTCCGACGACTAGCTCAGGCAGTCTGCAATCAGTTTTGCAGGACATGCCGAACTTCGGCGGAAAGGTAAATGTTGTCCGAACAAGCCATCCAACTGTGATTGGTTCCTTCACATGGACGGTGACCTTCCTTGGCGATGGCGATGACTTCCAGCTCACTTTTGCAAATGATGCCGGAGTGAAGCTCGTCGATGGTGGTGGGTCAGACATTAATAGCAGTCCGTCTACCGAAGATGTGACAATTACTACTTTGGTTCAGGGTGAGGCGTTCCTGGCATGCACCGGGCGTAACATTGAGCTTACAGGCCTGGTTCAAGGTACCCCTTACTTTGTGCGCGTGTTCAGCTACAATTCGCTTGGCTTTAGCAGTGCTAAGACAAGCCCCAGTAGCCAGAAGCCAATGCAGCCACCTGGTCCAGCCACGGCAGCGACGGTATCCGTCCTCTCAGGAAGCTCTTTGAGGGTGATGTGGAGCCCGCCGGCAGACAATGGAGGCGATGATGTCACAAAGTACAGGATAGAATGGAGCATATACAGCAACTTTTCTTCGTCGAACACTCACGATGTCCTCTACCTTGCTGGTGGGGCGCCATTTACATACTCCATTACGAATTTGCCAATGGGAGTTAGCCAGTATGTACGGGTTTTCTCTTTCAATTCGCAAGGATTCGGCAGCGCTCAGGCTACGAGTCCTTCATCTGAGTACCCTCGGCAAGTGCCGACTACTCCGACATCTGTACGCCTTGGTGTCACAAGTGGAACGAAGCTGACCGTTTCGTTTGCCACGCCGACTAACATCGGGGGAGACAAGGTCACGAAGTATCTCGTTGAATGGGATAGAAGCTCCAGTTTTGCGAGCCTTCTTTCTGCTCCACACAAGGGCAGTATCGAACTCTATGGGAGCCAGAATCATAGCTACACAATCAATAACCTCGCGACTCAACAAATATACTACGTTCGGGTTTCAGCGTCCAACGCTGTTGGATATGGGCCTGTGCAGACAGCGAGCCCACCTTTTGCAGCACCATTCAATGTTCTCCCTGGAAAAATTTCCTCAGCAACAATAGTGCCAACGACGAGTTCGTCGTTGACGGTTGCATGGAACCCACCACTCGTTCCCGACCATGGCATCTTTTGCAGCGGAGGAGGCGAAGAATCACAATTCGCTGCGCCGAATCTTTGCCCGGCTGGTATGGGATATGGAACAGATGCAGATGGTGGCAGTCAAATCCTCAAGTACATTATCGAATGGGATGCCAGCCCAACTTTTAATAGCGGTAATGCTGCCCTTCGAGGCTCTCTCGACTTTTTCAATGTAGGAATTCGACCATACTCGACCGTCATAAGTGGTCTGACATGCACGCATTCTGCAGGCGCAGGATCTGAAAGTATTGAGACATACTACGTCAGAATATTTGCTTACAATGCGGTTGGGCAGGGAGCGCAATGTGGCCAAGAAGGTGCACTATGTGATGGCTCTGTGCTGTCAACAAAGCTTACGTGCGCATAATTTTTCCATCGAAGCCCAAGAAAATGAAATCGGAAATGAAAATGAAAATGAAAATGAAAATGAAAAACAAAGAAAGAATGAAAGATATAACTACAAGAACACAGCGGCTGCTGTGCTGTATTCAATAGGAAAATAGAGAAGAAAAGGAAAGAAAAATACAGACAGGCGCAAAAATCAAGGTGGCGATAGTCACCAGACATGAAACAGAAGTAAATGTTACAGGATGTTGCAACTTTAATATCTGAGCAAGGATGCAATCCTGACGCAAATACTCAAGCAAAGAAACAACAAAGGAAAAACCGAATGATATACCAATGCGAAGGAAAGGTATGCCCAGGAGCTCGAGGAGCTGCCACATCATCAACCTACATGCAACAATGCTAGCTAAATGCAGCAAGCATGTGTACTTTCGAACGATCACTTATGCCAAATTATCAGAACTCATGGCAGAGCTCGCTCCGGGCCCCTTCGCAGGTTTGGCGGTGCCGCGTTGAGATCCTTTCATTGAGATCCAACTCGAGTCATCAGCCTTTTATAGAGATTTAATACCCTAATATTTCGGTTTCATTTTGATTGATCGAGTATTATTAAAAGCAAAAAAAAAATCAAATTCTTCTTCCGATCTTCAAACGATGGGTTGCGGAGCATCTGTGGCGGACGGCGGAGCACTGCTTCCGGAGCATACTGTAAGGCTGGACCCGTCATCAGGATCGTTTTCTGTAGACGAGGGGGTCACGAAAAGCAGCGAGTTCCATGCGCGCCTTGCGATGCATATGCTTTTTGCTCGTTATGATAAGGATGCTTCAGGTGAAATCGACAGCACAGAACTCTTGAAGATGATGAAGGATACAACTCGATCGGCCCGTAAGCGTAGTGGGGGATGGGCGCGGAATTCTGCTATTGATGCAGCACTTGCAGAAGATAGGCCAGCACCCCGGCTCCGTGATGTCCAAGAAGTGATGCATGCCATCGGCGTTGATACCAGCCCTGGCGGTAAGTTGTGCAGTAACCCTGCGCCTTTCACAATCTCTTACTTTTCCTTAATCCTGTTTCTGACTCTTGGCCCCTTTTTTTCTGCTCCTCCTCCCCCCTCTTTTCATGCCTTTCTCTTTCCTTCATTGTACAGGCGACATGACTATTCCTGAAGGATTGTTCATTGAGTGGCTTCTTGGAGGTATGAAGCGAGGAGCAGCCCAGCGCCGTGCCTTTGCAGACGAGAGCGAAGTTCAGGCGAAAATGATTCTTTTCCTTGAATGTCTGATAAAAACGACAGGTGATACCATTGCCGCAATAAAGTTCATCTTTAGCGATAAGGCAGAGTCCGATTCTTCAGGTGCAACCGGTTCAGGGGCAATTGCCGCGGACGATGTTTTTGCATTCATATGCAAGGCTAGAAACACTGACGCGAACAAAAAAATGGTCCGGTGGTTGACTGGAGTGAAGGTTGGGAAAGGCCAAAAAGCGCCGATTCCTACCGAGGACGAAGTCAAATACACCTTTGCGATGCTAAATCCCGCGACAAAGGCAGGAGAGATGCCCGTTCTCACCGAAGAAGCGTTTCTTCAGTATATGCTTGATGTCTTTTCCCTCGGCGGTGGCGCAAGGCGTGCAGCGCTTCAACGCAATACTCTTATGGTTTGCCTGTGCGGTTTGCTTGAATTTGTGAAGCGGGAGGCGGTTGACAAGCTGATGGCATCTGAAATAAATAGTAGTGGCATGGACTCCACTGATGCCTACAGTGCTCTCGCATTCTCTTCTCTATTTGAAGAATTTGATTGCGACTGTGACCGATCTCTAAACAACGAGGAATTCAGATCGATGGTCGAGTCATGTGCGCGGCGGCACGGCGGAACCATCGAATCTGAGGAGGACGAGGAGGCTGTCCGAAAATTTATGGCAAGGTTCGACCGCGACTCTGATAATCTCGTCACGCACGACGAGTTTGTGCAGTACATGATCAAGATAATGGGCGCCGACAGGAAGACACGCATGGGAATTGAGAGTGGCGCGCTTGATGACGATGACGGTGGAAACGTGTTCGCCATCCTCCAGCAGTATGTTGTCGATAGCGTAACCACAATGGTTAGCTTCCTAGAGTATGCCATTACAGAGCTCAAGACAATGATGAAGCAAGCTCGCAGACACGCACGCAAGCGCACATCACCTGTGACTGCGAATGAGCTCCGGACATTAATGCTGGAGTCTCTCGACGCTTTAGATGCGACAGGGCTTCTAGAAAGCGTTATTCCCAGCTCATCAAGCCTCGACCTTCTCAGAAAGTCTTCCCAGGATGATGCGGAAGGATTACTGGAATTCATGGATGAGAATGCCGATGGCAAATTGATGGAGGGTGAAATAGTTGAATCTCTGCTTCGATTCCTGATGCAGACAAAGAACGGAAGGAGCCAGAGGCTGGAGGGCGAGACAAAGATTGTGAAGAACATGCTGGAGATTATCGGATATAATCTGCAGCGGCGCGTCCTGCTCGAAGCAAGCAGGTCCCTCTTTCGAAAATACGACGTAAATTTGGTAGGGACCATTGACGCTGAAGGATTGCAGAAGCTCATTGAAGGTTGTTCGGCGGAGAATGGCCTGATGCCCCCATGGGAAGACCCGACATCGGGCGGTACATGGAATCCACGAGAGACTTCCGACAAAGAACGCGCGGCTAACTGGAGCAAAGTGCTCTTTGATGAGTTTGATGCGAATGGGGACGGCGAGCTCGATGAGGATGAGTTCATCGACGCGGTAGTGAAGAAGGCCATGCTGAAATTTCTCGATAGTGGAGCAAATGAGGATGATGACCTTGGCGATATGGAAGAAGAGATGGAGCGAGATCATCAAATTGAGGAAATGATGTTGATTATACGAAAGGAGCTTCCATATCTCCATGTGTGATAACCATCAAAGATCTTTTATTGTTGATTTTAAAATTCCTTGAAAGGGTCCACGCCATCTTCATATACAGGCATATCTGGCTTTTCTGTAGATTCCGGATATGGGTCAAAATTTGATGTGTCAGTTGCACTCTTGACCTGCGGCTTTATGGGTGCAGGGAGCTGTTTCGCGAGCAGCTTCGCCCAGTCCAGGCCTGCATAGAATTTGTGCTCCTTGACCAATTTAACTCCTGGAAATTTGATTCCAAGGCGCTGCAGTTGGGACAGAGATTATTCATCGTGCGTTAGCATGACACTTCATCAATAAATATTTTTCTCAATGAATAAAAAACTCACCTTCGTCACATCAGTCTTGAGAATCTTTTTGATAAAATCCTTTGCACTTCTGTCAAAGTACCTTGGAAATACAACCTTTCCTGTGAGTACCTGCTGATAAATGCTGCGCGTATAAGGAAACAGCAAGAAAACGAGAAAAATGTCAGAGGACCTTACTCGAGAAGAGAAGGAGAGAGAGAGAAAGAGATGAGAGAAAGGATGGGCAAGCAAGCAATCTTGGTTTGATGCATACTCTCAGCAACAACTTACCCCATTGGCTCATCATCAACGAATGGCGGTTGTCCAGCTAACATTTCAAATAGAAGAATCCCAAGAGTCCACCAATCAACGCCCTTACCGTGTCCTTGATTTAGGAGTACTTCCGGAGCAATATATTCTGGAGTTCCACAAAGCGTGTACGTTTTAAATTGAACCTTTTTGGCGAATCCAAAGTCGGTTATCTTCAAGTCGCCCTTGTCATCAAGCAGAAGATTTTCCGGCTTCAAGTCGCGATAGACGAAATCCATGCTATGCAGATATTCAAATACCGTGACAATTTGCGCGGAGTAGAACTTGCTTGTTGAATTATCCAATCGCCCAGCCTTTCTTAGGTGCGTGAAGAACTCTCCTCCAACAATATATTCCAGGACCATGTAGAGGTACAGCTCATCCTGGAAGGAGCCTTTCATCTGGACGATGAAAGGATGGTCGAGCGTTTCCAGAATGCTCTTTTCTGACAGCATATGTTCCACCTGTTTCAGACGCACAACTTCTGCCTTCTTTAACATTTTGATGGCCCATGGGACGCCAGTGCTCTTATCAACTGCAAACCGAACGCGTCCAAAAGAACCAGTTCCGAGCGTAACCCCAACGGAAAAGTCATTCCACGATATTTTCTTGGCATCAGTCATTGCGTCCCCTGACCTCCAAGCGTACCAGTCTTATCTGATTCTTATATTTAATACTGGGAAGACTGTATGTACCATGATCGTGGCGAGTGCTTTCCTTCCATCCATGCGCGGCAATCTCTCGCCGGCAGGTGGAAGGAAGGAACTGCACTGGGAAACGAAAAAGAGATGTCAAGAAGTCAAGCAAGCAAGTCGAGTGAACGCAAAAAATAGTGACAGTAGAAGTGAAAAAGTGAAAAAGAAAAGGGTGATTTTTATCCATCAAAATAATTACTTTGTCTCTCCAGCTCTATACTGCTTTCCTACTGGCTCTCCAGCGCATCAAGTAACGGCGTGCATCAACCCTTTCCAGAAATACACAACAGAGAAATGCGACCCGGGATATCCACGACATTTATTACACAGACTAGAGCCAAGCACCGGCACATTGGCCGTGGGTGTCATTTTTTTTACCTGTGCAACGTTTCTTGTCGCAAGCAACAGCGGAGGTGTGCTCTTCTACTCTCTGTTGTTGTTGTTGTTGTTTCCTTTGCTCCCCTTCTCTTTTTTATTTAACCTTTGTGTCTCTACTATTTTATTTTTATTGCCAGCAAAACAAAAAAAAAGAGAGCCAAAAAAAAAAAACAAAACAAAAAATGAGGGAAACGCAGCAACAACCCTATATCACATCCGGTGTATTTAGGGTATTATGTTCTTTTTTTTTGAAAATTTCTCCTGTTTTCTACCCCCCCATTGTCTCTCGTATTCTTTTTCTCTTTTTCTCTTTTTCTCTTTTTCTCTTTCTTTCTATGTTTCTTTGTTTCTTTGTTTCTTTCTTTTTTCTTTCTTTGTTTGTTTCAATATTCTCTTCTGTTCTCTTCTCTTCTTCTTCTTCTTCTCCTTCTTTTTTTGTTCTCTTGCCTCCCGTACTCTCTCCAGTGTTCCTTCCTCATCATCCTTTTCAATCCCTTCCTCTCCCTCACTCCCTCACTCACTCCCTCACTCACTCACTCACTCACTCACTCACTCCCTCACTCACTCCTTCGTCGAGTGTGAGTGTGTCTGTGCGCGCGCGTGTGTGTCCAAGTGAGTGTGTGCGCTCGGTGGAGGGTGAGGATACATTCAAGGCAGCGGGCGAGGCAAGGGGCAAAGAGAAAAAGAGAGAGAGAGAGAGAGAGAGAGAGGCGGTACGGTCAAGGGCAAGGGATTTACGATAAAAAGAAACTATTCTAACAATGGAGAGGCTTGCTGCTCTGCATCCGTCGAACCCGACTGCGCCTATTGGGCACACGAAGAGACCCATCGTCACGGGGACTTCCGTTATTGCTGTCAAGTATGCGGATGGTGTCATGATGGCTGCCGACACACTTGGTTCCTACGGAGGGCTTGCGAGGTTCAAGGATCTTCGCCGGATTCGCGCAGTGGGAGATTTTAGCCTCATCGGGGCCGGTGGAGAGTACAGCGACTTTCAGCATATCATGCACGTGCTTGAAAAAACGCAGGTGATGGATTTCTGTGAAGATGATGGTTGCATCCTTGGGCCTGAGAACATTCACTCTTATCTCACTCGAGTCATGTACCAGAGGCGTAACAAGGGAGACCCGCTTTACAATTCGCTTCTGGTTGCTGGAGTTCGGGACGGTGAGGTATTCCTTGGATACGTCGACAATATTGGTACAGCTTTTAAAGGCGATTTCATCACCACGGGCTATGGATCGCATTTGGCACTCCCGCACATACGCTCAAACTGGAAGCCCGGTATGTCAGAGGCCGAGGCGCGCACCCTCCTTGAGGACTGCATGAGGACTCTCTACTACCGCGACTGCCGCACAATAAACAGGCTCACATTCGCAAAGGTGACTGCATCTGGACCCACAGTGAACGAGCCCGTTTCGCTTGAAACGAAGTGGAACTATGCCTCCTTTGTCCGACCAAAAGCTGGAGCTGACTCGGATGGTTCATGGTAGATATCCATCCAACCATATGCACACCTCTCTCGCGCACTACGCAAGTGCAACTATGCCTACATATGTGACACTTGAGAGGAACGACACAACAACAAAAGCAACAAAATACTACAAATACTGCATATATTCCTGCGCCATCTTTGCACTCCTCATTAATCTCAGTACAGCGCTGGACCTTCCCCTGAAGGGATATGGTACATGATACTATCGTCCTCTCCATCGTCATCGGAGAGGGAATCCACATCGTCGTCTCCATTGTCCTGCTCTGGCATGCTGCCCAGAGAATCACCCTGACCCTGTCGAAAGATTGAAAGCTCTGCGTGGAGCGCCTCAATGGAGAGCTTGAGCTTGTCATTGTCCTTTGATAGGCGCTTTGCTTCTTCTACATGTTCCTCGAATAGCCTATCCTTGATCGTTATTGTCTCGCGGAGACTCTCGATCTTGACCTTTGCGGCGGCGAGCTGCTCCAGCGCCGCGTTTCTCTCAGAAATGCTTTGCTGCAAGAGGCCCTCCGAGCTTGTCTTTGCGTCATTTTGATGCGAAAGCTTCTGCAGACTTTCTTCGAGGTCTTTCCGTTGAGAGGCGTTCGTTGCCTCGAGAATCGCACGTTGTGCGTCCCCCCGCTCAGCGCTTGCCTTTATCGTGTCTATTTCAGACTGCATGCCGCGCATTTTTTCCATCGCCGCATCCAGGGCAAACTGAAGCTCATCTCGCTGCTGCAGGACGGAGCCAAAATTCTGGCTGCTGCTGTCCTTGCGGGATGCAAAGGCCATGAGCTGATGTTCTGCGGCGACAAGGTCCGCCTTCCTCGCACCGAGCTCCTTCTTTACAGCAGTGAGCTGCAGCGTCGACGATTCAAGTTGGCTTTCTAGGGACATGCGGATCTGGTTGAGTTTTGCAACAAGCTCATTGGCGCTGTCTCTGGCATGCTTTGCGTCATCCGCCTCAATTTGCGCAGAGGTAAGAGCCGAGCGTGAAAGAGAAAGCTGTTCGCTCATGGCTGCCAGGGAGGCGCGCAGCTGGTTCGACTGGGATCTAGCCGCTTGCGCTGCAGAGCCCAGCACAACGTTACGGGCCTGAGATTCAATCAACTGATTCTTGTCGTCTGCCGAATGATGCTTGCTGATGAGCTGCTGGAACTGCCCGCTCGTCTCCCTGAGCTCCTCGTTTTCGAGTCGCAGTGCGCGCTCCTTATGCTCATGGGCACTAATGTTTGCTCTCAAACCTGACACTTCCTCGGCATGCATGGACTGCTTCGTCCTGAGATTTTCCACCTCCCGGCGCATGCTTGCTAGCGCCACCCGCAGTTTGTCGATCATGGTCTGCAAATGCCCTGTCCTTTCTGCAACAGCCCTTTGACTCTCGGCATTGGCCACAGTAAGGGCACCACTTCCCTTGCTCTGATAGAGCACCATTGCTAAGGACTCGGCCGCCTGGACAGCCTGCTGAGAGTCGCTCAAGTACCCAACATCCTGCGCAGCCTCAAGAGCACGCTTGATTTCTGCATTGTGAGCCTTCACAGCTTTGAGCTCCTTCTCCAACGCCAGTGCGTACGATCCAAGCTCTTTGCGCTCATTCTTCCATTTTGCGGCTGCGGACGACAGTCGTTTTTTACCATTTTGCTCTTCCCGGAGCTTACCCTGCGAGCTTGAAAGCCGTTCCTCAACGATACGCACATGTGCGGCCATTTGCTTGGCCTCTTGCTCGGACTTTTCCGCTCGTTTGGCACTTTCCTCCTTGGCACGACGGAGCTTGCTGTTCATCTGCTTCGTTCCTTCTAAGGTTTGTGTCAACTTTTGAATGGCAGCCTCTGCTCTGCCATGGCTCTTCTCCAACTGCCGGGTGCGTTGACTCAGTAATTTGTAATTTTGTTGCGATAGGCGCAACTGCCTCTGGGCATGTACGAGCTCATTGCTGAGCTGTTCCATATCCGAGGGTGGTGATAAAGGATACATATTTGTCCTCGGGGCATGCACACGATCGCCTTCCAGCTGCCCTGTTCCACCACGCCTCTCTGAGGGCACCGCATCCCGTCCCTCGCTCAATACAAGAACCCTACGTGCTAGCATGTTGCTCCGCTGCTGCTCCACATAGAGATCCTTCTTCGCGACGACGCTCGTGCGTCGAGGCACACCAGCACTAGCACCTTCCACACGCGTTGCACCTCTCCGCTGAGACTCCCCAGGCCTCTGCACGCGGACTGCACGCCGCGGCGACCAGTTCTGCAAACCCGTTCCAGCACCGCGAGACTCCCCTGAAGGTGGAAGTCCTTGCTGCCTCGAACCTTGCGACGGGATGACGACGCTCAGCCCACCACGAGCAGTCAGGCCGTCCGCCCCCCTGCCCTCGACGACCGGCGTGACGACTTCCTGGACAGCATGTGCTCCCTCCATACTCTCTACCTCTCTCCCACCCTCACTCTACTATTGTTTGAATAAATTAAGTCTACCACCGAGGCAGAAGAAGCACCACGGTAGTGACTCCAGGCAACGAGCGAGCGAGCGAGCGAGCGAGCGAACGAAAGAAGGGACACAAACAAAATCTGAATGATAAAACTAACTCCGCCGCACCTCTAAATTAGGGTTAATCTGAAGATAAGAAAAAGAAAGAAAAGGAAAAGAAAAAAAAAAGAAGAAGCTTGATGGAGGGAAACCTGACGGCGACGAAGTAGGCAGGCTCTGTGATGCAGGAACCATTACCAATGGCGCTGGAGGCATATGTGCGCACGCGCCTGCCTGGTGGATGCAAAAAGTCAAGATTTGACACGATCCTTGGGGAAGGGAGGATAAAAATTGCATGCTTGCCAGAGAATGGTCATGGTGAAGATGGTAAATCATCAACCGGTGTCATTGTTGCTCAGGCGCATGAGAGGAGAAAGCTTATCTTTCCAGAGGACAAAGTTTATGTAGATGGAGCGCCGCTTCCAGAAGATTCACCTCACGAGCTTATTTTTGCGCTCTACAAGCCTTCTGGGATATCGTGCGATCTAGGAGTATCAGCTCCTCCAAGCTTTGCACAGTCGCTGCCACCACACAGGCGGCATGCAGATCTTGCGTCATGGTTCAAGAGCCTGAGCCCCGCACTGCGGCACATCGGTCGTTTGGATAAAGCTACCACAGGTCTGCTTCTGGCGGGGGAAAATGCTGGAGGCCTGACATCTCTCATCATCGAACCAGGCCTGCTGCAGAAGACTTATGAAGCCCGGGTGCGTTGCAAGAGCCCAGATATGCCCACACGGCAGCAGCTGACAAGTCTCATGGACGGAAAGTTGCGGCTGAAGGATGGTCCAGCGAGGTGCATTGAGGTGACAGTGCTGTCAAAGGAAACGAAAATTTTCGAAAAGGGAAGTTCGCGAAAATTGTCTCTCGGCGCCAGCGCGAAGCGGCGTAGAACGGGCAACGGGCCTGCCAAAGTGTACAAGCAGTATGAGAGCGTGCTTCGCATCACCATCGATATTGGGCGCCACCGCATCGTACGAAGAATCCTCGCTGCTGTAGACCTTCCCTGCATGTTCCTCAAGAGAACGGCAATTGGAAGCCTATCGCTTGACAATCTCTTTGGACCAGATGGAAAGCCGGGTGACAGTGTGCAGCTTGATCGCGCACAAATCGATACACTCTGGAAGGACGTTGGTGGAAGGGCGCTTCTTCGTAAGAAGCACCTCTTGGCCCTGACGAAAATAGAAAATCCTCCTCCACGGCTGATACCGTATGTACATGTTGCGACTCAGGGGCTTCTACGGAATGTAAGTACGCGATCAAGGAGCTAGTTCGTGCTTATACGAGAGCCTTGACGGAGTTATCATGCTCACTCTGGTGGGGTATCAGCCTGAAGGAGAAATAAATGCGCCCATGATGTGGTCTCTGCTTGTACAACACAAATGGCAGTGTAGTAGGTGGCAGAAGAACGTGATGTGAGGCAAAAAGAAAGCATAGAAATGAAGGCCAAACTGGAAGGAGTACAAAAACAGTGCACACGTACATCAGAAGTATGATGAATGAAGATATGAGTGAGTGCAAGGGCTTCTCCCTTCGATGGAAGGAAGTTCCTTTGTGCTGTTCTATTTCATATAATTAATTGTTGAATCAAACAAATTCCATTGTATTTAGTGTATTACCCAAAAAAGGTATCCGGACACCACCGTAATGAACTAGGCACGGGAAGAAAAAAAGAAAAACAAAAAAGAAATGCCCTTCTCCGTGTCGAGCAACAACTGTGCCCAAGCCCTTGCTATATGCCCAGAGCTTCCCGGGGCAGGCGCACCAGCGTTTGCAGTTGCTGTTGGATCTAGCGTTATCGTCCATCTCATTGGCAAGGATGGGCAGGGGCCGGACGTCCCAGGGATACTTGGCGATGGGGAGGTGGAAGTTGGATGCACGTTTGCGGGGCGTATCCCTCCCAAGCGTGAGGGGCTAATTACTGTCGCCAGCGTCGTGCTTCGCAGCGTTGGTTCTCAGGTAACGCTTGTAATGGCTTCGGTAGATACTAGAATGCAGGAGGTCGAACCTGTGCAAGTGGATGTTTTCCGGCTCTCCTGGAGCTCCCACAGGGGGCTCACCGCGGAACATCGTGCGAGCTTGAGACCATCTCTGCGGGCGAAATTAGAAGGCGCGCTCGAGAGTTCGGTATCTTTATATCTACATCCGAAATATGCCTCCGTTGCCGTCATTCCACGTACAAAAGATGGGCGTGGTTTTTTAATAAAGTTTGACCATGAGCCGAGGCCACTATGCAGCGGTTTTGCAGACCCACAGGGGCATGGCACGGTGCAGAGCGCAGGCTTCTGCGACTCTGCGTCAATCTTCGTTACGATCGATTCCATGTGCGTTGTGCGAATCTGGCGGTACACAAACTCTGATGATGATGAAGGGAGCAATTTAGCGAGGCTCAAACTTTTTAGGACGCTATCACCTCGAATCGCGCGCAACTTGTCGCGGTACGGTGCCTGTGTTAGCATGGCTTGCGCTGTGTTCCATGATGAGGTAAGGATTGTGACGGGTCACCAGGGTGGAGCTGTCTGTTTCTTTCCACTGGAATCGCCGGAACAAATCTCCGTCTTTCCGCGTGTCCATGGGAAATCTGCTGTCACAGCAGTCATCCCTGACAACGAAAGCAATTGTTTTATGCTGTGGAGCTGTGCTGTGCAGATGGGCAAGGTAGTTGTGCGGAGTTGGGTACAAACGGATGAGGCGATGCAGCATAGTTACCGTTCGAGCAAAGCGACGGCTTCCCAACAACGTTCTTTGGGTTTTGGCAGTTCGTCATCGACGCATCGCCTCCCAAAGAGAGTGGACAAAGAAGGCAGTCGTAGCCCTGCTATAAATACCTTTGCTGATGTGGCAACTGCAGCATCAGCAGCAAGACGCTATACATGTGAGCTGCAGTCCTCATTTGAAGGAGCAGCTCATCGGTCGATTGGGATTCTGCACACGACAGACGGTCGCACGCTCCAACTTATCTTGGACGAGGAAGGGGTGCATTTCTTCTCTGTTTCCTCACGACCTTTTCCCGGCAAAGAGCGCAGCGGAGACTCAGTCGGAGACGACAGCAATCATATGCACTCCACAGTGGACGAAAAGACGGTAAAGACAGAGTTGCAAACAGTTACCAAGCCTTCGAAACATCAGAGAACGCTTGCGGAGAAAAATTTGCGCCGAAGCGCATGGAATGCGCCAGCTGCTCCAGCGAGCAAGTCGGGGCAGCGCTTGTCGAAAGTCCGAGCTGCCTCTGACGAGCAGCGGATTTTGGCTTTATCAGCCCGCGTGGAGTCTCTAGAGCATGAGCTTGTTGATATAAGGGAGACGATGTCTACATTTACGCGTGATGTGAACATGCAGTTGCATACAGCTCTCAAAGTCGTTCGGAAATTGCGGAAGAGAAACGAGGACACTGAGTAGTAAATAAAACAAATTAAATATTTTCATCGTGTTCAGTTGGGGGCGCTGGAATAAAGTGCGTTCCCCACAGAACCTCTTCATGCCCATCACTGCGCCCCGTAAGACCGTGACTTGTCCCACGGCTCGTGCCACGGCTAGGCCGATTCATGTCGCGGGAAATCCATCCACCAATATCCTCAATGGGCTCGAGTCGCGCTCTTGTCTTTGGCCGAGAGAGTCTATTGCTTGCCCTCATCTGCTTTTTTATAGTCTTTTTCTTTCGAACGCTGCGAGACTTTGGCCGCATGTCTTTTGCAGGAAGTCGCTGCCGAGGGTCGAAGCCAAAGCTACTTTGAAAGAGCGAGCTCGTTTCCATACTCCTTCTTGATCGAGCCATTCGTTCCCTTCGCCGACGGCGGCTCTCCTTTCGCTGTCGGCGAACTTTCTCCTTGTAATGATGTTCTGTGTCCGGAACGCCAAAGATGCTCCCTGCAAGGGTTCGCCCAGAACTAAAATGGGCTGAGCTCGCACTTTTTTGTTCGCTATGAATCTGTTTCCCAAAGGAACTGTCTGTTCTGCACTGATTCGGACCTTGCTCATTGATAGTTCTGTGGACGTAGGACGTAAAGTCAGACGGAATTGTCGTTTGGCTATTACTCTTGCGAACTTTTCCAAGCAACTTGGAGGCGGGCTTTGAGGAGCCAAAGTTGCGCTCTCTCCAGTTCTCTCCTGGAGCAGGTACGTCCTTAGCCCTGTATATTTTCCACTCTACATCTGACTTTGGATTTGCGGAGGAAAATTTTCCACCCTTTGGGAGAAGTGTCTTTCCAACGTCATACTCTGCAGGGCCTGGCGTATTCTTTGCGCGGTATATGATCCACTCTAGGTTCGATTTTGGTTTGGCCCTGTTGATGCGCCCACCTTCAATGGCCGCAGAAGTGGGGGGACTGTACGACTGTGGACCAGGCACTTGCTTTGCTCTATAGATGGTCCACTCCAGGTCACTTTTACCACCACCCTTCCCAATGCAGACGCTCGAAGGTGCCCGTTGATGCGAGAGCAGCAATTCTGACCTGGAATACTTTGCCGGCCCCGGAGACCTCCCCCCGTTGTCCATCCATCGTTCGCGCTGCTTCCACTGCACACTCGTTGGATCTCTTCTGTACGGTTTGGGCTGATAGAGACGATCCCAGGATGCTGTTGCCAGTGGTAGTGTGCGGTAGTACTTTTCCAGGCTGCCCTGCATTCTTTTGGATCGTTTCTATCAGCAGATGCTCACTCCGGGCGACACGATTGATCGATTTATAGGGTTTAATCGATTGGTTCAAACGGATCGATTCTCTAATCGATTGGTGAAAGGGCGAATGAATAGCAGCATGCATCGCGTAGCGCAAACGATTGTCGAATTCGTTCTCTCAGAGACACTGGAGAAAGTTGCCGGGGATCCAGCAAAAGTGCATGAGAGGAAAATAAACAGCGGCAGCATAGAAGAAGGGTCGGCGCATGCCCAGGAGCAAGTGCGCGATGAGATGAAAAAGTTTGGAGCATCTCTTGCTTGCGATGGATGGGATTCAGACCCCGAAGATGATCGATACGAGGCAGAATTGTTGGCAATGCGGGAGGAGGAACTGGCGCAGACGGCGAATGATGATACTTTTTGGGGAATTGATCGCGAGGAGGAAGCGGCGACGCTGATTCTGAGAAAGTTTAGAAGTAGCACAACAAGAAAAAAGTTGCTCGCAGACAGCGCGGCAGCAAGGCGGAGGCGCAGGGACAAAATTGCGATGTGGGAACTTATGGAGAATAATCGCAGAAAGATGGTCCAGGAGGAGATCCATCGCCGGGAGAAGTCGAAGCGCAGCGTTTATTTGCATGAATTTAATAGCCCACACCAGTCTCTAGATGCAGCAGTGCAGCTTGTCCTCGGATTTGATTCGAGCGCAACTACAGCAGCATCCTCGACAAAGTCACGAAGTAGTCCAACATCGCGTCTCCTCGTTGGAGAGAATGACGCTTTCGAGCAAAATTTTGCTCGGTGTTGTAAATTGCGAGAGAAACATAGAGAAACTGCGAAAAAGGTTATAGAGAACAAGCCTCAAAAGAAGAGAAGAAAATGGAAAACATCAAAATATATTGCCACGTAAATAAAATCTCGTTACGTTTCGAGTCTTCTGCTCTCTATTTGCTCTGCGCTGGCACCGCCTCTTGTTGCTCCTTTTCCTGCTCCTGGAGCTTCTTCATCTCTTCACGTGTAAGGAATCGTCCCCCAGGGCCCCGCTTCCTCTTACATGCATGTTTGTGGCGAGATTCGTGCAGATATGGCTTACGGGATGTTGACGTTGAAATCTTTCCGTTGACGCGCAATTTCCTCCTTGCCATGATAATGGGGAACTGAGCAGAGTTGATGTAAACGGTCCTCGACCCGACATTGTTTGCAACTCTGTCCGGGCCAAGGTAGGGAGCTAACCCATGAAGGTTGCACCTGATGGAAACATTGGACTTCAAGTTTGTCAACTTTGAGACGGAAGGTTTTCCCATTGATGGCACCGCATGGCCAAGAGAGTCCATTGGATCGGTTAAAGGGTAATGTTTATCGAGAAATCGTTCCCAAAGGGCAACATT
>JACLAD010005739.1_pt1 | contig 28761 bp, 27 predicted proteins | sample 8027901 | NCBI WGS metagenome assembly JACLAD01 (sample SAMN15725071, study PRJNA655200) | protist metagenome | isolation source: fluorescence activated cell sorting (FACS) single amplified genomes of... | place: Spain: Blaines Bay Microbial Observatory, Mediterranean Sea | collected 2016-07-05 | reverse complement strand
GATGCTGTATGGCAGCTTTCATAATTGTAGATCTTTGAGAGAGGTAGTAACAGGAATGATGGCTTGTCATGGAAAGCTTCAACACCTGGGACTGACAAATCCGCCGAAAAGAAGTACGTTATCGGATGCCAACAAAAGGAGGGATAGTGAAGTGTTTGAAGATATTTATTCCATGTTTTACCGGAAGTATAAGGCATATTTATCGGACAGCCGCCCCAAAGGACAATTAGACAAAAAGTTATACATCGTGGATTCTACAACAATATCACTGTTTCAGGAAATTCTAAAGAATGCCGGTAGAAATCCAGCAAACGGTAAGCGTAAGGGAGGAATAAAGGCTCATGTTTTAATAAATGCGCAGGAGGATGTACCCTGTCTTGTGCGGATGACCAAAGCCTCTGCCAGTGACACTCCTTTTCTTCAGGAAATCCAACTTCCCAAGAAGTCTATACTGGTTTTCGATAAAGGGTATAATAGCTATTCTGAATTTGAACGTCTTACCAATGAAGGGATAACCTGGGTAAGCCGGAAAAATCAATATCGAGTGTAGAAATTATCAATTCGAGAACAGTAGATCAGCAGGAACAATTAAATGGTGTTATAAAAGATGAAGACATTATTTTAGGAAATACTACCAATAAGAACCAGAAAAGAATTGAAGCGCGCCTCATTACGTTCTATGATGGTATAACCAATAGAACATTTGAGTTTATTACTTCTAATAAGAGGATGAAAGCTTCTACTGTGGCTCAGCTTTATCAGCGAAGATGGCAGATAGAAACTTTGTTTAAGCGATTAAAACAGAATAATCAGCTGAAAGATTTTCTTGGAGACAATGAAAACGCTATAAGAATACAAATCTGGTGCACTCTAATAGCTGATCTGCTCCTTAAAATTGTACAGGGCAAGGTTAAAAGAAAATGGTCCTTTGCGAACATATCTTCTATGATAAGAATTCATCTTATGAGCTATACATCCCTGTTTTCATTCCTCGAAAACCCGGAAAAATCAATATTCCATCAAAACAATCTACCTGGTCAGCTCACACTTTTTTCCTCATCGTAAAAAACAGGGGGGGGTGGTTTTGGCATAAAGAAAAAGAAGCCCTAAAAATCAATAAGTTAAGAAGGAAGAAAGGTGGTTTTAAATTTTCCCCGGACAACAATGATTTTAATTTGGAAGTAGATCTATTAGTCTGCACTTTGTTCTATTGAGCAGGTTCATATAGCAGTCAATTAAATGTAGGAGTAAGATAAACAGTACTAGATAAGATTGGGTGTTAACTTAAGAGTTCCATTTGACCTGATCAAAAAGTAAAATAGAACTCTATTTGAGTATCTTTTTTTAGTCTGAACAAATGGCATCACATTATAAACAGTAAAAAATGATTAAATAAAAATGATTCATAAACAAGACCTATACATTAAGAAGCATGAGCTTCAGTGGAATCAAATATCAACCAAAAATTTCCTACGAAATGAAAAATTTAAACTTCTACTATTTCTTTATTTCTTTTGCTATTATCTCCTGTAAAAATGCTGAAAAAACCCGGGGAGATAAAGACAACGCCACTCCTGAAGAGGTTAACCAATCTTCGCAGCGAGAAATTAACACAGCAGATATTGTTGTTCCTGAAGGTTACAGTATAGAAGCAGTGAACATAGGGCTCACCTATCCGGTAGATGTTACTTTTGACGAAGAAGAAAATTACTACATTGCTGAAGCAGGAGGCCATACCTACGGCACTAATCCTCCGCGAGCACCAAAAGCACGGATCTTAAAAGTATTCCCTAATGGGCAGGTAGAAGTACTTTATGATAAGGTGGTTCCAATGGCTGAAATTAAGGAATCAGCGTCTTCCGAGGATATGAAAGAAGGGCTAATCCCTCCTGTAACAGGGGGTAACCTATTACAAAGGGAACCTTTATATTTCTCACCGAAGTCGCTATTCGGTTTACAATCTCGAAACAAAGGAATTTGAAACGATCATCAACGGGTTGCCTTCCTGGGGAGAATTCCTTAATGCAAAGCCAATTTTTAAAGATGACAAAATGTACTGGTTCCTCTCCACCCAGGGAAACAGTGGAGTGATTGAAGCACATTGGGTGCGGGTGATAGACCAGTTCAACAAACCCCAGGCCCGGGAAATACCAGGAGAAGATGTCACACTTACCGGCCAAAACTTTTGGGTTCCCACTTCCAAAGTTTCAATAACAGAAGCAGACTCTGTAAAAACCGGAGCCTATGCCGCTTTAGGAGAGACCACTACTGCGGGGCAGGTTATCCCTGGTGAAAAGATTGCAAATGGCGCTTTTTATGTAAGCGATTTGGACGGCTCCAATATTGAAAGGATCGCATGGGGGCTGCGCAGTAGTTTGGGTTATCGCTTTAGTCCCGACGGAAGATTGATCACGACAATGAACAGTGCAAATCCCATGCCTCCCCGCGGATTGATGTTTGACTGGGAACCAATTTATGAAGTGATAGAAGGAGAATGGTATGGCTGGCCCGACTTTTACAGTGGAATCCCCATTACAAACGAACGTTTTGGTGTCAAAAAAGAAAACCGAAAATTTGTCCTCACTCCTGAAACTCACCGCAAACTCTTAAAAGGTAAAGATAAACCTATACAACCTCTTGCAAAATTGTCGTCTCATGCAGCAACTCAGGGCATGGTTTTTGGCCAGGGAACTATGAACGTTCCCGAAAATGAAATCCTGGTCGCTGAATTTGGCGCTATTGTTCCCGTTTTTAAAGGAGAAAAATTTCATCCCAATCGCCCTCCCGGTGTTCCCCCCGAATCTGAAGCTTCCGAAGGTGTACAATATAATTGGCCCGGCTTTAAGGTTCAACAGGTAAATCTATCTACCGGAGAAGCCAAAGATTTCATTTATAACAAATCCGGACTTCCAGCCTCGGCGGGCCAAGGGGCTGGTTTGGAGCGCCCTATTCAATTAGAGTGGGACTCCCAGGGAAATTTGTATATCGTAGATTTTGGAGTAGTCGAATTTGATGATACGGGTATGAACGCCCACCCTTTTACAGGTGTAATCTGGAAAATAAGCAAACAATAAAAAAATACCGGGAATGGAAATTACAGCTACAGTTTTACTCTTTCTAGGAGCGGTTTTGGCTTTATGGCTTTTACTCGTTTAAGTATGAATATGCAGGTGCCTAAAGTGACCTGATTAGGCCGCGTTGATGGTGGTGTTTTACATAAATTCATTGCATGAATGTTGGCGGTCGGTGTATGGTCTGTGGTAGGTTTGGGACAAATGTCGGCAGGAAAACCGAGGTCCGGGAGCTTTTTTTGGCTTGGTTGTAGGAACTTTGTTGTAGGAAGTGGGATTGGAGGATTGTTTGGTAGTCGTCTAGGTATACGTTCTACTCTGCGGAAAAACGCAAAAAAAATTAGAATACAAAAGTAAAGATAAACTCTATAGACCTAGGCAGCCTTCAAAAGGAAGAACCTTATTATCAATAACTAAAAACCAGAAAACATGGAAACAGAAAGAGAAAAAAAAAGAAAGAATATGTGGTATTGGATCATAGGGACAATTATAGTCCTTCTACTAATCTGGTGGTGGTGGGCAGAAGCTACCTAAGCTGCAATACAATTTTATGACTCAGGGGCTGTAGACCTGGAACAGATTATTTAGATTATGATTGTCACAGGAACAAAACCGGCCTACAGTACATAAATGATTTACCAGGACCCACTACAACAATTGTATGGGAAACTGCTCCCCAATAGTTAAAATTAAAAAGATGAAGGTAAAATATAGAATTATAATTCTCTTTGCTATTCTGATGGGATTCCAAAGTTGTTATCGTATAATGCCTTCCAAAGGCGGCGGCCAGCTGGATGATGTTCCTGAAAAGCGAAATGTAGTAAATTAATTACCACCTCAAAGACCTGTTTTATTTCTATCTCTTCCGCATTAACACAAAAGCACTCTATTGGCTTACAGACACGGGTCCGCTTGATTATTCAGCTTATTATACTTGTCCTAAAAAGAAAAGCAAAAAAGAACGCGGCGTACTCATATAAAATGAAGTTTGCCCTATTTTGAAAAAGCTTATTGAGCCGGGAGGTCAGGCCTATTTCACTCTTGGAAAATTATTAATTCAAGGGCTACAGCTCTTTAAAGTTTACCGTAAAGAAATCATCCTGAAAATCACTCCCAAAGACAAAAATTACATTTAACACAATTTTTATGTAATTAAATTTTCAAGCTATTTAATTTGTAAAAGCGTTTAATACTCAATCAAATTAAGCTTAAATCAGAAATAACTTCTAACCAAATAATCTAAAAATGGAAAATAATCAAAACAACAAAAAGCCTTACATAAAGTTTTTTTTAATGATAGCAACTTCAATGATTGCCATGTTCTTTCTGATGTATGTACATTCTTACCAAATTATAGATCATTTTTGGTATAGTGAAACCAGATTGTTTATGACAATGATCATGGGAGGGGCAATGATCATTATTATGTTATTGTATATGCTCAACATGTACAAAAACAAAAAAGCTAATATGCTCACTCTTGCTTTCGGAGTTTTACTAATAGGTGGTTCGATATGGCTGGTACGAAGCCAGGTAACTGTTTCAGATACAGATTACATGGAAGGCATGATACCTCACCATTCAATCGCAATTTTAACCAGCGAACGTTCTCAAATAGAAGATGTTAGGGTAAGAGAGCTTGCAGATAAAATCATTAAGGCGCAGCGTAGGGAGATCATGGAAATGCAATGGCTAATAAATGACATAAGAGAAAACGGCATAGTAGAAACAGAGGAAGAAAAAAAGGAACGTCCGGTTCCAGATTTTGAAGGTACGGTCGAGAAAGAGACCATAGATCTATATGAATAACTAAATTCTTGCTAAATCGGCTAATCTTCTTAAATCACGTTTATAACTTTAAATGAGAACCTCCAGCACCTTTTGGGGCGAAGCTGACTAATGTTCAAAACCAACTTTTCGTGAAAATAGCCAATGGATTTTTTGCAGTAATTTTTCTTGTTTCTGCCGCTATACAACACAACGACCCGGATCCACTTTTATGGATGTCAATATATGGCTACGGTGCACTGATCTATACCCTGGCGATTTTCCGGAAGGATAGTAGGATTTTACATTATGCAGGCCTGGCCGTTTTCGTTTCTTACGCTGTGTATTTGTTTTTTATTCATAACGGCGTCTACACCTGGTTCAGCTTGCATTCTGCAGAAAATATCACCGGATCAATGTCAGATGAAAAACCATGGATTGAAGCCACCCGGGAATTTTTCGGGCTTCTTATTCTCAGTTTTGCCCTTTTATTAAACCTGATCTTTCGAAAACAGAGAAAAGGCTCTACCTCTTCCTATAGCTGAAATTAAGATAAATACAACAGAGGATGAAGATTAGATTTCTTATATTAAAAAGGCATTGGCACATCGAACTGCAACCAAAAATTTAATCACAATGAAACAGCCACAAAAACTACTGCTAGATTGGATCGCTGAGGTTTGTTCTTCAGAAGAAGTAAAATGGCTTGAGGAGGAAGAAAAAAAGTTCAGATCTCAAGGAAATGAGAGGGATCTGGTATTAGCTTTTTCTAAGGTTCCTCGAAAAATTACCCGAAAAGATCTGAATATTGGGCCTGAAGAAACCTTTAAGGCGCAAACGCTGAAAAAGAATTGGCATCCGGAGAATCTTGATTCAGAGCAGGCGGCACTTGAAGAAATTGGCAAGGGGAAAGAGGTACATCAAATAGATCAGGATAAAATGAAGGAATCCATCCTTTTTCTTGAGAAGGAAGATCAAAAAATTGGTGCATCTTGAAATACAAAAACTATCATCTTACCTACTGTACCAATGTGCATCCCGGGGAAGACTGGGCAACCACTTTCACTCAGCTTAAGAAGTATATCCTGCCTTTAAAGGAAAAATTGGCACCTGAGACACCCTTTGGCATCGGCTTGAGATTGTCGGCAAAAGCTGCAGCCGGTCTCCTGGAAAATAACGGGCTGGACAAATTTCAAAAATGGCTTCTGCCCTTCTTTATGAGGATCCTAATTTTAATCGGGTTTAATTATTTCAAAACATATCATTAAAAACTAAACATATTATTTTTCAAAGTAAAAATTGGACCCTTGATTTCCCTTTATAATTCTAATCAGTGAGAAAGAAATATTTTAGCCTTTGCAAGTGTCTCCATTGCACAATTTTTCATGAAAATTAAATGAAATTTTCCAAGAACTTTTTCTCCTATTTTCCAATCTTTTTCTTCAGTAACTGCGCATTAATAGCAACAATAACTGTACTCAAACTCATAAACACGGCCCCAACGGCAGGTCCTAACACAAAACCTGTGGAATAAAGTACTCCGGCAGCTAATGGAATGGCTACAACGTTATAACCCGTTGCCCATACCAGGTTCTGAATCATCTTATCATAAGTAGCTTTTCCAAAAAGGATTAGATTGGCAATATCCTGAGGATTACTGTTGACCAGGATGATATCGGCAGTTTCTGCAGCCACATCTGTTCCCGAACCTACTGCAATACCAACGTTCGCCTGAGCCAAAGCCGGCGCATCATTAACCCCGTCACCGGTCATGGCCACAAATTCTCCCTTACTTTCCAATTCTTTAACTATTTCCACTTTTTGATGGGGTAAGACTTCTGCATAATATCCATCCAGACCGAGTTTGTCACTAACTGCTTTAGCGGTCCTCTCATTATCCCCTGTTGCCATAAAAACTTTAATATTGTTCTCTTTAAATATCCTGATGGCGTCTGCAGACTCGGGTCTAATCTCATCGGCAAGCGCGATATACCCGGCTAATTCACCGTTGATCAATACAAAAACCACAGTTTCGGCTGCATCGCTATAGGCATCTTCGGGGATGTTGATATTTTCATCCCGCAAGTATCCAGGACTTACTACTTTCACCTCTTTTCCCTCTACAGTGGCCTCGACTCCTTTGCCGGTAATGGCATTAAAGTTTTCTGGTTTTGGAATAGGGACTTTATCATCTTTTACTTTTTTGATGATCCCAACAGCAATAGGGTGTTCAGAGCTCTGTTCTAACGCGCTGGAAAGCCTTAGAATCTCTTCCTTGGAGAATTTATCATTCACAGATTCGATACGGGTGACGCCGAAGTCCCCTTTAGTAAGGGTTCCGGTTTTATCAAAAAGTAAGGCGGTAATTTTTCGGGATTCTTCAAAAGCCGTTCGGTTACGAATTAACAGTCCATTTTGGGCAGATACTGCTGTAGAAATTGCGACTACAAGTGGAATTGCCAGTCCTAGCGCATGGGGGCAGGCAATGACCATAACCGTCACCATTCTCTCAAGTGCGTACACAAAAGGAAAGCCTAAGATCAACCAAACCGCAAGAGTGCCAAAACCAATACCCAATGCTATGTAGGTCAACCATTTTGCGGCCCTGTCGGAAAGGTTTTGCATTTTGGATTTGGATTTTTGCGCTTCCTCCACCATAGTGATCACCTTATTGAGATAGCTATCCTTCCCGGTATGTTCGACTTTAGCCTTTAAGGATCCATTGCCGTTAATAGATCCACCAATTATTTTTTGATCTGTACTTTTCTTTACCGGTTTTGATTCCCCGGTAAGCATCGACTCATTCAGGTAGCTTTCACCCTCTACGATTATAGCATCTGCAGGCACTTTTTCACCAGGTTTAACAAGAATTATATCTCCTTTTTTTAGCGTATCCAGCTTTACATCTTCAATCTGATCTCCGTTTACCCGATGCGCTTCCGCAGGCATCATACTCACCAAAAGCTGTAAAGCTTTGGAAGCACCCAAAACAGATTTCATTTCAATCCAATGCCCTACCAGCATAATAGCAATAAGCGTAGCGAGTTCCCAGAAAAAGTCAACACCCTCGAGACCAAAGACCGTGGCAGAACTGTAGAGATAAGCCACTGTAATTGCCATAGAAATGAGGGTCATCATCCCTGGGGCAGCTTTTTTCACTTCAGACCAAAAGCCTTTCAAAAATGGCCAGCCTCCATAGAAGTAAACAACAGTCGAGAGGGCAAAAAGGATGTACTTATTTCCTGGTAGAAGATATTTGTACCCAAAGAAATCCTGGATCATTGGCGACAGAAAGAGGATTGGGATAGTTAAAACAAGAGTTACCCAAAAACGCTTCTTAAAATCTTCAATCATCATTTTATGGTGATCATGACCTGCATGGCCATGAGCGGGTTCATCATCGTCATGTTTCCCCCTGTCATGATCCATCATGTCCCGGTCCATCGCCTTATTGTGCCCATGTTTTGTTTTTTCAGCAAGGTCATCCTTTAAGTTAGCTTCTTCTTTTCTTGCTTCCCGCTTCGCTGAATTCTTTGACTCCTCCTTGTGTTCGTCGTGATGTTCCATAATTCCTGAATTTACTGGTTAATTTGTCTTAGTTTGGTTCGCATTGTTTCCGAAATATTTTCTGAATAGATACCGTATGCATCTACCAAAATCCCCCTGACCCCATAACGGGAAGAGATAGCAAATAATATACTGTTGTCATCTGTACTGCTCATTCCTTCAAATCTATATACTTCATTGACCAAAAAATCCTGTGGGTGTATCTCCAGCTTTAAAGAGGGGCACTCAAGACAGTGAGGCTTTAAATTAAAATCATATTTGTAACCTCTGGCCTGGAGGCCATTCACAGCTTCTGAAAGGGTGTCATAATTATTCATTTTCTTTTATTTATAAGTCATTGTAAAATAACTGTTGTCTTCTTCGATAAATTCTTGAAAGTTCAATAGACCTTGTCCATTTAATTTCTCGTTAACAGTATAATTTAGTTGCTTAATGCGAATCCCCCACGCATAGGTCTTAATATTGATCTTTGAATTAATAGTTTTTTTGTTGTCATTGAACTTTCGGTCATATATCTTTATAATACTTTTGGAACCAAAAAAATCGAGCAGTCCCGAATCAAAAGTCATTTCCAATTCTATATTTTCAAGGTTGTCCAAATCGTAAAGCCTTTTAAATTTTTCAGAGGTGGTATTAACCTTGGTCTGCCTTGATTTTGGGTTGGAAAACGGCAAAGCCATTATTATAATACTGGCTTCATCAGGCTTACAGAGATAGGTCGTGGTGTATTTATCGGTCAATTTTTTGTCTTTATCCAACAATTCTGTAACTACCTCAATTTCATAATATCCATTTTTCTTTATTGTTTCACCCGCTTCAAATATTTGTTTATTGAGAAAAGCACCTTTTTCATCAAAATTCTCACGAATGACCACTCTGCCTGAAATCTGCCCTATAAGCATTTCCGTTTGTCCAGTCATTGTGATGCTGAATAAGATAAATAGTACTATAAATCCTTGTTTTCTCATATATGGTGCATTAATTTCTTTACCTCTTTTGTAATAATATTGCTTAAATTTATGCCATTGGATGGATGCGGAATGGTATTGCAGGTAACTATCTTTTCTACTCCGGAATCCAATAAATCTTGATAGGCATTTCCTGAAAAAACGGCGTGAATGCCTACGCAGATAGGAGGTTTCATTCCTGCTTTTTTCAGATGTTGTACGGTTTCAATCATTGTTCGCGCGGTGGAAATAATATCATCTACCAAAATGGGTGTGGCATTCTTGTACTTATCCATATCAGGAACAGAGACTTCCACGTCACGGTCGCCGTGACGTACTTTCTGTAATACCGTAAAAGGTGCGCCAGCATTTTTAGCGACTTCGGAAACCCATTGTTCACTTTCCAAATCGGGCCCGATAAGTACCGGGTTTTTGATGTATTTCTTGATCCATTCTGAAATGGCATCAGCAGCGTGAATTACTTTATTTGGAATTTGATACACTTCTCCCAAAGAACTAATTCTATGCAAATGAGGGTCAACTGTGATAATGCTATCGGCAAAACCTGAAATCAATTTTCCAAAAAAACCGGAATTCACTCCTTCACCTTCATTAAATACTTTGTCCTGACGCATATACGCCAAATAGGGTGCTACCAAGCAGGTGCACATTGCTCCCAAGGATTTGGCTGTGTGGCTTAAAAAATATAGAGGCAGCAGTTTCTCGTCCGGTTCGTGCAAGGTGCATACTAGTACCACACATTTATCTTTAACATCAGATAATATACGCGTGTATGACTCCCCGTCAGGGAATTTACGCACGTTGGCTTTCCCTATTTCAGCATCCATTTTTTTTGCTAAAAGCTCTGTAAGTTTTTCATTTCCGGGAAGGCTAAATAATATTGTTTTCATAGCACGTTTAAATTATGGTTATGATGTCGTTATGGTTATTTTTATATTCCAATGCATAGTTAAGTTCGCCTTTGGATTCAGCATATAAAGTATATAGCAATTGATTCTTTTCTATTTGTTCTCCCAAATGGATATTTAATAGAATTCCTGCCGAAATAGATTGAGGTGCTCCTGAAAGCTTTGCGAGCTTCGCTATTTTTCGGTTATCAATTCTTTTTAAAATTCCGGATCTTTCGGCTGTAATTTCCATCTTATGAGGTGCTAAAACAGGTTTTGAAAAGCGTCCTTGTGCTTTGCAAATGGCCACAAATTTTTCATAAGCTTTTCCAGATTTGAGAATTTGACGTGCTGTTTCCAGTCCCTTTCCTTTTTCTTCTTTTCCAGAAAGCTCAAATAGTTCAGCGGCTAAAAGCAATGCTCTTTCTGTTAGGTCTTTAGGTGCATCAGCTTCATTTTTCAAAACTTTTAATATATCAATAGCTTCTAAAGTGGGACCGATACCCCTTCCAACAGGCTGCGTTCCATCAGTAACCACAGCTTTTGCCTTCAACCCAACAGCAGTGCCAACGGTTTCCATATGATTTTTTAATTTTAGAGCCATTTCAGTACTGCGAACCTTGGCGGTTTCACCAATTGGAATATCAATGACAACGTGAGTAGAACCTGCCGCCGCTTTTTTAGAAAGTACAGAAGCGATGAGCTGACCTTCACTATCGATATCCAAAGCTTTTTCAACTTTAATGAGCACATCGTCGGCAGGACTTAATTGCGCTGTACCTCCCCAGACAAAACATCCTCCTTCTTTTTCGACTACAGCTTTTATTTCTTCGGAAGAGAGCGTTACATTGGTCAATACTTCCATCGTATCTGCTGTACCAGCTGGTGAAGTGATGGCACGTGACGAAGTTTTAGGCATTGTAAGTCCATAAGCGGCAACAATAGCTACTACCAATGGGGTTGTTCTATTGCCTGGTAAACCACCAATACAATGTTTATCGACCACAATATCTTTACTCCAGTCCAACTGTCTTCCTGAAGCTATCATTGCTTTAGTAAGGTCGCATATCTCATCAATATCCATTCGGTCGCCCGCACAGGCTGTAATAAATGCCGATAGGTGAATGTTAGAATAATTGCCTTCTACGATATCGTTGATGATGTTGTTATAGGCTTTAAAATCCAGTTTTTGATTATAGATTTTAGCTCTTACGTGGCTTAACGATTCAATAGGCTCCAAATGGGAAACATACAGCATTTCATTTTGGGAAACATTCAGTTTTTTTGCTGCAGCATCCGAAAGGCCTATTTCATTTGGTAAAAGAAGGCCGGAACTCAAAACGTTCAAGCTTGCGACGATTGAGGTGGTTGCATTTGATATCCTGATCCTTGTTAGTGCTACAAACCCTTCAGAACTACAGACGTGGCAATCCTCACGCATATACACTACATATTCGTTTTGGGTGTAAATCCCGAGATGTTTATATTTTAGTATGTTTGAGTGTGGGTCCATTATTTTATTGATTGCTGGGATTTATTCTATTTCTTCGATGGTGTATAATTGCGGAATTTCTGTATTCCATCCATAGGTTTCCTTGATACCTTTTTGTAATGCTTCTGCACTTTCTTTTTCACCGTGGACAATGAATATACGTTCGGGCTTATTTTTAATGTCGCCCATCCATTCTATAAGTTCTGCGTGGTCTGCGTGTGCCGAGAGACCTTCAATTTCAGCGACCTGCATATTGAAAGGCACCCATATTCCATAGACTTTTAGTTCTTTCTCACCTTCCAACAGCTTTCTACCACGTGTGCCTTCAGCTTGATAGCCTACAAAAAGCAAGGTGTTATTTGGATTTTGTGCCTGTGTTTCAAGATAGTTGAGCATTCTTCCGCCTGTGAGCATTCCACTCCCTGCAATTACAATTTTTGGTCTGTTATCAGTTCTTAATTCCATTGTTTCGCGATAACTGCTAACAAGTGTAAAATGTGAACACATTTCGTCACATTCGTTGTCTTCCAATCTGTGCCAATCCCGAGTTCTATGAAACAGTTCCAATACGTTGGCACCCATTGGGCTATCCATAATCATTTGAACTTTAGGGATTTTGTTCTCCTTGAGTAATTTCCAAAAGATAAGCATCATTAGTTGGGCACGCTCTACCGAAAAACTGGGAATAAATAAGCTGCCACCTCTATTGATGGTATCGTTGATTAATTTTTCGATTTTTGGAAGCGCTTCTACTTCATCAGGATGAAACCTTCCTCCGTAAGTGGATTCAACGAAAAGTATATCCGCTTTTTTTGGTTTAAGGGGTGGATAGAGCAATAAATCATTGGTTCTACCAATGTCTCCAGAGAAGACAAAGCGTTTTCCATAAATATCCAACTCAATATAAGTTGCACCCAGAATATGCCCGCTGTACTGGAACCGAGCCCTGATACCATCAAATAACGGAATCCATTGTGCTTGTGGAATGCCCTTAAAATGCGGAATGGTTTTTTCTACATCCTTTAAATCGTAAAGCGGTTCTGCGAGACTGTGTTTGGAATAGCCTTCTTTATTGGCACGTTCTGCTTCCTGTTCCTGAATTTTTGCACTATCGTTCAATATGATTTTTGCAATGTCCAAAGTAGGATTCGTACCATAGATGGAACCATTGAAGCCTTGTTTCACCAACCTCGGCAGATAACCTGTATGGTCCATATGGCCGTGGGTGAGCAAAACAGCATCAATATTTGCAACATTAACAGGTGGGTACTCCCAGTTTTTAAGGCGTAATTCCTTTAGCCCTTGAAAAAGTCCGCAGTCTATGAGTATTTTTTTATCTCCTGTATCCACTAAATATTTTGAGCCGGTTACTGTACCTGCTGCCCCCAAAAAGTGAATGTTTATTTGATTAGTTTTCATCGGTTGTTCTAGGATTAGATTTTGCATAGTTCAAGTGAATCTTCCAGAATTCTTTTGTGTCGGGAGTTGGGAATCCCTACTTTATCCAACAAGTTCGGACTTTCGTGGAGTTCTTTACAGAGAACAATGCCTTCATCCAATAATTTTGTTTTCTCAGCTTTCGTTAAACTTGTTAAGGCTGTTAAGGGGTGCAATCCCGCCTGGTCAATTCTATCTTTGAGTCCACTCTCCTTTGGATAATCCCAACTGGTCATTAGCAGGCCAACACAATTGCCATAGTTTATGGCATCAGATGTAAAACGTGTATTGGTATATAAACCTCCTTTGTGGATTTTGTTCTGGTGACCCTTTTTACGTCTCCACTGTTTTTCCACATCTAAAAAACGGGAATGGATGTACAAAGGAATTTTTACATTGCAAAACCTGCCTTGATCACTATGGTATTTACATTCAATCATATAATGTTTTTCACCTTTTTGCGCTATCACATCCACTTCATGCTGAACGCAATTGCCTTGTACAATCACACCAACCTTTGTTTCAAATCCTTCGTGTGCCAATAATTTGCCTACCAACTTTTCAAATGGGAAGCCAGAAGGGCCTAATTCCATCAATGCCTTTTTAAGCTTGTATTTAAAGGCACTTACTCTCGATTTTGCCTTAAGCATTTTAAACGCTGCCTCATAGATCCTTTTAGTGGTCATCCCTTCTTCAAGCTGTTCATACACCTTATGAGCTATATCCTTAACAATAACCTCATTTGCTCCCGCCCGCCTAAGGGAATTGATGAGTTTTTCAATTTGGAAATCCTCATACTCACCCGAAGACTTTTTAACCAGGACTGATCTTTTCATAGTCACATTTTAATTGTCATAACGGGCAATTCAGAATGGTTGGTTACCTTTTCAACGGTGCTACTGGAGAAGAGACTTAAAAATCCCGTGCGCCCGTGCGTACACATGGCAATAAGATCCACATTTTTGTAGATCAAAAAATCATTTATTCCTTCCTCTACACCCGATTCGTTATAGACATTCATTGAGTAAGTTGTGAGCCCTGGGAAATTTTCAAGGAAATCTTTTATAGGTTGCAGACTATTTTCAATACTATTATAATCTGTTGTAGTATTCACCTTTAATAAATGGATACGTGCATCACATTTTTCAGCAAGTGATTTTACGTGTTGAAATTCTTCTGTCACATCTTCTTTAAAATCTGAGACAAACAAAATGTCTTTAAAAGGAAAAGAAACATCCTTATCTTTAACTACGATGACAGGCACCTCGGCTTTTCTCACTATTTCTTCTACATTGCTTCCCAGTAATTCACGAATTCCTCCTTTTGTGCCACTACTACCGGTAACTATAAAATCATGTTCAAAATGACCGCAGTGGCTTAGGATGTTGCTTATTTCACCATTATATTCCAAAAAGGTTCTGCATTTAAGTCCAAGGCCCTCTGCTTTTTTTTCTAATTCTCTCAAATCTGCCTTCGCGCTGCCAATCTTTAATTTTGTTTCGGGGTATAGATCTTCCTTCTGTTTGTCCAGTCGAACCCAGTCAACCGGGGTTTTTACGTAATGGAAGAAATGGATTTCCGAATTGTAAAATTTAGCCATTTTGAGCCCCAGCTCCTCTGCTTTTTGACAATTTTCAGAAAAATTGGTAGGTACAAGTATATTGTTCATAATTTAAAATCATTAGTTATTTCACATTATCGTTTTTGGTATTTTTTATCTTAAATATATCCTGGACATCAGAAACATATATGAGACCATCACCACTTTTTCCTGTTTTGCCATTTTGACGAACGATGTCACAAATAGCCGCCACTTTACTGTCCTCACAGACGATTTCCAGTTTATAGATCTTGCTGTGGAGGAATGGTAGTTTGAGGGAAGGCCAATCTTCTCCAGGATCTGTGTAATCGCCGGTTCCTTCTCCCTCAAAGACTGTTAAACAGCAATGGCCCTCTCTCCTCAAGGAAGAAATCACCTCCTTAATTTTATTTGGCCGTATGAATGCTTTTATTTCTTTCATAACCTCTTATTTATTGTTATTGATAAATCATATTCCTAACGTGCGGTTGGTTTTAAGTATGGATACGTGCCCATCTTCTATGATACCTGTGAGTGCTCTTATCGCATCAATAGTTTCGGGGATTACAATAGCCTGGTTGTCTACCACATAGGCATAGAAGAGTTCGTCTCCCTGTACTTTCAACATATCCTCCCAAAGTGCAACTTCGTACATGTCCCCCCAGGGTCTTCCCATATCCAGGAACATTTCTTTTATAGTATTGTTTGAAACCAAACCCTGCTCGTACCGAATCATCTTAATTCTTGTCGACGTTTTAAAAGCATTTAAAACTTCATCTTTTGAGGCCTTTTTTGTCAGTCGCACATTCCAGTAGTGCATATGGCTCAGGGTTTCAGGTACTTTTACTGCAGCAGTAATAACATCCAGTTCGGGATCTACACTTTGAGCATCGGGACCCTGATGACTGGGAATATCTTTTTCAGGAACCATTGTATTCATGATTCCCCCCATATGGCTTTCCCAGGGATCTGTTGCTCTTCGTAAAAGAGTACCGCGGGCACTTTGTAACAGATTTGCCCTTTTTAGAGCCGTAAGAGTTCTTAAAATGGAGGTGGTGTTGCACGAAACCACCCGCGTAGCATCTATGTTTAGAGCGGTTTGGTAATTGTTTTCGGCACTGAAGGAATGGCCCGCAGTTTCATGCTTTTCACCTCCTTGTACAATAAATTTTTTACCTTGACTTTTGTATCGTTCTACGTTTTTTGCGGCAACTTTTTTAGGGGTGCAATCCACAACCAGGTCCACCTGATCTAAAAGCTCTGTCATTCCGCCTTTAACGGAGAATCCGGCGTTTTTCATTTCCTTTTCTGCTTCTTGTGTCGCGCTGTAAATATTGTAGTTTTTTCTTACCGCATTTTCTATGCGCCAGTCACTTATGATATCACAAATGCCGGTTAACTCCATATCATGTTGTTTGTCAATGGCATCGGCAACTCTTTTGCCGATGACTCCATAACCTACTACTGCTATTTTTTTCATGACTTCCAATTTTTTAATTTGATCTTGTTCCTTTGTTTCACATTACTTTCGTGTTTAAAGTAACCTGATTATGCTTTGGATGTACCAGGCGAGTGGCTTATCTCGATTAAAAGTGTATTTCAAGTAGATCCTTAATTACAAAAGCATTAAATGCAGCAGTATCCTTTAACCTTTTACTTGAGCATTATAAAATGCCGCTACACAAGCACCGATTAGCCAGCTTAAGATGAAAACCTGGATAATTCCAAAGAACACCTCCAGTACAGGCACATCCATTCTTATTATACTACTTGTGTCCAGTCCGTGTAAAAGACTGTTAAAGAACTTTACTGTTCCTTCCCGCCCCACTGTGGCCATCACCAGTACACACCCCACATAAAGGAGAGCTCCGGTAAGACCGAGTGCCAAACCAAATTTTTTTATGTTTAATCGATACATATTTTCAGATTTTAAAATTATTTATCCGATTCTAATAGCTTCTTTTGTTCTTCGAACTGTTCCTTCGAAATTTCGCCACGTGCAAATCGCTTTCTTAGGATGTCCAGTGGTTCTTCTCTTCTTGTTTTTTTTCCCCATTGTGTTGGTATCATGAAAACCCAGATAAGAAAAACTATCCAGATGAACCACCAGATGAGGTGCATTCCAAAAAATCCATCATAATTGTGCATGTCTTTATTTTTTTTGATGTTGGTTTGTTACTTGATCTTTGCTTTTTTTCTTTAAATTCTCATCGGTTAACCCGTGAGTATGATCTCCATGCCGCATAGGCATCATTAGATGTATGGCAAACATTATGATGATAAATGTGAAAAGCCAGACATCACCACCCAATCCAATTGATGGGGCCAAAAAGATGAGCAAAAGAGGTAAAACACATCCGATGATCATCCATAACCAGTGATTTTTCATTTTAATTTATTTTAATGATTAAACAATTTTTTTAGATAGTATATCAATAAGTTAACTTAAAGGTTATTTTTTAAATATGATAATGCTCACTCATGTTGAAAATTCAATATTTTTTTCTACCTGTGAAGTTTTTGTGTTTTCATCTGTTTACCTTTAGTTTTACTGATACTCAATTACTTTAGTTGATTTATCGGAAACTGTAATAGATTGTTTCTTAAATTGAATCTTGATGTCGGATTCAACTTCATCCAGAGGCTATTGTTCATCGATGAAATGCATCTCCCTCCTCAGGATTCCTGCAGAGATATCAAGTTCCTGAACATAATTCAAGACCTGTTTTTTTCTAACTGGAACCAGTCCTTATCTCCTTCCAGCCTGAAGCTTAAGTGCAGCCAGTTAGGCCAATTAACCAGATCTTCATTTTCAATGGTCTTTCCTGCTATTTGTGATTTAAGCCTGTTGTAACCACCTGCCAGGTAGGTGCCCGGGTAATGAGTGCCATCAGCTTCTGATTCTTCTGCTGCTCCCCTAGTGGCGAAATAGCCATTGCCAAGGGTACAAAGGGCTTCCCGGAGTCCCTCTTCTTCTTTTCTTAAACCGTGATATTCCAGTTTCGAGTTTTGCATGGCTACTATTTTTTTGATGATCTTCATGAAAATGTAGGACACATCTTTTTATTTTTTCTTAGCTGTCAACTTCTATTTTACAAAATGACCATCTGGTTACTACTACCATTTTAGGTCATGTTTATATTCTTTCTAAAGTTGAAATTCCAATTATGTCTTTAAAATATTTACTGTGTAACCTTTGTATGTTAATGACTTATTCCGACAATCATAGCTGCAGTCATTCCCAGCACCATTACAATCCCGCTTATGGGTGCCCAGCCCATGTGCATACCGTTTGTAGACCTTCTTTTCTGTTGAGTGTTCTGGAACTTTTCCGGATTTTTTCTGAATACTGTCAGGCATTGTTCGGAATCAAAATAATACGTGTTTTCCATATAATTGTAGTTTATAGCACTTTGCTCGCTAACGACTATCCCACATACAGGATCCACGTGTTGACCTTGAGCTAAATCTATACGGCTGCTGCTACAAGAGGTGAAGGTGAGCAGGGCGGTAATCCAAATCAAGAGTATGATTAGAAAATTTCTTTTTCTGAGGGTGCTCGCAAAAATCGATTTCATTTTTTTGATTTTTTTTAATTTTTTTATTCAACCACTACAAGTACCAGTCTCTCAAAAATGCCATGGATAGAGCTAGAAGAAAGAGTATTACAAAAGCACATATTGCCAGAAATTTATCACTCTTTTTGGCCTTGGAACGATGCCGCTCTTTCTTTTTCGTTTTCTTACTTGATTTTCTCCTTTGTTCCCTGTAAGATCTCATGAAAGATTTTTACGGCACTTATGATTCTAGACAGTTTCTAGTTTTAAATATTCCACCGGAATTGAACTATAATAAAACTCCGGTAATTCACGCATCGTGCCTGCCAATGGGCCGGTAAATAATGTGGGGGAGGGGTACGGTTAATTTACCGGCCCATATATGCAGGGCTTAATCTCTTATCTAACTTTTAACTTTTCCTGCTTCCAAAGCTCTTTTGTACGTAGCTTCCGATTTGTAATAGGCTACTGTGCCATTTTTGTTTAGCAAGACGATAAAAGCTTCAGATTTGTCAACTGCCTCGCCGGTTATAGGATCAACAGCCAAGCGAGCCGTTTCTTTTTCGTTAAGGGTTTCAACGCACATATTACAACAGCCATAGTAGATCTTACCATTTACACCTATTGGAATCTGAGCTTTGGCCATGTAAGCATCGTTAACCATACATACCAGGTCATTGGGTACCTGATCTCCAATTTTATAATTATGCTCTGCTTTCACAGCACTTTCTGCTACTGAATTAACCTCTGTTTGCGTATTTTGCACTTTTTCTTTCTCTCCCGTATTACAACCGGAAAGAAACCCTATACCTATTATCGCAAATGCGAAAATTTTTATTTTAGCTTTCATATTTGTTGTGCCTGCTTTATGGACCGGATTAGTCATGAGGGGGGAGTAGGGCACAACCACCAGTCCACTTACGCAGGTCTTTTTTATTTTATTGTTTCTTGTATACTACCACACTTCAGCATTTTTCCCCCAAAAAATGGATTTTGAATTGCCTCTTCGTGGCTTAGCCAAAAACCTCCTGAGTTATTATTAGCCATTGGACAGCGCGCAAAATACAATTGGTTTTCCGCAACTTTGCCCTTTAGAAAATCAGCAAATTCACTGGAAAAATCCGAAAATGCAGCCTTTTGCGATTCCAGATTACGATTAGCAGCCAACTTTGTTGCGACTTTCTGTAATCCATCGGTCCCTTCTAACTTTGCAATAGAGTTGAGAAGTTGCTCTGCTTCCTTCTTTGCCAGTTCTTGATCAGACTTGAGTATTGCGGCTTTAAGGGTTAAATAGTCTTCATAAGCTGTAGTTATTTTTTCGTTATTAAATTTTGGGATTTTACTGTCCATCATTTTCATCTCACCCGACTCCATATTTTCGTGATCGTGGTGCATCATTTTCTTCTCCTGGCTATAACCCAGACTAACGGCTAATAGCAGTACTACTGCAGTTTTTACTTTTAAAGTTTTCATAGTTTTTAATTTTGGATATTCATATTTGATTTTCATTTATTACTTAATTCTTAGTTTATTACGGATTTCACTTCACCGCAGGTAAGCATAGCTTCTCCAAAAAACGGGTTCCTAATTTCTTCGCTGTTACTTAGCCAGTAGGCACCTTTGTTGTTATTGGCCATAGGGCAAAAGTTCACATACAACTTCTGGTTAGCTCCAAAAGCCTCGACAATCTTTATTAGTGGCTGTGAAAGGAAAATAAAGTTTTCACGTTTCCCTTCTATTGTAGTAGCCTCCTTACACAACCTCGTGTGTTTGAATAAGAAAGCCTTTTTTTCTTCCCAGAAATTCTTGGCATGACCAGAAAGGGAATTGCCATCAAGTTTATCAAGAGCAGCCAATAGCTCAGTACTCGATTCCTGTGTCTCATCTATATTAGCCCTTACCAGCCCTTCTTTAAGTTCCAGATAGGCTTCGATTACTTCATTAAGTTGGTTTTTGAAAGCTTTGGGGACATCTTTGCTCATGTCCATCACATCTTCCTGAACAAATTTTGAAGTTTTTGTTTGCTCCGGCATGTCGTTACCCTCTTCCATTTCCATTCCACCATGATTGTGTCCTGTCATGGCAGGACCACCTTCCGGGCTCATCATGCTCCGTTTCCCTTGCAGTTGCGCGGCAGCATCTACCTTAAATACGCCATTGGCCACAACTTCATCACCTGCTTCCAAGCCTTTAGTGACCACATACAAGTCCCCTGCCTCGGGTCCTAGAACTACTTCCCTAAACTCGAAGGTGGGCTCTTCAAACTCGGGCCTCCTTAAGTAGACAATGGCTCTTTTACCGGTCCACAGGATGGAAGATTTTGGTATAACGAGAGCGTTTTCTAAATTATCCAACTCACTGTTAATTACTCCCTGAGCAAACATATCCGGTTTGAGTTTTCCTTTAGGATTATCTACTTCAGTTCGCACCAAAGCTACCCTCGTTTGGGGGTTAATAACAGGATCAATAAAAGTAACAGTACTGGAAAAGGATTGTCCAGGCATCGAGGGTACAGAAAAAGTAACTTTATCTCCTTCTTTGATCCATGCAAGATCGCTTTCATAGGCATCATAAAGGACCCATACTTTATTTAAATTAGCGATATCAAAAAGCGGCTGACCTTCGCCCACATAATCTCCTTCACTTACATTTCTACTGGTAACGGTTCCAGACTGTGTAGAATAAATATCAAAATTATATTGCACCTTTCCATTCTCCTTAATATTCTGGATTTGCGTATCTGTTAAATCCCACTGTTTTAATTTCCTTACCGCAGCTTCTAAAAAAGAAGGATTAGTCTCTTTAAACCGTAAAGCCTCCAGGAGTTCCTTTTGTGCCTGTACTAACTCCGGGGAATAGATAGAGGCTAACCTTTCTCCTCTTCTTACTTCTTGTCCCGTGAAGTTCACAAATAACTTCTCAATACGTCCCGGAAAACGTGCAGTCACAGCCGAAACATTGCGCTCATCTGCGGTCACCCTCCCCGTAAGATATACCTCTTTAGTAGGTGAGCCTGCCTTTACAGTCACGGTTTGAATATCGGCAATTCTGGCTGCGGCTTCACTCATTTGTATCTCAGAGTCATTGACAGCTGCAGACGCTTTCACGGGTATTAATTCCATACCGCATATAGGACAATTTCCCGGTTCCTCCTGTCTAATCTGTGGATGCATTGAACAAGTCCAGATTTCTGATTCTCCTTCCTCATGAGCATGTGCTTCCTCCAGCTGATTTTCGGTGGTGGCTGAACTTTCTGATGTTCCACCAAAAAAAAGCCACCCCAAGAGTAGGCCTGCTGCTAAAAAGCCCAGCCCAACGTATATCATTTTTTTATTTATTTTATTCATAACCTTCTCCTATTAAGTAGTTTATTCTATACACATTGTTATTTCGTTCTGTTTTGGCCCTTGCCAGTTCCAAACCGTAGTTTAAAAGTTGGCGTTCCATTCGAATTATTTCCAAAACATTGTTTCTACCTGTAGATAGTTCTGTCTGGTAAAGCTCCAGTGATTGTTTGGCAATTGTTGTCAACCGATTGTAGAGTTCAACGTTTCGTACTGCGTCCACGTAATCGCGATACAACTGCTCAAGCTTTGTCTCCAATTCATTCTCCAGGTTTTCCTTTTTCAACTGCACTGCCTCTTGCTGCAGAATAGCTTCCTGGCGCATGGCTTTATACTTATTTCTGTAAAGCGGCACCCGTATTCCTACTTGTGGAAATATAAATGCGTCCTGACCATTGTCTGGCAGTGCCATAGCCGGGTCTAAATCTGTTCTTGAAGCAATATTGGTATAGGTCCCCCCAAGAGTAAAAGATGGTAAACCCATTTTTTTGGCTACAGTGAGCTGCTCTTCGAAACTCCTCGCCTGATGTTCGAGTTGTTCCAGGCGAGGGTTCTCAGCTAAGATCATTTCCAGAAGTATACTCTTTTCATTTAGAAGCTGTTCCTCCCAAAGACTGTCAGGGAACCCAAGAGGCTCTTGTAGTTCTTCATTTAGTAACTCCTCGAACTCTGTAAGCAGGGGAATCCTGCTGTCCTTTAAATATGCTAGTCTGCTTTCCAACTCTTCCTCTTCCAGTTCAACTTGTAGAACAGAAGAAAAACCCGTTTTCCCGCTTTCGAACTGCACCTCAGCGATGCTCTTAAAGGAACTAAGCAGCGCCAGGTTCTCTTCTGTTACTTGTATCGCCATTTCAAGGTAATACAACTCTGTATAGGTAATTTTCACATCCCTAAAAAGTTCCAGTTTCGCATCTTCAAAAAGCTGTAGCCGTGCCTGCGCTCTTTCAGCCGCGACCCGCTCCTGGGCATCAAGGGTCCCAAACCAGGGGAACATTTGGCTAAAGGAAGCTGTAGCCTGTTGAGCTCCAACACGGGTTTCTACTGGTTGGATGAAATAGCCAAAACTTATCTGTGGATCTGGTAATGTTCCTTCCTGAACTACTTTTTCCAGCGCAGCGAGATATTCCTTGTAGAGGGATCTTATCTGCGGATTGTTTTCAGCAGCCAGTACCAGATATTTATCTAAATACCCGATTCCTATTTCTTCTTCCTGGGCGTGGGAGTTATTCGTCCACAAAGCGAGAAAAAACATGATTAAAGCGCCTATATTTATGATATTTTTTTTCATTACTTGTCTAATTCATTTATTTGTTGCTCCTGTAATTTAGGATTTGACCATTTCTTCTCTTGCCACATACTGTATAGGACGGGAACTACGAACATAGTTATTGTCTGGAACAACATTCCTCCAAATGTCGGGATGGCCATAGGGATCATAATATCAGACCCCTTCCCTGTGGATGTTAAAATTGGCATTAAAGCAATGAGAGTAGTTGCAGTGGTCATTACAGCGGGTCTTACCCTTTTGCTCCCTGCCATTACAACAGCTCTTCGAATGGAATTTTTGTCCGTCGTCTTTTCTTCAGCAAAAACCTGCTTTAGATAGGTTCCCATAAGTACGCCGTCGTCTGTTGCCACCCCAAAAAGGGCAATAAAACCTACCCAGACAGCAACACTTAAGTTTATAGGCCCTATTTGAAAGACCTCCCGCATATTTTCTCCAAGAAGATTGAAATTTAGGAACCACGTCTGGTTATACAACCAGAGCAGGATAAACCCTCCCGACAATGCCACGAAGACACCTGAAAAGGCCATTAATGTGGTCTGAAAGTTGCCAAACTGGAAGTAAAGCAGCAGAAAAATAGCTAACAAGCTAATAGGAATAACAATAGACAAAGTTTTTGCAGCCCTTAATTGATTTTCGTAGTTCCCTGCAAACTTGTAGCTCACTCCGGGAGGTACTACAAATTCTCCTGATTCAATTTTCTCATTGATCAGAGCTTGTGCATTTTCTACTACATCTACCTCTGCAACATCAGCCTCTTTATCAAAAATCACATAAGAGAGCAGGAAGGTATCCTCACTCTTTATGACCTGAGGGCCCTGTACATATTGTACTTCTACTAAATCTCCTAAGGGGATTTGAACTCCGGTTGGGGTTGGTACCAGGATGCTCTTAACATCTTCAGGGTTATCCCTGAATTCCCGGGCATATCTTAGCCTGACCCCATACCTTTCCCGACCTTCTACTGTAGTAGTCATAGACATTCCACCCACAGCAGCACTAATGATTCGCTGAACATCACCTATTGAAAGTCCGTATCGTGCAATGGCGCGCCTGTCGATTTCCAGCTCCATGTATGGTTTTCCCACAACTCTGTCGGCAAAAACAGATGGGGCTTTTACTCCAGGTACCTCCCGAAGAATATTCTCCATTTGTAACCCAACTTCTTCAATAGTCTCGAGATCTGGTCCAAAAATTTTCATCCCCATGGGGGCCCTCATTCCGGTAGATAGCATGATTAACCGAGTTGCAATTGGTTGCAGTTTAGGTGCAGAAGTCACTCCCGGCAAGCTGGTGGTTCCTACTATCTCATCCCAAATATCGTCAGGTGATTTAATATGGTCACGCCATTGTCGGAAGTATTCACCCCCGGGATCACCTATCAATTGAGAAACATCCAAATCCTCTCTTTCCATGGTTTCAGGATCAAAAACTTCCCCGTTCTTTAAAACGTATTGATCCTCATCGTTCACTTCAAATCGTTTACGACGTCCATTCTGATCCAGTACATATTCAGATTTATAATTTATAACATTCTCGAACATTGAAATTGGCGCAGGATCCAATGCTGTCGAAGCCCGACCCCATTTTCCCACCGTCATATCGACCTCGGGAATTGCAGTTACTCTCCTGTCAAGAATCCGAATGGTTTCAACATTTTCCTCTACACCGGAGTGAGGCATAGTTGTGGGCATCAATAAGAAAGATCCTTCTTCTAATGGGGGCATAAATTCTTCCCCCGCACCCGGGAAGGTCTCACTTATTCCCAGCCAAACCTCAGTTTGCCTTACGTTATATCCAAGTTTATCGAAACCTGTAGCAACAGGACTGAATATCTTATCAAAACCCTGCCAGGAAAAAAGCCCAAAGAGAATTATCATAATTGGCAGCGATAGAAATTTCCATTTATTTTCCAAAGCCCATCTTAGGATGGGTTGGTAATATTTTACCATCGCCATTAATAATCCCAGCACTATCGATATAATCCCTCCTACAAAAATTAAATTTGTAAATTCAGATTGATCTGCACCAAGTGGCAACCACTCTCTGTTTAAGAAATACAGGACCCCAACTAGTACAATTCCAATGTTGATATAGGTTGGGTATTTTCGCTTTTTCTCGGGCCATCGCGGCTCGAGAAGATTGTTCAGTCCCAGAGCTATAAACATGATTCCTACCCAGGCTACCTTAAACAACAGTAAAACTCCTAAAGCAATAAGGGCAAAATTCCAAATTCTCCGGGTTCTCTTTTTCCCAAAGTTCATGGAAAAGAGTCCATGCGCCAAGGCGGGGATCACAACGAGTCCCACAAACATCGCAGCAATAAGGGCAAAGGTTTTTGTGAAGGCAAGTGGTCCAAATAACTTTCCTTCCTGTCCTGTCATAGCAAAAACGGGAATAAAACTAATGACCGTTGTTGCCAGTGCAGTTAACACGGCTGAGGCAATTTCAACCGTTCCTTCGTAGATGACGGGCAATATAGGACGACCTTTATTATCAGGTAATTCAAGATGTCGCAGTATGTTCTCTGTGAAGATCACTCCAACGTCAAGCATGACTCCAATAGCAATGGCAATCCCGGAAAGGGCCACGATATTGGCATCTACTCCTGCATACTGCATGACTATAAATGTCATGAGTACCCCAATAGGAAGTAGACCTGAAATCATAATAGCTGCCCTTAAATTTAGAACGAGTACTATGACCACTATAATGCTAATCAAGATCTCCAGGATAAGTGCTTCCTCCAGAGTTCCTAAAGTCTCATAAATTAATCCGGAGCGATCGTAAAAAGGCACGATTGTAACTTTGGAGACAGTTCCGTCTGCCAGCGTCTTACTTGGCAATCCGGGAGCAATATTCTCTATTTCCTTTTTTACATTATCAATAACTGCGAGAGGGTTCGAGCCATATCTTGCGACAACCACCGCTCCTGTTGCCTCCGCGCCCCCTTTGTCCAGCCCGCCGCGCCTGGTAGCTGGCCCCATCTGTATCCTGGCCACATCTTTGAGGCGAATAGGAGTATTCTCATTGACAGCAACAACAGCTTCTTCGAGATCCTCCAGGCTTTCTATATAGCCCAATCCACGAACCAGATATTCTGCCCGGTTAAACTCAATGGTGCGTGCTCCTACATCCAGGTTACTTTCACGCACAGCCTCCATTATTTGTTTGACATTTACGCCGTAGCTTTTCATCGCGGTAGGATCAATTTCCACCTGATACTCCTTGACAAATCCTCCTATTGAAGCTACTTCAGATACACCTTCGGCAGCAGATAAAGAGTACTTGACATAAAAATCCTGAATAGTACGAAGCTCCTGAGGATCCCACCCCCCGGTTGGCTCACCGGTTTTTGGGTCTCTTCCCTCCAGAGTGTACCAAAACACCTGTCCCAATGCTGTAGCATCAGGACCCAGGGCGGGCTGGACGTCTGCTGGGAGTGTTCCGGCGGGCAGAGAATTTAACTTCTCAAGAATTCTCGAGCGGCTCCAGTAAAATTCCACATCCTCTTCAAAAATTATATAGATGCTTGAAAGACCAAAAAGGGAACTACTTCGAATAGTTTTTACGCCTGGCACTCCCAAGAGTGAAGTAGTAAGGGGATAGGTTATTTGGTCCTCGATGTCCTGAGGAGATTTCCCCATCCATTCGGTATAGACGATTTGTTGGTTTTCACCAATGTCTGGTATGGCATCCACTGGCACCGGATCCCTTGGCATCCAGTCTAAGTCCCAGTTAAACGGTGCTGTAGCTACTCCCCAGGCCATTAAGGCAACCGTAAGTAAAGCGGTCACCAATTTGTTCTCTAAAAAGAACTTTATAGTTTTATTAAGCATTTGGTTTTAATTCTGAATTAATACTCTTTTGAAGCTGCACGTTTGCAACATCAAAAAAACTCTGCTCCGGCGGTAAAGCACCAGAGCCTAAATATTAATTCAGAATCAAATTAAGAAGGTCTCGTTCAATATGTGGATTTCCTGAACGATTAAGGGAGGTATATACTTGACAAAAGGAATATCTTTCGCAGGCAGTTCTTCAAAAAGCCCGTTAAATGAATAAGCAAAACTTACAAGAAATACTTGCTGATCAAAGTTGAGATCATAAAAGGATATCTTCAAATCTTTCTGACCATCAATAGCTATAGAATCGTCAGAACAACCTTTCTCATCAGCTACTCCGGAATCATGTTCCATTCCGCAGGTATCAGCTTCAAAAAAGACTGATTGGTCCACAAGAAAATCACCGCAAAAGTGTTTATTCACAGTAAAGGACATTGTCGATAGGAACATTAAAAATGCCAGGACCAAAGATGATATTTTTAATAGGAAGGCTTTCATAACACTCTTCTAATTTCCTCTATTCATTAGCTAATTACCACTGAAATAAGGCTGAAATTATATTTGGAGCATTTTAATAATTCAATAACAAAAATAATTAATTGCTCTTTTTTCAAATATGATCAAAGTCATATTTTCCCTTTTCTCTCAGAATTCTAAACATAGGACGCATTTTCCTTATCCAGAATAAAGATAGCTCAAAAGGTTCAAAAGCACTTTTAATATAACAGAAAAAACATTCACTATTAAGGGTTTGTAATTATTTAACAGTAAAGACTACGAAAAATGGTCATGAAAAGATTATAAAATATAGAAGAATCATATGACGTTTAGAAAAGAGAATATTTACTTTACCTAAATTACCAGTATCTAAAAATTGAGACAATATAGGCGGCCAAACCTTCTATTTTCCCATGGCTTTCAACAAAAAACTTATTGTAATGTTTCTTTTCACAAAAGATCAATTCCTTACTATCTCAGAACCTATTGAGATCTGTTTTACGTTTTTCTTCTTTATTTTTATAATCCGAAGGAGTTACACCAGTAGCTTTTTTAAAGTGGGTTGATAGGTAGGTAGCACTGCTATACCCCATTTCATGAGCAATCTCTAAAACAGTTAGCTCGTTATACTCCAATAACTCCTTTATTCTTTCTATCTTTATTTCACTATAAAACTTCTGAATATTTTTCCCTTCAAGTTTTGTGAAAATATGGGTAAGATGGCTATAGTCGTAGTGTAGACGGCTGGTCAATAGATCTGAAATCTTCTGTTTCCCAAAATCTTCCTCCTTGTAAACCCGCGCAATGATTATTGATTTTATCTGGTTCACCAGGCGTTCATTTTTTTCGAAAATGAGCTCAAATCCCACTTTACGTAACTCTTCCTGAAACAATGTGAACTCAAAATCTGAGAGACTCCTTTCCAACTCTGCCTCTCCCAAAGACACTCTTTTGAAAGGAATTTTTAATGTAGTCAGTATTTCTCTTACGCTCCTTTTGCATCGCTGGCAAACTACATTTTTAATCTGAATAACTCTATGATTTTCAATATTCATAGAATTCCTGTCAATTAAAATTTCCTTTTTCATGGTTGATGGTTGGTTAGTTCTTTAGGTTTTATACTTAGTCATTCATCCTTTGTTCATCTGCACTGACTTGAAAAGGAATACTAATTTTCTTTCTTTCCCAAGTGAGAGAAATTACTCCTTCATCATTTTCTATTTTTTGAACTTCATAAGTCAGTGCCTCCTGGACATTCTCCAGCGTCTCAGAATGAACTTCCAAAACAACTACATTTTCTTTTTCATCATATTCATCCTTTCCATGCTGATCCCAACGGGAATTGAACATGACTTTCCAATTTTCTTTACCGGGAACTGTAAAAAAAGCATACTTCCCGGCAGGCAATATTTCATCACCAATTACCAAATCCTTATTGGTTTCTATCCAGGTCGCTTTATGAGCTCC
>JACLAD010002590.1_pt1 | contig 28776 bp, 18 predicted proteins | sample 8027901 | NCBI WGS metagenome assembly JACLAD01 (sample SAMN15725071, study PRJNA655200) | protist metagenome | isolation source: fluorescence activated cell sorting (FACS) single amplified genomes of... | place: Spain: Blaines Bay Microbial Observatory, Mediterranean Sea | collected 2016-07-05 | reverse complement strand
AACGCCTCCGGACTGGTTAACCACAAGACCTGCCACCTTTCCAACAAGCGAGTTCGCTGCGTTATAATCTTTTACCGTATTAATCTCCTCAGATTCTACTTCGGTGACCGCATATCCCAAAGATTTTTTCTTCCTGGAAAGTCCTAAAGAAGTAACGACCACTTCATCTAATGCTTCAGCATCAACAGATAAAACAACGTCTACAACATCTTTTCCCTGAACCTCTATTTCCTGATCTCCAAAGCCAATCATAGAAAATACAAGAACAGCATCCTCAGCAACATCTATAGAATACTGTCCTTCCATATTCGTTGCAGTACCATTGGTAGTTCCTTTCTCGACTACTGTAACTCCCGGAAGCGGCATTTGAGTTTCTCCATCTATTACAGTACCCGTTACATTCTTGTCTTGCGCTATGATATTCGGACTAAAACCGAAGAGCATCATAACCAACATGTAAGGTAAAATTTTGACCATACGCTTCATTTTATTTGATTTAATTAGCTAATAAATTCATCTTGAAAACCTCATTTTATAACAAATTTTTGTAAAAAGTTAAATAACTCCTAATACTTAAAGATAATACAAATCTACAAACAAGGCTAAAAATTCACATCTTTAAAGCTAAAGTATAAATAAAGTTCTAAACCTAATTAACTTTTCTAATTTTTTTACACAATGAACATATATTATCTAATTTTGTTTGTTAATAAGTGTATAAAAAACATTCCTTGGTTTTCACATATTTTCACAAAAACCTGAGCTATGTTAAATGCTCATATTGAAGTATGTTGTGAGTAATCTCTTCCTGGAACTATAGGAGTTCAAATAGCTTCAAGTAAGTGTCATGTGAATTGTTGTAGCCTGGAGGGGGAGAAAGTTATCCTCAAAGAATTTTGCTTTCCTGTTTAAAATTTGCCCTATAATTTTTTAATGTTAGACACAGTCAGCTACCCATTTCTAGAGTTTTTTGATATTTTGGCCAGTTTTTTTCCTGCCAAACCATTCAGAGTTTTATCAGAAGATAATTGCATCATCTCCATCAGGTTCTTTATTTAAAAATTTGCTTTTCGAACCTCGTTATGGCAAAAATAGTTCTGTCTACTTCTTTTACTTTAACTTTTATTGCAGCTGGTGCATTTCCCACCTGCTTCTTTACTGATTTTTATCATAAGCATTGATTGAGCAGTCTTTTAGATTAAAATATAAATTTCCCGCCTCTATTAAACTGTCATGGGAGATAAAGTACTCTTCAAAAAGCTTGCTATCCAAAAATATCTTTTCAATTAGGCATTTTTCAGCATCTACATTCGTCGTAATCAACAGCTTATCTTTATCGTAGTATTGTGGATCGAGGTGGATCGTAATTTTAGTAAAAACCGGTGAGGTAAGTGAGTAGATCGGTGCTGCAGGTGTAACAGGATAAATACCCATCATGGCATAAATAATCCAGGCACTCATCGTGCCGGTATCATCGTTGCCTGGCAAACCATCTGGTGCATTTTTATAATATTTCCTAATAAGCTCACGCACCTTTTGCTGTGATTTATATTCATCGCCTGCACTGAAATTGTAAAGGAAAGGATATCCAAAATCTGGTTCATTTGCCATGTCGTAATGACCCTGGTCAAAAATAAAATCCAGCTGATCTACAAACTCTTCTTCCCCGCCTTTAAGTTCTACTATTCCAGGAATATCATGGGGTATCATGTAAACATATTGCCAGGCATTTCCCTCAATATAACCAACATTCTTCTCGAAGTTTGCACCGGCTTCAGGATCAAAGGGGGTATACCATTCTCCATTTGCTCTCTTAGGTCTTAAAAGTCCTGTTTCTGGGTCATATAAATTTCTATAGGACAGTGAACGCTCAAGAAACTTTTCATGAACATCTGTTTTACCCAGCTCTTTGGCAAGTTGGGCAATAGCAAAGTCAGAAATATTATATTCCTGGGTTGTAGAAACCGGGCCTTCAATTCCACTATCCACGCTCAAATAGCCTTTATTCATATATTCATTTAATCCGGGGCGAAGAGGGTTGTTCATAGTATTTGTTGCGCCCTTAATCATGGCATGGTAAGCTTTTTCAACATCAAAATCTTGGAGCCCACGCAGATATGTATCTGCAATTACTACAGAGGCAGGATCTCCCACCATAGTGAAAGTTTCAGTAGAGTTAAGCTCCCACTTTGGCAACCATCCGTTTTCATCATACATTTCGAGCATACTATTGATCATCCCCAACTGCTCATCTGGATATAGCAGGCTCATCAATTGATGATAATTTCTGTAAGTATCCCACAAAGAGAAAACCGTATAACGAGTGCTTTCTGTCTTTCCAATTTTGCCGGTTGCAATTTCTGGATATTCCCCATTGACGTCATTAAAAGTACCCGGGTGAATTTGTGTATGATACAAAGCTGTATAAAAGATAGTTTTTTCATCCCGGCTGCCTCCTTCTAGTTCTATGACAGAAAGCTTCTTGTTCCAGGCTTTTCGGGTGCCTTCATATACTTCTTCAAAATTTTGATTTCCTACTTCCTTTTCAAGGTTTTGCCGGGCATTTTCTATACTTACATATGAGATACCAACTTTTAGCTCCACCGCCCCGGGTTTCTCAAAATTATAAGAGAAATAAGCCCCAATACTATCCCCTATTACTTCCCTGGTAAAACCTTCTTTTATTCGCGTCTTGCCGTTCATGGTCATCCATTGAGCCTCTACTCCCTTATATCTAGCGGGCTTTTTCCAGGCGCCAAATTTTTCTGCAGGTTGAGATAATCTGGCGACAAAATACACCGGATAAGAGGATTCGGAATTATTATAACAGAAAGAGCCGACCGTTCGCACACCTTCAACCTCTAAAGGTGAAACCACTTTTAGCATACTCCCCTGCTCGTTGGTGAGTCCCAATCCAAGATTGATCAATATATTTGCTCTCCCCTTCGGAAAATAATATTTACTTACTCCCACTCTTGTAGAAGCAGTCATTTCGGCTTTTACTCCGTACTTATCAAGATCAACGCCATAATACCCCGCTTTTGCAGTTTCGTTACTATAGGTCGTGCCGTATTCAAGATGCTCCGTTTCAAATTCTCCGGTAGTCGGCATAGCTATAATTACGCCTAAATCAGGGCATCCTACTCCGCTCAAATTAACATGAGTGAATCCAGTCAAATATTCGTTTTCGTAAACGTATGGATTAGATAGCCATTGGCTGTCCTTCTCCAGTTTATTCTCCTTCCCTGCCACGTTAAAAGGAGAAATGCTCGCCATACCTCGTGGCGCAATTGGCCCTGGAAAGGTTGCTCCATAATTGGAGGTTCCAATAAAAGGATTAACATAATCAACGGGTTCCTGGGAATAAAGATTCGACCATGCCAAAGCAAAGCACACTATGAAAGCGAGATATTTCATGGCCTAAGCTTTTCCTTCAGACTCATGGAATATGGAACAGCAGCCTCGCCGCTCATGAGTTCTTTATTTGGTGTATCCTGCATTATAAACATAATTTCACCACCCTTCATTATATCCTCATAAGTGAGGTAGGATTTATTGTTTTGCCTTCCATTTAGCTGCATTGAATTGATGTAGTAGTTTTCTTCAGAATTGTTTTCTGCCACTATAGTAAAGACATTCCCATTTTGTAGATGAAGTTTGGCTTTACCAAAAAGCGGACTTCCAATAACATATTGATTTGTTCCCGGAGTAACCGGATAGAACCCTAAGGCACTAAAGACGTACCAGGCAGAAGTTTGACCATTATCTTCATCACCACTGTAACCATCGGGTGTTGGAGCATAGAGGCTTCTAAGTACTTTCCTGATTTTTTCCTGAGTCTTCCAAGGCTCGGCTGCATAGTTATACAGGTAGATCATGTGTTGAATTGGTTGATTTCCATGGGCGTAATTTCCCATATTCACGATTTGCATCTCCCTAATCTCATGAATGGTGAAACCATAGTAGGAGTCATCAAATTTTGGAGGCATGGTAAAAACCGTATCGAGCATTTGTGCAAATTCCTCCTTGCCTCCCATAAGATCAATAAGCCCCTGTACATCCTGAAAAACAGACCAGGTATAGTGAAGACTATTCCCTTCTGTAAAAGCATCTCCCCATTTTAATGGATTAAAAGGCTTCTGAAAACTTCCATCTTTGTTTTTCCCCCGCATTAACTTTGTTGAAGGATCAAATAGGTTTTTATAGTTTTCTGCCTGCCGAAAAAATCTTTGCGCCAACTTTTCATCACCATATTTCTCGGCAAATTTACCCACTGTCCAGTCGGCATACGCATATTCTAAAGTTCTGGCGGCATTTTCATTAATCCCAACATCATAAGGAACATATCCCAGTTCATTATAATAGTTAAGACCTTCTCTTCCTACAGAAGGTTCAGGACGGCCTTTTTCAACATTTGCATTTTTTAGAATAGCTTCATAAAGAACCTCAACATCATCTTTATATACATTACCCTTTAAAAATGCATCTGCAATAATAGGTGCAGAATTGGATCCTATCATTACATTTCTGTGCCCCGGACTTGCCCACTCCGGAAGCCAGCCTGATTCTTTATAGGTATTAGCCAAACCTGCCATGAATTTCTTGTTCATTTCAGGATACATTAGGTTGAAAAAAGGAAAAACCGCTCTAAATGTATCCCAAAACCCGTTATCCGTAAACATATAACCGGGAAGGACTTTACCATTATACGGGCTGTAATGAACTATTTCGCCCTTCCCGTCTATTTCATAAAATTTCCTCGGGAAGAGCAGCACCCGGTAGAGACTTGAATAGAAAGTTCTTTTGTTGTCTATGTTATCATCTATTATTTCAATTCTGCCTAGTTCATTATTCCAAATGTCTTCAGAAGCATCTCGTACCTCATGAAAAGACTTCTGCCCGAGTTCCCGGTCAAGGTTTCGCTGTGCCTGTTCGGGGCTTACAAAAGAAGAGGCCACTCTCACATTCACCTCTTCACCTCTTTGAGTTTTAAAACCAATAATAGAACCCACATGATCTCCTTCTGCTCCTAAGCTGTTCTCTTCTAATTTCCATTCATTTCCCCAGGTATGGGTGATCTCAAAATCTTTATCAAATTCCGCTACAAAATAATTGTGAAAATTTTCGGGAACTCCACCGTGATTGTTACGTGCGTAACCTATGATCTTCCTTTCTTCAGGAATAATTTTTACCATGGATCCGCCCAGGAAGGCATCTAGCAAGATATACGAACTATCTGCCTCAGGAAAAGTAAATTTAAAATGAGCTCCTCTTTCTGTAGGTGCAACCTCTGCTGTTACATCATAATCTGCCAGGTAAACGCTGTAATAATGAGGCTTTGCAGTTTCGGCTTTATGGGAGAACCACGAAGCCCTCTCCTCTTCTTTGAACTTTAAATCTCCCGTTACTGCCATGAGAGAAAAAGCAGCATAATCATTGAGCCAGGGACTTGGTTGATGTGTTTGTTTTATTCCGCGAATCTTATAATCATCATATTTATACGTCCAGCCGTCACCCATTTCAGCAGTTTGAGGGGTCCAGAAATTCATCCCCCAAGGCACAGCAATAGCAGGATACGTATTACCGTTGGAAAGTTCAAAAGCAGAGTCTGTACCCATTAAAGTGTTTACGTAATCTACTGCATCCTGCTGGGCCACAGCAAGATTTCCAAAAAAAAATCCTGTCAATACTACAACCAGTTTTCTCATCTTTAAATCTTACGAAGTTTTAAAATCTTTTAGCTATACCAATAATTCACTTATACCTTCTCTTCCTAATTTGGTTATAGGTGAACTATTGGCCATAAATAACAGAAAGTTTAATTTAATCATTTACTTTTTTCCGAAGCTTTTAATAACCTCCAACTGTTGAGGGGTCAAAGCATTACCATCAAAAAATGATATTCCTTTGGCGCCATTTTCCCTGGCCAGTTCAATTGCTTGTTTTACCTCTTCTGCGGACATCGTTGGTACGTAGATTCCCGTATGCAAATCAACATCTTTTGCAGCAAGATCTGCAACGCCCTGTTTTGTTGCAAACCCAATCCAGTCTGTTTCCTCGTTATAGAAATTATTGTAAATCATTGGCAGTACTGCATCAATTTTCCATTTATCCCATCGCTGGCGTACCATATGATCTGCCATCTCAGGATAGGGAAAAACAGCTGCAGTTAATATTTTATCATTGTTGTGCACAATTTCATATGCATCGTCTACAACGGCTTTAATTTTATTAAGTCTGAATTGTTTCCACTCCATATCCAACGCAGGATTTTCGAATTCTCCCGGATTTTTATGGTGCATCTCCTCAAATTCTGCTATACAAACCTCACAATAGCAAAAATCAAATTCTGCTAATTCTTCTTCCTGAGTGAGATCATACTTGGGAAGTAGACCAATTGGCAGGAAAATATCAGGAAACCTTATATAATCGAGATGTACGCTTGCAACCCCATCTACCTTAGCTAAGCCTTCCACAAGACTTAAAACATGATTACGGGAATCTTCACGTGTTGGACAAAGCCATTGATAATACTCCACATAAGGACGGGTGTCAAAAGTAGAGTTCCCATCCCGGCTTACAGCATACCAATCGGGATGTTTTAAAGCCACAGTATCACCTGGCCGGTTCATTGCCATGATCCAGGCATGAACTTCAAGCCCCTCCTTTTTGGCCAAAGGTGCTAGTCTTGACAGCAGCCTAGGATCTGTATTTGTATTGATAAGCACTGCTTCAATGCCGTTCTCACTGTATTTCTTGAATTCTTCTGTGTAAGAAGCGTCTGGGCGGTTTGGATCTGCTGTTGTCCAGACCCAGTATTTAAAATTATCTGGTTCTACTTCTTTCCCAGAAAGAGCAGCGGCATTAGCCTGTTCAGCCGGATTCCCGCAGGAAAACAGAAGTGAAGTTGAAAGGATCAAAAGAAAGTTCAAATAGTTCATATCGTTCAGTTTTTGATTTCTATAAATTCTCCATCCTCTTTTATTAAATATCTTTTACCGCTGAAGGGACTGGAAAGAAAAATATTCCAGCCACTTGCGTGAGGTTCGATTTGAGGGTGAATTTCTTCCTGGTTTATCAAAAATGGCTTTTCCAGAAGCTCTTTTGAAGTTTTGGCCCAATCACCATTTCTTCGGAAATATTCTTTTTGAGCACGGTAAAGATCATATAAGATCCATTTAATTCGCTCGTCCTCCGGAATGGAAAATTCCTCATGTTCTCCTGCCTTTTTAGAAGAAAAGTAGACATATCCCCATTTTTCGGGCTCATGCATGTTAACTACCCATTGAGGTGACCATACCCAATTATACTCCGGAAGAAATTTTCCCTTTTCATCCTTTTTTCTTGAGTAAGTTCCATTTTCAAGTTGATAATCCCAGTTCACCCTGGAAAAATTGATTCTCCAAAAGCTATTTTCAGGAGTTTTTCTCCTAAAATTGGTTTCATTTAATACCTCCCACGGCATTGCTACTTCAACACTCCAGAATTGGTCCTCATCTTTCGGGTTGTTTAGAGTACCTTCAATATACACAGCCGATTTCAACCCTTTGATTTCCAAATTATCCACAACAGGAGCACGTTCTCTATAGGGTTTCACAAGCAGTAGATCCCACACCGTGTTTAATGCATTCATTTCAAACTCAAGATAGTTATGGGTGTCGCCATCGGGATCAATAAAGATCTCAAAATCATTGTTATAGAAGATCACCGTATCCCGCTGCTTTAAAGTTGCCCAAATGTGAGGCTCCTCCATTTTGGCGTAGAAATAAAGGTAAGTCTCATCCCATACCATCTTAAAATTCGTCTGAAATTTGGGCTTTTTGACTCCTTCTATATCTATAAAATCTTCACTAAACGGAACCTCTTTCCAAGACTTTTCCCCTGCTTTACCATCTACTATCACAGGATCTACTGCCCGATAAGCAACATAAGTCCTGGGCGCAGGATGGCTTTGAGCAAAAATAAATCCGCAGTAAAAAAAATAGCTTACAAAGCTCAAGCTGACTTTATTCATTATCATCCGAAGTTATTTGTTCAACTGCCCATTCTTTATTTGGTTGAGAACCCATTTCAAATTTGAGCTCACCACCTTCCAGGATTTCAGCGTGTGAAATTGTTGTTCGGTTAAAAATTTCCCCGTTCAGGCTTGCCGTCTGAATGTAAATATTTTCTTCGGAAACGTTCTCTGCTGTTATAGTAAAACTTTTTCCGTTTTCCAGCTGAAGGGTAGATTTCTCAAAGACCGGGCTTCCAATTTCATATTCTGCTGAAGCCGGATTAAAGGGATAAAGTCCCATGGAGCTAAAAACATACCAGGCAGACATTTGCCCCGCATCTTCATTTCCGCTTAAGCCATCTTTTTGCGTGCTGTACTGCGTTTTTAAAATTTGCCTCACCCAGTATTGCGTTCTCCAGGGCTTTCCTGCCTTGTTGAATAAGTAAGCGATATGGTGGCTGGGTTCGTTCCCATGGGCGTACTGCCCTATGAGGCCGGAAATATCTGCAGATGCATTCTCCCCTGTAATTTCTGAACTTTCTGTAAATAACTGTTCCAGTTTTTCGGTGAATTTTTCACTTCCGCCGTGAAGCTTTATGAAGTTTTCCGGTTCATGAAGCACAAACCAGCTATGTTGCCAGGCATTTCCCTCAGTATAATCTGTATTCTCCCTGTGGTTGGAATGTTTTGGATCAAAAGGTTCGTTCCAGGTGATGCCGTCCTGTTTCTTGCCCCTCATAAAACCGGTTTCAGGATCAAAAAGAAACTTATAGGCTTTTGCCTTTTTTGAGAAGTATGCGTAGTCCTCTTCCTTGCCTAATGCTTTCGCCATTTGTGCAACAGCCCAGTCATTATAGGCGTACTCCAGGGTAATAGTAACAGATTCATCTAAAAGTTCATGAGGAATATACCCGTACTCTTTGTAAAACTCCAGTCCCCGCTCATCCTGCATCATCGTATTTTTCATGGCAGTATATGCTTTTTCAGGATCGAAACCTTTAATTCCTTTAAAGTAGGCTTCCACTATCACCGGAATGGAATGATACCCCGTCATAGTATTGGTCTCATTCCCGTAGAGCGTCCACACCGGAAGAATCTTTTCGGTTTGATAATATTCCAGCATGGAATTAATGATGTCTGAAACCTTATTTGGATCGGTCAATGTGAGCAGTGGCTGCTGCGCCCTAAAAGTATCCCAAAGTGATAAGGTAGAATAGGCAGTATAATCATTAGCTTTTATGATACTGTCATTCTCCTTTCGAAACTCACCGTTCTTATCACTAAAAGTTACAGGTGCAAGTTTTGTATGGTAAAGTGCTGTGTAAAATATAGTTTTTAAGCTGTCATTTAAAGTTTCCACCTGAACGTCTTTTAATGCATTTTTCCAGGTTTCTCTGGATTTAGCCTTTACCCTTTCAAAATCAAATGTTTCCTCGTCCAGGTTTTCTTTGGCATTTTCTACACTTACTGAAGAAAGCGCTAATCTCACCTGTAATTCATTTCCTGTCTCAGGATCAAAAAAGAATTGAGCCGAAGTTTTTGAGCCTTCAGCCTCGTTCCCATTTACTTTTTTGTAATTAGCAAATAATGTGCTCCCGGTAATAGGCTTCGAGAATTCAGCCACAAAAAACAGCTTTTGGTTATTAGCCCATCCGGTACTATGCCTATATCCCGAAATAGTGAATTCGTCTTCTATTTTTATTTGCGTTGCCACGGGTTTATCCCAGTTTATAGCAAACCCCAGATCTAAAATTACCGTTTGCTCGTCTCCTTCCTTAAAGGTGTATCTTTGATATCCTGTCCTTCTGGAAGTGGTAAGCTCCACCTCAACCTGATGCTCGTCCAGTAAAACCCGGTAATAACCGGGAGAAGCTTCTTCATTTGTATGGCTGAATTTTGAAAGGTAGGGTATTTCCTCCTGAGAGGTAACTTCTTGGGTTAAATCAACTTTCCTGTTTACGGGCATAAAAAGCAGATCTGCCAAATCCCCGATTCCCGTCCCACTTAGGTGTAAATGACTAAACCCGGCAATAATATTTTCAGAAAAATGATATCCTGAACACCAATCCCAACCACTACGTCCATTATCCGGGCTCAACTGTACCATTCCAAAAGGAATTGTAGCTCCAGGATAGGTGTGACCATGCCCACCTGTTCCAATAAAAGGATCTACATGAGTAACAACATCAGTTCCTGTAGTTGACTTTGTAATCTTTTTTTCTGACTTACAGGAGGTAATGAAGATTAGTACCAATGAAAAAAAAGAAATCTTCTTTAAAACCATATTTCTTAAATGCTATTTTTGATAACTTTCACCCGGAGTCAGCAGTGAAAAAGCTATTATTAAAAGCACAAGTTAAAATAAATTATAATTAGAAAAATGAATTGGATAAAAATTTAATAAAGATATCTATCTTGACTAAAAATATTATTATAAATAAATTTGTTTTAATTGATGACAAAATCAACGCTATGACCATGTAGTAAAAAGCGCACTATAAGTACATGATGAAAATGTGCAAGCTTTAGATAAAATAGTATTAACCTGAAAAGGGAGTTTTATTTTATCATAGCCCCGGAAATTCCTTTAAATAAGTCATTTTTAAAACACAGAAGATTTTAAAGATTTGAGTGAAAGATTTCACTAATCCTCACGACTCTACTTAAAGGAAGGAACTTATTAAAATTAACTATGGACAGAAGGAATCTATTAAAAGTACTCGGTTTATCTGCAGTAGGGGTGGCAACAGTTCCCCTATGGATGGATGCCTGGACCACTGACGATTTACCCGCTGATAATTCCGAATTAACAGAAGACCAGAAACTGGTTCTTACAGAACTGGTAGATACCTACATTCCGGGAGGTGAAATCCCGGGAGCAAAGGATCTTGAGGTAGACCGTTTCATCGTAGCAATGGTGGGTGGCTGCTTTCAGGAGGATATACAAAAGGAATTCCTGGCAGGTTTTAATGAACTGGATAAGGTTTCTCATGATAAATTCGGAAATCCTTTTACTGAACTTTCGCAGGAGCAACAAACCAAAATTGTTACAACCCTTGAAACCACCGAGAAGGATCCTGATAAAAAAATAAATTTCGTCTCTTTCATCAGGGATTTAACCATTACAGGATACACGAGTTCCCAATACATTCTGGAGAACCATTTGGGGTATGAATTTATTCCGGGGCGCTTTAACGGAAGCTTTCCTGTTGAGAAAACCGTTTACAGAAACGCATAAATATGGCATTTTACAATATAGACGCAAAAGCAAAACAAACTTATGATGCGATCGTAGTAGGATCGGGAATTAGTGGCGGCTGGGCGGCCAAAGAATTTACAGAAAAAGGTTTGAAAACCCTGGTGCTTGAGAGAGGGAAGAATGTGGAGCATATTAAAGATTATCCCACCACCCACCTGCGTCCATGGGAAATGCCCTATCGCGGCAGACTTCCGCTGGAGGTAATCGAAGAAAACCCTATTGTAAGCAAATGTTATGCATTTAAAGACGACGCCGATCATTTCTTCGTAAAAGACAAAGAACATCCCTATGTACAGGAAAAACCTTTCGACTGGATCAAAGGATACCAGGTAGGAGGTAAATCTTTGCTTTGGGCGCGGCAGGTACAGCGCTGGAGTGACTTCGATTTTGAAGGTCCTGCCAGGGATGGTTTTGCTGTAGACTGGCCAATCCGCTACAAAGATCTTGCTCCCTGGTACAGCTATGTGGAGAAGTTTGCCGGCGTATCGGGAAATAAAGATGGCCTTCCGGAATTGCCTGACGGGGAATTTTTACGTCCCTATGAGTTGACAAAAGTGGAAAGCTACTTTAAAGACAAGGTGGCTGAAAAATACAATGACCGGCATGTTATTATTGCGCGCTGTGCCCATATTTCTGAACAAAAGCCTCTCTTTACCGAGCAGGGCCGAACGCAGTGTCAAAACCGGGTGGTTTGCCAAAGAGGGTGCCCTTACGGAGGATATTTCAGCAGTAACTCGTCCACGATTCCATGGGCTCAAAGAACAGGAAATTTAACCCTTCAACCGGATTCTGTTGTTGAATCTTTGATCTATGACGATCAAAAGGAGAAAGTAACAGGAGTTCGCGTAATTGACGCAAAAACAAAAGAAACTACAGAGTATTATGCAAAAGTTATTTTTGTAAATGCATCTGCCGCGAACACGAATTTGATTCTGCTGAATTCAAAATCAAACCGTTTCCCGAATGGATTAGGTAATGATAATGGCCTGCTTGGAAAATTCGTGGCTTTTCACAATTACAGGGCGCGCGTACAGGCAGAATATGATGGCTACCTTGAGTACACTACAGATGGTAACAGGCCAACGAGTGGGTATATTCCACGTTTCCGAAACCTGAGACAGCAAGAAACCAACTTTTTACGGGGATATGCGGCAGGAATGGGAGCACACAGAAGCAATGTCTCCAACACCCAGGGAATAGGTTCTGAATTAAAGAATAACTTGCTAGCCCCTAAACTGGGTCCATGGCGTGTAGGAAGCCATATGATGGGTGAAACAATTCCGAAGGAAACAAATTACGTAAGCCTTAGTAATTCCAAAACCGATGAATGGGGAATGCCTTTACTCAATTTTTCTGTGGATTACGATGACAATGATGAAAAAATGATTCGGGATTATTTTGAACAAATAACAGAAATGTTTGAGAGCGCAGGATTTACAAATATCCAGACTACCGACAGCCACCAGGCGCCGGGACTTGATATTCATGAAATGGGCGGCGTTCGCATGGGACGAGATCCTAAAACATCTCTTTTGAACGAATGGAACCAGATGCACCATGCGAAAAACGTATTTGTGACAGATGGTGCCTGTATGACCTCAACCGGGACTCAAAACCCTTCTTTAACCTACATGGCACTCACTGCACGTGCGGTAGACCATGCGGTAAAGGAAATGAAAAAAGGAAATATTTAGGCTTAAGAAAATTGCAGCTAAAAAATAGAAAATCCGGTGTTTAAATTAACATTAACACCGGATTTTCTTGTTTAAACCTACCTGTCTTCAGAAAATGCTTTCTAAATGCCATTTTTGACACCTTAGCTTCTAATAATTTTTACATCAGCTATTCTTTTTATGAGCTTCAAAAGCTTTTCTCACGCTGCCATGCTCTTTTAGAAGGCGCTGAGCCTCTTCCTCCCCTACTTTTAGCTCTTCCATGATCATTTTCACGCCGCGGTTCACCAGCTTCTTGTTAGTAAGCTGCATATCGACCATTTTATTGCCTTTTACCCTGCCCATCTTGATCATTGCACTGGTAGAAATCATGTTCAAAACCAGCTTTTGCGCTGTTCCGGCCTTCATGCGCGTGCTGCCGGTCACAAATTCGGGTCCTACCACACATTCTATGGGAAATTCGGCTTCCGCAGCTAAGGGGCTACCTTCGTTACAGGTAATACATCCAGTAGCAATACCTTCTTTTCTGGCCTTTTTCACACCTCCTATCACGTAAGGTGTAGTTCCCGAAGCAGCAATCCCCACAAGAACATCTTTTTCGCTGATATGGAACTTCTGAAGGTCTTTCCAGGCTTGCGCTGTGTCATCTTCAGCATTTTCAACGGCATTTCTCAGCGCTGTGTCGCCACCTGCAATCAATCCAATTACCCAATCCCCGGAAACACCGAAAGTTGGTGGAATTTCGGAAGCATCCAGGACTCCGAGACGGCCACTGGTACCGGCTCCTATGTAAAAAAGCCTTCCGCCCTGCTCCATTCTCTTTACGATCACGTCCACGAGCTTTTCAATTTCGGGAATCTTTTTCTCGATGATCTTCGGAACTGTTTGATCCTCTTTATTCATATTGGAAAGTAGTTCCCGGCTGCTCATTTTCTCTAAATGATCGTAGTTTGAAGAACGCTCTGTGGTTTGTTTATTTTCCATAGATATTTTAAAAATTTTCTTATTCTGAAGCAGATGTAAAATTAGAAAAGATTCCAGGAATGGCCTTTTCAGAACCCCAGTCTACTCCCGGTGTCCTGAAGAAGTTAATATCCAAAGCCCTTAATCTATCTCCATGTTTCCCAAGTCTTTGCTTAAACGACTCATAATCTGTTCTTTCGCCTGAAGTCCAGCCAATTTCTGCAGCAGCTATTGTGCGGGGCCAGAAACGGTTATCCATCATCTCATCTGTGAGTACAAATTCACTCCAAACAGGGGCCTCTATCCCAATAACATTAGGATTGTCATTGTTGAAACTATAGGAATCTTCAAGACTTACTCCCTCTTTTTTGCACCAGTTGTTGGTGTTTTCCTGCCCCGGAACATTTGCATGGTCTAAATAGTACTGAGAACATAAAGAATGGATCACCTTATTACCTTCAACCACACTCTCAACTTCCCCATGCCATTCCTGACTAATAAGACTCGGGCTCACCTCGGCTTTGGTCACTTCTTCCCAACCAATACTTGTTTTTCCATAGGTTTGAACAATAGAATCTGCTTTTACAACAAATTCTTCATACCGTGGATCCTCGATTTCATCTCCACCTATATGAATCCAGGGACCTTTGGTGATCTCTGACATTTCTCCTACTACATCGGTCACGAAATCGTAAATTTCGGGATTTTCAAGACAAAATTTACTCCAGCCCACATTGTAATCTTCATACATCTCCGGTGGTGTAACACGCTGTGGATCTAAATTTGAATATCCTTCACAATTCAGCTCCGGATAGGAAACAAGTGCGGCGTAAATGTGTCCCGGCATGTCAATTTCTGGGATTATGATGATATTTCTTGACAGCGCATACTCCTGAAGTTCTTTATATTCTTCCTGCGTTAGGAATCCTGCTCTACCTCTTCTCACAGAGCTTTTACCGCCAACTTCCGTCAATTTTGGCCAGCCTTTAATTTCAATTCTCCATCCCTGATCATCAGTTAAGTGTAAATGCAGGCGGTTCATTTTATAAAGGGACATCCTGTCTACGTGACGCTTTAGATAATCCAGTCCAAAAAAGCTGCGGGCGACATCCACCATTGTTCCTCTCCAGGAAAATTCGGGTTGATCTTTAATAGAGGTTTGCCTCAATACCACCTGCCCATCAAATTCCCGGTTTTCTATTTCAGAAGGGAACATTTGACGCAAGGTTTGAATTCCGTAGAATAAACCTGCCTCTGTTGCAGCTTTTAAAGAAATACCGGAGTCATTGACCTCGAGCAGGTAACCTTCCTCCCCTGTCTCTCCTTCTAAACTTGAATCCACAGTAATGTTCCAGTTACCGCAGCCATTTCCCAAGGTCGTCGAAGATGAAATCCTGGCACCGGTTAAAAGCTGTTGCAGCCATTTGGCAGATTTCTCACTACCTGCTGTGTAACATATAACATTTTGTGTTGGCACCGCATATGTGTTGGCACCCCATTCTACAGATTGTGGCAAGGGAATAATCGCCGGAATTTCCACTTCTGCTACTACTGCCGCAACAGGTTCTTGGGATTCTTGTGATTTTTGTGTTCCTGAACATGAATAAAAGAACAGCAATCCAAACATAAAGACGGACGAAAGTCTAAAGAACAGTGATTTCATAAAATGCGGTTTTTTGAAAAAGTTTCTCTTTGGAAATGTTTTTTCGGGTTATTTCTTGGTATTATTCAAATTCGTAACGATTCTCTATGTCTACTTCAGCAACATCTTTTATAAGTTCTCCCACTTTTTGTGAAACGGCTTTAAAAAATTTCTTTCCTTTTTCGGCCGTTGCTTTGTATGGATTACCTATACCTGTATCTTCACTCACCATAGTCCATTGCCTCTCTGCCCAGGCCCAGCCTTCTCTTATCCCGGCAATTCTGGATTTATTTTCCTTCCCGGAACCGGCCTGCTCAAGCGGAAGAACAAGGTCTGGCTGCAAGTGCATCATAAGGCTTGTTTCCATCTCATCTGCGTGATCACCCTGCTCCTCAAAAAAGGCATTTTTGTCTACCGTTTGGAAAAAATTGGTCATCACTAACAGCATTTTTGGATACTTTAATCCCAGCTCCCTTAAAAGAGGTTTGAAATTATTTCCTCCATGACCATTTAGAAGAATTATTTTATAGATGCCCTGTCGGTTCAAAACTTCAATAATGTCTGAAAGGATTGCCAGCTGTGTACTTGGATAAAGGTTGATATCCAGTTTAATATCTGCCTGGCCTGTATTTACTCCAAAAGGGATATTTGGAAGCACTTTTACTTTTACACCGGCTTCCCACGCCTGTTTCCCGGCTTCCGCAGCAATAGCTTCTATTTGGTAATTATCTGTTGCGTACGGAAGGTGATAGTTATGAGCTTCGGTCGCTCCCCAGGGCAAAACCACTACCTGGGTTTTTTCTCCTTTTACATCTTTCCAGGAAGATTCGGCTAAAAGGTAAGGTCTCATGCTTTTCTAATTTTATGTCCTGCGAGGGCGTAGTAAAGGATGAATAAATAAAGCGGAACGACCAACCAATACGCCGACTGTTTGTCCACGACTCCTGCCAGAGCTCCATACCCTAACGGGATAATAGCGCCACCCGCAATTCCCATGACCAGTAAAGAAGAAACAGCTTTGGTGAGTTTTCCTACATCTGCCAACGCTAAGGGCCATATTGCAGGCCACATTAATGAATTTGCCAGTCCCAAAAGGGCAATAAAGGCTACCGAAACAAATCCTGAAGTGAAAATTGCGCCCACCGTGAAAGCCACTCCGAGAATAGCGCATAGTTTTAAGGCATTTTCCTGTTTAATATATTTTGGAATGGCGATAATACCTATGATATACCCAACAATCATGGATACCATAGTTCCTGTAGGAAAACTTTTGGCGGTCTCGAATTCAAAACCCTGAAAAATTCCGTAGTCGATGATGGTATCGGCGGCAATTACTTCTACTCCTACATATGTGAAAAGGGTAAGAACACCCAGAATTGCATGCGGGTAATCCCACACCGTTTTTTGTACTTTTCCACTGTTTTTTGGGTCCTCTTCCTCTTCGGCCTCTACTTCGGGAAGGCTTGATTTGTAAACCCAAAGAGCCAGAATAAGCAGCACCACGATAATGCCAATATATGGAGGGATCACTCTAAGCGCCATCTCATCTAAAGCAGCATCATCTGTAGTTCCGGCAAGGGCTTCGGCTTTGTCCAGTTGAAGAAAAAAACCAATGATAATTGGAGCTGCAGCACCAGCGAGTTTGTTACATATCCCCATGATGCTTATTCTTTTGGCAGCACTTTCAGCAGGACCTACAATGGTTACATACGGGTTGGATGCCGTTTGCAGAATTGCGAGTCCGCTACCCATTACGAAAAGCCCCGTAAGGAATAACGGGTACATTCGTGTCATTGCTGCAGGAATGAATAACAAGGCTCCAACAGCCATTAAAACAAGCGCGACAGACATTCCTTTCTTGAAACCGAAAAAATTCAACGTTCTGGTAGAAACCGGCGCCATAACCACATAAGCAATATAAAAGGCAAAAGTGACGAAATAAGACTGAAATATAGTGAGTTCACAGGCAATCTTTAAATAGGGTATTAAGAGTGCATTTAACCAGGTAACGAATCCAAAAATGAAAAATAAAGCTCCAATAATAATTATTGAGCGATTGGTATTGGCAGAACCTTGTGAATTATCTGCTTCTTGTACTACTGAATTTGCCATGCTTTTAGGAGTGGGTTTCTAGGATATAATTTTGTTTTTATGCGCTTTTTTTGCTGAAGGATTTTCTTCGGAAAATTCTGAAACTATTAGAGCTGCAGAACCAAGGATTGCAATATTTGATACTTCTGAAGGTTTTATTATCAGTCTTTCCAGTACCTTCTTAAATGGAAAACTCTCAAGGTTTTCTCTAAGTCCTGCTTCAAAATATGGGTAAGATTTGCTTACGGAACCACCCAGGAAAACCGCTTCGGGAGAGAGGATATACATGATAAGCTTTATAGTATTGCCAAGATGTTTACCATACTCCTGTAGAATCTGCAGAGCTTCCTTATCACCATTCTCTGCTCGCTCAAAAATGGCTCTTCCTGAGATGTTATATTCATTTTTAAAGAACTTTCCGCTGCAATAATCTTCAATAGTCTTTCCTAAATAAGGAACACTGCCCAACTCTCCAGCGCTAGAGAGGCTTCCTGAATATAACTTATGATTAACGATAATTCCTGTCCCAAAACCGGTGCCCATAGTCACTCCAACCATATTCTTACATGACCTTCCCTGGCCAAATATCTTTTCTCCCAGGGCAAATACGTTTGCATCATTTGTTATACGCACTGGTTTTCGAAAATGACGTTCTAAATGCTCTTTTAGATGCACTTCCTTCCAGGACGAAATATTTAAAAGGTCATAGACGATACCTTTTTTCTCATCTACCAAACCGGGCACTCCAATTCCAATACCGTCAAACTCACCCTCGCTCACCTCCTCTATTCCCTTTATCAGGTTTTGGATGATGTCGTCTTTCTCAGCACCGGCCAATGTAGGAAACCTGGCTTCCTTGATTACAGCTGATGCCTCTACCACTCCTACGTGTATTTTCGTTGCACCTATATCTACACCTATAGTTCTATCACTCATTACTTCCTAAATATAAAAACTTCCCGCTCTAGTTTTTCAGGAAGTTTTACCGCATTGATCTTTTTAAAAATTAAGAAAGACAACTATACAAAGTAGGCTGTTTTTTTTATAATAAACAAATACTTTTATAATATTTTCACTAAAGTATCAATTTATTTGTATTGACCATTCCCGAATCTTTAAAACTTCATCTCAGAGTGAGATACAATTTTTCTTTGAAGACTTCTAAATAAACTATATTTGCCAACTTAATTTAAGTTGGTTATCTTTTATAGCCAGCTATGAAAAAGACACATGAAGCACATTCGTAATTTTTGCATTATTGCACATATCGACCACGGTAAAAGTACATTAGCCGACCGGCTTCTCGATTTTACCGGTTCTGTCACAGATCGTGAAAAGCAGGAACAACTTCTTGACAGTATGGATCTGGAACGTGAGCGTGGAATTACCATAAAGAGTCATGCGATTCAAATGGATTATGAATACAAGGGAGAACAATATACTCTTAATCTTATTGACACGCCCGGACACGTAGATTTCTCATATGAAGTTTCACGTTCTATTGCTGCATGTGAAGGTGCTTTGCTGGTGGTAGATGCAGCCCAAAGCATACAGGCACAAACAATTTCCAACTTATATCTCGCTCTGGAAAATGATCTGGAAATCATTCCAGTGCTCAACAAGGTAGATCTACCCAGTGCAAATCCCGATGTAGTTACAGATGATATTGTGGATCTTCTGGGCTGCGATGCTTCGGAAGTTATTCCTGCCAGTGCCAAAACTGGTCTTGGTATTGAAGAAATACTTGCTGCCATTATTGAAAGAATTCCGCCTCCAACAGGAAAAGTAGACGCGCCTCTTCGGGCCCTGATCTTCGATTCGGTCTACAACCCTTTTAGAGGAGTTGAAACTTACTTTAGGGTGATCAATGGTACCATTAAAAAAGGTCAAAACATTAAGTTTGTGGCCACAGATAAGAATTATTCTGCAGATGAAGTAGGAACTTTAAGGCTGAAACAATTCCCTAGACAGGAGATAAAAACCGGAGATGTAGGTTACCTCATCACCGGAATAAAAGAAGCAAAGGAAGTAAAAGTAGGGGATACCATCACAGATGCAAAAAATCCCACTACCGAAGCTGTTCCGGGGTTTGAAGATGTCAAACCCATGGTCTTTGCCGGTATTTATCCTGTAGATACCGAAGATTACGAAGAACTCCGCGCTTCTATGGAAAAACTTCAGTTGAATGATGCTTCCCTGGTGTTCACTCCTGAAAGTTCTGCTGCATTAGGATTCGGTTTCCGTTGCGGATTTTTAGGTATGTTGCACCTGGAGATCATTCAGGAGCGGCTGGAACGGGAATTTGATATGACGGTAATAACAACCGTACCTAACGTTTCTTACCACGCCTATACACATAAACATCCCGAGGATATTATTCTCGTGAACAATCCTTCAGATTTACCTGAGCCTTCAAGTCTTGCAAGGGTAGAGGAACCATATATTAAAGCTACCATTATTACCAAAGCAGATTTTGTAGGACCGGTAATGTCTCTTTGTATCGAGAAACGTGGCGAGATCACGAACCAGACATATCTCACCACAGAAAGGGTAGAATTGAGCTTTGATATGCCCCTTGCTGAAATCGTTTTTGACTTTTATGACCGCTTAAAAACGGTATCTAAAGGCTATGCTTCATTTGATTATTCTCCAATAGGAATGCGCCAGTCAAAACTTGTAAAAGTAGACGTTCTTCTTAATGGAAACGGCGTAGATGCACTATCTGCTTTATTACATGTTGATAATGCCTATGACATTGGTAAAAAGATGTGTGAGAAGTTAAAGGAACTTATCCCGAGACAGCAATTCGATATTCCTATTCAGGCGGCTATTGGAGCAAAAATTATTGCCCGGGAGACCGTAAAAGCCTTAAGAAAAGATGTTACTGCAAAATGTTACGGAGGTGATATTTCGCGTAAGAGAAAACTTCTTGAAAAGCAGAAAAAAGGTAAAAAAAGAATGCGCCAGGTAGGAAATGTGGAAATTCCGCAGGAAGCATTTATGGCGGTTTTGAAGTTAAATGATTAAATAGTCAGGTGACGATAGACTGTGGACGTTAGTCTTGATACATAAAATTAGAGAAACTTAAACTACCATCAGATCATTCCTAATTTCTGTATATTAGACTCTGATTCTAATGATACTTTCGTGAAATTTAATTTTGAAGATCTCAAGGTCTACGCAAAAGCTTTAGATTTTATTGATCTCGTCTACAGAACCACCCAAACTTTTCCGAAGGAAGAAACTTATGGTTTAAGTTCTCAATTTAGAAGAGCTTCAACCTCTATTGCTTTAAACATAGCAGAAGGCTCTGGTAGTACTAATAAGGATTTCAATAAATATCTCCGGACCGCTTATAACTCTCTTAAGGAATGTGTTGTATGTTGCACTGTGGCCTATCGTCAGCAATATATAACTGAAGAAATTTATTTAAAACTAAGGGAACAATTAATCGAAATTTCAAAAATGATTGCTGGTCTACGAAACTACCTAAATAAAAGTTCCTAAAAAATAACAAGATCAAACTGGCTAAAAGCTAATTTACTTTCGTTTTACATCTTCGAATAAGCAGGATTAGAGACTCTTTTACAAATTTCTTAGTTTTGTTTAAATCTAAATTTGTCGGTAGAGGATCTACAGTCTACCGCCTACAGACTAAAGACTAGCACAAATGGCCGGACACAGCAAATGGGCAAACATAAAGCATCGTAAAGGAGCGCAGGATAAAAAGCGTGCAAAACAATTCACCAGGGCGATCAAGGAAATCAGCGTGGCAGTAAAAGAAGGTGGGGGAACGGACCCTGAAACGAATCCGGCGCTGCGTAATGCCGTTTCTAATGCCAAAGGGGTAAACATGCCCAAAGATACCATTGAACGCGCTATAAAGAAAGCCGGCGGGGCAGAGGCCGATAATTATGAGTCTGTCACCTTTGAAGGCTACGGGCCCAACGGAATTGCTTTCTTTGTTGAATGTACCACAGATAATACCAATAGAACCGTGGCTTCTGTACGCTCCATTTTTTCCAAGAATGGCGGCAGTCTCGGTACAAATGGTTCCCTTGAATTCCTGTTTGACAAAAAAGGAGTCTTTGTGATCGAAAAGGAAAAGATTGACAGTAGTCTGGAAGAATTTGAACTGGAACTCATTGAAGGAGGAGCCAGCAGCATTGAAAAAGAAGATGATCTCATCACCGTCTATACAGGATTCACAGACTTTGGTTTAATGAGTTCAAAGCTGGAAGAACTGAAAATTGAAACCAAAAATTCTGAAGTGCAAAGAATTCCTTTAAATACGCTGGAACTTCCTGTAGAAGACGCAAAAAAAATTATTGATCTTGTGGAAAAATTTGAAGATGATGATGATGTTCAGAATGTGTACCACAACCTGGAGATCACCGATGAACTTGTGGAAGAACTTGAAAAAGAATAAATATTATTACTCCTTATCATCCATTTCTTCCACTGTTTCTTCGTAACCTTCTTCCTCATCCATAGTCGCTTCCTTCTGGATTTTTTTACCCAGGTAAACCAGCTTGGCACCTTGATTTATCTCTACTTCTGAACTATGGGAAGGAATAATACTCAAGGCTCCCGAAGGTCTTTTGACAAATAATGGAATAATATCAGGATGGGTTTTGGATATTTCTATTAAGCCGTTATAATGCGATTTACTATTAAGAGGAACTTCATGAATAGTGGGGTATTTTCGGGAAACTTCGGTTAGTTTGATATAATCATCTGTATGCGAAAAAAGTCCTTCTGAAGGATTCTTTTCAGGATTGTTCATTTCATCTGAAGAAATCACCCTGAAAGAACCTTTTTCCCCAAACTGCTTTGTAAATTTTGAAATGGCTGTCTTATTGATGTCACTGTTGGGTGTCATTGCCATAAGGTAACCCACATCGTTAAGTTCAATATTGTTCAAAAGATCATCTGCATAAACACTGCCTTCAATGGCATCCAGCCCCAGTTCTTTCGCTTTTCGAATGTTATCGGCATTGTTATCCACTAACACCACATGTCTCTTGTTATCCTGTAGATATTTCCCTATTAATCTTGATATCGAAGAAGCTCCAATGATCAGGATTCCCTCTGAATTCTTAATAAATACCCCCACAAGTTTTGCAAAAAGTCGTGCCGTAGTGGCATTTAACAGCACCGAAAGAAGTACGATCATAAATACCAGAGGAGTGATATATTCTGCGCCTTCAACGCCTTCCCTGGCCAGCCTGAGGCCAAATAGCGATGCAATACCGGCCGCGACGATACCTCTTGGGCCTACCCAGCTAATAAACGCAATCTCATTAACTTTTAATCCGGAGTTTAGCGAACTGAGGATTACCCCAAGTGGTCTTACCACAAGCACCACCACTCCAAACAGGATTAAAGCTTTCCAGTTAAAAATGAGCATTAACTCCTCGACTTTAATATTTGCAGAGAGTAAAATGAAAAGTATCGAAATTAATAAAACACTGAGAGATTCCTTAAAATAAAGGAGTTCTTTAATGTTCGGGAGCTTTTGATTCCCCATGACCATTCCCATCACCACCACTGCGAGAAGCCCGCTTTCATGGGCAAACATATCTGCCAGCACAAACACCCCTAAAACAGTAGCCAGCGTAAAGACGTTTAGCAAATAATGAGGTATGATTTGTCTTTTTATCAAAAAGGCGAGAAAATGGGCAAAAGTAAAACCAAAAGTGAATCCAAAGAGCAGGATTTTTCCAAACTCCATTAAGGCCGTTTGTGTAAAGTCCTGACCTCCTTCAACACGAATAAATTCGAACATTAAGACGGCAATTAAAGCACCAATTGGGTCTATTAGAATTCCTTCCCATTTGAGAATAGAGGAGACATGCTTCTTAAGAGGGATGTTTCGAAGTATGGGTGCAATTACCGTAGGACCGGTGACAATGATAAGTGAAGAGAATAAAAAGGAAATCTGCCAGGAAAAACCGTAAATGAAATGCGCTGCCAGCCCTGCACCTACAAAGGTCACAATCACTCCAACGCTTATAAGCTTTACAATGACAGGCCCAATATTACCTACTTCACTTCTTCTAAGAGTAAGACCCCCTTCAAACAGGATGATGGATATGGCCAGGGAAACAAAATAAAAGAGGCTTTCGCCGGGAAAAACACCCTCCTCTCCATTCCAGATAGGTTCAAGCCATTTGGTGCCATCTTCAGAAATTAAAGTAGAAACAGGCCCTACAAACAAGCCTATCAAAATAAGGGGTAAAATGGCCGGAATCTTTAACCTCCAGGCTACCCATTGTGCAAGTATTCCAAGTATTACAAGTCCTGCTAATTCTAACATTAAGGATAATTTGTGCTATAGTAATAAAAACTTCAGAAAGTTACCCATTTTCTCCACATAAAATGGCATTATCTTAAGATAAAGAAGCTCTTCAAGCCTTTAAAAATGGCAAAATATTAAATCTTTATTAAATAAAATCCGGTGATAACAGCAAGGGTGCTACTGCGGAAATACCATAATCTTAGTGTTTTTCCTGAAATGTATTTCGATTTTATGGGGAATCGAATCAAGAACCGGCTGATAGGCAACCGTATTTTTTCGTGCGGTGATAAAAATTACAAGATCTTCAGGTCCTACATCTTTCCATGTGATCAAAAAATCCTTCCACATTGTAAGGACATTAAATCGAAAGGGTGCTTTTATTTTTAGTTTCTTAACGAGTGATGTAATGGCATCCTTAGATTCCGGGTTGCAATTCACAATAATTTCTACACTTAATTCCTCGGCCATTCGAATCACCTTTTTCACCCACAATTCAAAACCTTCCATTTTTTCAGATTGTGGTGGGGCGGTTAAAACGATCTTTGGGTGTGTGGCCCAGGGTTTATTTGATTCGCATAAAAAAATGGTCTTAGAGGTTTGTGCAATGATCTGGGACATTTTTTTTCCAATAACCTCACCTTTTCCTGAACTTGTTGGCCATCCCATGACAATAAAATCTGCAATAAGTTCCTTTGATTTTCGGGAGATTCCGCTAGCAATATCCTTATCAATTGTAGCAGTGATTTCCACTGCTGTTTCTGTTGCCGAAGCTTGTTTTACAAAATCATCTAACCGGTCTTTTGCCTGAACAATATTTAATTCTGCCTGTTCATCATTAGGGACTACCGATACGATTGAAATAGGATTTGTGGACGTTTTATCTCTTATAAGGATAGCAAATTCCAGAAGTTTGTCAAGGTTTGTAATGTTGGCCAAAGGAAGCAGGATTTTTTCCATTTTATAATTCTCAGACTTCCTTATTTCTTCTGAATCAATTTCACTGGCTTCAGTAAGCAGTTGTTTTGCCGCATTTTCAGTAGCAAGAGTGGCTACAATAGAAGTAACCAGGATCAAAATGATCGTTCCGTTAAGGATATTTTCATCTATAATACCTTCACTGTATCCAATTAGAATAACTGCAAGAGTCGCTGCCGCATGGCCGCTGCTCAACCCAAAAATAACCTTTCGCTGCGAAGCTGTATATCTAAACAGTAACTGTGTAAAAAAGGAAGCTAACCATTTTCCGGTGATAGCCACAATAGATAAGGTTACGGCCACCACGACCGCCCTGTACCCGCTAAAAATTACACTTACATCCACCAGCATTCCTACACTAATCAGGAAAAATGGAATGAAAAGGGAATTACCCATAAATTCTATCCTGTTCATAAGAGCAGAAGAGTGCGGGATCAACCTGTTTAACGCCAGGCCCGCGAGGAACGCTCCAATAATATCTTCCACGCCAGCCAGTTCTGCCAAAAATGCTGAAAGAAAAACCACGGTCAAAACAAAAATGTAATGGGAATGTTTTTCCTTTTCCATGCTGGTAAAGAACCATTTAGCAATTTTTGGAACCAGCAGGAAAATAATCGCACAAAAGATGGCCAGAGATACAAACAGGCGCAGCCAGAAATCTGACGTTAGTCCTCCTTCCTGTACATTTCCCATTATCACTGCAAGGATGAGCAATACTGCAGTATCAGTTAAAATCGTGCCTCCTACAGTTATCGCTACTGCTTCATTTTTGGAAACGCCGGTTTTACTCACGATGGGATATGACAGGAGCGTATGAGTGGCAAACATACTGGCCGTTAAAAAACTTGCATTAAAATCATATTTCAGGAGGTAGAAACAAACGGGAAAACCAATAGCAAGAGGCAGGGAAAAGGTAAAAAATCCAAAGAGATAACTTTTGTTTCTGTTGACTTTGAATTGATTCATATCCAATTCGAGACCTGCAATAAACATAATGTATAACAAACCTATTTTGGAAAAGAGATCTATGGCCGAATTCTGTTCCAAAAGGCCGACGCCGAAAGGACCAATAATAATTCCTGAAATTATTAAAACAATGATGCCCGGAATATTTACTCTTCTTAGAAGAACGGGAGAAACAAGAATTATGATTAGGATAAGGGCAAAAACCAGCACAGGGTTGCTAAGCGGCAACTCAAATTCATGAAGCAAAATATCCAGAAATTCTTTCATTTTTCATGTACCTGTTAAACTCCAGCTTCATTGAATACAATATTAACCTCACACTAAGAGATATTTTCAAAACACCATCAGGTGTAAAAAATCATATGGCAAATATGAAGGATTAAATTCATCGAAAAAGTTAAATTTTAATTATAATAACATAATTTTCAAAGCATCCTTGTATTTTGCAAATCATTGCTTTTCACCTTAGAAACTGCTGCTTATGGAAGAATTCAACATTTTAAACCTTCTTATAATTCTATTAGCTGCATGGTTCGGCGGATCACTTTCTAAAAAGTTGGGATATCCTGCCATTTTAGGGGAACTTATTATTGGAATCATTCTTGGACCCGCCCTTATCGGACTCGTGGAGAGTTCAGAAATGCTCGACGTCCTGGCAGAAGTGGGTATTATTCTACTCATGGTTTACATAGGAATTGAAATTAATTTTCGTGATTTAGGAAAAGCTTCGTGGCCGGGATTATTGGCTGCTGCCGGAGGTTTCATTGTTCCATTTGCACTTGGATACTATACAATCATTTTCTTTGGCGGTACAAATATGGCCGCCATTTTTGTGGCTATTGCCGTGGGAGTCACCTCTCTTGCAACCAAAAGCCGTATTCTCGTTGATCTAAAACTTCTTAATACCCGTATTGCCTATGTATTAATGGCAGGTGCATTAATTTCTGACACGCTTGCTCTCATAATTTTCGCCGGAATTGTAAGTTTTGTAGACGCCGGGAATATTGACACTTTAGGATTACTATGGGTTGCCGGTAAAGCAATCCTCTTCTTTGCATTAACGGCATTAGCGGGAATTTACCTTCTTCCCATCATGGGAAAATATCTTTCAAAAACAGGTAACAAGAGCCGTACGCTTCATTTCACATTAATCTTGATAATTGTATTCGCCTTCGCCGAACTGGCAGAAATTGCAGGGCTACATAGCATTCTTGGAGCTTTTATGGCCGGGTTATTTATAAGGGACGGGGTTTTTAACAGGCAAATCTCAAAGGAAATCAACGAAGTCTTCCATGATATTTCAATTGGGTTTTTAGCACCTATTTTCTTTGTCACCGCAGGTTTTCATGTAACGCTGGATGTTTTTGAATCTGATCTTGCTTTGCTTGTTTCTGTTACCCTTGTTGCTATGATAGGAAAGATTTTTGGAACCGCGCTGTTTTATCTTCCCAGTGGATTTGGATGGCGTGAGGGTATTGCCGTAGGTACAGGAATGAACGGTCGTGGTGCGGTAGAAATTATTATTGCAGGAATTGGTCTTCAAATGGGAATAATTTCAGCCGAAATTTTTTCGATTCTCGTTTTTATGGCCATTTTTACTACCCTTAGCGTTCCCATACTCCTTACCTGGACCACCAACTGGCTCAAGAAACGCGGCGAACTAATTCATCAACAATCCCGCAACGGCTATATCATTCTTGGGGCAAATCCGTTAGGGCTTTATGTTGCAAAAAAATTACAGTCTAATGATAATGAAGTTACTGTCGTGGACTCTAACCGGGATTTCCTCGAAGCTGCCAAACAACAGGGGCTCGGCACTATCTATGGGAATATTTTGAAAGAGGAGACGATGGAAGAAGCAAATGCCATTGAAAAAGGCACTTTTTTAGGCCTTACCGGGAATAGCGAGATCAATTTATTGGCAGCACAGCTTGCCAACGATTCTTTCTATGTTCCCCGAAAGATTGTTCTTATGACCCGCAATGAAACAGGAGCCGATGTTGAACTTTTAGACAAGGCAGGTGCTTCTTCCATGTTTGCCACTAAAATGCGTCCCGCACCATGGATCTACAAAATTACTTCAGGTGACTTTGAAGAGAAAGAAATAGAAGTTTCTGAGGAAATTACTACCCGCGAATGGTATAAAACTCAGGAGAACGAAGAAAAAGGAATCCTTCCCCTTATAATTATTGATACTGAAAACAAAACGAGACCTTTTCATTATGATGATACTATTCAAACAGGTGAAAAAGTAGTTTATCTGCAATAATTCCTTAAATTTAGGCCCCTAAAACAGCATTTTTGAAAGGCTACAGAAAAGACCTTTCAGTTTTCAGCTTGATTTATAGCTGATTTATAAAAATCACATTTCAATGAAGTTATATCCCATACAGGCAGGCAACTTTAAATTGGATGGAGGTGCCATGTTTGGCGTTGTGCCAAAGTCCATCTGGAACAGGACGAATCCTGCCGATGCCAACAACATGATCGACATTGCTGCGAGATGTCTGCTCATTGAAGATGGTGACCGCCTCATCCTTATCGACACAGGAATGGGAGATAAGCAAAGTGATAAATTCTTTGGTTATTATTACCGCTGGGGAGATCATTCTATTGATAAATCCTTAAAAGCCCACGGTTTTCATAGGGACGACATCACAGATGTATTTATGACGCATCTTCATTTTGATCATTGCGGCGGAAGCATCCAGTGGAACAAAGATCACACAGGTTACGAGCCTGCTTTTAAGAATGCCCGCTTCTGGAGCAATAAAGAGCACTGGGATTGGGCCACAAATCCAAATGACCGCGAAAAAGCCTCTTTTTTAAAAGAAAATATTCTTCCAATGCAGGAAAGCGGGCAACTGAATTTTATTGAGAGAACCAACGGGGCTTTTCAGAATGATTCAG
>JACLAD010016583.1_pt1:22500-28787 | contig 28787 bp, 21 predicted proteins | sample 8027901 | NCBI WGS metagenome assembly JACLAD01 (sample SAMN15725071, study PRJNA655200) | protist metagenome | isolation source: fluorescence activated cell sorting (FACS) single amplified genomes of... | place: Spain: Blaines Bay Microbial Observatory, Mediterranean Sea | collected... | reverse complement strand
CGATCATGCCCATCAGGGTCGATTTGCCAGCCCCGTTTCGCGCAAGGAGCGCCACAGACACGCCGCCGGGAAAGGTGAGCGACGCCCGGTCGATCACCGTCTTGCGCCCCCGCGGGGTCATGAAGCTCTTGCTCAGATTCTCGAGGCGGATCACCGCGAAACCCCTCAGCGGCGGTCGCGCAGGGAGTAGAAGATCAGGCTGCCGATCGCCCAGATCAGGAAACCGAACAGGGCCACGATGCCGATCATCAGCTCGCGTTGCGGGTATTTCGACTTCTCGGCCAAGGTCGGCCGGATATAGCGGGCCAGGTAGCGGTTCTGCCGGTCGGCTTCGGCCAAGGCGGCATCATAGGCGGAAAGAGCCGCGGTATAGGCCCGCTCGGCAAATTCGCGATCGACGCTGAGCCGCTCGAACTCGGCGATCGTCGTCGCATAGCTCTCTCCGTCGGCATCCCCATTGGTGCCGAATTTCTGCCGTTCCTCGGCAATCCGCTCGCGGATCACCTCGATCCGCCGCTGCGCCTGTTCGGTCCTGGGATCGCCCGCCCTGACGTTCTCGGGCAGGAGGTCGAAGTCGATCAGCGCCGTGGCGAGCTGCGCCTGCAACGTGTTGAGAAGACCCATCTGCCCCTGGATGTCGGCGCTGGGGTCGACGATCTGGTTCTGGATCCGGAACGCGGTCAGCGCCTCGCGGGCCTGTTTCAGCCGTTCCAGCGCCTGATCGAGATCGGCCCGCGCGTAGCGGGTCGCGTCCTCGCGCGCCTGCGTCGAGAGCGCGTTGATGGTTGCCGAACCCTCCTCGTAGATCGCCTGGGCGATGGCCTGCGCCTCCTCCGGAGAGAAGGCGAGCGCCCGCAGCTCCATCAGCCCCGAACCGGTGTCATAGGAGATGTTGAGCATCCGCCGCCAGTAATTGGTCAGATCCTCGATCGATCCGGACGGGTCGAAACTCAGCAGGGGGTCGGTCTCATGGTAGCGCGACCACATCCTGCGCAGGTCGAGTTTCGCATCGATCTGCCGCACGATCTCCTGGCTGCGCACAAACTCGTAGAGGATGGCGGAATCGTCCGAGCCGCTGCCGCCGAGGCCGGCGCCGAGCCCGCCGAGCAGATCCGCAGCGCTGGTCAGCTCTTCGCTGCGCACGGTGAAACCCAGCGTCGAGGCATATTGATCGGCGGCGCGGCTGTAGAGATACCAGCTGGCCGCCCCGGCCGGTGCCAGCACCACCAGAAGAAAGGACAGCAGCAATCCCCAATGCCGTGTCCTAGCCTGCGCCGGCCGCGCCATCGGACGGATCACGACCGGCCCGGAATCCGCCTCCTCGCGGGCTTTCTTGGCGGCATGGCGCGCCAGGCGCAATCTGCGCCGCAGCAGGTGCAGATTGGCCTCGTTCTGCGTGTCGGGGGCCGAGCCGGGTTCGGATGTGCTCTCCGCCTGCGCATCAGACCTCTCGGCCTCGGGGGCGGTATCGGGTTGGGAGGACGCCATGCGCGGAACCTTCTGCTCGGGCTGCGGCGCAGCTTAGCGGTTTGGCCGGGCAGGGGCCAGCACCGTCCCGTGCAACCTGTCATTGCGGCCGCGGTGGCCCCTCAGCCCGTCCCGCAGGCCTTCCCACATCATCCGCCGGTAGAGACTACGGCTCTCGGGCGAGCAGCAGCGACCGCGCCGCCACCAGACCAGCGTGTAATAGGCCAGTGCCGCGGGAAACACGATCGGGCCCGCCGCTTCGCGCGCGATCTGCACACCGTTGCGGCAATGGTAATAGATCTTCCACAGCGGCCGGTAGACAAAGCCCTCGCCCATGGTGCCGCAATCATGGGTAAAGCGCAGCTGCGGCCAGAGCTCCATGCGCAGACCCGCGCGGCGCAGCCGCAGGCTGTAGAGCACGTCGTCGCCATAGAGGAACAGACCGGCTTCGGGGCGCAGGCCAAGACCGCGCACGGCGCCCCGGCTGACAAAGAAGCCGACGAAGGAGGCCACGTCGAGCGAGCGCGGCGGTGCCGTCGGCGCCAGATCGGCATCCGTCACCTTGAACTGACTGCGACCGCCCAACAGCGTGCGCGCGAGTACCGGGGCGTGCCAGAACGGATTCAGGTTGGGCCGGTTCATCTCGCAGACCGTGCCGTTCGGGTAGGACACCGCCGCCGCGAGCGCGCCGAGCGCGCCGGGGCCGGTGGCGTCGGGGTCGAGATCGGCCGCGTCGCGGCGAAACCGCTCGAAGGTGCCGGGCTGCGGCCAAGCGTCGTCATCGAACAGCACGCACCAGGCGGCTGGATCGGCGCCGCCCATCGCCGCCTCGAGCCCCGCCGTGAAACCGCCGGCGCCGCCGCCATTCTCGGACAGCTGCAGCACCCGAAGCCGCGGATCGTCCTGCGCGGCGAGCCAGTCGGCGGTGCCGTCGGTCGAGGCGTTGTCCACGACATGAACCCGGTCGACCGCCTCGTCGAGCACCCGCGACAGGGTCTGGCGCAGGGCGTCGAGACGGTTGTAGGTGACGATGACGGCGGCGAGAGTGGTCACGGGCGCGCTCCTCAGACCGAGTCAGCCACGAAGGCCGGCATGGCCCGGCCCGAGCGGCGTGCGTCGAGGAAGGTGTCGGCAGCCGTCATTGCCTCGCGGATCGTCACGTCCATGTCGAGATAGCGATAGGTGCCCAGACGGCCCACGAAGGTCACGTTCTGCTCGTTAAGGGCGCGCTCCACATAGTCGTTCAGCAGCGCTTTTTCCTCGACCAGCCGGATCGGGTAGTAGGGAATGTCGTCAGGCCCGCAGGCGCGCGAGGTTTCGCGATAGAGCACCGAGCCCTCGTGCTCTTCCCAGGGCGAGAAGTGCTTGTGCTCGGTGATCCGGGTTTGCGGCACCTGCGGGTCGCCGTAGTTCATCACCGCGCAGCCCTGCCAGTCGCCCATGGCCCGGAACCGCTCGAAATCGAGCGTGCGGTAGCCTAGACGGCCCAGATCGAAGCCGTAGAAGCCGTCGAGCGGGCCGGACCAGAACACGTGGTCCCACCCCTCCGCTTGTTTTCGCTCGAACCGCGTGTCGAGATGCACGGTGATGCCCGGATGATCGAGAATGTGCTCGACCATGGCGGTGTAGCCGTCCTCGGGCATGCCCTGGAACCGGTGGAAGAAGTAGTTGTCGTCGTAGTTGAACCGCACCGGCAGCCGCTTGAGGATCGAGGCGGGCAGCTCGGCCGGCGAGCAGCCCCACTGCTTTTCGGTGTAGCCCTTGAAGAAGGCCTCGTAGAGATCGCGGCCGACGAAGGCGAGCGCCTGCTCCTCGAAGCTCTGCGGGTCGGTGATGCTCTTGTCGGCCTGCGTGGCGATGAAATCGCGGGCCTCTTCGGGACGCATGGTGCGCCCATAGAACTGGTTGATGGTGTGCAGGTTTATCGGCAGCGAGAAGACCTGCCCCTGCGTGGTCGATTTCACCCGGTTCTTGTAGGGCAGAAAATTGGCGAAGCGGTTGACGTAGTCCCAGACGCCCTCGTCATCAGTGTGGAAGATGTGCGGCCCGTAGACATGCATCATCACCCCGGTCTCGGCGTCGCGCTCGGTGTGGCAATTGCCGGCGACATGCGGCCGCGCATCCATCACCGTGACCGCGTGCCCGGCCTCAGCCAGCCTACGCCCGATCACGGCGCCCGAAAGCCCCGCGCCCACCATGACGATCCTGTCGCCCATGCCTGTTCCTCGTCGCGCCATTTTGTGCCCTCTATCCCAGAATGGCCGCTCCAGCCAGATCCGGGAGGCTTGAACTGCAGGAAACCGCGCCTCGCACCGGGTCGAAGCGGAGACGTCAGTTCTCCAGTACCTTCTTGTGATAACGGCGGAGAAACAGCAGCCCGAACAGGGTCAGCATCCCGGCCGCTCCATAGCCGAAGGAAAGCGACACGTAAGAAGCCTCGTAGGTCGCGTAGAAGCCCCGCCGCATCTCGCCGACCGCGTGCAGTATCGGGTTCCACCACAGGATGTCCTGCACGAGGGACGGCATGTCCTCATAGATGAAGAATATCCCCGAGGCGAGAAAAAGAGGGCGCGAGACGATGGCCCAGACCTGTCCCCAAAGCGGGTAAAGACCGATCAGCAGGCAGTTCATCAGGCCGACTCCGATCCCGACGGCGGCGGCAAGTCCGGCCCCCGACATGATCGGTCCAGGATCCAGCGTGGCGCGGGCATCGGTGAACCAGAGGATGCCGCCAATGACGATCAGCAGGACCATCGCGTTGGTCAGCAGGTTCAGGATCAGGCGCGACAATATCGCGTCGATCCAGGTGACACGGGGATAGGCCAGTAACGGTTTCGAGTAACGCAGGGCGGCGGCCAGCTTGCCGGCCATGGCACCATACAGGGTGAAGGGCAGGTAACCCGTCGCATAGAACAGGATGAAGCTGTTGCCGAGAGAGGGGGCGCGCAGCACCAGCGAGAAGGCCAGCGCCAGCACCATGATCGCCGCGACGGGCTGCAGCACCGCCCAGACATACCCCCCCGGTGAGCGGCCATAGGTCGAGCTCATTTCGCGCAACGTGAGCGCGGCAATGGTCCGCAAGGCCTGAAACCGGGGGGGCTTCAGTCCCGGCAGCGTCTGGGTCACCGGATGGGTCAAACCCTGCTCCCGCGAGTCCGGCATGTGCTCCGCCACCCTGTCATCGGCGGCCGACCGCCAAGGAGAAGATCCCGCTGCGCGCGCGCAACTCGTTCAGGCGCCAGCCGGCGTCACCGACATCGTAGCTCAGCTCGAGCGTGAGCCGCGTCACGCCGATCGGTTCGAGGTAGCCGGGGCCCTTTTCGATCCGATACCCCGCGTGGCAGACAACTCGGCCCGCCTCTCGGGTCTCTTCCACCGCCCTCAGCACCCCCACGCGCCGCCCGTCATAGATCCGTAGCCCGTCGGGGCAGGAGGTCGCCTCCAGAAGTCGCCCGAAGGCGCTCACCGGGTCGAGCACGGGGCTGATCACGGCGGCGGGGGCGGTGAGCGCGGTGCGCTCCGCCTCGGGCGTCAGCGCCACCTCGCGCAGCTCTCCGCCCTCGGTGCGCATCGAGACGTCGCGCGACTTGCGGGTGGAGCGGGTGCGGCCCGAATGGCGCGCGACTGCGCCGGTGCTCACGGTGCGGCCCAAATAGCTGCCGTCGAACACCCCGAACGGCGTGCTGTCGAGCAGCAGGGTCAGGTCCTGCGTGCCGCCCGAACGGGTATGGGTGATCCGCCCCAGATGGTCGCCGGCGAGAGAGACGTCGAAACGTTCCTCGGCCTGCGCAGGCTGGGCGAAGAACAGCCCCAGGCCGATGACGGGAAGCAGGCGCAAAACGGGCAGGAGCATGAGGGGCCTTCGCAAAAGGGGAACGGTCAGATCAGGCGGCTTTGGCGGTTGCGGCAGAAACCGAGGAAGGCGGCGGGGCCGTCGCGCGGGGCCTCGGTGATCCAGTCGCGCCATTCGCGCTCCACCACTGCGATGTCCATGCCGGGCAGGATGCCGCGGGCTTCGTCGCGCACCGCCTCGGAGAGCGGCGGCAGGGCCGGGCTCCCCATCTCGGGCGTGACGGTGCCGCGGTTGCGAAACACCACCATATCGCTCTTGTCGTCATAGGCGACGTGGTAGTCGGGGAGATGGTCGGTGTGCGCCATCTCCTTCATGGTGTGGCGGAACCGCTTGAGCTCGGAGCGCGCGCCGGTGCGCATCAAGAGCTTTTCGAGCCCAATCTGCCAGCGCGGCTGCGAACCGCAAAGCTTGCGCGCGATCTCGTAGACGCGGCGCTCGATCGGCTTGCGCAGGCGGAAATAGTCGCGGTGCAGCGTCAGCACCGATTTGCGGCGGATCGAGTTGTAGACCCATTCGGAGAGCTGGATCTCGGCATGCATGATCCTGCCTGTCTCCTCGTCGCCCTTGCGCACCACGGTGGCGCGCTCGACAAGGTGGAACCAGCCGCGCGCCTCTTCCTCGCTCAGCGGCATGTTGCCGCCGCCTGAGCGGGTGGTGATGTTGGTCTTGATGACGGTGCCCATCAGCCGGTCGAGCGCCTCGCAGAAGGCGTCGTAATCCTTGCCGCCGGTGCCGCGGTTCACGAAGATCAACAGGTCGCGCGGGTTGAAGCGCAGCACCCGGTCGACGCGTTCGCCGCGGTTGAGCTTGTTCATGATCTGGCTGACCGCGTAGATCAGGATGTCCTTGTCGTAGATTGTCGCCTGCCCCTTGGCCGAGGGGATGATCTCGACCCAGTTCGGCCCGTGCTCGTAGCGGCGGATCGACATGTCGGGCTTTTTCGACAGGGCGTAGAACGGGTGCTCCA
>JACLAD010016583.1_pt1:0-17500 | contig 28787 bp, 21 predicted proteins | sample 8027901 | NCBI WGS metagenome assembly JACLAD01 (sample SAMN15725071, study PRJNA655200) | protist metagenome | isolation source: fluorescence activated cell sorting (FACS) single amplified genomes of... | place: Spain: Blaines Bay Microbial Observatory, Mediterranean Sea | collected... | reverse complement strand
CCCGAAACCGAGTGATCTAGGCATGTCCAGGATGAAGGTGCGGTAACACGCACTGGAGGTCCGAACCCACACCTGTTGAAAAAGGTCGGGATGAGGTGTGCCTAGGGGTGAAAGGCCAATCAAACTCGGAGATAGCTGGTTCTCTGCGAAATCTATTTAGGTAGAGCGTCATCCGAATACCCCGGGGGGTAGAGCACTGGATGGGTAATGGGGCCCCACAGGCTTACTGATCCTAACCAAACTCCGAATACCCGGGAGTACTAGATGGCAGACACACGGCGGGTGCTAACGTCCGTCGTGGAGAGGGAAACAACCCTGACCTACAGCTAAGGCCCCTAATTCATGGCTAAGTGGGAAAGCAGGTGGGACGACCAAAACAACCAGGAGGTTGGCTTAGAAGCAGCCATCCTTTAAAGATAGCGTAACAGCTCACTGGTCTAAATAAGTTGTCCTGCGGCGAAGATGTAACGGGGCTCAAGCCATGAGCCGAAGCTTAGGATGCACTTAGTGCATGGTAGCAGAGCGTGGTGTGACATAATCCCATGTCTCCTTACCGACTTTCGGGTCGGCTTGGAGACGCGGGGTTTTCTGTGAAGCCGGGGCGTGAGCCATCCGGTGGAGAGATCACCAGCGAGAATGATGACATGAGTAGCGATAAACAGGGTGAGAGACCCTGTCGCCGAAAGTCCAAGGGTTCCTGCTTAAAGTTAATCTGAGCAGGGTAAGCCGACCCCTAAGGCGAGGCCGAAAGGCGTAGTCGATGGGAACCAGGTTAATATTCCTGGGCCAGATGGAAGTGACGGATCGCGGACGTTGTTCACCCTTATTGGATTGGGTGGGCAGCCAGGCGGTCCCTGGAAATAGCTCCATCATGAGATCGTACCCTAAACCGACACAGGTGGACTGGTAGAGAATACCAAGGCGCTTGAGAGAACGATGTTGAAGGAACTCGGCAAAATACCTCCGTAAGTTCGCGAGAAGGAGGCCCGGTTTTCACGCAAGTGGGGGCCGGGGGCACAAACCAGGGGGTGGCGACTGTTTACTAAAAACACAGGGCTCTGCGAAGTCGCAAGACGACGTATAGGGTCTGACGCCTGCCCGGTGCCGGAAGGTTAAAAGGAGAGGTGCAAGTCTTGAATTGAAGCCCCGGTAAACGGCGGCCGTAACTATAACGGTCCTAAGGTAGCGAAATTCCTTGTCGGGTAAGTTCCGACCTGCACGAATGGCGTAACGACTTCCCCGCTGTCTCCAACATCGACTCAGCGAAATTGAATTGCCGGTCAAGATGCCGGCTTCCCGCGGTTAGACGGAAAGACCCCATGCACCTTTACTACAGCTTCACACTGGCATCAGGACTGCGATGTGCAGGATAGGTGGTAGGCTTTGAAGCGGGAACGCCAGTTCCCGTGGAGCCTTCCTTGAGATACCACCCTTCGCACTCTTGATGTCTAACCGCGGACCGTCATCCGGTTCCGGGACCCTGTGTGGCGGGTAGTTTGACTGGGGCGGTCGCCTCCCAAACAGTAACGGAGGCGCGCGAAGGTTGGCTCAGAGCGGTCGGAAATCGCTCGTCGAGTGCAATGGCATAAGCCAGCCTGACTGCAAGACTGACAAGTCGAGCAGAGTCGAAAGACGGCCATAGTGATCCGGTGGTCCCGAGTGGAAGGGCCATCGCTCAACGGATAAAAGGTACGCTGGGGATAACAGGCTGATACTGCCCAAGAGTCCATATCGACGGCAGTGTTTGGCACCTCGATGTCGGCTCATCTCATCCTGGGGCTGGAGCAGGTCCCAAGGGTATGGCTGTTCGCCATTTAAAGAGGTACGTGAGCTGGGTTTAGAACGTCGTGAGACAGTTCGGTCCCTATCTTCCGTGGGTGTAGGATACTTGAGAGGAGTTGCCCCTAGTACGAGAGGACCGGGGTGAACGATCCACTGGTGGACCTGTTGTCGTGCCAACGGCAGTGCAGGGTAGCTATGATCGGACAGGATAACCGCTGAAGGCATCTAAGCGGGAAGCCCCCCTCAAAACAAGGTATCCCCGAGGACCGTGGTAGACCACCACGTCGATAGGTCGGAGATGTAAGCGCAGCAATGCGTTCAGTTGACCGATACTAATGGTCCGATAGGCTTGATCCGATCCAGAAACAGCAAGGCTGGATCCGAAAGCATACACGCCAAAACGGTGTACGACTTGGAACGATGTTCTTTACTCGGTCTGGTGGCCATAGCACGAGCAAAACACCCGATCCCATTCCGAACTCGGCCGTTAAGTGCCGTCGCGCTGATGGTACTGCGTCTCAAGACGTGGGAGAGTAAGTCACCGCCAGACCTAGTAAAGAACATCCATATTCTCTCGAAAACGATGCAAAACGCGGCCTCGAGCAGCCCTCCGGGCGACAGGCCACGAACATGGCGCGGGATGGAGCAGCCCGCGTTTGTTACAAACTCTCCTCGAGAGTTTGCTTAACACAAACGCCTCGTCAGGCTCATAACCTGAAGGGGAACTGCCGAAAGTGTCGCGGGATGGAGCAGCCCGGTAGCTCGTCAGGCTCATAACCTGAAGGTCGCAGGTTCAAATCCTGCTCCCGCAACCAATACCCCCATCGCCATTGTGATCGTCAGGCGCAGAACCTGAAGGGTCGAGACCGTCTCGGAAACGCTCCAGTGGAGCGTTTCAGGTCTCGACGGGCGGAGCCCGGCGCAGGTTCAAATCCTGCTCCCGCAACCAAACAGTAAGCGAGGCCTATGGCCCATTCCCTTCTGATCTCGTCCCTGCTGCGCGGTCCGTCCTATCTTGGGGGTGTGGAACGGGAGAGTGCGATGTCGGACGGGTTTGCGGGGCGCTATGAGGTTCTGGAGGATCGCGCGACCGGGCGTCGGACGTGGCCTACGGACGCGAAGCTTCGGATCGTAGCGGAGAGTCATGCACCCGGGGCGATGGTCAGCGAGGTGGCTCGGCGGCATCGGCTGATGCCGTCGCAGGTTACGACCTGGCGGCGCCTGCATCGCGAGGGCAAGCTCGGTTCGGCCCCGGTTGCGACCTCGCCAGCGTTCGTGCCGCTGATGTTGGACGAGCCTGGGTCTGAAGCCGCCTCCCTTTGGCCCATGCCCGAACCAGAGGCGGCGCCCTTCAAGCGGATCGAGATCGAGGCCGGCGGGGGCGTGGTGATCCGGCTGGCGCCTTCCACGCCGGCGATGCGGATCGCCGAGATCGCAGTGGCACTGCGCGAGGCTCGGTCATGATCCTGCCGGGTCAGCGCCTGCCGATCGTGATCGCCATGCGTCCGGTCGACTTCCGCCGTGGGCACGACGGTCTCGCCGCCACCATCCAAAACGAGTTGGGCCTCGACCCCCATCCAGCTCCGTGCCCCTGTCGGCGGTCACGCTGGCGAGCGTCAGGCGCAACCGCGAGGCGTAGGCCGACACCATCATCCGCGTCCGCGCGCTCTCACCCTTGTCGCGGGCGCCGCGCAACGCCTTGCCGTCGATGGCGATGACATCTCCCTCGCGCAGCAGGGCGGTCACGTCAGCCAGCACTCGCCCGAAAGCGGCATCGAGTGCCTTGGGATCGATCATCCGGAACACCATCGAGAACGTGTCGTGCGACGGGATGGCGTGCTTGAGCTTTAAGAACTCCCTGAAAATGCTTTCTTTTGCGCGGCCGAACGCGGACATCTCGGCACAGGACGTCGCCCCACACAGGACCGAAACGAACGCGATAACCAGCAGCTCCCCGAGGTCATGCCGAGCGTTCTCGGCGCGGGGATCAGGGACGTCGTCGAAGGCAGAGAGAAAGAGGTGCATACGGTGGCGAGCTCCGTGGGATGAGTTTCCCCCACGCAAAATCCATCAAGCGCCCGGTAGCAAGAGAGTCAGATCAGAGCCTTATAGCCAACTGCGATCCCCCTGATGTTGCACAGTCGATGAAAATAACACATGCCGGTACAGTTCATGCAGTCGAGAACGGGCATCAAGTGATGAATGATACGGATCTAGCAACAGAATGGCGTGATCAATTAATTGACGAGATCAGAAAAGATTCGACCCTTGCAGATATCCGGGATGCCGAGGCACGACAGCGAAGCAGCATAGTATTTCGCGGCAATATCAAGGAGGTGAAAAGATATCTCTTTGCCGCACGAGGTACGAACCTGAATGGCCGCGTGGAGCAGCAGGGCAGGACTTATGTCGGGCGATATTGCGCTTTCGGGTCGGAGTTCACCACCATAAACGGAAACCACAGAACCGATACGGTGAACATGAATATAAGGCTGCAAAAGCAGCTTGGATTCAAGACGAACCACATAAGGGGACAGCCAAACTACGTGGGTCACAACGTTTGGGCGGGAACGGGGGTCACCCTTCTCAACGGTGCGGTCGTGGGAAGCGGGTCGGTCCTCGCTGCAGGATCGGTTATCACCAAGGATGTTCTGCCGTTTTCGATCGTTGGTGGTACTCCGGCAAAGTTCATCAAGTTTCGCTTCACCCAATCCGTCATCGAGCAGTTGCTCGCGATATCCTGGTGGAACTGGACGGTGGACCGAATGTCCCAAAATGCCGACTTCTTCAATGCATCCATAGGTCCGGATGCAGATATAAACCTGATGAAGCTTGTGAAAGACTGAGGATCGACAGAACCGGCCATCTCCGGGCTGCATGACCTGACCCGGAATTCTCTGATCGACGCTGCCGAAAGATCGCCTTGCGGTCAGACCATGCGGTGTTTGTCAAAGCAGGAGCCGATCCCAAACCGCCACAAGCTGCTGTCGTAAAGAGCGATGGCGGTGAGCGTTGTGGAAACCGTGCCCCGGTACATGGTCTTTGCCTTGTCGTGCAAGCCGCTTGCTCAGAAGGACGGGCGCAAGTATCCCGGCCCGGAAACACGCATGTCTCGCCAGAAAGCTTGCCCTCAAGTGCAGGCGCCTGAGGTATAGAGAGAAACGCGCGAAAGTTGGTGATGCCCTGAGGGGCGGCATATCATGGCGGTGTTCAGACGCCGTCAGTTCTCAGCCGAGAAAGGGATATGCCACATGCGAGAGAATACCATTGCACAGCTGCCTGATCCATCGGGATTTGGCTCCGACGCATTCACCGATGTCATCCGCGAGGGCGCGCGCAAGCTGATCGAGCAAGCTATCCACGCCGAGCTGGCTGCGCTCATGGCCGCGTTTTCCAAGGATACGCTCGAGGATGGGCGGGCGCGCTTGGTCCGTCATGGTCACCTGCCGGAACGCGAGGTGATGACCGGCATTGGCCCGGTGTCCGTGAAGGTGCCACGCGTGCGGGATCGGGGTGCCGGCGAAGACAGGATCACCTTCATGCCCAGCATCCTGCCACGGTATCTGCGCAAAGCGAAATCGATCGAAGACCTGCTGCCCTGGCTTTACCTCAAGGGCGTGTCCACGGGCGATTTCACCGAGGCACTGGAGGCGCTGCTGGGCCCGAATGCCAAGGGCCTGTCCGCCAAGACCATCACGCGGCTGAAGGCCGACTGGTGGAAGGACTACGAGGCGTGGCAGAAACGCGACCTCGGCGCGCGGCGCTTCCTCTACATCTGGGCCGATGGCGTCTACTTCAAGCCGAGAATGGCTGAGGAGAAGCAATGTGTTCTGGTGATTGTCGGCGTCGATGAATACGGCCGCAAGGAGCTGCTGGCCATGACCGACGGCTTCCGCGAAAGCACGCAAAGCTGGCGCGAGCTGCTGCTCGATCTCAAGCGGCGCGGCCTGAAACAGGACCCCAGGCTGGCCATCGGCGACGGCACCCTGGGCTTCTGGACCGCGCTGCGCGAAGTGTTCGCCACGACGCGGGAGCAACGTTGCTTCTGTGGTTGCCGCCCGTCATGCAAGAGCTTTTGACCCTGTTGGCGTGTGATCGAGTGCGAACTTCTGTAAGGCCTTGATGTGCGGCGCTCTCAGAAGCCGCTGGCCGATATGGTGATCTGCGGAACGGGTCCAAATCTGGGTAGCGGGCTATCAGCCCCTACAACGCTTCTGGTTTTCCTATTCCCGATCTGTTCGATCGTTGCACCCATTCAGGTCGTCGGCTTCTCACACTCCCCTTGGCACCGACGCTGGGTGACTACGACATGATACTCATGTCATCGCCGCCAGCGCCGGATCTCTGTAATCCTCATTCTTCGTCAGCATCGCCCAGATTTGGCGCGCCATCTTGTTTGCCAGTGAAATCGCGACCAACATCTTCGGCTTCCGCATCAGCATCCTTGCGAGCCACGAGCCCTCCAGGATCGATCGGCGCCCGAGCCAGTTCAATCGCGACATTGCGCCGATGATCAGGAGCCGTCGGATGTCGTTCTGACCTGCTTTTGATATCCGCCCAAGACGCGACTTTCCGCCCGAAGAGTGCTGACGTGGCACGAGCCCCAACCAAGCCGCGAAATCCCGGCCACACTTGAACTGCGCCATGTCGAGCGCGAAGGCTTCGACCGCCAGCGCCGTCAGAGGCCCAACCCCTGGCATCGTCTGCAGTCGACGCGCCGTGTCCGTCTCGGCCGCGAGCGCCTTCAGCCTCTTGGTCTTCGCGTCGATCCTCGACGTCTTCTCGGCAATCTGCGCTAGCAAGTCCTGGCATTCTGCGATGATCAGCGACGGCAGGTCGGAGTTGGGATCATCCATCAGCCCCTCGATCCGCTTCAGATGGACAAGGCCGGTCGGAAATATATGGCCGTATTCGTAGAGCACGGCCCGCAACGCATTCACCAGTTCGGTCCGCTGATGGACCAAGCGCTCTCGACCTCGGAACATTACCGCCTTTGCCTGCTGCTCTGCCGTCTTGGGCGCGACAAACCGCATCTCTGGCTGGCGTGCCGCGATCACGATGGCCTCGGCATCAGCCGCATCGTTTTTCTGACGCTTGACGAAGGGCCGGACATACTGCGGCGCGATGAGTTTGACGTCATGGCCAAGCGCTTCCATCTCCCGCGTCCAGTAGCTGGCGCTGCCGCAAGCCTCGAGCACGACAATACAGGCGGGCTGCTCCGACATGAACCGCCGGAATTGTTCCCGTGTCAGCTTTTTCCAGAACTTCACCTGCCGGTCATAGATGCTCCGTGGAGCTGGAAAACGCGCTTTGCCAAGTCCACTCCGATCATCGTATCCTTCATCTCGTCGTCCTCCTCGCTGCGTGGCGTTGAACACCACGACCTTGGCACATTGCGATGCCGTCTGGGGAGGGCGGCAACCATCCCATCTGGGTCCACAAGACCATGAACGTGCTGAACGCGATGCCGAAATCCGTGCAAGCCAGGGCCAAAGGCCATCTGCACGACATCTGGCAGGCCGAGACAAAGGTCGAAGCAAACGTCGCCTTCGACTTCTTCGTCGCAACCTATGGTGTGAAATGGGGCAAGGCGGTCGCCAAGCTGGTCAAGGACCGGGACGCACTGCTGACTTTCTATGACTTCCCAGTCGAGCACTGGAAGCATATCTGGACGTCAAATCCGATCGAAAGCACCTTCGCAACGGTCCGGCATCGCACGAAACGCACCAAGGGGTGCCTGAGCCGCAAGACCGGCTTGGCCATGGCGTTCAAGCTGATGATGTCGGCGCAGAAGAAATGGCGCAGACTCGACGGCCAAAACCGCCTGCCCGAGATCATCCATGGGGTTGAGTTCCGCGACGGGCTCCGCCAACTTCAAGCCGCCGCCTGATCAAGCGTCACCAACTTTTGCCCATATCTCAGGTATAGAAGGCCACCGAATGTCCGACGTCCCTTCACTCGTCATCATCGGGGGGTCGAACTCCTTGTTGCGGAATGGTTGGGTGGACCAGCTGAAAAAGCTCCATCCCGAGCCGGAGCGGGTGGTCAATCTCAGTATCGGCGCGGCGACGACGGCGATGGGAATCTATTGGCTGCTCAGCAGCACGGACCTGCCGCCGAACCCGGTGATCATATGGGAATACGCGCTCAACGAGGCGAACTATTCGGCGCATCACCAGCCGGTCGGGGTCCTGCTCTATCACCTGCGCTGGCTGTTCGAGATCTGCGCCCGGCGCGGTTATCCCGTGTTGCCGGTATTACTGTACAACAAGGCCGAAGCCACCGACGAAGAGCTGCATCCCTATCGCGAGAAGCTGGCCAGCCTGCTGAAGCGCTACCAACTCAAGCCGGTGGACGCCAGGCGGTTCTGGCGCCTGCGCTTTGCCCACCTGACCCCGGACAGGCTCTACAAGGACAATCCGCATTACGCGACAGATACGCAGTTCCCCCGCGCGCTGGCGAAGCTTGTGCTTGCGCGGGCGGCGGGGGCCGTCATCCCCCGCGACACAAAGCCGGGCAACGGGCTGGCTGGACGCGACCTGCGCATCCTTGCTCCAAGTGACAGCGATGCTAGGGCCTTTTCCAACCGGATCCTCAGCTGCGATATCTTCCCGCTGACCCGGTCACGGGAAATTCAAATGCAAGGCCAGCTGCTCGCCTGCTTCCTGATCTCCTCTCCAAACGAGGCGGCGATCGTGTTCCGCTCGGCAAGGGGCAGGAGGGGGCCCTTCTCGGCGCAAATTGGGGCAAGCGAAAGCGGCCCCGCCCTGCAGCTGAAACACCTGCTGCTGTGGAATCCGCAAAACCCACCGTTGGAAGTCGATGGGTGCCTCACCATCACCCCTCGACAAAAGCCGCTCCGGGGCCCGATCGTTCAGCATACGATGGCCTGGAGGGGCCCGCCTAAAGGAGAGGCGGAGGCAGATCCTTCCCGGCAGGGAGGAGTGATCGGCCTGCTCGCGGAGGTCGGGATCTGATGGCCCCGGTCTCGGGACAGGAGCGGTCTCTCGGGCAGGGCAATCGCAGTTGGCCTCACGTCTCGGCTAAGCCATCGAGAAGCTTCCGAAGGAAGTCGTCATCCCAGCCTGCGCGCTTGAGTTTGATCGAGAGCGAGCCCTTGGAGGTGTCCCTGCGGACGACGTCGAGCGCGCGGCGACGCAGGACAGCGATGTTGCCGGGGCCGTTATCCTTCCGGTTGCGCGCGGCGTCTTCGCGGAACGACACGTCGAGCTGCCAGTGCAGAGCGTTCTCGATGGCCCAATGGGCGCGGACGGTTTCAATCAAGACGTCTGGCGTCGGCTTCCAAGACAGCGCGAAGTAGCGGGTTTCGGAGGTGATGCTCCCGTCGATTTCCCGGGTCGCTTCGATCCGGCCGAACGCCTTCAGCCCAGGAAAATCATGATGCTTGGCCAGCCCCTTGGCCGGAACGACCACCGCAGTGCGCCTCTCCGTCCGCCCATGACCGGTGTCTTCGACCTGGGCTGCCGGATGGGCCTTGTTCACTTTGCCGAAGCAGGCCCGGGCATCGGACAGGAGCGAGTCCTGATTGGCCTTCAGCGCCAAGCACCAGTCCCCGCCCTGCGCGTTGATCGCCGCAACCGTGCGGCGATTGCAGTGCAAGGCATCGGCGGTTACGACCTTCCCCTTCAGTGAGATCAGCCCGAGCACATCGAGAGCGGCATCCAGCTCCGTGCCCCTGTCGGCGGTCACGCTGGCGAGCGTCAGGCGCAACCGCGAGGCGTAGGCCGACACCATCATCCGCGTCCGCGCGCTCTCACCCTTGTCGCGGGCGCCGCGCAACGCCTTGCCGTCGATGGCGATGACATCTCCCTCGCGCAGCAGGGCGGTCACGTCAGCCAGCACTCGCCCGAAAGCGGCATCGAGTGCCTTGGGATCGATCATCCGGAACACCATCGAGAACGTGTCGTGCGACGGGATGGCGTGCTTGAGCTTTAAGAACTCCCTGAAAATGCTTTCTTTTGCGCGGCCGAACGCGGACATCTCGGCACAGGACGTCGCCCCACACAGGACCGAAACGAACGCGATAACCAGCAGCTCCCCGAGGTCATGCCGAGCGTTCTCGGCGCGGGGATCAGGGACGTCGTCGAAGGCAGAGAGAAAGAGGTGCATACGGTGGCGAGCTCCGTGGGATGAGTTTCCCCCACGCAAAATCCATCAAGCGCCCGGTAGCAAGAGAGTCAGATCAGAGCCTTATAGCCAACTGCGATCCCCTTGGTCTCTCGGGGACATCGTCATAATTACCGGTAAATGTGCCGTCCTCGATTGATGCATCATCTTGGCCGGGGCAGGGTTTTCAGTTTCTTCGTCCCGCTTGAAGAATGCAGTGCCCGCCGCCGGCTAGGTGTTTGATCCCAAGTTTTGATGGTGCGATCCTTTCTCAGGAATGGAAGGCAGCATTATGGGCCAGGTTCGTCACGGGAGCGCCACGACAACGCACGCTGTCAGAGCTGCAATACAACGATCGCAAGCTTCGCTCGCAACGCTGAGCCGCGAACTTGGGATCAACCCAAAGACGGTGGCGAAGTGGCGCAAGCGCCAGACGGTGGAGGATCTCAAGACCGGGCCGAAGGAGCCGCGCTCCACCGTTTTGTCCGAGGCTGAGGAGGCAATGGTTGTGGCGTTTCGGCGGCACACGCTGCTGCCGCTGGATGATTGTCTTTACGCGCTGCAGCCATCGATCCCGCATTTGACGCGTTCCGCGCTGCACCGGTGCCTGCAGCGCCATGGCATTTCTCGGCTGCCTGACGTGGACGGTAACAAGCCGAAGCGCGAGAAGTTCAAGCGCTATCCTATCGGTTACTTCCACATCGACATTGCCGAGGTTCAGACCGCTGAAGGCAAGCTTTACCTGTTCGTCGGCATTGACCGGACGAGCAAGTTCGCCTTCACCCAACTCGTCGAGAAAGCGGGAAAGATGGCCGCTGCTCAGTTCTTGCGCGACCTGATTACTGCCGTTCCCTACCGGCTGCACACAGTGCTGACCGACAACGGCATCCAGTTCACCAATCGAAACAGCGACACAAGCGCCTTCGAGCACATCTTTGACCGCGTGTGCCGGGAACAGGAAATCGAACACAGGCTGACAAAGGTGAAGCACCCTTGGACGAATGGTCAGGTAGAACGAATGAACCGCACGATCAAGGAAGCGACCGTCAAGCGCTTCCATTACGACGACCACAACCAGCTCCGCATCCATCTGGAGGACTTCATGGCGGCTTATAACTTCGCGCGCCGGCTCAAGACCCTCAGTGGCCTCACACCCTACGAATACATCTGCAAGATCTGGACATCCGAGCCAGACAGATTCACCCTGAACCCGATCCACCAGATGCCGGGACTAAACACCTAGGGTCAGGATTCATAACCAGTAAATGACGAGAGCCGCGAGGGCGATGGCTGAGAGGAACACCTTGGGGCATCGGTCATAGCGGGTCGCGACGCGCCTCCAGTCCTTGAGCCTGCCGAACATGATCTCGATGCGGTTGCGCCGCTTGTACCTCCGCTTGTCATATTTGACCGGCGTCTTGCGTTTCTTCCGGCCTGGGATGCAGGCGCGTATCCCCTTGTCCTGCAACGCTTCTCTGAACCAGTCAGCGTCATAGCCACGATCCCCGAGTAGCCATTTGACGTTTGGTAGGCGACTGAGCAGCGCCCGTGCGCCGATATAATCGCTGACCTGTCCAGCGGTGACGAACAGGTCGATCGGTCGTCCCTGACTGTCGCAGATGGCGTGCAGCTTGGTGTTCATACCGCCTTTGGTTCGACCAATCAGGCGACCACGCCCCCCTTTTTGGCGGCCATGCTGGTCGCCGTTCGGTGGGCCTTGAGGTATGTCGCGTCGATCATCACGGTCGTCTTCTCACCGTGTTCCGCCGACAGTCCGGCCATCATCCGCGCGAAGATGCCCTTTTCGCTCCAACGCTTCCAGCGGCTGTAAAGTGTTTTGTGAGGACCATATGCAGCAGGAGCGTCACGCCAACGCAAGCCATTGCGATTGATGAAAATAATCCCGCTCAGCACCCGCTTGTCATCAACCCGGGGCTTCCCGTGTGACTTGGGAAAGAAGGGAGCCAGACGTGCCATCTGCGCGTCGGTCAGCCAGAAGAGATCGCTCATGTAATCGCTCCGTTTTCGGAGGCGTGAATCACGCAGCGCAACTGAGATCAATGCATCCTGACCGTAGCTTTCTTGAAATGGGCAGGCCGCGGGCTTAGACCGGCGTGACTTGACCTCATTAGGGCTTCTTGCATGACACTCTCCTCACGCATCGCTCCGCCCAGCGATGCTCTCCTCGGCGCCCGGCGGGTTCTCGAAATCGAGGGTCAGGCACTGCTCGACATGGCCGCGGCGCTGCCAGAGGATCTGGCCGCGGCGATCGACTGCATCCAGGCCTGCCAAGGGCGTGTCATCGTCTCGGGCATCGGAAAATCGGGCCATATCGGCCGCAAGATCGCAGCGACGCTCGCCAGCACGGGCACGCCAGCCTGTTTCGTTCATGCCGCTGAGGCGAGCCACGGGGATCTGGGCATGATCACCTCGGCCGATGTCTGCCTGCTGATCTCCAATTCCGGCGAAACCTCGGAACTACGCGACCTGGTCGCCTATACCCGGCGCTTCTCGATTCCGCTGATCGCGATCTCGTCGCGCAACGACAGCAGTCTGATGAAGATGGCCGATCACCGCCTACTGCTGCCTGCGGCCCCCGAGGCCTGCTCGATCGGCATGGCCCCGACCACCTCGACTACGCTGGCCCTGGCGCTCGGTGATGCGCTGGCCGTCAGCCTGATGTCGCGGCGCGGCTTCCGGCCCCAGGATTTCAGCGTCTTCCATCCGGGCGGAAAGCTCGGCGCGCAGATGGCCAAGGTCGAGCAGCTGATGCATGCCGGCGATGCCGTTCCGCTGGTCGATGCCGAGACCGATATGCGCGAGACACTTCTGGTCATGACCTCCAAGGGGTTCGGCATCGCCGGCATCGTCCGCAGCGGCAAGCTTGTCGGGGTTATCACGGATGGCGACCTGCGACGCAACATGGACGGGCTTCTCGATCGCCGGGCGATCGAGATCGCCAAGGATTCACCGGTGACCGTGACCCCGGATGTCCTGGCCGCGACAGCGCTGGCCAAGCTCAACGCGCATGCGATCGGCGCGCTGTTCGTGGTCGACGGGGACGGCGCCCCGGTCGGTGTCCTGCATGTCCATGACTGCCTGCGGGCCGGCGTGGTATGAAAACCGTCCTCCTGATCCCCGCCCGCTATGCCTCGACGCGCTATCCCGGCAAGCCGCTGGCGCGCCTGCGTCAGCCCGATGGCACAACGAAGACCCTGATCCGGATGACATGGGAGGCGGCGCGCAGCGTCACCGGTATCGACGCCATCTACGTGGCCACGGATGACGACCGTATCCGGGCCGAAGCCGAGAGCTTCGGCGCCGAGGTGGTGACGACGTCGGAAAGCTGTGAAAACGGCACCGCTCGCTGCGCCGACGCCTTGGCGCAAGCGGGCATCGCGGCAGATCTGGTGGTCAACCTCCAGGGCGATGCACCGCTGACGCCCCCTTGGTTCGTCGAAGCTTTGGTCACGGCCATGAAGGCCGATCCGGATGCCGCCGTCGCGACCCCGGTCCTGCGTTGCGACGCGCTGACCTACGGGCATTTCGTCGAGGATCGCCGGAACGGCCGTGTCGGCGGCACCACGGTCGTCTTCGACACGCGCAGCGACGCGCTGTATTTCTCGAAGGAGGTCGTTCCCTTCCTGCCCGACAGCGTCCTGGCGGGCGGGGGACCGATCCCTGTCTTCCATCATGTCGGTGTCTACGCCTACCGCCCCGCCGCCCTCGCCGCCTATGCCGGCTGGGAGGCCGGAGCGCTCGAGACGCTGGAAGGGCTGGAACAGCTGCGCTTTCTCGAGAACGGCGTGAAGATACGCTGCGTCGAAGTGGATGCGCGCGGGCGCGCCTTCTGGGAACTCAACAATCCGGCCGATGTGGCGCGGATCGAAGCCGTATTGGAACCGACATGACCCCGACCAATGTGATCGACATCGCCGGCATCCGCGTCGGAGGCGACGCGCCTTTCATGCTGATCACCGGCCCCTGCCAGCTGGAAAGCCTCGATCATGCACGGATGATGGCCGAGAGGATCGCCGAGGCCTGTGCCCCCTCGGGCACCCGTTTCGTCTTCAAGGCCAGCTACGACAAGGCCAACCGCTCCTCGATCGGAACGGCGCGCGGTCTCGGGATGGAAAAGGGGCTGACGATCCTCGCCAAGATCCGCGAGGAATTCGGCTGTCCCGTGCTGACCGACGTGCACGAGGCCGCGCATTGCGCGCCGGCGGCCGAGGCGGCGGTCGATATCCTGCAGATCCCGGCCTTCCTGTGCCGCCAGACCGACCTGCTGCTGGCCGCAGGCGAGACGGGCGCCGCGATCAACGTCAAAAAGGGTCAGTTCCTGGCGCCTTGGGACATGGCGAACGTGGCCAAGAAGATCGCCTCGACCGGCAACAGCCGCATCATGCTCTGCGATCGCGGTACGAGCTTCGGTTACAACACCCTCGTGAGCGACTTCCGTGGCCTGCCCATCATGGCCGCCACCGGTCATCCTGTCGTCTTCGATGCCACCCATTCGATCCAGCAGCCCGGCGGTCGCGGCACCACGAGCGGCGGACAGCGCGAATTCGCTCCCGTGCTGGCCCGCGCCGCGGTCGCCGTGGGCGTCTCCGCCCTGTTCATCGAGACCCACCAGGACCCCGACAACGCGCCGAGCGACGGCCCCAACATGATCCCCGTGGATGAAATGGAATCCCTGATCACCGACCTGCGGCGTTACGACGACCTCACCAAGGGCCGTTGAGCGCCGTCGAGATCCGCCTGCGGGTCAGGACCGCCGCTTTCTGCTGCAGGCGGATCGGGACTGGCTCTCCCCAAGCACCGCCGCGATCTACCGCTGCCCGTTCTTTTCAATTATAGCGGCCCGCAGTCAGGGCGGCCCGCTCGGGCATCCTCCCGTTTCCAAAGGGCCGATCAGAACGCTGCGCAACGACGAAATCGGGAACCGATCAGGGCGATGAGCAAGAAACACGAGAATCAGACCGGCACCCCGGACCTCTATCGCAGGTTCCTCGACCTTCTGGGTCGGCCTAAGAAGCGGGAAATCGCCGACTTCCGCGCGGACCTGCTGGACCGCCGCGGCCTGCCGCACCGGGTCGGTTTCCAGCGAAAGAACCTGGAGACGGCCTTCTCGGCCAATTTGCCGCGGCTCTTTCCCGACCTCGTGGCGGTGGACGAGGCGCAGATCGGGGGGGATGCCCCGGTCCTGATGTATGGCGCGGTTCTGGACGATCTGTCGAAGTCGCATGACAGCACCAAGAACCTGCTGCCCCATGTCGGCACCGAGGATGAGGTGCTGTTCTTCGAGATGGGCTTCCTAGCCTCGACGACCAGCTGGTCCGAGGCCTTGGCCTCGCGGGATCCGAGGCAGGCCTGCCTCGGCTATATTTTCGATGATCGCGCCCAGTACTACATGGCGGATTACGAAACCCGGCTGGATGAAAAGCTGAACGGCGATTTCGTCCTGAGCGCAGCCGAACGGGTACGCGCCGAAAGCGCCATGCGACGCATCGTCGAGGCAAAGATCTCGAAATACAATTCCCAGCCATTCTTCAGGCCGGAAGTCTCGTCCGATTACACGCGGCGGGTCCTGGTCGTGGACCAGAACTTCGCGGATGCCTCGACCTTCTATGGCCGCGCCTCGACGGCCGAGTTCGAGGCGATGCTGCAGGCGGCCATCGCCGAAAACCCGGATGCCGAAATCATCGTCAAGACCCACCCCGATCTCAACTGGGTCAAGGGCGGCCAGCGGCGTGGCTATTTCGACCATTTGAGCTCCGAGGGACGGGTGCGGATCCTGCGCGACGGGGTCAATCCGTTCGAGCTGTTCGAGCTGGTCGACAAGGTCTATGTCGGCACCAGCGGCATGGGTCTCGAGGCGCTTCTGGCCAGCAAGGAGGTCGTCTGTTTCGGCGCCCCCTGCTACGCCGGCTGGGGTCTGACCGACGACCGGGTCGAGATTCCGCATCGCCACCGCAGCCGCGATCTGGCCGAATTCTTCTACGCCTTCTACATCTGGTACACGATCTACCACCTGCCCGAGGGCGAGGTGCCGGCACAGATCGAGGACGTGCTCGATTTCATCGAAGGAAACCGCCCCGTCCAGCCGGTGCCGGATGCGGTCTCTGACGCACCGATGCTGTCGATCGTCATCCCGGTTCACGGCGTGGAGCAATATGTCTCCGAATGCCTGGGGTCGATCCAGCGCCAGAGCCTGCGGGATTTCGAGGTCATCCTGATCGATGACGTCAGCCCCGACCGGTCGGCCAAGGTGATCGAAGGCTTCTGCGCGCGCGATCCGCGCTTTCGGCTGATCCAGCGCGCGGAGAACGCGGGCCCGGGATTCGTGCGAAATCAGGGCATCGACCTGGCCCGCGGCCGCTACGTGCTGTTCATAGATCCCGACGACTACATGCCGGATCCCGGGCATCTCGAACGGGTCGTGAAGATGGCCGAGACCGATCAGGCCGACATGGTCCGGTACCGCAAGCTGCACGAGCAGGTCGAGGACGACAGCGGCACGGTCCTGCAGATGCGTCGCGACGCCACCGAAGCCTTTTTCCCGCAAGAGGTGCATCGCACCTCTCTGGCCGAGCATCACGAGATCGCCCATTCGCGGCACTTCTGGAACTGGCTCTACCGCCGGGACTTCCTGAACGGCGGGAATATCCGCTTCCTGACCACCTACCGCGAAGAGCGCGCCTTCCTGCTGCAGGCCTATTTGGCCGACCCGGTGATCTCGCTCTCCGACAGCAATGGCGTGGTCTACCGGATCCGGCCGCAATCGGCCGTGCGGCGGACGCAGACCATGGCCGATGTCCGCGACCAGCTGCGGAACTTCGACCTCACCGTCGAACAGCTGAACGATCACGGCGCCTTCGATCCCGGCTCGCCGCATTGGTGGCTCGCGAGGTTCCAGGTTTCGCAGTTCCTGCACTACCTATATTTCGGATTTGCCTGGAAGACCGCCCGGAGCGCGCAGGCCACCGATGTTTTCCTCGAAGGGCTGGAAAAGACATTGTCACGGGCCGGGATCGGATCGCAGGACCTGATCCGCGATCCCTCGCAGCTGTCGCGGCAACATCGGCGTGCCAATGCCTACGGGCTGCTTCTGGCCGCGACGCGGTTGCGGCGTATCGATTACATCGAGACCGCGATCGGCCTGTCGCCGGTTCCCGCCGACCGGCTCTACGCCGAATTGCTGCATGAGCCGAAGGACCCGCTGGAACAGGACTTTCAGCGCGCGCTTAACTTCTACGCGCGCAACGACCGCGTCGGCGCACCGGTCACGACGCCTGCGGCGACGACCGAACGCCCGCGGCTGATCCTGCATCTGGGCGCGACCAAGACCGGCAGCACCCTGCTGCAGCACCTTTTGGACGACAACCGGGCGGAGCTTCTGCGGGCGGGGATCTGGTATCCCGAGGTCGGCCTGTTCTGGCAGGAGGACCGGCCGCACAAGCAGGCCGGGCATGCACGCTTCATGGAAGCGGCCGCACAGGGCACCCTCGAGCTGCGGCAGCATATCCTCGACGGGCTGGCCCTGATGAAGGGGCGCATCCACACCATCATTCTGTCGTCGGAAGCCTTCTTC
>JACLAD010002458.1_pt1 | contig 28835 bp, 32 predicted proteins | sample 8027901 | NCBI WGS metagenome assembly JACLAD01 (sample SAMN15725071, study PRJNA655200) | protist metagenome | isolation source: fluorescence activated cell sorting (FACS) single amplified genomes of... | place: Spain: Blaines Bay Microbial Observatory, Mediterranean Sea | collected 2016-07-05 | reverse complement strand
CCGCTGATTGCTCGTGTGGGGCTCGACGAGGCCGAGGCCCGGGAGCAGGGGTTGAAGTTCCGCATGCAGTGCGACCGGACACCCGGCTGGTTCTCGACGCGCCAGCAGGCGGAATCCGTCTCCGGCTACAAGGTTCTGGTCGAGGACGGCAGCGAGCGCATTCTGGGCGCGCACCTGCTGGGACCGCATGCCGATGAGGTCATCAATGTCTTTACCCTTGCCGTGCGGCACGGGCTGACGGCCGACCAGCTCAAGGACACGATGTTCGCCTATCCCACTGGAGCGTCCGACATCTCGTCGATGTTGTGAAGGTAGGTAACGTGGGGGAACGCAGTCCCTGTCTGGCTTCTGCGGGTCACAGAGTGTGGGACTAATTTTTCAGCGCCACAGGGCGGTGATCGCAAGGTCTGCTCCTGCTGCGACAAGAGGAAGACGTGCCAAGAGGGGAGATTGCGGATCTCGTCAAGAACACCGTTTGGGCTTCTACTGACGAGACAGGTGGAGCGCCGCGAGGTGCTCCGCTCGTTTTTTGCGACGATGAATGCCTCATCCGCCCGTGCCGAAGGGCTGCACCCAGACCACCAGAAGGACAAGGTAAAGCCCGTAGATGACCGGCAGAGCAAGGACCTGCCACAGCCGGAAGCCCTTGCGCCCCCACCAGATGAAGGCGGTGTAAAGCGCGGGCATCAGGGCCACGAAGCTCAGCGTGACCCAGAACAGCTGGAAATCATCGATCGTCATCCCGACGATCGTCAGCGGAATGAAGGCCAAGGTCATGGTCACGGCATGATCGCCGATGACGCTGGTCACGCCCGACGTGACCTGGCCGCTGCGGGCGACATACCAGGTCGCGAAAATTTCCGGCAGTGCCGCCACGGGAGCAGTGATGAAGAGGCCGCCGATGATCTTGGACAGCCCGAACGCGGCCACGATCTTCTCGGTGGAGAAGACGGTGAAGTAGGCGCCAATGGCCAGGGACGCCACACCGGCCGCTGCCAGCCGCTTCTCCTTTGAACTCCACTCGACCTCTTCGCTGTCGCCGCGTCCGCGCAACAAGGCCTGCGTGACATAGGCAAGATAGCCCAGCAGCAGGAGCCAGCCGTCGAGGGGCTGGAGGCCACGCCAGGGCGCGGGCAGCGTCAGCAGGGCAAAGAGCGCGATGATCCCCAAATAGGGCAGGGCCTGCATCGTGACGGCCCGGCGATCCACCTCCAGGAGATGCGCCCGCCGGTGTTCGGCGTGATTGTCATGCCCCTCAATGCGCTTCCTGCGCGTCGCGGCGTAGGCCGTCACCACCATCAGGGGAATGGCGAGCACGTTCGACCCCAGCAGCGCGCCCAGACCGATATCACCGACACCGCGCAGGGCGCTCGTGGTGTTGATGCCGATCTCAGGAGAGGCCGCGGCCAGGCCGACGAAGGCGCCGCCGGCGGCCACAGAGAAGCCCCACTGCTTGCGCAGCTTCTTCAGAGGCTCCGCCAGATGCTCCGCGCCCCAATGCGCGGCCCAGACGGCAGCCAACAGCACCGGTATCCAGATCAGAAGATTGCTACTCATACCATGTCCTGCGCTTCCCGGGAGGCAACGCCCTCGGGGCCGCGAACGGTTCCGCCGGTTCTGGATGTCTCTCGATCAGGACGGCCTACAGTGACGCTCCCCTTGTCCGGCCGAAAGAACAGCAACCGAAGCGCATTCAGAGTCACGAGGACGGTCGCGCCCGTATCGGCGAGAATGGCAATCCACAGACCGGTGACCCCGAGGATCGTGGTCACGAGAAAGACCAGCTTCAGGCCGAGAGCGATGACGATGTTCTGACGGATGTCTGCCATGGTGCCAATGCAGTCAGGCTGGACTTTGGCGAGGCGGTAAACAATTCAAGTGTCATCGGTCGCATGGGACATCCACACATGACGGACGTGACCCCGTGATCATTCTCTCATCCGCGATCAATCGTTCGGGTGAGCCTCTGCCGCGCCCGCCTTCGAACACTAGCCCAAGCCGCGCGTTGACACCGGCGGAATATACTTCGAGTGCATCGGATGGCGGAGATTAAATCTCGCCCATCTGCTCAAGTGGCAACAGGGCTTGTGCTGCGCGCCTTGTCTTCAACAACTGACCAAGCCTATCTTGCGTGTAAATGAAGCCGAGCGCGAAATAGGCTTCCGCAGCGGAGCCTGCGGAAATGTGCGGTATGGCTGAAGTATCCCGCAGGATATCGACCGGGCCTTCTATACCCTCAACGCTAAAGTCCTCCTCATACTTAGGAACGGAGGCGCGCAGCAGAAAGTAGGCGACACCGGAAACGACCAAGCCTGCTGCGCAAACCGCCAGGAACGAGCGAAATAATATGTTGAACAGTCGTCTCAATTCGTTGCCGGTGCCAAAGTAATCTCAGGACGTGATGCGCAAGAGAATCACCGAGGTGAAAAAAGCGATGAGACCAAAAGCAATACCGAAGCTTGTCGCGTATTGAAGTATATCCAGGCGGTTCCCTTCCCGCCGTCGCGCCAGATAGCCATCCCAGAGCGCCCCTCCGACAAAGCCTGCGAGCACCAGCATCACGATTCCTCCGATCTTGAGTATTTTGTATTCGAACGTCGTTTGGTCAATCTGACGGCAAAGATCAGGGCCCAGGCCGCACAGATGAGCGCCAGCGACGTCCAATCGCCGAAACGTGCGTAAGGCGTGGGCGCTAGCGCTGTCGGCAGGTTGGCATCTATGACCCCTGTTTGCCCGGTGTCGAGGCGCGCGACGATCTCTCCGTTGGCGTCGATGATCGCGGATATCCCGGTGTTGGCCGCGCGGACCACGGGAAGACCTTCCTCAACCGCGCGCATGCGTGCGGATGCAAGGTGTTGCTCGGGCCCGATGCTGGTTCCGAACCAGGCATCATTTGTGGCGTTGAATATCCAATCGGGACGGAAAAGATCATCGACCACATGGCCCGGAAAAATGATCTCGTAACAGATTGCCACCGCGACCGGAGGAGCACCCGGGATCGCCAGCGTGCGTGGCTCTGGTCCTGGCGTGAAATCGCCCAAACCTTCGGTCAGCCGCTCGATCGGCAGCCAGCCTCTCAGGGGCACATATTCCCCGAACGGAACAAGATGATGTTTTGCATATCCCGTCAGAATTTCGCCGCTGCTGTCATAGGCCTGAACCGTGTTGAAATATCGGGTTCCCCCATCGCCCTCTAGGCGGTCAGGCACACCTGTCAAAAGGATCCTGTCGTCTGGCAAAACCGTGGATAACCGCGTGCGCGCCGCAGCGTCCTCGTCCAAAAAACCGGGAAAGGCCGTTTCCGGCCACAGCAGCAGATCAAAACGTCCGGGTGGCGCGGACAAGCGCAGGTATTTTTCCAACGTGCTTTCTCGGCTGCCCGGCGCCCACTTCTCGACTTGAGGCACATTGCCTTGCACAACGCGCAAAGCAATGTCCGTCGGCGGCACGTCCTGCCTCAATCGAAGCACACCGCCACCCCCGAGACCCGTCACCGCAACGCCGAAGAGTGCGAGAACGAACGCGCGTTTTTTTGGCGCGTCCACAAGCAAAACACCCGGCAATATGCCGATGAAGACTGTGAGAAAGCTCAGACCGTAGCTTCCGACCCAAGCAGCGGGTTGGCGCAAGGCGGCATGATCGAGAAGGGCATAAGCGGCAAGGTTCCAGGGAAACCCCGTCAGGACATGACCACGCAGCCATTCTGCGGCAACCCAGCAGGTTGCAAGCAGAAGGCCTGCCGAAATGCCGCTGACAGTACGGCGCTGCATGATGGTGGCAAATAACATCGCCGCAATAGCCGGGAAAATGGCCAGTCCGGCGGACAGTCCCGCGACTGCCGGGATCGCGAGGGCACCGAAACGCTCGGTATCGACGTAAAAGCTCTCGGCGATCCAGGAAATTCCAAACCCGAACTGGCCCATTCCGAAGACCCAGCCGATGAAGAAGGCAGGCGTTGTCGAAACCTGCCGGAGCACGAGAAAGAGTGCTGAGAAGGCGACCGGAACAACGATGAGCCATGAGAACGGTGGAAGGGCCAGAACCGTCAGACCGCCCGCCGCAAAGCTAATCCCGGACCGCAGGGGAATGTAACGGCCCCGACCAGTCAGTGATGGCAAGCCCGTAATCATGGGCCATTCTGAAACTTGGCGCTCAACCAAAGCGCTATCAGCAGCAGGCCCACGCCGCCGACCACGAAAACATCCGCCATGTTGAAGGCGGGCCAATGCGTGGATCTGACGTAGAAATCGAGGAAGTCCGTCACACCCCGAAACTGGATGCGGTCCATAACGTTGCCGAGCGCGCCACCGATAATCGCACCATAGGCGATAGCCTCAACCGGGTTGGCAGTGCGCACCCACATGACCGTCAACCAGCCGCAGATAACGAGGGCCAACGCCGTAAGGCTCCACCATGGCGCTCCACCAAATAGTCCGAATGTTACGCCATCGTTGCGCAGGTAGATGAGATTGAATCCGGGAAAGACCGGAATTCCGGCGCTCAAATCTGCCGCATTGGCGACGACAATTGCTTTTGTCACCTGATCGACAATAAAAGCAGTTCCAGCCGCAATGAAACCTTGGAAAAGGGACTGTTTCATCTCATCATCCCAGCCATACATCGAGGAACAACATGATCACGAGGCCGACCGCGAGACCGAAAGTCGCCCTGTTTTGATGGCCGGAACGGTGGGTCTCCGGAATGATTTCGTGACTGATGACGTAGAGCATCGCCCCGGCAGCGAAGGCGAGGCCCCAAGGCAACAGCGGCTGCGAGATGCTGATGATGCCAGCGCCAAGAAGCCCGCCTACCGGCTCGACAAGACCTGTCAGGGCGGCAATCCCCCACGCGCGGCGCCTAGAATATCCTTCACCAAGCAATGAGACCGCTACGGCGAGACCCTCGGGAGCGTTTTGTAGCCCTATGCCGATCGCAAGCGGCAAGCCGCCAGAGAAACCGTCAGCGCCGAACCCGACACCAACGGCAAGACCTTCGGGAAAATTGTGGATCGTGATCGCGAAAATGAAGAGCCAGACACGGCGCAGCGAAGCAGCGTCGGGGCCTTCCCGCCCCGTCTTGAAATGTTCATGCGGCAGCCTTTCGTTCATCAGAGCGACCGCGCCCATGCCAAGCAGGATCGCAACACAAACGATGGCCGCGGGGAGTGCACCGTTGTCGAACTGTCCTTCGGCTGCGTCGAGAGCCGGGATGATCAGCGAGAAGAACGAGGCTGCGAGCATGACACCTGCGGCGAAGCCAAGCAGAAGATCGCGCGTGGCTCGGGAGGGGATGCGCCCAAAGAGAACGGGGACCGCCCCGACGGCTGTCAGCGATCCGGCGGCCAGGCTTCCAAGAAAGCCGAGGGCTATTGGGAAGGAAGTTTCCATGCGCTGAGGTCTCGTCGATACGTCAGTCAGAGGCCGAGTAACTGCTAAAGACCTCGGTCGACCCGTCGCCGCGGATCAGGAACACGTCATAGGCCTCGCGATCGTCTTCCGGTCCCATGCCGGGCGAGCCATAGGGCATCCCTGGCACCGCCAGCCCAACTGCATCCGGGCGCTCGTCCAACAGACGCTGGATGTCGGACGCCGGTACGTGGCCTTCGATCACGTAACCGTCGACCAAAGCCGTATGGCAGGACACCATGCGCTGCGGCACGCCATTGTCGACTTTGAAACGTACGAGAAGTCCCCCGAACATGTCCTCGCCCTTCGGCGCAAAGCCGTTTTCCTCAAGGTGCTTCATCCAGGACAGGCAACACCCGCAGCCGCTGGTTTTGCGGACATCGATCGGGATCGCCTCGGCGAAAGCTTGTGCCGCAGGCAGCAAAGCGAACGCGACCGCAAGGGCGGGAGCTAGTCGTTTCATAGAATAAAGCCTTTCGAGTTGTTGTTTGCATAAGTTCGCTGGTGAGACGTTCAGCCAAGAGCGGGCGCGCCTCACTCGGTCGCTCAAGTGCGGTCGTGTCGTCTGTCTCACGCTCGGCCGCCTCTGTAACCCGGTCGCCTGAAAGCGGGTCGGTGGGACGACCGTCCATGAACACTTCATAAGGCAGGTTGGGCCGGTTGCAGTTGCGGTCGCATCAACGCGACCGATCACATGGCCGGCCATCACGCGCTGCCCTTGTTCGTGATCGTCCGGCACCTCGCAGGGATGGGCAGGGCTTGTAAGCGCGTCGAAGCCATGCGCCATCCCAACCACCCGACCATACCCACCGCGACGGCCGATGAAGCGTTCCTGTCTTGCGCCTCGTGCCAAAGGAACCGCAGCAACTCGCCGCCGGAGAGTTCGCTTCGAAAATCCTCGTACCGCCCAGCATTCGCGCCAAGTCGCCCGAGAAGCGTGCAGGGGGGCTTGCCTTGTCAAGCGTATCGAGAGCAGAACTTTCGATCACTGCCTCGCTTGCGAAAATTACCATCTCGGGGTCTGGCCCCAATACGCCGATGACAAGATCCCTACCCAGGATCGTTTCGATCTGCACCCCGTCGTCGACGGCCAGTTCCACGCGCCTTGGGTTCCCCTCCGCTTTTGAGATCACGGCGACCGCATGCCATGGGCGCAATCGGCGGGGATCATATTCCACACCAAGTGCCAGGGCGATCTCTGCGCGGGCAGGTGCAGGAATGCCAGCGTCCGCTAGGACCACATCCAGTATCTCGCCCGACGCGATCTCATGCGTCCAAACGATTAAAGGCAGCTCTATCCCGGGCAACGAGGTTTCGGCGAAGGCAGGCTGCAATAGAGTGATAGGTCGAATTGGGCACCCCCCATCGGCTTGTGGTGCTTTAGGCAGCGTCACAACGTGGTCGACAAGTTGCGGTACCGAGAGCGGATCGGGGGTCCAAAGCGTTGTTTCGGCAATTGCTGGGGCATCGGTTCTTTCGACAGAACTCCAGAGATGGCGATGGTAGTCACCGAACATGCGCCTGCGACCGCCACGGTCCTCAAAACAGCTCGCTTCTTCATGTTGCCCCCGCTACGTCCTCTGGCAGTGCGCGCCGGATCTTCGGCACTGCGAATTCTCGTGGCTCGTGATAGTCGATCATGGTGACGTGCTCACCCTCGGCATCGAACAGGAACACGCTTGCCGTATGGTTCATTGTGTAACCCCCGCCCTTGGTTGGAACGCGCTCGTATAAGGCACGAAATCCTTCTGCAGCGCGGGCAATTTGGTCTTCCGGCCCCGTCCAGCCGCGGATGGCCGGATGAAAATAGCCGACGTATTCGGCCATGGCCTCGACCGTGTCCCGCTCCGGATCGACCGTGATGAAGGCCACGTTCATCTGCGCGGCCGCGTCTCCGAGATCGTCAAGCCAGCCGGAGATATCCGACAGAGTCGTTGGGCAGACGTCTGGACAGTAGGTGAACCCGAAGAACACCATGGTCGGGCGGCCGATCAGGGTGTCTGGGCCCACTTCATTGCCTTCATGATCGGTCAGACGGAAGTCCATTGCCGACAGGGCTAGGGGCCGTTGGCCAGCTGGTTTCGAGGCACCGGGTCCGTCCACGCGCCACCATCCGACACCAAGCATCAGTCCGAGAGCGCCTGCACCCGCTGCACCGTATCGAAGCAAATGCCGACGCTGCATCAGCCCTCCGGCCCGCGCGCGGCAATGTCCAGGATCGGGACGTCGACAGTCACTTCGTCGCCGTCCGAGAAGGTCAGTGTCAGCGGGAAAGTCTCGCCTTCGGTCATCGGGTTTTGCAAGTTCATCAGCATGACGTGTAGCCCGCCTGGCTCCAATGCTAGGCTTTCGCCCGCTTCAATCGTGATCTCTCCAGCAGGCGTCATTGAACTTACGCCATCGGCATTGGTTTTCGTCTCATGGATTTCGGGCATCATGGCCAAAGGTGTTGTAAGCCCGGTCAACGTGACCGCGTCTTCACCCGTGTTGCGCACGATCATATAGGCGGCACCCGGACGGCTCGCGCCGATGGAGGCGCGGGACCACGCGTTCTCGACATTCACATCTTCCGAGCCGGAAAATGCCGGGGCCGACAAGCCCGCGAGCATAAAAATAACGGCCAATCCCTTGACGTATGGTCGCTTTTTCATGACAATTCTTCCTGTATCTGTCCGCGCATCAACTTTGGCTGGCCGTAACTTCCGCAGCCACCAGTCGCCGCAGTTCGGCCTCACCGAACGGGTCTAGCGGCTTGGCGTTCACGAAGAACGTGGGCGTTTGCCGCACGCCAACCGTTTCGACATCAGCGCGGTCATGGTTGAGCACTGCCACGACACCGGGGGCCAGCATTTGTGTCCGGGCTGCTTCGACATCCAGACCTCCGCTTGCAGCAATCTCAAGGATCAAGCCAGGTGCAGGGGTCCCATGGGATGCCCACCGGGGCTGCTCTCGCAAGACCGCTTCGAGCACCGGTTCGAACACGTCCTGCATCCGCGCAGCTTCAAGCACACGGATCGCTTCCACCGAAGCTTCACCGTGAAAAGGCGTGTATCGGATCACGACACGCACCGCATCTCCGTGTTCAGCCATGATATCCTTGACTACGGGATGGAACGCGCGGCAGGCCTCGCAAGCTGGATCGAAGAATTCGACGATCGTGACCGGCGCGGTCTCAGGTCCGAGGATCGGGGAATAGGGCCGGATCAGCACGTCGTTCACCTCAGGTGCGAGGGGTCCTGCCTCGGCCACGGGTTGGGGACGGGTGGCATACCAGGCCGCGCCGCCGAAGCCTGCGGCACCAATGCCGAGAACGGACAAAAGGAGGCCGCGTCGATTCATGTTTGCTTTTCCTTGAGTGAAAGAGCTGATAGCAGCCCGATTAGCGCAAAGGCGACAAGCGCCATCAGTGGAATCGGTATGCCGAAGAGCAGCTGGTTATCGTCAGTGCAAGAGGGGCCGGTCGCCATGCAAGGCTGGATACGCTCGGGGATTAGGCCGACATAGAGGCCCATATGCCAAAACGCGACGGCGGCACCACCCAAGGCCAACGCGACTCCGTATCGGCCCACGCGCGGGTCCTGCCACCACAATCCGAGCCCCAGAACGATGGCCAAGGGGAACATGAAGGCTCGTTGGAACCAGCAGAGCACGCAAGGCGCTTGTCCGAGCACTTCGCCGACAAAGAGCACGGCGAGAGATGAGGTGAACGCAATGATCCACGCCAGGCCAAGAGCCGTTTCTCCGGAAAGTCGGGTCATGGCGATCAGATCCTCTTTCTCAGATCGGCAAGGATCTCTTCGGCCGGGGTGCCGTAGGACCAGGAGTCCACAAAGCCCGCCTGTGGATCAAAAAGGAACAGGTGAGATGTATGCCCCATTGTATAACCATCCGGCGCGCTGGCTTCCTCGATCCGCTCGAAATAAATTGGAAAGGTCTCGGCTGTCTCTGCGATCTGCTTTGATGTGCCTGTGAGCCCGATAATGCCCGAGTCAAAGCGCGGAACGAAGTCGGCGAGAGCCATTGGAGTATCCCGCTCGGGATCAATCGATATGAAGATCGGTTGCACTTTTTCGGCATCCTCGCCCAGACCATCCACGACGGCAGCTACTTCCGCGAGCGTCGTCGGACAGACATCGGGACAGTTGGCAAACCCGAAGAACACCAACATCCAGCGCCCCGCGAAATCCTCCTCGGTACGGATCATGCCTTGGTGATCAGTCAGCTCGAACTCCGCGACAAACGCTGGATCGTCAGTGTTCTGGGCGCGGTCGGCGCGGTAGTCCCACCACAGCAACAGCCAGATGAAAGCGAACACAGCCGCGCCCGCCAAGACCCATAATACCCGCCGAAGACCTGAAAGCTTCACGTCGCTCCGCCCATTGTCGATTCTAACTTTGCTGCGTGTTTAGCTCCTCTAGCCACTGTAGATTCAAGGGATATTTCACCGGAACTTGTGCGGCATAGCGCTTAACTCTACACACACTGTAGGTAAGGCGGAGAGGTGGATATGCTGGCGATCGGTTATCTGGCGAAGAAGACGGGCACGAAGGTGCAAACCATCCGCTATTACGAGCAGGTCGGCCTGATGCCCGAACCGGGGCGGACCGATGGTGGACAGCGCCGCTATGGAAATGCCGAGCTCGACCGCCTGTCTTTCATCCGTCATACCCGGCAGCTTGGCTTCTCGCTCGATGCGATCCGTGAACTGCTCGACCTCAGCGATCATCCCGCCCGGTCCTGCGAGGAGGCGGACGCCATTGCCCGGCGCCAGCTCAAGCAGGTCGAACAACGCATGGCCCGGCTCGAGGTGCTGCGGCTGGAGCTGGAACGCATGATCGAGGAATGCAGTGGCGGGCGAGCGGCGGATTGCCGCGTGCTCGAAGTGCTGCGCGATCACTCGGAATGCCTGACGGACCACGAGGGCATCGGCACTTGAACGCCGTCATCGCCTATCCGCTGGCCGCGATCGCCGAGATCGCCGGATGCTTTGCCGTCTGGGCCTGGTGGCGGCTTGGCGCCTCGCCGCTTTGGCTCTTACCCGGCATAGTCTCATTGGCACTGTTCGGATGGCTGCTCGCACAGGTCGAGACGTCCTCGGCGGGGCGTGCCTTCGCGGCCTATGGCGGTGTCTACATCGCCGCCTCGGTGCTCTGGATGTGGCTGGCCGAAGGACATCGTCCGGATCGGTGGGATCTTATCGGGACGATGGTGAGTCTGACGGGCGCAATGATCATTCTCGCGGCGCCACGCGGCACGTAAGCGGAAACGCTTGAAGCTACAGTCACTGTAGGGACTATCTCTTTTCCCGACGATTCGTGGAGAGAGTTCGTGCAAACTTCCCCCTGCCTGACGGCAACCACCCCGATGTTGGATTTCAAGGTCCCAGCCATCGCCGCTCTGATCGAGGCGCGGGGCTGGTCACGTTTGCCGCAAGCCGATCGGATTGGCGCCATCTACGATTTCGTGCGCAACGACATTCCCTTTGGCTACAACCGGGCGGATGACATCTCGGCCAGCGACGTGCTGCGGGACGGCCATGGTCAGTGCAACACCAAGGCCACCCTGTTGATGGCGCTCCTGCGCGGCGTGGGGTGCCATGCAGGCTGCATGGGTTCACGATACACAAGGCGCTTCAGCGCGGCGTGGTGCCGGAGGCGGCCTATCCGTGGGCTCCGGCGGAAATACTGCATTCCTGGGTCGAGGTCGAACTGGATGGTGATTGGCTGAACCTCGAAGGGTTCATTCTCGACAGCCCATATCTTCAGGCGATCCAAGCCGCTTTCCCGGACCGGGATAGTCTGTGCGGCTATGGTGTCGGCACGGATCGCCTTGACGCGCCGCAGGTCGGGTGGACCGGTGAGGATACCTACATCCAGAAGACCGGGATTGCCCGTGATCTCGGAACCTTCGCTTCACCCGACGATTTTTTCGAGAACCGAAAACAGGCGATCGGCCCCTTCAAGGAGCAGCTGTATCGCCATGCGATCCGCCATTGGATGAACGCGCGGGTGCGCAAGATCCGGAATGGTGGTGTCCCTCCGGTGCCTGGACTGGGTGCCCGGAGGAAAGGTCTACCGAAGGAGCATGGACATGCCGCATGACCACAGCCACGCGCATCTCGATCCCGAATCCGGGGATCGGCGTGTTTCCATAGCGATATGGGCCAATGCTCTGCTGACCGTGGCGCAGATCGTCGGCGGCATATTCGCCGGCAGTCTCGCGCTGATCGCGGATGCGCTGCACAACTTCTCGGACATGGCCTCGCTCGTCATCGCCTTCGTCGCCCGCAAGATCGCGCGTCGGCCCGCGGATTCGACGATGACCTTCGGCTATGGGCGGATCGAGATCGTGGCCGCCCTCATCAACTACACGACGCTCATTCTCGTCGGCTTCTACCTGATCTATGAAGGCGGCATGCGGATGATCGATCCGCCCGAGGTGCGCGGTTGGACGGTCGTCATCCTTGGCGGGATCGCTCTGGTCATCGATGCACTGACCGCGGGCCTTACCTATTCGATGCAGAAGGGCAGCGTGAACATCCGGGCACTGTTTCTGCACAATCTTTCGGATGCGCTCGCCTCGGTGGCTGTCATCATCGGTGGCACGCTGATCCTCCTATACGACCTGCGCTGGGTCGACCCCGCCATCACCATCGGCATCGCGTTCTATATCCTTTACTTGGCACTGACCGAAATTAGCGGGCCAATCCGGACCCTGATGCTCGGCAGTCCGCCTGATATCGACAGTGACGCCGTTGTTCAGGCAATGCGGGACGCCGATGGCGTTCGGGATGTCCACCACGTGCATCTTTGGCAAATGCAGGAGCATGAGGTCGCTCTCGATTGCCACGTGGTGCTGGATGATCAGGGCTGGGCGCGCATCGAAAGCGTGAAAGCCGACATCAAGTCCCGATTGAAGGACGGCTTCGGTATCGCCCATTCAAGTCTGGAGTTCGAGCACGAGGGAAATGCCCATCAGAACGCCGAGTTGTATGGGCACGGGTAGGCAAAGCCGACCTGTCCTCGAAACGGGTCGCCCAGCTGCTGGTCGACCCGATGCTTCGGCTTCCAGAGACGCGCCTTTCAAGCGGCCTTGCCGCCGACCTGCTTGGCAAAGCAGTCCTCGTGGCCGCAACATTATCGCGGCATGAACCACGTCAGACTTCCGGGGGGCTGGTTTGCTTCAGCCACGTGGCCATGCTCGATGTTTCGACAGCAGCGTAGTGCTCGCCTCCGCTGAAGGGACAATGCCGACAGGCTCGACCGGGCGGCGGTTGATGAGCCGGTCGACCCATTCAAGGATCGCGCATGTCATCTCTCCGGAGCTCCGCCACGATCCTTCGTAAGCGACGACTTTGGACTTGGAGAGCGCATGGATTTCTCAGTTCTCCGCAGACGTCCATTGGTCGCCGGCAAAAGTCGGAACCGCGAGGTCAAGGCTTTTCATGAGCGCGCGTCACCACCGCCTCGAAGGCTTCCAGAGTGGTTTCGCTGACGTGGTGTTCGATCCCTTCGGCGTCCCGTTCCGCCGTTTCCTCATCGATCCCAAGGCTCAGGAGAAACGCCACCACGATACGGTGACGCCTACGGCAGGCCCCTGCCAGTTTCTGTCCCTCAGGGGTGAGAAAAATGGCTCTATACCTCTCGCGGGAAACGAGGCCTGCCTCCTTTAGTCTTGAGATGTTCTTGGTGACCGTGGGGGGTTTCACACCCAGGCGCTCGGCGATGTCCACCGGTCTCGCTTCGCCCTGAATCTCGATCAGCTCGGCGATCAATTCGACATAGTCTTCGGCCATTTCGCTCTCATGCGCCTGGCGCACGGTCGCGAAGCCTTCCGCCTGCGCCTTGGCATCCCTGTCGCTCGCGTCGGACGCCTCACGTCCATGTATCTGCAATTTCGTCATGCCCGGACATTGCCGCGATCTGGCGGGAATGACAACTTGTTAGCACTATCTATATATGTTATCGTCGGCTAACTTTTGAGACCGGAGAACGCTGTGACCTCGAGATTTCCTGCATTGTTGCTTGCCGCTTTTGCAGGGGCGCTTGCCCTCTCTGGCTCTGCTTTGGCGACTCCTGCCAAAGAGGCGCCCTGGCTTCCCGAAGCGGCCGCCTATCGGCTGACACTCTTCCTCGGAAATCTCGAGCCGTTGCCCTGGGACGACGTAGAGGCCGCTTGGTCTGAACCCCACCGCAACTCGGATTTCTCGTTCGGCGCGCTGGCGCGTCTGGATGAAGATAGCGACGTGAAGCCTGACACGCTCATGGATGCTATCTCGAGCGAGGACCGGCATGCGGTCTTCGCCGAGGCGACGCGATTGATCGCGCTTAGGCTCGAAGAAGAGCTGGATCGGGCCATTGCGGCCGAAAGCCCGGCGACCGCGCAGCGGGCCGTGCGCGAAGCCCGTGAACTTTACCGCGCCTTCGCGGACGGCATCGCCGCCGCCGATCCCGAAGCTTCGAGGCGTATCGGCCGCGCATGGCTGGAACTCGCCAGCAGCGCGGGTTCTCCCGGTCTCCTTGGCGCAGGCACGACACCTACCTCCACCGAAGCAATGGCAACCGCGCGCGCAGTCATCTCGGACTATCTCGCCGACAACTATCTCCTCGACACTTTCACGACGCGGCGGACGCTGAGCGCTCTACCGGAAACAGCGGTGCTGAGTGGCCGCTCCGTCGAAGTGCCGCCAAGCCTGCCGCCCGGCTCGGATATTTTCGATCAGGACCCGCTGCCGCTGCTTGTGCTCAACTTCGAGGAGCAGGGCATAGATGAAACGGACCTCCCACTCGTCGCCTATGGCGACATGCTGTTCGACAGCGCGCAGATCTTCGGCAGTCCCGCGCGTGATATCGGAATCGCCTGTTCGACCTGTCACAACCGCTCGGACGTGAACCAGCGCCTCTTCATCCCCGGCGCCAGCCACCAGCCCGGTGCGATCGACGTGGATGGCGCATTCTTCAATCCCATCTTCAACGACCGGCGCGACGACCCGATTGATATTCCGAGCCTGCGCGGACTGCGCTTCACCGGACCCTATGGCCGCGATGGCCGCTTCGCTTCCCTGCGCGATTTCAGCCGCAACGTGATCGTCAACGAGTTCGGCGGCGAGGAGCCGACGCCCTTCATGCTGGACGCGCTGGTCGCCTACATGCTCGAATTCGACTTTCTGCCCAACGCCATGCTGACAGCCGATGGTAGGCTTACCAGTGCCGCGCCAGAGGCCGCTCGACGCGGCGAGGCGATCTTCAGCCGTCCCTTCGCAGGCCTCGGCGACCGTTCCTGCGCCAGTTGTCATGTCCCGGACGCGAACTTCCTGGATCGTCAGGCACACGACATCGGCTCAGTCGCGCAGGTCTATGAAGGCGCTCGTGCCGGTGCACTGGATACCCCAACGCTGCTCGGCACCGTCTATACAGCACCCTATTTCCACGACGGATCGCTGCCGACACTGGCGGCTGTCGTGAACTGGTTCGACGAGACGAAATCGCTTGGGCTGACCGAGGCGGATCGTGACGACCTCACGGCCTATCTGGAAGCTGTGGGCGCGGCGGATGAGCCTTATGAGGCCTTCGGCAGCGAAAACACAGCCTTCCGGCTGGCATTTTCCGAGCTCACGACGTTTGCCTCGACACTCGACACGCTGATCCCACAACGGGATGCGGAGCATATCCTGCTGCTGGTCGACACTGTCGCGGCGGATCTCGCGACCGACGCCGGCACCATGTCCAACCTTGCCGCCCGCCCCGATGTCTACGCGCTGGCCGAAGGGCTGGAGGAAGTCGGCGCTGCGGTGCGCGACGAGGACTGGGCGGCCGCGGAAGCAAGCTGGAGCGCGTTCAAGTCCGACGCCAACGCGATTGACGAAAGGGCCTTCTGATGGCGACGAAACTGAACCGCAGAGCCGTTCTGGCCATGGCTGGAGCAAGCACAGTGCTTCTGGCGGCGCCCCTTGCCGCGCAAGATGATACGTTACGCCTTGCCTTCATTCCGCAGGAAAATCCCGACAAGCTGCTGGGGGATATCGAGGCCATCACAGGCTGGCTGTCCGAGCAGATCGGCGTGCCTGTCGAGGGCTTCGTCACCATCGACCATGCCGCCGCGGTCGAGGCGTTGAGGAACGGTGACGCGGATATCTCCTTCATGGGGGCGCTGCCCTTTGTTCTGGCCGAGGCCGAGATCGACGCGATCCCGCTCCTGTCCGAGGTCTACCGCGGTGATCCGAGTTACACCGGCCGCGTTTTCGTTCGCCGCGACGCCGGCATCCAGTCGCTCGCCGACCTGCGTGGTAGGGACATCGCCTTCGCCGATCCGATATCGGAGTCGGGCTATCTTTACCCGCTTGCCGAGTTCGAGCGCGCGGGGCTGATCGACCGCCCGGAGGCCGCCGACGCGTTCTTCGGACGGGTCTTCTTCGCGGGTGGCTATCAACAGGCAATGCAGGCGATGGCCGAAGGGCTGGTCGCGGCGGCAGGCGCCAGTCAGTATGCCGATCTCCTGCTCACGCCGGAGCAGCAGTCGCAGGTGACCTGGATCGCGGAGAGCGATGCCATTCCCAGCCACGTGGTGATCGCTCGGCCAGGGCTGGACGTTGGCCTGCGCACGCGGTTCGTCGATGCCATGATGATGCTGAACAAGCCAAAGCACCGCGACAAACTGCGCTTTCTTTATGGGCCAGATGGATACGTCAGAGCCGATCCCGCCGCCTACGAAGGTGTGCGCGACTTGGCAAGGCGATACGGACTATTGAAATGAGCCCGGCCGTGCAGATCGACGACCTGAGCTTTGCCCATCCGGGTTCGGATCTTCCGGCTCTGGAAAGGATTTCTCTGCTCGTTCCCCCGGGGGAAAGCATCGCTCTGCTCGGTCCCTCTGGTGCGGGCAAGACGACGCTCCTGGCACTGCTCGACGGTAGGCTCCGGGGCTGGCAAGGGCGAACTTCGGTCTTGGGAGCGTCGCTCGATCCCGATCGACCGCCTCTGCGCGCGCGACGCCCTGACACAGGCTTCGTGTTCCAGGAATTCGCCCTGGTCGAACGGTCCACGGTCCTACGCAACGTTCTCAATGGCCGCTTGGGGCGCATGTCGCCTTTGCGCGCCTTGATGGGATCGCCGACTTCGCATGATCTGGAAACTGCGCTTGCCGCGCTCGCCGACTGCGGCATCGCCGATCTCGCCGAGCGCAGAGTCGACAGTCTCAGCGGCGGACAGCGGCAGCGCGTTGCCATCGCACGCTGTCTGGCGCAGGAGCCGCGACTGATCCTTGCAGACGAGCCGGTAAGCAGTCTCGACCCCGCCCGGGCAGCCGAGATTCTGACGCTGCTGACAGGCGCGGCACGAGCGCGCGGCGCAACGGCGATGTTCTCGTCGCATCAGCCCGATCTGGCGCGGCGTTTCGCGCAACGCATCGTAGGTATAAGCGGTGGGCGGATCGTCTTCGATGTCCCGACCTCCGACCTGAGCGAGGAGGCGACTGCGAACCTATACCGGGACACAGAGCGGATGCCCGGTGTCGGTCTGCGAGCGGTGTCCTGATGCGGTTTCGCGGGTTCGGCGGTTTCGCGGCCAGCACATTGGTCGCCGGTGCAATTCTGTGGTCTTTCATGACGACCGACGTCGAGTTCTCGCGTCTCCTGTCGGCCGGGCCCCGGATCGCAGAATTTCTCGGCCGGATGTTTCCCCCTGATCCGACCGTGATGAGGGAGATCATGAAGGGCGGCGCCGAAACGCTCAGGATCGCGATCCTTGGCTCTCTGGGAGCGGTGGTCCTGTCGGCCCCGCTCGGTATTCTTGCGTCCGAAACGATGGTGTCTCCGCCGCTCTATCGAACGGTTCGAACACTTCTCGCCTTCATCAGGGCGATACCTCTGATTCTTGTGGCGATGCTCATGGTTGGTGCCGTCGGCCTCGGCCCGCTGCCCGGCATCATCGCCGTTGCCTTTCATGCGACCGGAATGCTCGCCAAGTTCTATGCCGAAGCGATTGACGGTGTTTCCCGTGCGCCCATCGCGGCGCTCGAAAGCGCGGGCGCTGGACCGCTGGCGCGTCTTCGGCACGCGATCTGGCCCCAAATGGCGCCGGTTATTGCTCGTGACACGATTTTCCGGTTCGAGCTCAACCTGCGCGAGTCGCTGATCCTCGGCATCGTCGGTGCAGGCGGGATCGGCTTCTACATCCAGACCTACGTGCGGTCTTTTCAATACGACAAGGCTGCCAGTGTGACGCTCGCAGTCATCGTCATGGTCGTTGCCATCGAGGCCATCAACGTCGCGCTGCGCCGTCGCTTTGCCTGATCGTCAGGCGTAGATATCGATGGGCGTCCCATTCCGCACCATGGCGTAGATCTCTTCGATCTGACGGTCCGACACCGAGATGCAGCCTGCCGTCCAATCGCGGACATCCATGGGGTCGACCCCGGGTCTCGGGCCGCCATGGATGAAAATGTCCTTTCCGGGAGGTCGGCCAAGCGCTTCCGCAAACGCGATGTCGGCCTCATTGGGATAGGAAATGCCGATGGGCCAATCAGGATTGGCGCGCGACACAGATGGGGTTGCCGCTTGTCGATCGCAACGGCTCCAAGGTCGTTCTCTCCGGCCCACTATGCTCATACCAATAGCAAGTATCTTCAGGAAGAAGGCGCGCCGTGATGCGGTTCTGGTCAGGCGCGGCGAGGACAGCGACAGCTTCTGGAACACTGCCGATCTTGGACTAAGCATTGTCTTCCATCGTAGGCGCAGCACAACCTGCAAGGGCCAGTGTTGTTACCATGATCACCGCGGGCCGTTGAAGCATATCCATTTCACCCTTTTGGCAGGTGAACCCCATTATCTGACGATAGCGGCGCGTTTGAAGTTGCCGCCGGTCGGTTTCCCTGCTGAGCGAAAATACTGTTTTACCCCTTGAAGCTCTAGTTGCTGTAGGGGCTATTCTGATGTGGAATGAACGAATCCCGAGGTCAATCCATGTCTTCTGATGACCACCGCCATGATCGCGCCCACGACGACTCAAGCGAACATGAACATTCTCATCGAGAGGGTAGTGCGTGTTGCGGTGTTCGCACCAACACGGGATCGGCACATCCCATTCCCTCGAACGGACGAAGTTTCCAGGTCTCTGGTCTGGACTGTGCAGAAGAGGTGGCGATCCTGAACAGGGTTGTTGGTCCGAAGGTCGGCGGGACTGAGCATCTGGCGTTCGATGTCATAAACGGACGAATGACGATCCTCGACACCGCTGACAGAATTTCGGACGACGAAGTTGCGCAGCTCGTCACAAGCACGGGGATGAGCGCCAAGCCGTGGGATGCAGACAACGCAGCGAAGGACCAGGCGGCGCATCTGGTACGTCAGAAGCGCTTCACCGCACTGAGTGGCAGCTGTTGGGCGGCGGGTTTTCTCTATCACATCGTTGAGACCGGAATGGGTGGCGCGCTTGGGCTGTTCGCAGGGCATGGTGAAATGACGATGCCATTGGTGGAAGCGGGGCTGTTTGCTGTTGCGATCCTCTTTGGGGTCTGGCTGGTTGCGCCCAAGGCTTGGTCTTCTGCGCGACGGTTTTCTCCTGACATGAACTTGCTGATGGTAGTTGCCGTGGTCGGCGCCATCGGGCTCGGTGAGTTCTTTGAGGCTGCTACGGTCGCGTTTTTCTTCTCTCTCTCTCTTTATCTCGAAAGCTGGAGCGTCGGACGCGCGCGCAACGCGGTGTCGGCCCTGCTGGATCTAGCACCGCCCTCGGCGCGGGTGATCCGACCGGACGGCATCGAGACGGATGTTCCAGCGGCAGAGGTCGCCGTGAACGACCGCTTCATCGTGCGCGGCGGCGACCGTATTCCCCTCGATGGTGAAGTCGTGGACGGGGCAGGGGCCGTCGATCAGGCGCCGATCACCGGGGAAAGCGCATTGGTGCCCAAGGAGCGCGGCGACGAGGTTTATGCCGGCACGATCAACGGTGAGGGTACGCTAACCATTCGCGCGACGAAGGCCGCCTCGGACACTGTGCTGGCGAAAATCATCCGCATGGTCGGCGATGCCCACGCGCGCCGCGCGCCGGTCGAACAGTGGGTTGCAAAGTTTGCACGCATCTACACCCCCATTATCATGATGCTGGCGATCGCCATTGCGCTGTTGCCACCGATCCTCCTGGGGGGGGGCTGGGACTACTGGTTCTACAATGCGCTGGTGCTTCTGGTCATCGCCTGTCCCTGCGCGCTGGTCATTTCTACGCCGGTTTCCATCGTGGCGGCGCTTACCGCTGCGGCACGAGCGGGGGTGCTCATCAAGGGCGGCGCCTATGTCGAAGCGCCGGGCCGCACCACGGCGCTCGCGATGGACAAGACCGGAACGATCACCATGGGCGAGCCCGAAGTGGCAGCAGTCTACCCCTTGGGCGATGCCTCGGCGCATGACCTGATGAAGCGAGCGGCGGCACTGGAGGCGCGTTCGTCGCACCCGTTGGCCCGTGCCATCCTTGCGCGCGCCGAATCCGAGGGTATCGACGTGTCGGCAGCGGACCAGACACGAACGGTGCCGGGGCGAGGATTGGAAGGGCGCGCCGACGGGCACTCCATCTGGCTTGGCTCGGACCGGTTCGCCGGCGAGAAAGGATTCAGCAATTGCATTCCGGCAGATCTCCGTGATCGGATCGAAGGGGCTGGTAGCACGCTCGTTGCTATAGGGGACGAAACAGGCGTGACCGGCATTCTGGAATTGCGCGACCGCATCAGACCTGATGCCAAGCGCATCGTGGCGGAACTGCACGCGAGGGGCGTGAAGACAATCGTCATGCTGACCGGGGACAATGAACGCACCGCCCGCGCGGTAGCTGCCGAGGTCGGCATCGACAAGGTGCGTGCCGAACTGCTGCCAGAGGACAAGGTGAGGATTATCGAGGAACTGGTCGCAGACCATGACATGGTGGCGATGATCGGCGATGGCGTGAACGATGCGCCGGCCATGGCAAGGGCACATTATGCCATCGCGATGGGTGCCGTCGGATCGGATGCGGCCATCGAGACGGCTGACATCGCGCTGATGACCGACGATATCGATCGCGTGCCATGGCTTATAGGTCATTCGCGTCGGACCATGACGATCATTCATCAGAACATTGGCATCTCACTGGCAGCCAAGGCCCTGTTTGTCGGATTGACAGCATTTGGCATGGCCTCGATGTGGGGTGCGATCGCCGCCGATGTGGGCGTATCCCTGCTAGTGGTGGCCAATGCGCTGCGGCTTCTGAATGGCCACCGGATCAAGGAAAGCCCATCGGGCGGTGAACGAGTGGGCGACCAGATGGCGAAAGGTGCACTGGCGCATGGTCATTGATCCGGCGTTTTTGGTAGAGTAGCGTTCCAACCGAACCAGACCTCGCAAATGAGGCGTCGAGTAGTGATGAATACCAGAATTCTGCGGCGAGCCTTTCTATCGGGCGGATTGACCGCCGTTCTGTCGGGCTGTGCCAGCAAATTCAGATCTGACAATGGAGCCGAAGTCATCCGGCTGCGGATGTACAAGGCGCAACGCTTTCTGATCCTGGACGGTGCTGATGGTATAGTGCGAAGTTACCCCATCGGTCTCGGCTTCGCGCCCGAAGGCCACAAGCAATTCGAGGGAGACGGTCGCACTCCTGAAGGTTCCTACACAATTGACCGGCGCAACCCCAACAGCCTCTTTCATCTCTCCATCGGCATTTCCTATCCGAATGAGGCAGACATTGCTTTCGCGGAGGCGCAGGGTCGATCTCCCGGAGGGGATATCTTTGTTCACGGCGGCCCAAGGCGCGGGATCGATCCCATGAACAAGCGCGACTGGACGGCAGGCTGCATCGCGGTGTCGGACCGTCAAATCGAAGAAATCTACGCCATGGTGCGGATCGGGACGCCCATCGACATATACGCCTAAGAATCGGGCAAAGCGACGCCGCTAAAAGGCTTTAGACCCCATGATCGGGCAGTGAGCTGACTGGGTCAGTGGCCTCTCCCACGGCATTCTCCGTTCGAGGGTTGCGCCAGATTGGCTGGTGCCGAGCCTCAAGAATGGGGGAGAGACCATATGCAAGATGAGCTGCTCCCCGCCGGTCCCTCGGTCATTACGAGAGTTTGCGGGTTTGTGCTCTGGGACCCAACCTTGAACCGCCGGGTTCTGAAGTTTTCGGCCTTCATTCCGGTGACAGGCTGGTGGCGCCACCGGGATTATGGATGTAGATCGGGACGTTATATCCGATCGCGCTGTGGGGCCGAACCTCGTTGTAGTCTCTGCGCCAATTCTCCAACTTTTCGCGGGCATCATGCTGGGCGAGCTTGAGGGTGAAGCCTCCCCCTTTGGCCCACCCCGAACCAGAGGCGGCGCCCTTTAAGTGGATCGAGATCGAGACCCATGGGGCGTGGTGATCCGGGTATGCCTTCCACGCCGACGGCGCGAATCGCCGAGATTGCCGCGGCGCTGCGCGAGGCTCGGTCGAAATCCTGCCGGATCAGCGCCTGCCGATCGTGATCCCCATGCGGCTCGTGGACTTCCGCCGTGGGAATGATGGGCTGGCGGCAACAACACTCCAGAAAGAGATGGTGCTCGATCCCCATTTTGGGCAAACGCAGTGGTGTTCAGATCAAAGCGGGGCGGCCGGATCAGGCCGCCAAGCGCCCGAGATCCTCGTCTGTAGTCTCGACCCGGGTCCCGCCGAGTCCGATCAGTCTGACTCGCATGGCATATTGTAGGGCGCGAGATCGGATGAGCCCTTTTCCGCAAAGAGATCATACGGACGGTTTCTGGCAAGATAACGCCGATGGGGGCTAAACCAGCAGTGGTCTGCCAAAGGCAGCTGTCAAATTCGTTGCGATTTCTTGGCGGCGCCGATACTCAGTCTCGCGGAGATACGGCCATCCATGGTCGCAGCAAGCTGGGGCGAGCCATTGACGTCGCAACCGATGAAGCGTGTATATGCGGCTTTTGAACGTCGCGTGCCGGAGCGGCGGCTCTTTATCAAGTCAGAGAACCATACCCGCTTTGTTCGTCTGGGGGTCAGGGCTCAACTGCTGGCTTGGACTGCAGGAGGGATGTTCGTTTCTTGGGCAATTCTCGTGACGGCGATCTTACTCATCGACTCGATCGGAGCCGGGAGCTACCGAGACCAAGCTGCACGTGACTTGAATATCTATGAGGGCCGTCTCAATGCATTGTCCGATGAGCGTGACCTACGTCGAAAAGAAGCCGTAGCGGCCCAAGAACGCTTCGTCGCCGCCCTTGAGCAGATCTCGGCACTACAGAGCGAACTTCTGACTTCTACGGAACGCCACCGCGAACTCGACACAGGGCTTAGAGCTCTGCAAGCAACCTTGCGGAAAACCATGTCCGACCGAAAGGAAGCTGAGGAGCGGCTGGCCACTTTGCAGGCTAGCGAAGCCGGCGATGTGGTGCAGGCTTCCGATGCGTCGATCGGTGCCATTGACCTCTTGGCGAATGCACTCGCCGAAACGGCTGCCGAACGCGACCAGATAGCAACGGAGGCCATAGACGCTAGCGTGGTTACCGAAAAGTTCGATCTAGAACTGCGTCTCATGAAAGAGCGGAACAACGAAATCCTCGGACAGCTTGAGGATGCGTTGACGGTGCCTGTCGAGCCGCTCGATGACATGTTTCGCGCGGCAGACCTCGAACCCGAACAGCTGATGCGCGACGTGCATCAGGACCATTCCCAGAAAAGCGCGTCCTTGACGCAGATCCAGATGTCAACAATGGGAGCGGCAGATCTTGCAGACGAAACACTGCGAGCGAACCGAATTCTAGACCAGCTCGACCGCATCAACCACTACCGGCTCGCTGTCGAGCGCATTCCCTTCGCTATGCCTGTGCAAGCTTCATTCCGCTACACTTCAGGTTTTGGCCCGCGCTGGGGTCGAATGCACAAGGGCCTTGATATGGCTGGGCCTGTCGGCACACCGATCTACTCAACTGCAGACGGCGTGGTTACATATGCCGGTTGGCAGAGTGGCTATGGCCGCATCATTAAGGTTCAGCACGAGTTCGGAATCGAAACACGTTATCCCCATCTGAATAAGATCCGCGTCAAGGTCGGACAAAAAGTCTCACGTGGAGAGCAAATTGGCGATATGGGAAGCTCTGGACGCTCAACCGGCCCCCATCTCCACTATGAGATCCGGGTGAAAGGCGAGGCTGTAGATCCAATGATTTATATCCGGGCAGCTCAGAACACTCTCTGAGTTGTAGCTCCGGTTAAGGGTAAGGAAAGCGCTCCTTATAGTTGGCTCATCGGCAAAATTATCGCACGCTGCGGTGGTGCAGAGGCCGCCCACAGCATCAGGTCAGCTGGAGCCTCCGACAAACCCGGGACGGCTCGCCCCTCCATACCGTGAGCAGCCACATGCTCGTCGAATTCATCAAGAATTTTCCCAGCAATACCTTGAAGCTAAAGTTGGTAGAGGTCCTATGTGAGGGTAGTAACCTGCCGGCTTTTCTTCGGCATTAGGCTCCTTCCTGGATCAGGAGAAAGTATGCTTACGAGACGCCACTTCATTTCGACGACGGCCATGTTGTTCTCTGCTCCTATAGCGAGCCCCCTTCTCGCAAACACATGGCCAACAGAGGCCGAGAAGGCCGCTTGGGATGCACAGGTGACACCACCAAACTTCGATCCGGCGACTTCCAATCCGTGGGGCTTGCATTCGCGTTTTCTGCCGCAGCGGGTCGTTGCCAATGCCGACCTTACGCCAGGTGACATTCATGTCGATGCCGTGGCGCGGTATCTTTATCATATCGAACAGGGTGGAACAGCCATGAGGTACGGCGTAGCCATTGGACGGGGTGGCCTATACGAGCCTGGTACTTATACAATCAAGCGCAAGGTCAAGTGGCCTCACTGGACGCCGACACAGTCCATGATTGAGCGTGATCCCGAAACCTATGCGCAGTACTCGGAAGGGATGGAACCAGGACCGAACAATGCTTTGGGGTCACGCGCCCTCTACCTTTATGTGGGGGATCGGGACACTTACCTACGGATCCACGGTACACCCTCACCGCGGTCCATTGGTTCACGGGCTAGTTCGGGCTGTGTGCGCATGGTGATGGCGCACATCAACCAGCTTTATCCAGAAGTCGAGATCAATTCGACGGCCTTCCTCTATTCCGCCAAAGAAAGCGTTACTGCCCAAAGTTGAGGGACGTGCGGAATATGGCATTGGTATTTCCGGCCCCGACCCTGCAGTAGTCTTCAGAAGATGGCCGTCAGCTTCCTTGTCAGCATCTAAGTGGTAGTTTGCACACAAATGTGCTGGCCATCGACTGTCCGAAGCGGCAATTCTGTCGTTTCGACGGGGCCGGAATGGCGATACCAGTAGCAGCCGTCACTCGACCGCAGCCGCGCCGATGCGAGGTTTTGGTCGGGTGCCGCCAAGGCCGCTACGGCTTCAGATAGCTCTTGGTCCTGTCGACTATCAGAACTGTCATTCACTACTGCCGAACATGCACCGAGTACGAAACCGGCCATTAGGACCGATACGGATCGAATTCTCATCTACCGTCCTTCTTCTGCCGTTTGGCGATCATGCCTGTCGCCCGCACCCTTGCACCTGACTATCAGCGTCGCAACATAGAAAAACTGTAACCGCCGATTGAGACCGCCTGCCTGACTGGGGCTCTCTGATCTAAGACACGTGTGACCTGCTTCCGGGAAACTGGACCGCCGGATCTGGGAAAAGTCTCGTAAACTGCCGGGCAGGCAACGCGAGGAAGACTGATGCGGACATCTCGGTTCAGCGAACAGCAGATCGCCTTCATCTTGAAGCAGGCGGATGACGGGCTCAGCGTCGAGGAGGTCTGCCGGAAGGCCGGCATCTCCCAGCAGACCTACTATCTCTATGGACGGCTCTCCCGTTGCAAGTCGATGATGGCCCTGGCTGCGTAGATCCGTTGCAAACATCTATCCGGCGTCAGTCGGCTCGAGAGCCGAAGCGCCCAAATGGGCTATCTGTGAACCGGCATGGAAAAGTGACCCCGTAGCGGGGTGATCGGCGTCCAAAAATGACCCCCCCCCCTGTCTGTTGCGAATGGAGTAGAATGGCGGTGCGGAAGGGAGCCCGTCCCCCCCCAGGGTCGAGAGCCCGTGTGGGAGCAAGGGTCCCTTCCGCGTCGCGATCAACCTGAACAGTTGCTTGGGACGGCTGACTCCGATCCCGCATGACATGGACAGGAGCTTTTACCATGCCACAGACCGTCATCGGCTGCGACCTTGCCCGCGGCTGGATCGATACGCACGCCCTGCCGACCAAGGTGGTGGTGAGGATCGATAACAATCCGAACAGCATTACCCGCTGGACCGCGTCCTTGCCTGCAAACTCTCTAGTCGTCTTCGAGGCCACCAGCGGCTGCGACACTCTTTTGATCAAGGCACTCTGCGACCGGGGCCTTCGCTTCGCACGGGTCAATCCGCGCCAAGCCCGAGAGTTCGCCCGCGCGACGGGCGTGTTGGCCAAAACGGATCGGGTCGATGCGCGCATACTGGCTGATATGGGGCGCCTCTTGCCTCTCGAGGTTACCGCGCCGCCTCATCCGGATCGGGCCCGACTTTCTGATTTCCTTCGTCGCCGCAGGCAGTTGGTCGAAATGCGGAAAGCCGAAAAGGTGCGTCGCCACAGCGCCGGCCAGCCAGCAATCCTGCGCGAGATCGAGACGATGATCGCGCTGCTCGACCGCCGCATTGTCATCATGGATCGCAAGATTGCGGCTCTGATCGGAGACAGCCCCGAACTTACCGAGCATGCGGAGTTGCTTCGCGCCGTGCCTGGGATTGGACCGACGGTGCTGGCAACGCTTCTCGGCGAACTGCCCGAACTCGGCACGCTCTGTCGGCGTCGGATCGCCTCTCTCGCCGGGCTCGCTCCACATGCCCGCGAGAGCGGCACATGGCGCGGCACACGACGTATATGGGGAGGACGACGCAAAGTCCGCGAGGCTCTCTACATCGCGGCCTTGAGCGCGTCCCGCCGCGTGCCGCTCTTGATTGCCATGCGAGATCGAATGAAGGCTGCCGGCAAAGCCCCCAAAACAGTTCTCATTGCCGTTGCCCGTCAGCTCCTCGTCATCCTCAACGCCATGATCCGAAACAAACAGCCCATTCGCCTCTAAGAAACGACACAGTTGCCCTTACATCGGTGGCGATGATGCTCCCGGGGCAACCGGGGGCAGGTGCAGGATGTTGGTCGTGGAAACTATCGCGAAGATCCGTCGGGCATATTTCCAAGACAAAAAGCCTATCAAGCAGATCTGCCGGGAACTGCGCCTGTCGCGGAACACGGTGCGCAGGGTGATCCGGTCCGGGGTGACGGAGTTCAGCTATGAGCGCGGCGTCCAGCCGCAGCCCAAGATCGGGCCTTGGAAGGTCGATCTCGACCGGATGCTGGCGGAGAACGCCCGTAAGCAGAAGCGCGACCGGCTCACCCGCATCCGGATCTTCGAGGAGCTTCAGGCGCTTGGATACGAGGGCGGCTACGATGCCGTCCGGCGCTATGCCTCGTCATGGACAAGGACCGAGCGCGCAGCCTCGGCTGCCGCCTATGTGCCACTGAGCTTCGATCCTGGTGAAGCTTACCAGTTCGACTGGAGCCATGAGGTTGTCCTGATCGACGGGGTGACCACGACGGTGAAGGTGGCGCATGTCCGGCTCTGCTACAGCCGGATGCTGTTCGTGCGCGCCTATCCCCGCGAGACGCAGGAGATGGTCTTTGACGCGCACGACAAGGCCTTTGCCTTCTTCGGCGGAGCCTGCGCGCGGGGCATTTACGACAACATGAAGACCGCTGTGGATGCGATCTTCGTGGGCCGGGACCGCGCTTACAATCGCCGCTTCCAGCAGATGTGCGGGCACTACCTCGTTGATCCGGTCGCCTGCACGCCCGCTTCCGGCTGGGAGAAGGGCCAGGTCGAGAACCAGGTCGGCGTGGTTCGCCGGCGGTTCTTCGTGCCGCGGCCGCGGTTCAAGAGCTACGCCGAGCTTAACGCTTGGCTCGAGGACCGCTGTGTCGCCTGGGCCAAGAGGCACCCGCATCCCGAGTTGCGTGAGCGGACAACGTGGGAAGTCTTCGAGGAGGAGCGGCGGAGCCTTGTGCCCTATGCTGGCCGGTTCGACGGCTTCCACGCCGTCCCGGCCTCGGTGTCAAAGACTTGCCTCGTGCGGTTCGACAGCAACCGCTACTCGGTGGATGCCCGCGCGGTCGGTCGGGCCGTCGAGATCCGCGCCTATGCCGAACGGATCGAGATCTGGCAGGACGGCAAGATCGTCGGCGAGCATGCCCGCGCCTTCGGTCGCGGCCAGGACATCTACAACCCGCTGCATTACGTCCCGGTGCTCACTCGCAAGCCCGGCGCGCTCCGGAACGGGGCGCCGTTCAAGGACTGGGAACTGCCGGCGGCGATGCGGCGGGTGCAGCGCAAGCTCGGCCGCGTCCCGAACGGAGACCGCCAGATGGTCGAGATCCTCAGCGCGGTCCTGACCGACGGCTTGGACGCAGTGGAGGCGGCCTGCGCCGAGGCGCTGAGAGAAGGGGTCCATTCCTCCGCCGTCGTTCTCAATATCCTCGCCCGCCGCCGCGAGCCCGCGCCGCCCCTGACCATCGCGACGCCGGACGCACTGCGTCTGACCTGCGAGCCGGTCGCCGATTGCAGACGCTATGACAGCCTCAGGAGACCGGACCATGGAAAGATCGCAGGTGCTGGACATGATGGGCCAGCTCAAGCTCTACGGAATGAAGGCGGCCTATGATGAGATCATCGCCACCGCCGTGAAGCGGCAACACGAGCCCCAGAAGATCGTCGGCGACCTTCTGAGCGCCGAGATCAGCGAGAAGCAGGCGCGTTCGATCAAATACCAGATGACCATCGCCAAGCTGCCGCTGGCCAAGGAGGTCGACGAATTCGACTTCGAGGAGACACCGGTCAACGAGACGCTGGTCCGCGACCTGGTGGGTGGAGGTTTCCTCGAGCAGCAGCGCAACGTCGTGCTGATCGGCGGGACTGGAACCGGCAAATCGCACCTTGCCGTCGGCATCGCCCGGGCCTGTATTCGAGGCGGCAAGCGCGGGCGGTTCTTCAACGTTGTAGACCTCATGAACAAACTCGATGCCGAGGCCCGCGCCGACCGCCAAGGCCGCACCACCGATCTGCTCTGTCGCCTGGACTTCGTGATCCTCGATGAACTCGGTTATTTGCCCTTCGCCCAGACCGGCGGGCAGCTGCTCTTCCACCTGATCAGCCGTCTTTACGAGCGGACCTCGATCCTCGTGACCACGAACCTTGATTTCGGCGAATGGCCGAGCGTCTTCGGAGACGCCAAGATGACTACGGCGCTGCTCGATCGGCTCACCCATCACTGCGACATCGTAGAGACCGGCAATGAGAGCTGGCGCTTCAAAACTCGAGCATGAGCC
>JACLAD010011507.1_pt1 | contig 28858 bp, 23 predicted proteins | sample 8027901 | NCBI WGS metagenome assembly JACLAD01 (sample SAMN15725071, study PRJNA655200) | protist metagenome | isolation source: fluorescence activated cell sorting (FACS) single amplified genomes of... | place: Spain: Blaines Bay Microbial Observatory, Mediterranean Sea | collected 2016-07-05 | reverse complement strand
CCAGCTTGCGACAGGCTAAGCCTGAGAATAAAGGAGGTAACTATGCTGTAACCAAAATTATTCGTTGAATTCCAGAGGGTTCAACTCCCTCCCGGTAAAAGCTAACCACTGGCCGGAAGCGAGTCTTGCATGGACAACGGTAACGTTATTCGTGAAGCGTAGACAGCAGGTGCTAAAGCCGCGGGATTGAGTCTCGATATCATGTTCACGTTGGAGGCTTCATTTTGTTGGGAATGGGGTCAGTACAGTACATATCGTAATGGTAAGAGATGTATTGTCCGACCGGGATCTATGGCCGGGGCAAAGGTACAGGATGGAATTCTCAGGAACCTGTGAGATCCAGTATTGACCTGAGTATTAATAAGCGTTTGGCTTTAGCTATTAACAAAGCCGGGCTGTCTGGTAACGGCTTCTAATCAGACAGAGCGAACATGAAGCACGCTCAGGAGCTTAAAAGCGAATCCATAAGTGATTAGGTAGTAGATGCTGGAAGTCTTAGTGCGCCATAGTACTGTTGACTTGGGGGAACTCTGCTCAGGAGGACCCTAACGAGGAAAGGGCGCACCATAACTTTTTAACTGTTGATGGGAAACATAAAGGTGCTCAGAAACCGATGATTGTGTCAACGAAACAACAACAGATAGCCAAATTGGCTAAAGAGAAACCGAAACTAGTATTCACATCACTCAATCATCAGCTGGATATTGAGTGGCTATATGAAGCGTATCGGCTCACACGTAAAGATGGCGCAGTTGGCATAGATGGTGAAACAGCACGTGACTATGAACAGCACTTGGATGCAAATCTGCAATCATTGCTTGAACGAGTCAAGTCTGGACGCTATCGAGCGCCTGCTATTCGTCGCGTGTTTATTCCCAAGGGCGATGGCAAGCTGCGTCCACTTGGGATCCCCACATTTGAAGACAAGCTTGTTCAACGTGCTGTTGTAATGCTACTGGAGCCAATATACGAACAGACGTTCTATGACTGTTCATTTGGTTTTCGACCGGGCTACTCTGCGCACCAAGCGCTACAAAGTCTTCGTAATCACATCATGGATGACGGGGGGAAGTGGGTACTAGACGTGGATATACAGCAGTATTTCGATACCATTGAACATACTCAGTTGAGAAACTTTTTAGACCAACGAGTGACGGATGGCGTTATTCGTAAAATGATAGACAAATGGTTAAAAGCCGGTGTGATGGATGGGAGTAAACTAAAGAAGTCTGTAATCGGGACGCCACAAGGCGGTGTTATTTCTCCTTTGCTAGCAAATATATACTTGCACTATGTATTGGATGAATGGTTTGCCAATACGGTTAAACCTCGCATGCGTGGGCGTTCAAGTTTGACTCGGTTTGCGGACGATTTTGTTATGGTGTTCGAACATTACGAGGATTGTTATCGTGTTCAACAAGTCTTAACCAAACGCTTTACGCGTTATGGGCTGACACTGCACCCTGACAAAACTCGCCGCGTAGATTTTCGATTTCGGTATCGAAAAACGAATATCCAACGCGGTAAGTGCGTTAATTTTGATTTTCTAGGCTTTACCCATTACTGGGGGCGGTCTCGACGTGGTCACTTTGTTGTTTGTCAAAAGACAGCGAAGAATAGGCTCGCCCGAACACTAAAGGCATTTAATGTGCTGTGCCAAAAGATGCGCCATAAACCGCTGGATTTGCAGTGGGAATGGTTAAATCGAAGGCTAGTGGGACACTTTGTCTACTTTGGGATCACTGGAAACATAAAATCACTTAAACGTCTCCACCATAAAGTGGAGCGTCTGTGGCATAAGTGGCTAGGTCGCCGTTCTAGGAAAAGTTACATTCCTTGGGTACGATTCACGCTATTGCTTAAACGCTTCCCATTGGCGATTCCAAGGATCTATCATCGTTATGTTTAATGAGCTACGCAGCGAATAAACTGTTATGAAGAACCGGATGCGTTAATTGCGCTCGTCCGGGTCTGTGAGGGGTGAGGGCAGTAATGTCCTCATCTACTCGGAAACCAATAAGTGTCGCTTGCGTTTGCTCATAGCCTTGATAGCCATCTACTTGCAGGTAGCCGTTATAGCCATCAAGGAAGTCGACTGCGCATTGCCCAGCTCGACTATTGTGATAATCGTACAACACGATATTGGATGTCGCTGTATCGGGGATATTACCGCTAGGTGAATCAGCACCACTGGCATACAACCACATATAGCTGTTCGCTTTTTCAGACTCGACCACTTTTAGCGTTGTTTCATCCGCCGCTATAACGGGATGTTTTAGCAGATGTTGATGAAGCTGCTCGTAAAGCGGTTTAAACAACTCAGCGCAGCGGACTATCCAATCCGCCATGGTTTTACGGCTTAATTCGATACCGTGCTGTTTGAACATCGCTTCTTGTCGATAAAGCGGTAACCCATACTGATATTTGCTGGTGATGATTTGACTTAACAAGCTTGGCGTTGCGTAGCCTTTTGGGATCACGCTGTGAGGTACGGGCGCTTGTTTAATCGTGTTGCTGATACCGTCCTTTTCACAGGTACGGCACGCATATTTAGGGCGAACATGCTCAATCACGTTGACCTGAGCAGGAATAAACTGAAGCTTCTCTGACTTATCTTCACCAATGCGATGTAATTCGCCCGCACAACAGCCACAGATTTTTTCTTCGTCGCTAATATCGTGAACGATAACTTCACGAGGCAGGTCTTTAGGTAGCGGTTTACGTGTGGGCTTTTTACGAGTATAGCTAATCGTTTCTTCGGCTGTTTCAGCTTCAACAACCAGTTCTTCCGCTTCATTGAACAACTCACCTTGCCCAGGGTGGCCTTCGGTGCTTTTTCCAAACTGCTTATGTTGGGCAACGCGGAACTGTTCTTCTAAATAGGCAATCCGCGCGCGCTTCTCTTCAAGAAGCGCTTCAAGTTCAGCGATGCGGGATTGGTATTCTTTCTCGTTCATACCACTATTATCCCGTATTAAGCTGCTGATTACCTTATATTATTAAGACTATTTCGTGATCGTTAATCGCTACTTATGATCACAGGTTATAAGCCGGATGCGTTGTAGTGCAACGGCTGATGGCCTATGACATCGTAACCCGATAACAGCCATTGTAGCTGTTGCTCACTCATATTCATCTGTTTTAAGTTCGCATCGACAGGCCACTTAAAACGATGCTTCTCGAGGCGTTTATACCAGAGAGCGAAGCCCGTTTTATCCCAATAGAGTATTTTGACCTTATCGCGCTTTTTGTTGCGGAAGACGAACAGTGCATCGCGAAACGGATTCAGGTTCATATCCTGCTCAACAACGACAATTAAGCCATTTATCGATTTGCGGAAATCGACGATATCCATGTACAGGTAAATGTCGGCAGGCTCTACGAACATCTTCATTCGGACATTGCCTTCATTACGGTCGCAACCCAGTGGGGGTTAATATTGATTGGCACGCTAAGTTGAGCATTTCCAAGTTGCAGGAGAAGTTCGCCACCCATTGCTTCGGTGTAGGATTCAACCTCCGTGACTTCACGTTTGACCTGAACAAACTTGCTGCTTGTTCGTAAGCGTCCGGCAATCCCACCTAGCGCTTAGTAAACTGCCATGGTAGTAGTTGCTCGATGTTCGACTCTGGCTTGCTGAGTTCATCAAGGCACGTCATCACATACTCGAACACATTGAGGTCGTTGGCCTTAGCGGTTTCGATGATGCTGTAGAGCATTGCGCTGGCGTTTGCGCCTGTGGCGGTTTGGCTAAACAGCCAGTTTTTTCTGCCTATGACGAACGGTTTAATCGCGCGCTCAGCGCGATTATTATCAATACTTAGTTGGCCGTCGAGTGTATAACGAACAAGCTTTTCCCATTGATTCAAGCTGTATTGTATCGCTTCACCTAATTTGGTTTTCGGTAACACTTGTTGAACTGATTTTTCTAGCCATGTGTAGAGCTGATTGAGTAACGGCAGGCTCTTTTCTTGTCGGGCGAGATAGCGCGTTTCCACCGTTTTATCTTTTAGCTGTGTTTCGATGCGGTAGAGTTTTTGGATGTGATTGAGTGCCCAATCTGCTTTGCCACTGCCTTTTTTCCCTGCGCCTTTCTTCGCTTCCATGAACTTGCGACGTGCGTGTGCCCAACAACCGATGAGTGTGGCTTGCGTTTGTTCGTAGCCTTGATAGCCGTCTACTTGTAGGTAGCCGCTATAGCCTTGCAGGAAGTCTACTGCGCATTGCCCAGCCCGACTATTGTGGTAATCGTACAACACGATATTGGATGTCGCTGTATCGGTGATATTACCGCTAGGTGAATCAGCGCCACTGGCGTACAACCACATATAACTGTTCGCTTTTTCAGACTCAACCACCTTCAACGTAGTTTCATCCGCCGCGATAACGGGTTGTTTTAGCAGATGTTGATGAAGCTGGTCATAAAGCGGTTTAAACAACTCAGCACAGCGGATTATCCAGTCCGCTATCGTCTTACGGCTTAATTCGATACCATGCTGTTTAAACATAGATTCTTGACGATACAGCGGTAGCCCATACTGATATTTGCTGGTGATAATTTGGGCTAACAAGCTTGGTGTGGCATAGCCTTTTGGGATAACGCTGTGAGGTACGGGCGCTTGTTTTACCTTATTGCTGATACCGTCTTTCTCACAAGTACGACATGCATATTTAGGACGAACATGCTCAATCACTTTAACCTGAGCAGGGATAAACTGAAGCTTTTCTGACGTATCTTCACCTATGCGATGTAACTCACTCGCACAACAGGCACAGACTTTCTCTTCGTCGCTGATATCGTGAACAATAACTTCGCGGGGCAGGTCTCGAGGCAATGGTTTACGTGTCGGCTTTTTACGAGTGTAGCTAATCGCTTCTTCGGCTATTTCAGTTTCAACAACCAGCTCTTCCGCTTCATTGAACAACTCACCTTGCCCAGGGTGGCCTTCGGTGCTTTTACCGAACTGCTTATGCTGGGCAATACGAAACTGTTCTTCAAGATATTGATACCGCGACATCACCTGCGACAACATCTTTTTCAATGTTGCTGGGTCGTCGGGTAGGTTTTCGATATCAATATTCATGACGTTATTATCATGCAATAAGCCACTGATTACACGACATTATTAAGACTATTTCGTGATCGTTAATCACTACTTATGATCACAGGTTATAAGCCGGATGCATTGTAATGCAACGGCTGATGACCTATGACATCGTAGCCCGATAACAGCCACTGTAGCTGCTGTTCATTCACATGCATTTGCTGTGAGTCCGCATCGACAGGCCACTTAAACCGATGCTTCTCAAGCCGCTTGTACCAGAGTGCGAAGCCCGTTTTATCCCAATAGAGTATTTTGAGCTTATCGCGCTTTTTATTGCAAAACACAAACAGTGCATCGCGAAACGGATTCAGGTTCATATCCTGCTCAACGACGACAATTAAGCCGTTAATCGATTTGCGGAAGTCGACGACATCCATGTATAGATAAATATCGGCAGGCTCAACAAACATCTTCATTCGCCAATGCCTTCATCACAATAGCAACCCAATGAGGACTCATGTTCGTTGGCACGCTCAATTGAGCGTTTCCAAGTTGCAGGAGAAGGTCGCCCCCCATTTCCTCAGTGTATGACTCAACTTTCTTGACTTCACGCTTCACCTGAACGAACTTGCTACTCGTTCGTTGAAGCCTAATGTCACGACGCCGCGTATAGTAGGTTTGAACGTTAATCTGCTGCTGGCGACAAAACTCCACCGCAGTGAGTCCACTTTGTTTTTGTTGCTCAAATAAATTGAGCCAGTCTTGTATGTCTCTTCGTTGATGTCGCTGCATGGATATTCTCCTTAGCAAAAAAGAACACCATGCCGCAGCTAACTTATGAATTGAATGTGGGGATTACCGGACGCTTACAGAACACCATGCCGCAGCTAACTTATGAATTGAATGTGGGGATTACCGGACGCTTACGGTCATTCTCCTTAACAAAAAGAGAACACCATGCCGTAGCTAATTCATGAATTGAATGTGGGGATTACCGGACGGACACTTTTCGGTTAAAGCTCTGACTTCGTTGAGCGTGTGGAACACATACATATCGAGAATCTCTGTGCAGCAAGTCCGGTTGAATCGTTCGTTATAAGAATTCTGCATTGGCTTACCTGGTTGATAAATGCCAGAGTAATGCCATGTTCTTCAGCCCAACTCGCCAATATGACAGAAATGAATTCAGGGCCGTTTTCCATGCGTAACTATTCGGATATCCTCGCCAAGCTAAAACTCTTTCCAGTACACGCATAATGTATTGTGATGGCAAGTTCAAATCGATTTCAATCGTCAGAGCTTCTCGATTAAAGTCATCCACCACATTGAATGTTCTAAAGCGCCATCCGTACTGCAAGCTGTCATACATGAAGTCCATTGACTAACAGTGATTGGCATGAGTTAGAACAGCCAGAAGCTAAGGATCTCTCGCAGGAAGGCCAGCCCAGAGGTGATTTTTGTAACCCCCTTTTTAATTTGCTTATCAACTAAGATTCTTTGAGTATTTGACTCTCATAAAATTCAACTTTCTTTTGTATGAATTTCCCGTCTGGGCGCATTTCGCTTGCGGCTTTCATAAGCCTATAGCTAAGAGCTAAATTAGAATCTTCTATTAGCAATGCAGCATCTCTAAGGGCAAAAACAAACGAACTATCTAAACTTTTGATTTCTTTGGCTCTTCCTAAATATCCCATCAAAGCCATGTAGTGCTTTTGGATAACAGCCTTGCGTTTAGGTGTTAAATGAGTATTTTGGCTACTCAATAACCACTCATAGTATTTTGTATATAACTTTCGCCGCCTTATTCCCTTATAGAACTGTGTTCTGTTTACAGAACTATAAATAAACTGTTCGAATAAGTTCTTTAATACATTTAGGTTTACCAAATGAGCGGGAATAGAATGACCAACGCCTGGTACATGCAGATGGATTAATCCTGAATATCTTTCAGCGTGCAACCTGTCGAGATTAAATAAATTATCATACACTATGTATCCTGGAGTTTGGCTTGTGGCACCATCATAATACTGGTTATCCCATTGATACTTTCGCATTGCGTCTCGAAAGCGCGTTTCCCACGGTGAATAGTCTGCGTTTAATGTACTGATGGGGTTAAGTAGTAATACTTTTTTGTAATTAAAAATAGTTTCAAATGCGCCTACTGCGTATCCCCCCATACTTCCGCCATAGCCGTAGATATCTTGAAAATTTAATAAAGGCTTAATCGTTTCTAGGAACTGATGAAACATTGGAGAACGATACCATGTGGCTGTTCCTATCGTCGCAAATGACAAAATATTAACTTCGTATCTATTTAGAAAATCAAACCCCCATGGAGACACTAAGTTTTTCGTCTCATCAACAGGAATGACTTCATGTGCATTCGCAAAAGCAATGACTAGTGGTAAATTTATATCAAAGAACTTAAATCGCACATAAACATCGTCTATGACCTCAAATCCTTCTATGCATTCGCCGCCATTATTGAATTGTTCGAGAGACGAGATTAGGTCGACGGAACTTCTATTAATTTTCATTACTCGATTTTACATCCATATTTTTCAATACTAACGTGTCAACACTGAGCACTTTTTTAAAAACTATATATTTAAGCATTAAGTTTCATATAAAAAATTAGTCGTATTAACTTGGTGTAGTAAATTGCCAAATTCCTCAACATCGATAATAACATTACGGCGATTATATTTAGCAGGACTGTGTTCCCATGTGGCGTAATCTACAGGATCAGAAATTTCTTCGTCTTTTGCAATAAAGTAGCGATATTGTAAATCATTGGCTATGGCAATCTTGAAAAATGCTGGCGTTGCGCATAGTGGCGGCAATATCTCAATAATTTTCGTATCAGGCCGACAAAATAGGATGTTTGTTAATCCTGCGCCATGGACTGCTACAACTAATTCAGCGTTTTTAAAAATCTGAATCTGCTCAGTTAGCGGGTAGTCCTCTAAAACAATTGATTCAATCCCAAACGAAGATAGTAGGTCATAAAAATCTGTCTTATTTACGATATTTCTTGCATTCGACCCGCTTCTATCGATGAAAAAACGCTTTGGATAATTAACCTTTGGTTCGTTTGCTGTTGCAAGCAATAATTCAGCTTTCAATTCTTTAAAATTAGCATCCAAATTTTGTGCTGGGTGTATAAAAGTATAACTTGACGCAGAACTTAAGAATAACTGAGAAACCTTTAGAGTTACATATCCTTTTTGTTCGATATCTAGAGTCTTTAATCCAATTAAGTGTTTAACCTGCTCTATATAGTCATTTTTATGGAACAGAATGTATTCTTCAGGAAGAAATGCTTTTTGTAATTGCTTGACTCTTGATAATTTGTCAGTCAATAAATGACAAACATTAAAATTGGAAAATTTATCTTCTAAAAAACCAATTTTTTTGTTTACTGGGACTTTTTCGTGTAACAAAAAGGGAGAGTCACCATGGGATACACGGTCCAATAGCTCTTCTTTTTCATTAAAAATATAGAATTTAAAACTGTGTCTTTTGGTAAAGTCGAAACTGATATAGGCATCATTAATTTGCAATAAGTCTATATTTTTGTTGATACCATTTGTTCGAGCAATTGCATAATGAAGGTTTGAATCGTTATATTCTGGCAGCACCAAATCGGACGGTTTTTCTATGGTGGTTACTATGTATTCTGTTATAGGTATTACAGTAGTCTCAGTCATAATCGACTTAAAATCCACTACCGAGCCTTCCAGTAAGCGCTTAATAGTTTTCTTCTCAGATTCAAACTTTTGGAGTTTGATATTCTTTCGGGGAAAAGGCTTAATTGGAGTGAATTCTGTACCTAGAAACTCAGATAAACGTGTCCACTTTTCCTCATCAGGCAGACCGACATCCAACATCAGTAGATTTGAATCGGCCTTAGCTGAGAAAAATTTTTTGACTCGTCGATCGAATTGATTGTATGCGTCTTCCCAATTATTTGCATTTGCATATAAATTACGATGAATAATGGTCCACAAAGGTAAATTAATTAATTTGTTCGGTGTAGATTTTTTTTTAAATGCTAGATCTTGAAAACCTTCGAAACCATTTGCCCACTTAAAATGGTTTTCCATAGACTTAACCCAACTATCAACGTCGCGAGTAGTATATATAAAGTAAGCGTCAGGATATGCGTAATATAGAGTCTCGAATATGAATGACACTGGGGTATCACTGACGAATTGAAACTGTTCTATTTCTTCCCAGTCTAATATCGGCTTACCATTTGGACCATTCCAGTGAGCTCCAGAAAGTGAATACTCTTGTAATGCTGATGATAAAGAGTTTGTACCTGTTCTGCTCAAGCCTATCACGAAGACTTTCTTTTTTATTTCTTGTGGAATATTCAATCCGCGTTCAGCTAATAAGTTTTTCAGTCCATGATTGTTTCTATATGTAAACGCGCCAGTTTGAAGTATCTTATTACTTAAATTACAAAATCCTAGGTCGCCAAGTTTTTTAGCTAACTCTATATACTCTTGGGGTTTAAGAATATCATTTTTTAGTTCTTGCTCAATTTTTTTTATAAAATCCATATTGTTCTTTACTACAGTAGCTTAGCGTGAATTAGTTTCCTATTATCATCGTAGTTTTTGAAAAACTCTTCAATAAGCTCAGGTATACTATAAAAGCCTCTGACGCTATATTGGCCGTGTACGTTTTTCTTTAACCCTCGACAGTTAACAACGGTATCGTTATCAAGGTTGAAGCCGATGATACGTGCAGCATGGGGGGATATAGGGACGTAGAACTGATTCAATGGTTCGGCTAAATTACTCGTATTGAATGACAGCTTTAACTTTCTAGAAAAAAGAACTGAGATTCTTTTTACAACTTCAAGCAGCATTTCCAAGCATGGGTGATTAAAGGTGTAAAATAGTCTCTTCTTATCCACTTTTTCTTGCAATATATCAGAAACTTCGATATCGAGCTCTTTCTCCCGATTCGACAGCTCTAGTAACGACTGCTCTGCAACAAACGAATATTTGTCAGCCCAGATGTCCTCATCATTTAGAGCTTTGAGTGCGCTTGTGACTGTGCCCCCTTGTGCCCAACAGTTAAAAATCAATTCATTATGATAGTCACCTAATGGCCCCGTCAATGTACCTTTTTCTGGTATTCGGTAGTATCTTAACTCGGGGTTGTAGCCGCGATAGAATAAGTTCGGTATTTCTATGATTTTGTGACCATAAACTTTTCGTAGTTTAGTTGTATGGATAAACTCGCAAGGATAACTGTCAGCTATTTTTTGGGTAATGACAAAATCCGCATCTTCAAAATGTTTTTCATATTCTTTAGCTTGCTCATTTTTAAGTAAATGCACTATAGCGATAGTTATTACTTGCACGTTATCAAGAGCATTCTCTAATAAAAATGCGATAGGTCTCGCTTGACAGTTTGCTACAACTGCTATTTTAAGCATTTTCGAACCTTTCCTTCACCAAATTATATAGATCAAAGTCAGTGCTATTATCGGCCAATAATCTGGAGTATAACTCTTCACCAAGTTTATCCCTTACCTTTTCAACTTTTTCAGAAACGGATAGCTTGGAATCTTGGGAAACATTTTGCTTAACGACTTTAAAAGAAATATCTTCAAAACCGAATTGCACTAATTTTGTTTCTAACAATTCTAGTGATTCTTCATATCTTTCTACCAATCCAATAAAAGGAAGATTGTCTATTTCTTTCAAAGGTGAGTCATACTCTCCTTTTGCAATTATATTGTTTGCAGCAAAACGATGAGCGTGAAAGTCACGACATTGCCTATCATGCGGTAGCGCTAATCTTGTTTCAATATACCCTTTCAAATCTGTATTTCTGGCTAATACTGAACCAAAGGTATCTACTTTTTGATTCTTTTCAAAGGAATAAGCAGAAGCAATCCGGTCGATCGGATGTCTTACGAAAATAACTGGAAAAACTTCTATATCTTCAAATTCTGGAACTGGAAAAAGCGCTGTATGCGATGAAAAGCACTTAGCCTGTGGATTATCTAAAATCCACTGACGAACTTGCTCACGGTTAGCGGCAGGTTGATTCGGAAACTCTTTTGTTACCCATTCACCTTTTTCTTCGCTAAAGTTTTCTTTGAACGCGGCGTCTAGTGACGTTCCCGCATTTTTAAACAAATGATAATGTAATATTACTTTTCTCAAAATATGTTCCTTTTAGCGAGTTGTGAATAGGCCAACAGACGCAAATATCTCTTTAAACGCAGCTTTTCCGCCTTCGAATGAGAAATTGGATTTAACTAATGTGCTTTGATTTTCAGCAAACTTTTGCCATAGCTTTTCATCGTCATAAAGCTTGATAATGCTATCTACCCATTCTTCTGCTTTTTCAGCAATAAGCGTGCTAATTCCGTGAGTAAGGCCTGTACCTTCAGCTGCGACGTCTGTCAGCACAGAAGGTAACCCATAAGCCATTGATTCAAGCACTTTACCTTTAATTCCTGCACCCGAAAGTAATGGAGCAACGAAAACTCTGTGGTTATGGAACACATCATCTAAATGTTCGGCGAAGCCAACCATTTTAATGTTGTCACATTCAAACTCTTTCATGTCGTCCGGCATGTTACTGCCGTAAACATACAGTGTGATATCGGGGCGCTTTTTGGCAAGCAGCGGCATAATATCTTTAGCTAAAAACTCAACGCATTCAATGTTTGGGGTGTGGTTAAAGCCACCCAAGAAAACTATACCTTCACGTTTTTTAAAAGCGGGGCCTGGCTGCTTTTCTTCTAATACCCAAGGCGTAATATGAAGTTTTTCAGCATCTAAAATGTGGCTAGTAATAACCGCGTGTTCTGTTGCATTGTAGGTAAGAATGGCGTCTACGCTGTTGCAAACTCGTAGCTCGCGTACTCGTGTCTCTAGCGCGTCAGTAAGTTTTTCTTCGTCTTTGCCATTTTTTAGCGCTGCACGCATTTCTCTTAAGAAATGAAGGTCGGCATTATTGAAAATAACTTTTTTGCCTTTCTCTTTTATCTTCTGAAGGTAAGCTTCCGCCACATAATAACGGGTAATGTACACTGCATCCATTTCGTCTAAACGGCGAGCCAGCACATCATCCATCGAGGTATAGAAAGGCGCGTAAAGTACTTCAACGCCCATCTTTTGAAGAGCTGTGGTGTACTTACCGAAATGCGCTAAATTTTCTGGTACAAAGGTTACTTTAAAGCCAAGCGCTAACATCAGCTTAATTTCTTGAATAGCTGCGTAGCTTCCAGCATCTTTATTGGGCTGCGGGCTTGCGTAATCGATAACTAAAATTCGCTGGTCTATGTTGCGATCTTTTTCAATTTTTAGGTTTTCTAAGCTAGCTTTGCCATTGTGCTTGAAGGCTTTAAACCATTTATTCCTGAACGTTTTTTCGTTCACAACTTGGTAGCGTTTTAATCCTTTAGTTACATCTCTTCCATGGCTTTGCCCCTCAAAATGCACTACTTCCGAGGTCGGCACATACACTGTTTTATAGCCTGCATCGCGTACCTTAAACGCTAAATCTGTATCCTCGTAGTAGCACGGTACAAGTTCCTCACTAAATCTTCCTACTTCTTCCCAAATTGTTTTGGGTATACACATTGCCGCACCAGAAACGTAATCTACTTCACGAGCGTAATTAAACTCTGGTTGTAGCGGGTTAGCATCGCGGCCCACATTCCACGGTTGCCCGTTACCCCATACAATACCGCCAGCTTCTTGCATTGAGCCGTCTAAATTCAGCAGCTTAGAGCCCGTTAAGCCAACTTTTTCGTCACTTTTATGCTTATCAAGTAGCTCATCAATCCAGAAAGAAGAAACTTCAGTGTCGTTGTTAAGAAAGATGATGTAATCACCCTTCGCAATTTCGGTAGCACGATTACAGCTTCTTAAAAATCGCAGATTTTCAGGGTTTCTGGAAACCACAAGATTTTCTATTATTGTTTCTGCTTCAATGGTTTCATCAGTTGAACAATCGTCAGCTAGGATAACCTCATAGCTGGTTTTGTTATAAGCCAATAAAACTGATGCTATGCAGTGGTATGTAAGCTCAAATTTATTGTACGCAGGCACAATAATAGACACTTCAGGCTTTTCAAACTTAGGTAATGAAAAAGAAGGGAACTTCTTTCTGCCTTCATAGCCTTCTACCATTACTTCGTGTGCAGTCATAATTGACTTCATGTCAATTTCTGCATTGCCTTTTACTACGTTTTCTAGCTGGCAATGCAGTGCTTCGTATCGGCTGTCTGCCTGTTGAGGTAGACTCATGAAACCTGGCTTTTTATGGCTTTCTTTTAGATACATCCACGGGGTTAAAACAGGTTTTAACGTGAAATAAGCGCCGCCTACTTTTTGTGCTACACCTTTAATCGATATTTCAAGTAGGTGATTTTGGTTATCTAAAACCTTAGCAGGTAACCAAACGTGATCCTGTATACTCTTATTTGGCGAGTTAATAGAGTGTTCGCAAATGACATCACCGTCGCAAGAAATTTCCAATGTTTTTTCTTGTAATGGAGCATTTGATGAAACAGAAAAAAGAAACTGGTTGCCGATAACATTTTGCGCTTCAACCCAAAATGATGGCTTTAAAATACCAATATTAAACTCGTTAGTTTCTACAGGCGTATCAGACTCAAGCTCTCGTATTTCTATAATAGCGTTATCTTCTAACGCGGAAGTATCAACTTCCAGTTTGAAGCCGTGCAGCCCATCGTTTATGTTTGCCTGCTTTAAGTCTGCCCTCAATGTTTCTGCTATGCCTGAGCCGACAAGTTTGTCGTTGCAATATACCGCAATTGAAATACTTGCTTTTGAATTCAAATCGGCCGCCCAGCCGCTTAGTATTCCACCATTTAAAGCGTCTATCCCGCCCACTAACCTCATGCTACCAGCATCCATCAAACATCTTTCCTTTGTCAAAAAATGGAGTTTTATATCTTCATCTTATTATTGTGTAAGTTTGGCTTGCTTGGGTCAAGCGACCAAGTGCGTTTTTACTTATTTAAATAGCTTAAATAACGCGTTACTATAGATAGTAAATTCGTGAGGAACACTTATCCATGAGAAAAGGAATAATATTAGCTGGCGGATCTGGCACACGTTTGCACCCGTTAACTAAGGTAGTAAGTAAGCAGTTAATGCCTGTTTACGACAAGCCGATGATTTTTTATCCGTTAACGACGTTAATGATGTCGGGTATTCGTGATGTACTCATTATAACCACGCCTGAAGAGCAACAGCGGTTCATCGACCTTATCGGTGATGGCTCGGCGTTAGGAATGAACATTCAATACGCGGTGCAGCCTTCGCCAGATGGCTTGGCACAGGCGTTTCTTATAGGCGAAGAGTTTATTGGAAACGATAGCTGTTCGCTGGTTCTTGGCGACAACATTTATTACGGCCACGACTTAAAGTTGTCTTTGCAGAATGCGTTTAAGCAAGAGCACGGTGCAACTGTGTTTGGATATCACGTTAACGACCCTGAGCGTTATGGCGTGGTAGACTTTGATGATGACTGGAACGCGCTTTCTATTGAAGAAAAGCCTGCTGTTCCTAAATCAAACTATGCGGTCACTGGTCTTTATTACTACGACAACCGCGTAGTGGATTTCGCGAAAGAGGTGAAGCCTTCACATCGTGGCGAACTCGAAATTACCGATCTTAATAATCTGTATCTTCAAGATGGCAGCCTTAAAGTAGAGCTAATGGGTCGAGGCTCCGCTTGGTTGGACACAGGCACGCTCGATTCATTGCTTGACGCCGCAAATTTTGTTGCTGCAATAGAAAAACGCCAAGGCTTGAAAGTATGCTGCCCTGAAGAGGTGGCTTACAGAATGGGCTATATCGACGCTGAGCAACTTGAAAAGTTAGCGGCACCACTTAAGAAAAGTGGCTATGGCGATTACCTGCTAAAAGTCATTAACGATAGAGTTAAGATCTAGCTTCATATCAAATTTTACAAAGTGGCACTGCCACCTTTGTTCTTATTTTAAATTGCCAGTTTGTACGGAAAGTAAATGCAAGTAATTAAAACAGACATCCCTGACGTGAAAATCATCGAGCCTAAAGTATTTGGCGACGAGCGCGGTTTCTTTCTAGAAACCTTTCGCACCGACTGGTTTAAGAAAGAATGTGCAGATGTAGATTTTGTTCAGGATAACCATTCTAAATCTAGCCAAGGTATTCTTCGCGGCCTTCATTATCAAATGGAGCAAACCCAAGGCAAATTAGTGCGCGTAGTTAGCGGTGAGGTATACGATGTAGCCGTAGACATGCGTAAAGACTCACCTACTTACGGTAAGTGGGTTGGGGTGACGTTATCAGCCGAGAATAAACGTCAGTTATGGGTACCTGCGGGCTTTGCTCACGGTTTCTACGTAACAAGCGAATCAGCTGAGTTCGTGTATAAGTGTACAGACTATTACCACCCGGAATCTGAAATATCAGTTAAGTACGACGACCCCACGTTAAACATCGACTGGCCTTTAGTGAATGGCGAAAAGCCTTCTTTATCTGGTAAAGACGAGGCGGGTTTGGCATTTGTAGACGCACCTACGTTTTAATTGTTATCGGTTATTTACTGGCTTTTTATAGAGTACTAGCGATTAATGAATATTGTAATTATAGGTAAGTCTGGGCAGCTAGCTTTTGAGCTTTCTCGTGAACTAGAAAACAGCGATCACCAAGTAACGTTTTTAGGGCGCGATGATATTGATATTACGCACGCTTCTAATGTTGAAGAAAAATTATCGCCTTTATCAGCAGATGTTTTAATAAATGCGTCAGCGTACACCGCTGTAGATAAAGCTGAAGAAGATACAGAAGCGTGTAATGCCATCAATGCCGTTGCCGTTAAGAATTTGGCGACTTTCTGTAAAGCACATGGTGCTTTTATGGTGCATGTGTCTACCGATTATGTGTTTAACGGTCATAAAGGTTCGCCTTACTTAACTGACGACCCTATTGAACCACAGGGTGCTTATGGCAAGTCAAAAGCAGAGGGCGAAAAAGCACTGCTTGAAATACTGCCAGATGCCAGCTGCCTAATTCGTACTGCTTGGGTTTACTCGTCGCATGGTAATAACTTTGTGAAAACTATGCTGCGTTTAATGGCTGATAAACCACAACTTACTGTGATAGACGATCAAATTGGTACACCCACATGGGCGAAAGGTTTGGCTGAAGCTTGTGTTTCTGCCGCTGAGAATAAAACCAGCGGCGTGTATCACTGGACTGATGAAGGCGTAGCAAGCTGGTACGACTTTGCTTTAGCTATTCAAGAACTAAGCATTGAGAAAGGTTTGTTGGATAGCGCAATTCCAGTATTGCCTATTCCTTCTAGCCAGTACCCCACGCCTGCAAAACGCCCACACTACAGTGTATTGGATAAACAAACTGCGCGTGAAGCATTTGCGTCGTGCAAGCCTACTCACTGGCGTAAGCAGTTGGCCAGCATGCTAGACGAATTGAAAGCCTAATCGGCAAAAACAGAATTATATTTTTGGTAAGTAGAAAATGAGCAAAACAATCTTAGTAACAGGTGGAGCAGGCTTTATTGGTTCTGCCGTGGTACGCCATCTTATAAATGATACTGATCACACGGTAGTAAATTTAGATAAGTTGACCTATGCGGGTAACTTAGAATCGTTAACGTCAGTTTCAAGCAGCGACCGCTATAGCTTCGAGCAAGTTGATATTTGCGATGCTGATGAAGTAAAGCGCGTGTTTAATACACACCAGCCAGATATCATTATGCACTTGGCTGCAGAATCTCACGTAGACCGTTCTATTGATGGCCCAGGCGAGTTTATTCAAACTAACGTTGTTGGTACATATACCTTGCTTGAACAAGCAAGAGCATATTGGTCTGCACTAGACGGTGATAAAAAAGCAGGGTTCAAGTTCCACCATATTTCTACTGATGAAGTATACGGCGACCTTCCTCACCCTGATGAAGTTGAGCCAGGCACAGAGCTTCCATTGTTTACGGAAACTACCCCGTATGCACCAAGCTCGCCATACTCAGCAAGTAAAGCAAGTTCTGATCAGCTAGTACGTTCGTGGCTTCGCACATACAAGCTACCAACGCTTGTAACTAACTGCTCAAATAATTACGGCCCGTATCATTTCCCTGAAAAGCTAATACCGTTAGTTATTTTAAATGCGCTAGCGGGCAAGCCGCTGCCAGTGTATGGCAAAGGTAACCAAATTCGCGACTGGCTGTATGTTGAAGACCATGCGCGCGCATTAGTTGTGGTTGCGCTAAACGGTGAAATTGGTGAAACCTACAATATTGGTGGGCATAACGAAAAACAAAACATTGAAGTGGTGCAAACTATTTGCACTATTTTGGATGAAGTTAAGCCGAAAGAAAGCAAATACGCCGAGCAGATCACTTACGTTCAAGACCGCCCAGGTCACGATATGCGCTATGCCATTGATGCCAGTAAGATTGAACGTGAGCTAGGATGGAAACCACAAGAAACCTTTGAAAGCGGCATTCGTAAAACCGTTGAATGGTATTTAGCGAATGAAGGCTGGTGGAAAGCTGTGCTTGATGGAAGTTATCAAGGTGAGCGCTTGGGCACGGGTAGTTAGTTAGCTCTTATTAGTTTTTAGGCCTCAGCTTACTTAATATGCTGAGGCTTTTTTGTTTTCGAATGCGATATTCTTGGTGGTGTGATTGTTGCTTATATTGTTGCTTATAGAGAACCATACCACTAAAGCTTAATGATAAACGTTATAGTTGGGCGGCGAGATGCACCGAGTCGTCAGCGCTATATCAAATCAAGCACCTTTATGATGCATTATTCATGAGATTTTCAAAAAACTCTGGCAATATATAGCGAGAAAATTTTAATAAATATTTCTATCGCTGATAGTTAATAGGATTGGAGAAACCATAAATGGAAAGTACGCTAGCAAAGTACAAAATAGCAGTAGCAGGTACTGGGTACGTAGGCTTATCAAATGCCGTGTTACTAGCACAACACAATGAAGTGAAAGCAGTCGACCTGGTACCAGAAAAAGTCGAGATGCTGAATAACAAAGCGTCTCCAATTGAAGACAAAGAAATCTCAGAATACCTAACGACCAAAGAGCTTAATCTTGAAGCTACGTTAGATGCACAAGTCGCTTACAAAGATGCCGACTACGTTATTATTGCAACACCAACTGATTACGACCCGCAAACGAACTACTTCAATACGGGTAGTGTAGAAGCGGTTATCAAAACGGTAATGGAAATTAACCCTGATGCTGTGATGATTGTTAAATCGACCGTGCCAGTGGGTTTCACTAAAGACGCAAAGGCCCGTTTCGGTTCGGACAACATTATCTTTTCTCCAGAGTTCTTACGTGAAGGTAAAGCACTTTACGATAATTTGCACCCAAGCCGTATCATTGTGGGCGAGCGTAGTGAGCGTGCAGAATTGTTCGCTAAGTTACTTCAGCAAGGCGCTATAAAAGAAGATATTGATGTGTTGTTTACCGACAGCACTGAGGCTGAAGCCATTAAGCTATTCGCGAACACTTACTTAGCGATGCGTGTTGCTTATTTCAACGAGTTGGATAGCTATGCAGAACGTAATGGTCTAGATACCAAGCAAATCATTGAAGGTGTTGGCTTAGACCCTCGAATTGGTAAGCATTACAACAACCCAAGCTTTGGCTACGGTGGTTACTGCTTGCCTAAAGATACCAAGCAGCTTTTAGCAAACTACAGTGAAGTGCCGAATAACATGATTCAAGCCATTGTTGATGCTAACCGTACACGTAAAGACTTTATTGCTGATTCAATCGTAAGTCGCCAGCCCAAAATTGTTGGCATCTACCGCCTTATCATGAAAACCGGTTCTGACAACTTCCGCGCCAGTGCAATTCAAGGCATTATGAAGCGTATTAAAGCGAAAGGTATTGAAGTGGTAGTTTACGAGCCAGTACTCAAAGAAGATGACTTCTTCAATTCACGGGTAGTAAACGACCTAGAAGAGTTTAAGAAAATTTCTGATGTTATCGTAGCCAACCGTGTAACGGGCGATATCGAAGACGTACTCGACAAAGTTTACAGCCGCGACTTGTTCAACGCCGACTAAATCAAATTGTGGGGGTCAGAGTAAATACTCTGACCCCACAATTTATATAAAGTTAAAACACCAGTTCAACCATCACTTTAAAGCGTTAATCAATCTAACCCCGTAAGCGGGAAAGTGTTCGTCCTTCGTTAAAATCTGCAGCCCTTCAGCTTGAGCTTGGGCGATCAGCATTCTGTCAAATGGATCGCGGTGGTGCATTGGCAGCCTTCCTGCTTGCTGGCTGTGAAATAAATTGATAGGTAATGCGCTAAAACCTAACTCTTCGATAAGCGACTCAATATCGTCTGGTACCGTGAGTTTTCCCAGCTGCTGTTTTATCGACATTTCCCAAACAGACGCGGCGCTGATATAAATGGCGTTTTCAGTATTAGAGATATGCTTTTGAGCGTTATGACCTAATTGCTCATCTCCGTTCATCCACCAAATTAAAACGTGGGTATCGAGTAAGATTCTTTTCATTACAAACCGAACATATCTGCTATATCTTCATTAACTTCTTTTGAGTCGAAGTCTTCGGTCGTATGAACCTGGCCTTTGAATTGCCCAAAAATGCGTTTTTTTTCTGTTTTAAAAGGCACTAGTTTCACTGCTGGTTTTCCCGACTTGGCGATAACAACTTCTTCACCGGCCTCTGCCCGTTCGACAAGTTGGGATAACTTACTTTTTGCCTCATGCATATTGGCCTGCATACAATACCTCTAATGAACTTAGCTAAACTTAGCTATAATGGTAGTTCAAAAAAACAACAGTTGCAATCACGTCCTCAACTCATTTATATCTAACGCTTGTAGCTCAAAAATCTGACAAGGAGCCAAACTAAATGCCTATCGTGTCAGTGCTGCGGTATCTTTAATCATCAAAGATCATTCACAAAAAACTTCCCAAACCCCAAAATTCAAAATAAAATCCACGCCAATTCAACTCCTGCCATTAAGCCTCACGCTTACACATACCCGGCGGGGAAGAAGCATGCTTTAAATTGTGGGGATACCTCAGGGGCAGTGTTGATACTCTGCCCCTCAATTTCTATGGCTCCTAATCCAGGCGTCCAGAGCCCACGCGTCACGCTAGAATCTCCCTGGCTGAGGCAACAATCGCCTCACTAATCGTATAGTCAGCACGGCTTTTACCTGTAATAGCGTAGTATCGTTCGTTGAGCGTATTAGCGTTACCAATACAGTGCACACCATATTGCTCTTCAACGTGTTTCGAAATAGCCGATGGTGCGCAGAACACGCCAAAGTCTTCGCTGCCAAATAGCTTTAATAAAGCGGTATCATCGAACTCGGCCACAATTTTTGGGTAAAGCTGTTCGGTTTCAAGCCAGCTGGTTAATGCTTGTCGTATCCCCGACGTGTTGCCTTGAATAAGTAACGGCATCTGATTTAAACAGTCAGGAAATGTTTGTTCTTCACTAAGTGGTGATTTCGCAAAAAAACTTAACGAGCTTTCACCTAAGAAAAAGCTATTGGCGCTAATTTGCGTACCCGGCGCTATGCCGCGGTCTGCAACAATAAAGTCGATAGCGTTAATGGCCAGCTCTTTCAGTAATCCATCGAAGCTGTCTTCTTTAATTACATACTTCACATGAGAAAACCGACGCATGATGTCGTGAACAAAATCGTAAAAAAGCACTTTTGGAATACCGTTTGTAATACCTATTACGAATTCTTTCGTATTCACTTCATCGCTATTGTTAAGTATTTCAGCCAGTTGATTGCCTTTATGAAATATTTCACTGGCATACTGATAGGTAACTTTACCTCTCGCGTTAAGGTATAGCCGCTTGTTTATTCTGTCGAATAGGGCATAGCCAAGCTGGTTTTCGAAGGTACTAAGTTGCCCGCTAACCGTTTGAGGAGTAACGTGAAGTAACTTGGCTGCCTTAGCAATACTGCCTTCGCGGGCGACCAGATAAAAATAGTATAAATGATGGTAGTTTAGGTGATGCATAATTTTACAAAATAGAAGAAGGGCAGGAAATGTACTCTGACCCCATAATTCATAATCGCAATTATTTTCGATGAAGTATTCAGAATATAACAGATTTATTCTAACTCAGTATTGAAATACACTAATTATTGTTGCTGTTACCCACAATTAAGAACAGCGCGTTTCTCACTTTTCTAAGCTAGCGGTATATTGAAGACATAACTATGGCTAAACCAATAAATTTACGCAAAACGCGAAAAACGCTTTTTTCGCTTCTAAAACCCGAGGCTGGCTTTTTCTGGGTTGCTATTGCCTACGGTGTTGCAATTAGTTTAATGACATTGGCAGTGCCAATTGCAGTGCAAACCCTAATCAACAGTATCGCCAACATAGGCTCAACCCGTGCTGTGGTCATCCTAGCTGTTATCTTGTTTCTTACTTTATTTATATCAGGTGTGTTTAGCGCCCTTCGTATGCGGGTGATGGAGTTTTACGAGCGAAAGGTTTACGCGCGTTTAACTGCCGACATTGGCCTTAAAACTATTCTCGCGCCCCATAGCTTTTTTGAAGGGCGGCAAAACGTCAGCATAACCCAGCGCTATTTCGACATTATGACGTTTCAAAAGAACATCCCGTCTTTGATGATCGACGGCTTTGCCTTGGTATTGCAGATGCTGGTGGGCTTCACTTTGGTATCCTTTTACCACCCGGCGTTGTTCGCGTTTAACGTGGTGCTTTTACTTACCATGTATGCGGTGTGGAAAATTTGGGGCCGCGGCGCTAAGCGCACTGCTATCGAGTTATCTCACGCGAAATACGACTCAGCTAAGTGGCTTCACGATATTGCTATTGCTCACGAGTTCTTTAAGTCGGCAGATCATGTCGAGTACGCCGGGCGCAGTACCGAAGGTTACATCAGTGACTATGTGCAAAAGCATAAGAACCATTTTCATTACACGTTCTCGCAGGTGGTCATGTTCTTATTAATGTATGCCGTAGCCAGTGCTTCTTTATTGGGTATTGGCGGTGTACTGGTGGTACAAGGTGAACTGTCTATTGGTCAGCTAGTTGCCGCTGAGCTGGTTATGTCAGCCGTATTCTTTGGTTTATCTCGCTTCACTCAATACTTAAAGCTTTATTACGAACTTTACGGAGCAGCCGAAAAGCTAGGTGGAGCTTTAGCTATGCCGCAAGAAGAGCTTAATGCGTCAGAACATATACCCGCATCATCAAAACTGGTATTTAACGACGTCGAACTTAAACACGGTAACGATACCTGCCAATTAAATGTGGTATTCGAACCTGGCACTAAGTACTTTGTGACTACAGATAAAAGCTGGGTTCAAAAGCAGCTTGTAGGTTTATTGAAGCAGTACGACAGGGTTAAGTCGGGCGATATTTTATTGGGTGAATTAAGCCTTAACGATTACGACACCCACGAGCTAAGGCAAGCGGTGACTATCTTAGATCGCTCGCTGATTATTGAAGTGTCGATAGAGCGTTACTTAAAGCTCGCTCACCCACAGGCCACCATTGCCGATATTCGCGCAGCGCTTGAAGAAGTGGAAATGACCAAGACAATTGACGGCTTGCCCGAGGGCCTTCAAACGAAAGTGTCTGTATTGGGCGCGCCATTGCAGCCGCTTGAGTTCTTATTACTTAAACTGGCTGCTGCCATTATCGCCAAACCTAAATTATTGATATTGAATCAACACTTTGATGCGATCCCTATTGAACTTCGCGCGCGCCTTCTAAACCGCTTAACCAAGTACGATTTTACGGTAATGTACTTTTCAAACATTCCAATACCCGAATGCTTCGATGGCGTGATACATCTGCACGACAACGCCACCGCTATGCTTAGCGAGTATAATAATGGGGTAGCGCCAGTGAGTTTAGATGTGCAAAGCGATAACAAGAACGCAAATAAGGAGGGTGAATAAGTGAATAACGCAGAACGTCGCTTTTTAGACAACATTACGTCGTTACCTTCTTTGAACGTGCCAAAGCTACACCGGGTAGTCACTGGCGTGATTATTTTTTTAGTGCTTGCTGCTGGCTTAATACTGTACTTCACGCCTTGGATCCAAACCGCTTATGGCACAGGTATGGTGGACTCACTCGACCCGAAAGACAGAACCCAACCTATCAACGCGCTTGTTGATGGTCAGGTTAAGCAGTGGCATGTAAGGGAAGGGCAGCAGGTGAAGGCGGGCGACCCTATCGTGACGCTTATTGATATTGATGCACAGCGTCTTGAAAAGCTTCAGTCTCAGCTGTCTGCCGCCAACCTAAAGAATCAAGCGAATGAAACGGCGGTAAGAAATGCTGAGAACAACTTAGCCCGCCAGAAATCACTTGAAGCGCAGGGGCTGGTATCGCGCAAAGAAGTAGAGCAAGCCGAAATTAAAGTGCAGGAGTTACGTGCTAAAGCCGCAGCGTCTATTTCTGAAATAAACGAGGCCAGCATGATCTTGTCTCGCCAATCTACGCAAACAAAGCTTGCGCCGGTGGATGGCACTGTGGTGCGTTTATTATCTGGAGGTGTGTCTACTTTCGTGAAATCAGGAGACATCCTAGGCCAATTTATTCCTGCCAATGCGAAGCGTAGTGTGCGTGTTACCGTAAGAGGGTTAGATGCACCATTAGTAAAGCCGGGCGCTAAAGCGCGCTTGCAGTTTGAAGGCTGGCCAGTGTTTCAGTTTAGCGGCTGGCCCGGCAGCGCAATTGGCACCTTTGGTGGTGAAGTGGTCTACGTTGAGCCAGTGGCAAATGCTATGGGCGACTTCAACGTTTGGATACGCCCAGATGAGTCAGATATTCCATGGCCGGCAGAAAGTTCGGCCCGTTTAGGTAGCCGCGTAAAAGCGTGGGTGTTATTGGAAGAGGTACGCCTGGGTTACGAAATGTGGCGACAGCTGAATAACTTCCCGCCGCTGCCAACTCAAGAATCACCTTCAAGCGGTGGTAAAGGTTCTGGAGCATCAATATGGTAGCGCGAAGCTTTATCTCGTTATTATTGGCACTCGCGCTTTTGGGCAGCGTTAGCAGTGCTAAGGTACTGGCGCAAAGTCAAACTACACAGCCCGCACCTTCTATAGAAGGGTTAATAGAAAGCATGGTGAATTATCACCCTTATGTGCTTGCGATAAATGAAGGTAACTACCAAGCCGCGGCTGAACTTGAAATTGCCAGAAGCAGTTTCGACCCTTTTATAGAACAGAAAACGAAAAGCCGCGTATCAGGTTATTACGATGGAACCAATTTAACCCAGCGCTTTACTAACCCCATAGAGGATTACAATGCCTCGGTTTTTGGTGAGTACCGCATCGCAGGTGGTGATTTTCCTAGCTACGAAGGATATTACGATACGCTATCTGGCGGAGAAGCAAGTGTTGGCATTGCCATGTCATTGCTACAAAACCGCGAAATAGACAAACGCCGAACCGCGCTAAGAAATGCGGGGCTAGCGTCATCCCAATGGCAAGCATTAGCAAGCAGTCTAATTAATGACTTTGTATATAAAGGGGTAAGTGAGTATATCGCGTGGTATGAAAGTGCCCTGCAAATAGACGCGGTAACCGAATTGCTTAATACCGCTTTTGAACGTGAAAAAGCCTTGGTTACACGGGTAGAAAAAGGCGATTTAGCCAGTATCGTGCTAACCGAGTTCAAAGCAAACTTGCTACAGCAGCGTTTAACCTTGGCTGAACTAAAACAAAAGCGGGATATGCATGCGCAAATGCTGTCTTTTTACTGGCGTTCGCCAAGCGGTGACATGCAAGCGGTCAAAAGCGATAAACCACCAAAAGACATTAACTGGCCATATTGGGTGGGCAACGGTCAACTTGTCACACTGCGCAATGCGCTGCGCGAGCATCCCGAACTGGATGTTATGAAGTTAGAGCAGCAGGTGGTAGAAAATAAAGTGGCGCTTGCTGACAACGCGTTGTTACCTAAACTTGACCTTACCGCCTCTATCGCCAGAGATGTGGGGGCGGGTTCACAAACCCTTGAAGGTACAGAAACAAAAGTTGGGTTGTCTTTTTCTTACCCTTTGGGTAACAGAAAGGCCAAAGCGGAACGTGCACAGCTTCAGTCAAAGCAACGAGAGCTGGCGCACAAACTCACGTCTACCGAGCAAGCAATAGCGCAACGCTTTGAACAAGCGCTGGTGTATTGGGGGCAGGCAAAAGACATTGTATCGCTGCAAAGCGAAAACGCTGCATTAGCCAAAACCTTATCTAAGGTAGAGAAGACACGCTTCGATGCTGGCGACAGTGATATGTTTGTTTTAAATGCCCGTGCTCAAAACGAAATTAAAGCGAAGATGAAAGAGATCAAAGCCAGGGTAGATTTGTTAAAAGCAGAACTGATGCTATACAAAGAAGCCGCTATGCTTTATTCATTTAATAAGTAGGGGTTAACGGCCAAGTGTTTAGAGATTACAGCTACAAAGAATAACGAGATATAAAAGCGAGAGAAAGCGAGCAGGGTTTTAGGTGATAAATACCGGTTGTTTGCAAGACCAACACAAGCCGAAAAAGAAAAACGGCGTATTGAACTATCAGTACGCCGTTTGTTTATATGGATAAAGCGCTATAAAGGCTAATTACTAACCGCACTATTAAAGTCTTCTTCTGATAAACCTGCCGACAGCGCGTATCCTTTTAACTTATCTTGAGAAACACCCGCATGTTGTGCGGTGCTTAATATACGTATTACCTGTTCACGTTGATGAGATGATTCTCTTACGGCTGTTTCCACTACCGTTTGCGCTTCGTTAGGGAAGACCGCTAATAATGCATCTACCACATACTCTCCAACGAAAGGAACGGCATTAAGCGCGCTTGTCATAATCTCAACAATTTTGTTCGGGTGCTCCTGCGAGAGTGTTTGAACAATACTGTCTGCTGCATCAGGTTGAGTAAGAACAGCAACACGTACTATCTCATCTAATTCTTCAGGGGTTGAAACCGCTGCTGCATGAACAACGAAGTCGACATAGGTTGGTTCTGCTTTAATAGCTAGCTGAACAATGTTGGGGCAGCTGCTGACTTCTTTTTCTATTGCAAGCTGAACAATTTCCTCGGTAGAAGAAGGTTGTGCTGATATTGCAGCAAAGACGATTTCTCGATACTTATCTGGATACGTGTCTAATGCGATATCAACAATAGAGACTATTTCCTGCGGATAATGGCCAGCGATAGAGCTAATGGCACGTCCTACAGACATGGTTTGATCGACCTGGCGTCGCAAAAAGGCTGTTTGAAAGCGATTAGACGCTTCAGCGGATGATTCTATGCTTACTGAAGTGGTTGGCTGAGCGACTTCGTTTGAAGAAGCGTCTTGCGCCATTGCCACATGACTAACCTGTGAGGCTAGCATTGCCGCTGAAAGCAATGAAAGAGTTCGTAACATTAACCCACCTTTATAATTATTGCGTAGTCAATTTTTGACACAACCAGTATTAATACATTTATGAAGAATACAAAGCGTAGGCCGTTTACGCTTATATACATTCTCATACGTATTCCTTTACGCAACCTTCAACATCAAGTTTCAATATAATAACGGCAGGATCAAATACTACTTTAAGAACGACTACTTTATAGGATCTGAACACCCATCCTATTAGTAATTAGTCCATATTGTCTACTAATTATCACAGTTGAATGAAAAATAGACGGTTAGTTCACTTTTTTCATCTTTTTTAAAATAAGTGTTGACGTGAGCGCTCATTTCCCTAAAATGCGCATCCGCTTCGGGGGAAAAGCAAAACAGCAACCCTCCTGAAGTAAGTCTCTACTACCTTTATAGGCCAGTAAAGACGGGAGTTTAGAAGAAACGCTTCAGAAAATAAATTTTCAAAAAGTGTTGACAACGAAAACTTCCAGCGTATAATGCGCACCTCACTCGAACAGGGTGAGCCACTAAGAAGCAACGGCTTCTAGTGAATTGCGACGGCCAAGGTTGTCCAACAGCAAGGAAAACGAATCAACTGAAAGTAATGTTGGTCCTCCTTGCGCAGAAGTCACGACAAAAAGCGTCATGATTCTGCACGATGTTCTTTAACAATTTAGACAAGACAATCTGTGTGGGCACTCGTTAAGAGTGTCACAACGACGATTCATATTTCGATATATTTAATTGAAGAGTTTGATCATGGCTCAGATTGAACGCTGGCGGCAGGCCTAACACATGCAAGTCGAACGGTAACAGGAAGTGCTTGCACTTCGCTGACGAGTGGCGGACGGGTGAGTAATGCTTGGGAACTTGCCTTTGCGAGGGGGATAACAGTTGGAAACGACTGCTAATACCGCATAATGTCTACGGACCAAACGGGGCTTAGGCTCCGGCGCAAAGAGAGGCCCAAGTGAGATTAGCTAGTTGGTAAGGTAAAGGCTTACCAAGGCAACGATCTCTAGCTGTTCTGAGAGGAAGATCAGCCACACTGGAACTGAGACACGGTCCAGACTCCTACGGGAGGCAGCAGTGGGGAATATTGCACAATGGGGGAAACCCTGATGCAGCCATGCCGCGTGTGTGAAGAAGGCCTTCGGGTTGTAAAGCACTTTCAGTTGTGAGGAAAAGTTAGTAGTTAATACCTGCTAGCCGTGACGTTAACAACAGAAGAAGCACCGGCTAACTCCGTGCCAGCAGCCGCGGTAATACGGAGGGTGCGAGCGTTAATCGGAATTACTGGGCGTAAAGCGCACGCAGGCGGTTTGTTAAGCTAGATGTGAAAGCCCCGGGCTCAACCTGGGATGGTCATTTAGAACTGGCAGACTAGAGTCTTGGAGAGGGGAGTGGAATTCCAGGTGTAGCGGTGAAATGCGTAGATATCTGGAGGAACATCAGTGGCGAAGGCGACTCCCTGGCCAAAGACTGACGCTCATGTGCGAAAGTGTGGGTAGCGAACAGGATTAGATACCCTGGTAGTCCACACCGTAAACGCTGTCTACTAGCTGTTTGTGACTTTAAGTCGTGAGTAGCGAAGCTAACGCGATAAGTAGACCGCCTGGGGAGTACGGCCGCAAGGTTAAAACTCAAATGAATTGACGGGGGCCCGCACAAGCGGTGGAGCATGTGGTTTAATTCGATGCAACGCGAAGAACCTTACCTACACTTGACATGCAGAGAACTTTCCAGAGATGGATTGGTGCCTTCGGGAACTCTGACACAGGTGCTGCATGGCTGTCGTCAGCTCGTGTCGTGAGATGTTGGGTTAAGTCCCGCAACGAGCGCAACCCTTGTCCTTAGTTGCCAGCATTCAGTTGGGCACTCTAAGGAGACTGCCGGTGACAAACCGGAGGAAGGTGGGGACGACGTCAAGTCATCATGGCCCTTACGTGTAGGGCTACACACGTGCTACAATGGCATTTACAGAGGGAAGCGAGACAGTGATGTGGAGCGGACCCCTTAAAGAATGTCGTAGTCCGGATTGGAGTCTGCAACTCGACTCCATGAAGTCGGAATCGCTAGTAATCGCAGGTCAGAATACTGCGGTGAATACGTTCCCGGGCCTTGTACACACCGCCCGTCACACCATGGGAGTGGGATGCAAAAGAAGTAGTTAGTCTAACCTTCGGGAGGACGATTACCACTTTGTGTTTCATGACTGGGGTGAAGTCGTAACAAGGTAACCCTAGGGGAACCTGGGGTTGGATCACCTCCTTACCATTACGTCGAGAGACGCACTTGATGCAGTGCCTACACAGATTGTTTTGTTTATATTTAAAGATGACTTAAATAAAAGCTCTTA
>JACLAD010004136.1_pt1 | contig 28863 bp, 32 predicted proteins | sample 8027901 | NCBI WGS metagenome assembly JACLAD01 (sample SAMN15725071, study PRJNA655200) | protist metagenome | isolation source: fluorescence activated cell sorting (FACS) single amplified genomes of... | place: Spain: Blaines Bay Microbial Observatory, Mediterranean Sea | collected 2016-07-05 | reverse complement strand
CAAGAAGAACGCGCTTCTACGGTAGCATCTTATGAAAACGTTTTTGTAAATTCTGCTACTGAATCTCGTAACTTGTTAACTCAGCTTTCACAATCAGGTTCTACTTGGTTGGAAAGTTCCGCAAAAGACATTAATAATAATACTTTAACTCAGTTAAACCAAGATTATGTCTTATTAAACGGAGAATTACGTGGTAAGCGATTTGTTGTTCACCAACTTGCAAAAGCAGGTAAATAAAATTTTTAGAGGCCTTTTTGTTCAAAAAAGGCTTCCTGGGTGTATAGCTTAGTTGGTAGAGCATCGGACTTTTAATCCGAGGGTCTTGGGTTCAAACCCCAATGCACCCATATTTTTGTTACTAGACAAAACTAGTTACGTCCAAGTCAAGGAAATGCTTTTTCGGGCGATTTTTTTTGCGGCAGGGTTTATCAGGTAATGAATATTTCAGCTGGTGAACTTTCTGCTATCCTAGAGAGAAGGATTGAGAGTTATGGTAAAGACACTTCTGTTTCAGTTGATGAAGTAGGTGAAGTACTATCTATTGGTGATGGTATTGCTCGTGTGTACGGTCTAAATAAATGTCAAGCAGGTGAAATGGTTGAATTTGACTGTGGTATGAGAGGTATGGCTTTGAACCTTGACACTGATAGTGTAGGTGTCGTAGTTTTCGGTGATGACCGTGAAATCTATGAAGGTAGTACAGTAAAACGTACTGCAACTATTGTAGATATCGGTGTAGGTAAAGAACTACTAGGCCGTGTAGTAGATGGTCTAGGTGACCCTATTGATGGTAAAGGTCCTATTAAAACTTCTGTTCGTACTCGTGTTGAAGTTAAAGCACCTGGTATTATGCCTCGTCAATCTGTACACGAACCTATGTTAACAGGTCTAAAGGCAGTTGATGCTTTAGTACCGGTAGGTCGTGGTCAACGTGAACTAATTATTGGTGATCGTCAAACAGGTAAAACTTCTATTGCCTTAGACACTCTAATTAACCAGTCGGCTTCTCACCAAGGTGATCTTGCAGAATCAGATAAGCTTTATTGTGTTTACGTTGCTGTAGGTCAAAAACGTTCTACTGTGGCACAGTTCGCAAGTACTCTTGAAGAAAATAACGCTTTATTCTACTCATGTATTGTAGCAGCAACTGCTTCTGATTCAGCGCCTTTACAATTCCTAGCTCCTTACTCAGGTTGTGCTGTGGGTGAATATTTCCGTGATAATGGAATGCATGCAGTAATTTTCTATGATGACCTATCGAAACAAGCGGTAGCTTACCGACAAATGTCTTTACTATTACGTCGTCCTCCAGGCCGTGAGGCTTACCCAGGTGACGTTTTCTACCTTCACTCTCGTTTACTAGAGCGTGCTGCGAAGTTAAACGAAAACTTCCAGTCAGGTTCATTAACTGCATTACCTGTAATTGAAACTCAAGCCGGTGATCTTTCAGCTTATATCCCTACAAATGTAATTTCTATTACTGATGGTCAGATTATGCTAGATGCTACTCTATTTAATAAAGGTCAACGCCCTGCAGTAGATGTAGGTCTATCAGTAAGTCGTGTAGGTTCATCTGCTCAAGTTAAAGCGATGAAACAAGTATCTGGTGGTATGAAACTAGATTTAGCTCAATTCCGTGAAGTAGAAGCTTTTGCACAGTTTGGTTCTGATTTAGATGCAGCTACTCAGCAACAGCTGAGTCGTGGTATGCGTTTAACTGAAATGTTGAAACAAGATGTTAACGCTACTCTTCTTATGGAAGAACAGGTTGTAATTCTTTTCGCTGGAGTTCGAGGTTATCTTGATCGTATTGATGTTGATTCTATCCGTGCATTTGAAGAAGCTTGGTTAGCTCATATTAAGGGTAGCCATGCAGGTATCTTAGCGGCAATCAAATCTGAATTAGCAATGTCTGAAGCAACAGAGTCAAAGTTAACAGAACTTTGTGATAGCTTCAGTTCTAACTTTGCAGGTTAAAAAAAAAACTGTTGAAAGGAGGCTTTTTTCAGTTTTGAAGATAAAAGAGCCTTATTTCAACCTTTAAAAGAAAAGACATGGAAAAAACAACTTTAATGACATACTCATGCCAAGTTTCTAAAGAGCGTGTACAAATGCTGCAGAGGAAGCTTTTTGGTCTGACAACTTTTTCATTAAGTGAATTAAATTTGACAGAAAGACAGAGAGAAAAAGAAATTCTACGAGTATCCAGTCAGCTGGGCTTAACGGTGTTTCCCTTAATTGAAAGTAGTTAAAGCTTTCACCCAATATTTATAATCTTCATTGTACCAGTAAAAAAAACGAAGTATGGTACATATTCTTGGAGTGCATATTCCTAATGAAAAACGGGTTATTATTGGATTGACTCAAATTTATGGCATTGGTCTACATAGAGCCCGTTTTATTTGTCAGGAATTAGAAATAGGTGAATCTACAAGAGTTCACGAACTTACAGATTCTCAATTATCAAGTATTTTTCAATATATAGAGGAAAACTTCTGTGTTGAATCAGATCTCAGGCGAGAGAAAAGTATTGCTATTAAGCAACTAGTTGAAATTTCAGGTCACAGAGGTTTTCGTCATCGTATAGGACTTCCTCTTCGTGGGCAAAGGACTCATACAAACGCAAAAACTCAAAAAAAGTTAGCGAATAAAAATAGACAGGGTGGTTAAATCTCATGGCAAAAGAAAAAAAACGTATTGTTGAGGGCTTGGGATTAGTGCATATACATTCTAGTTTCAATAATACAATAATAACTGTAACAGACTCTAAAGGAGAAACTCTTATGTGGAACTCAAGTGGATCCGTTGGTTTTAAAGGGTCACGACGTTCTACTAGTTATGCTGCACAGATGGCAGCCGAAGACCTTGGGTCTAGGGTACAGATCTTGGGAGTTTCTGAAGTAATCATTATTCTTAAAGGAATCGGTGAAGGTAGAAACACTGCTCCGAAAGGTCTCCAAAAATCTGGCTTAAAGATTCTTTCTATCAAAGATGTTACACCTATGCCTCACAATGGTTGTCGTCCTTCAAAAAGACGACGTGTTTAAATGTAAGGTTAGGATGGGTGATCGAGTGGTCGAAGGTACCAGTCTTGAAAACTGGCGTGTCTAATAAACACCGTGGGTTCGAATCCCACCCCATCCGTTAAGGAACATGTCTAAAATGGATTAGGACAGATTCAAGAAAAAAAAATAAAATGGCATTAAAACGAAATAAACCTACTACGCCCTCAAAAAGGCATCTTGTTCAAATAGTCAGGTCAGATTTACTAAAAGTTAAGCCAATTCGTTCTAAAACTTTGGGGCTTAACAAAAAAGGAGGGAGGAATCATCATGGTAAGATAACATCTTTTCATCGCGGTGGTGGGCATAAACGACGTTTTCGCCTTATCGATTTTCGTCGACTATCCAGTGAGGCAGAGGTCTTAGGATATGAATATGACCCCAACCGTTCTTCTTGGATTGTAAGAGCTTACGATAAGAATACACAAAAAGATTTCTACATTATTGCACCCAAAGGTCTTTTGAAAGGTATGACTATTGCCAGTGGTGAACAAGTAGATATAAGACCAGGTAACCATATCTCTTTAAAAAATATGCCTATTGGTACAAGTATTCACAACATTGAGATGAAACCAGGTAAAGGAGGACAATTAATTCGTAGTGCCGGATGTTCTGGTTCTCTTATTCAAAAAACGGATCGTTACGCCCGTGTACGTTTGCCTTCAGGTATTCAACGGTTAATTCCATTGAAATGTTCAGCAACTGTTGGTTCTGTATCCAATAATGATTATAAAATCCAAACTATTGGTAAAGCTGGTAGGTCTCGTTGGTTATCGAGAAGACCTAAAGTTCGTGGTGTTGCAATGAATCCTGTAGATCATCCACACGGTGGTGGTGAAGGTAAAACCTCAGGAGGTAGACCATCAGTGACACCTTGGGGTCGACCTACCAAAGGTCAACCTACTAGATCGAAACGGAAACGAAATAAGTTAATACTAGGGTATTAATTGAAAAAAAGATTAAAAAGATAAAATGGCACGTTCTGTATGGAAAGGACCCTTTATAGATGAACCTTTGTTTAAAAAAGTCCTCAAGTTAGATAAAGAGACTAACCGAAAAAGGTCTCCAAAGCTTGCAACGTGGTCTAGAAGGTCAGTTATTTTGCCACAGTTTCTTGAAAAAACAGTTCATGTTCACAACGGTTCCAAAATGGTCCCTTTAGTGGTTTCTGAGGAAATGATAGGTTATAAATTTGGTGAATTTATACCAACTCGAACACGTGCAGTTTTCAAGAAAAAAGACAAAAAGAAAAAGTAACAAAAACGTAAGTTATGGGTCAAAAAGTAAACTCAATTGGGTTACGACTTAGAAATAGGCGTAAATGGGATAGTAAATGGTTTACAGAAAAGGGTTATTCAGACCTTTTTTACCGAGACTATATAACTACCAAATATTTAACCCAAGTCTTTGAAAAACATGACATTCTTCTGGGTAGATGTGTTATAAAAAGAGCTCTTAATAAGACATATATTTTTTCACATGTATATTTATCTACAGCTAGGGGAAGTAATTTTCTAGAACACTCAGGTATCAAAGTTGAAAAAGTTAAAAAAACTTTGGAGAAATTGAATAAAAGTAAAGTTGTCCTATCTGTATCAAATACAGATAATATTTCTTTAGATTTATGGTTGGGTAAAAAGAAAGTCATGGCACAGTTGTCATCTTTTCAAACTCGGAAGTATTTCGATGAAACTTTATTGTTAATTAATTCAGCTACAGCTATCAAGAGTGCACCTTTACTAGCCAGATTTCTTGCTCGTCAACTTGAAACAATTTTCCAACATACTCAGTATATAGACTTTGCTAAAAAAGTACTTGCAAAGTTTGTTACAATGAGACCAGATCTTCTAGGTGTTAGAGTTCAATGGAAAGGCCGTTTAAGTGGTTCTGACCGTAGTAAGAAAGAATCATTTCAGCAAGGTCAGATTCCTTTGCATACTATAAATGCAAAGATAGATTATGGTTATAGCCCTGCGTTTACTATTTATGGTACTTGTGGAGTTAAAGTGTGGCTTTGTCTCAAATAAATAAGAATAAAAAACATGCTTCGTCCAAAACAAACAAAATATAGAAAACAAAAAAAAGGTCGTATAAAAGGAATTGAAATGCGGTGTACAGATGTCAGATTTGGTTCTTATGGTTTAAGAGCTTTAGAATCAGGTCGGATAAGTGCTAGACAAATTGAAGCAGCACGTCGGGTAATTACACGTCGTATGAAGCGACGTGGTAAAGTATGGATCAAAATCTTTCCCTCTACACCTGTAACTTCTAAACCGGTAGAAGTTCGAATGGGTAAAGGAAAAGGAGCTGTGGATTATTGGGTTTGTCCTGTAAGACGTGGTACTTTACTTTATGAGGTAGGAGGTATCTCGAAAGAAGTGGCCTTTCAAGCTTTAAAAGGAGGTGCTACAAAATTACCGGTAGCTACAAAAATTGTTTTCTAAGGGCCTATGGTTTAATTGGTTAAAACGTACCGCTCATAACGGTGACAATGTAGGTTCAATCCCTACTAGGCCTATTAAAAAATTTAAAAAACTGTCGTTAATGAAAGCAAGAATTTTAAAAGATAAAAAAAAACGAAAATTAGTTTGTAAATACGAGCGAAAACGTTTAGTTTTTAAGTCAATTGTTCGAGATGAAAAGCTTCCAGATATGGTTCGTTGGAGAGCTAGCTTGAAATTAGCACGTCTACCCAAGAGTAGTTCAAAGGTACGCATACGAAACCGTTGTGTTGTGACTGGTAGACCGAGAGGTGTCTATCGACACTCTCGTATTTCAAGGGTAGTTCTACGTGATCTTGCGTCAATGGGATCGATGAACGGTGTATCTAAATCAAGTTGGTAGCCATTAAAGAAAGTCCAATAAAATTATGACAACGAATTATATGTTAGCCGATATGCTAACTAGAATACGTAATGGCCAGCGTGCAAAAATAAAGTCCATAAAACAGCCTAAGAGTATTTTATGCCTTCGAGTGTTAGAAGTACTCGTTGATGAAGGTGTGGTTCAGAATTTTCGGTCAGAGCCGGAAAATCCATACTTTGTCGAGGTTTTACTAAAATATTACGAAGGTCGACCTGTTATTCAAGAAATTACTTGTGTTTCAAAACCAGGTCAACGTGTTTACACTGGTGTGAAAAACTTGTGGCGCCTTCAACGTGGGCTTGGTTTTTATATACTTTCAACCTCTAAAGGTATTCTTTCAGATCGTAAAGCTAGAGAGAATAACATTGGCGGAGAAATTTTATGCAAGGTTATTTAAAAAACTAAAATAAATAAATCTAATATGTCCTCTAAAAATTCTCGTCAAGTAAAAGTACCTTCTGGAGTTAAGATTAGTATTGAATCCCATGACCACGATAACTGTTATCTACATGTAACGGGGCCGAAAGGAAGTCTCACTTTACAGATTCCAGAAGGTCTTAGAGTTATGGAGAAACCTGAGAAAAAGAGCCTTCAGGTAGAAGTTACGTTAAACTTCAAAAAAGCTAAATCTTATGTCGGTTCGGTATCGAAGCATATTTCAAGAGCATTCAAAGGTGTTTTTCAAGGATATCAAGTCCAACTTAATCTAATCGGTGTAGGTTATCGTGCAAATGTTCAAGAAGACCTGCTTACGTTACGATTAGGTTATAGTCATGAGGTTAAAATTCCGTTCGATAGAAAAAACATAGAAATTTTAGTACCTAAACCAAATGTTATTCTATTGAAAGGACCTCATTATGGTAACTTAAAACGTCTAGCAGCAGATATTCGTTCATGGCGTCCACCAGAACCTTATAAAGGAAAAGGTGTCTTTTATAAAGATGAGGTAATACGACGTAAGGTAGGAAAGAAAAATTAAAATATATTTCGTGAGATTCACAAAAGAAGGTAAAAATCCTGTTTCTCTCGATGAATTTTTTCAAGCGGGAGTTCATCTAGGTCACCGGTCTTCAAGATGGGAACCGCGAATGGCCCCTTTTTTATTAGGTTCTAGAAAAGGGTTAGACGTGATAGATCTAGATAAAACTTTGAGTAAAATAACATTAGTTTTTTCTGTACTCAAAGAAATTATAAAGAATGGTGGAAATATTCTCTTAGTTGGTAATTGTCGTGAAACTTCTCTTTTTACAGGTGCCCTAGGTAGGAGAAATGGAATACCTTTCGTTAATACAAAATGGGTAGGAGGTACACTTACTAATTGGGATGTTTTTCAAAAACGCTCAGATAGTTCGATTTCGGGGTTAAAAGCGAAAAATAAAAAGATGATTCCCTATCTTATGAATCTTAGGGAAAGCCAGAACAGAAAACCTCATATTGTTATACTTTTAAATGTAAAAGGTAATGAAGTAGTAGTTCGCGAGGCTTTATCTTTAAACATTCCTATCGTGGGTGTTGTGGATACGGATACAAATCCTTTAAGCATCACTTACCCTATTCCTGGAAATGATGATTCTGTGAAAGTTCATTTTCTGTATTGTCAGCTTTTAGAATGGGTTTTAAATGAATTTTATAGTAATGAAAAAAATAAAGTTAGCCTATGAGAAAGCAATCTTATTTTAAAATCTGCTCTTATTTAGGAGAAAATATTTGGAGTAGTCCTAAATGTACTGGTTTTAAAAGGAAGAAATGGAAACAAGTACAACGTCAACCATTAGGGGTTTCAAACCAGGGGTTCTCCAAAAGAGAATCTCACTTACAACCAAACACACGTTTGTATGGCTTACGTTTACGCGCAAAGCAACGTTTCCGAAAATATTATGGTAATTTAACAGAGCGTCAATTTCAGACTTTATACAGAAAGGTTCAGGTTAAAAATAATCTACCTGGACTTTTAGAAAGTCGGTTAGATGTTGTAATATACCGTATGGGTTTAGCACCTACTTTGTTCAGTGCTCGACAAATGATTAATCACGGCATGTTTTTAGTGAATAAAAAGCGAATAACTGCTAAAGGTTTTCTTTTAAATCCAGGTGATGTAGTAGAAGTTGCTGACATTTTTTGGTTACGCACCTTCAAGAATATTCTTAAGCGCTTGAAGAAAAATACTTTTTTTATTCCACCTCCTATGTATTTAGAAGTGGACTTCAAAACCTTATGTGGTATTTTTGTGCGAAGACCTCTGATTAATGAAATTCCTTATCCTGTTTCGATGAATTTCGATCTTGTTAAAGAGTTTTACCGTTATTCCTCATAGAGAACTTTATTGGTTTATAGCAAAAAAATTAGGATAATTAAATTTACAAAAAGTTAAGGGCTTTAGGTGGATGTCTAGGTACTAAGTGTTGAAAGGACGTATAAAAAAACGAAAAGTTATGCGGAGTGCAAATGTATTGTGATGCATAGATTTCCTAAGGGGAAACCCACTCATTTATGGAGTATTTTATAATGATTACACAGTGAACTGAAACATCTAAGTAACTGTAGGAATAAAAATCAACCGAGATTTCATTAGTAGTGGCGAGCGAAAATGAAAAAGGCCTTAGAATAAGAAGGTATAAGACTTGAAAAACCATACAAAGGTTTGCCTAAGAGGGTTAAAGTCCCGTAAAAATCTTATTCTTTTTTTTCTTTGAGTAGGGCGATACACGTGAAATATTGTCTGAATACCGGGGGATCACCCTCGAAGCCTAAATATAACTTAGTAACCGATAGTGGACAAGTACCGTAAGGGAAAGGTGAAAAGAACCGGAGAGGGTTGAAAAGAACCTGAAACCTAAAGTCTACAACCAGTTGGTGTTCTAAAATGAACAACAACGTACCTTTTGTATAATGGGTCAGCGACTTTATTCACGTAGCAAGTCTAAGCTTTAAAGCGTAGGCGTAGTGAAAACAGGTTATAAAAAAGCTTTTAGCTATAAGAATAAGACCCGAAACCGGGTGATCTAGCCATGAACAGGTTGAAGAAAGGGTAACACCTTTTGAAGGACCGAACCCACGTATGTGGAAAAATACGGGGATGATTTGTGGTTAGGGGTGAAAGGCCAATCAAACTCGGAGATAGCTGGCTTTCCGCGAAATCTATTTAAGTAGAGCGTTCATATTTGTCCGACTGGGGTAGAGCACTCAATGGGCTAGGGGGACTATAAATCTTACTAAACCCAAGGAAACTCCGAATACGGTAAGGAAAATATGGGCAGACAGACCCTGGGCGCTAAGGTCCTTGGTCAAGAGGGAAACAGCCCAAAATATACGTTAAGGTCCCAAAAAAAGTATCTAAGTGAGAAAGAAAGTGAAAAAATTCGGACACCCAGTAGGTAGGCTTGGAAGCAGCCATCCTTTAAAGAAAGCGTAACAGCTCACTGGTCTAGCTCCTTTGCGTCGAAAATGTATAGGGACTTAAGATATGGGCCGAAACGGTATTTCTTTCAGAAGGTAGCGGAATGCCCTGTGTATCAAGGAAGGCAAGTTGTAAGACTAGCTTGAGATACCAAAGTTGAAAATGCTGACATGAGTAACGATAAAGAATGTGTGAAACATTCTCGCCGTAAGTCCAAGGGTTTCTACGATAGGCTAATCCACGTAGAGTTATGCGGTCCCTAAGGAAAAAGCGAATGCTGTATCCAATGGGAATTTGTTCTAGAAAGATTACTAGGATTTTGGAAGGTGACGAGAATTTTAAAGAATGCAAGTTTTTCAATTCTCCAGGAAAAAACCTCCATTATAAACCGTACCCGAAACCGACACAGGTGGACAAGTCGAATAGACTCAGGCGCTTGAGAGAACTACGTTGAAGGAACTCGGCAAATTGACCCTGTAACTTCGGGATAAAGGGTACCTTTTTTAGGGCAACCTAGAAAAGGTGGCACAGAATAGGGGGTGGCGACTGTTTAGTAAAAACACAGGACTCTGCAAATTCGTAAGAGGATGTATTGGGTCTGACACCTGCCCGGTGCTGGAAAGTTAATGGGAGATGTTTTCGCATCAAACTGAAGCTCCAGTAAACGGCGGCGGTAACTCTGACCGTCCAAAGGTAGCGAAATTCCTTGTCGGGTAAGTTCCGACCTGCATGAATGGTGTAACGACTTCCCCACTGTCTCCAACGTAGACTCAGTGAAATTGAATTGTCCGTGAAGATGCGGACTATATACAGCTAGACGGAAAGACCCCGTGCACCTTTACTACATCTTTGCAATGTAGACGGTGATAAAATGTATAGGATAGGTGGGAGCTTATGACACCTTCACGCTAGTGAATTGTGTAGGCACTCTTGGAATACCACCCTTTTTATCTTCTTCTACTCACTAAGAGTTAAGAATCTAACTCTAGGACCTTGCATGGTTGGTAGTTTGACTGGGGCGGTCACCTCCTAAAAGGTAACGGAGGTGCGCAAAGGTGGACTCAGATTGGTTTAACATCAATTGTAGAGCGCAATGGTATAAGTCTGCTTGACTGTAAGATGTACTTATCGAGCAGGGACGAAAGTCGGTCATAGTGATCCGGTGGTCCCGTGTGAAAGGGCCATCGCTCAACGGATAAAAGGTACGCCGGGGATAACAGGCTGATGACTCCCAAGAGCTCCTATCGACGGAGTCGTTTGGCACCTCGATGTCGACTCATCACATCCTGGAGCTGGAGAAGGTTCCAAGGGTTCGGCTGTTCGCCGATTAAAGTGGTACGTGAGTTGGGTTTAGAACGTCGTGAGACAGTTTGGTCCCTATCTACTGTATACGTTGATAATTAAGAGGATCTCATTTTAGTACGAGAGGACCGAATGGGGTAAACCTATGGTGTATCGGTTGTCATATTTTTGGCACCGCCGAGTAGCTACGTTTATAAAGGATAATTGCTGAAAGCATCTAAGCAAGAAACCCAACTCAAGATAATTTATTAAAAGTCATAGAAGAATACTATGCAAAGATAGACTTCAAATGCAAGAAAGGTAACTTTCTAAGTTGAGAAGTACTAAACATGATATTTTATTTTTGTTCAATGTTAAAAGGCTCTTTTTTTTTAAGAGCCTTTGTTTTACATGGTGCAAGGTTTGTGGTAAAAAGGTACCTTACGGGTTCGAACCCCGTGCAAATATTTTTATAGTTGTTTTCCTTCCAATTATCATGTTTCTTGTTTTCCTATATTATTTGCCCTTACTCTTTGCAAGGGTTTCCTATTACATAAAATAGCATTAAGATGTTATCTCTAATTGTGGGGTTTTTCATCTTTTCACCTTCGGTTACGAGCCTACAGAGGTTCTACTGCAGTACTCTGCGTACATTTTTGCCGTTGCGTTCATGTTCCGTAAGGTGCCCTTTCGATTTACCAGTGCAGATTTTACGGTAATTGGTTTTTGTGTAGTTAGTATGACTACAGTGTTATCACTTTTGTGTTTGATAGATCTCTACGCAGGAATTTCTTATGCTAGCCTCTTCTTACCTAACTTGGTAGTTGGTGCTTTTAGCGTCTTTTTCAAAACGGTTCACTGTGCCGGTTCAATTCCTATTGACATTTCAACCGTGATGAGCGCAGTAAAGGTTACCACTATTGTTGTATTAGGTAGTCTCGGTGCCGTCAACGCGTATTTGTCAATGCATTCCTTGAAAGCCCAAGCGAAAGGTGCCTTTAAGTGTACATAATCTAGCAACAGGTTGATTTCTGATGTAACCGCTTTGGGTGGCCTTTCTACTGGATTTGGTTACTTACTTTGGGGTGGGTGGTATCAAATAACAACCGCTATTTAATTAAATTAAAGGTAACCTAAAAAAAATAATATCTAGGTTACCTTTTTGTTTGAAATTAATTTTTGAGTGTTCAACAAACTTTAATCCTCTTGCCGTAGTATTTTCAAGAGCGGTATTCCAATCGAAAATCCTAACCACACTACATATTTTTAACGCTTTAACTTCTACAGGTGATATGCATGAAGCTAAGATTAACGGCCCTCTTAAATCCTCTACGTAATTTAAGGTAGTGCCGTCGATAAGAGACTTGCTCGATTTACTATTCTCTTTTTCAAACTTGATGTTAAGAACTTCTAACACTTTCTCATATTCTTGATCAAAAGCATTACCTACGTTTTCCTCCTCTTTTGCTTTTTCAAACAAATTAACCAATCCATCATATGGGCATTGCTGTGAATAAAAAGTACTTCTAGATTTTGCGATTAAGGGATCATAATTCAATGCATACTGTTTCCAAGCCATAACGTGTACTGACAACTGATAAATAGTATGCGAGGTTGAGTCTCTGAGTACTATCGCATTCCACAAAAGAAAAAAATCTGAAAAAGAACAATTTTTAAAAAGAGAGGTTTAAAAAACGATTGTTGGAGTAAAAAGATATGAATTTTGTAAAAAAGTAAATCAATTCTTCCTTTATTTTTCATTATTAACATGAATCTCAATAGTCCACAACAGGAGAAAAATTATTATGACATCTAGGTAAAGCTGAAATTTTACCAAGGTCTGAAAGATAAAAGCAACCTCTTTTAAGATCTCAAATCTACTCGCGCTTAAATCAAAACTATGTAAGAATTTTACTAGAAATCTAGTCATCCTATATTCTCTTTTTTTTTACGCTAAAATCCGTACGAACAGCATTTCCTTAACTTGAACTAACTAATTTTATCTAGTAAAAACAACATATTTTTTGACATAGGTATATTTCCTTAAAGGAGTTATTCCAGCCGCAGGTTCCCCTACGGCTACTTTGTTACGACTTCATCACAGTCAACTGCCCTTTCTTTGCACGCACTCCTCCTATAAAACCTAACGTTATATTGTTATTCAATATAAATACATCGATTTCAATAGATCAAGATACTTGTATCGGAAAAGGAAAATTCCCATGATGTGACGGGCGATATGTACAAGGCCCAGGTACGTATTCACCGCAGCATGCTGTTCTGCGATTACTAGCGATTCCAACTTCATGTAGGCGAGTTGCAGCCTACAATCCGAACTGGGATATTGTTTAAAGATTGGCTAAAACTCACGTTTTTGCTTCTCACTGTCAATACCATTGTAGCACGTGTGTAGCCCAGCCCATAAGGGCCATGAGGACTTGACGTCATCCCCACCTTCCTCCAGTTTATCACTGGCAGTTTTATCAGAGTGCTCACCTTAAGGTGATAGCAACAGATAAAGAGGGTTGCGCTCGTTAAAGGACTTAACCCAACATCTCACGACACGAGCTGACGACAGCCATGCAGCGCCTGTATAAGCATGAAAAGACCTATTCTCATAGACCTCCACTTATATGTCAAGGGCTGGTAAGGTTCTGCGCGTATTGTCGAATTAAACCACATGCTCCACCGCTTGTGTGGGCCCCCGTCAATTCCTTTGAGTTTCAGTCTTGCGACCGTACTCCCCAGGTGGAGTGCTTAACGCGTTAGCTTAGTATCTAAGATTGACCCTAAATACGAGCACTCATCGTTTACAGCTATGGACTACCAGGGTATCTAATCCTGTTCGCTACCCATGCTTTCGTCTCTCAGCGTCAGTTTTGATCCAGAAAGTCGCCTTCGCCTCTGGTATTCCTTCTAATCTCTATGAATTTTATCCCTCCATTAGAAATTCTACTTTCCCCTATCAAACTCTAGTCTTTCAGTTTTGAAACCTTTCTTGAAGTCAAGCTACAAGATTTATATTTCAACTTAAAAAACCGCCTACAGACTCTTTACACCCAGTCATTCCGAATAACACTTGTCCCCCCCGTATTACCGCGGCTGCTGGCACGGAGTTAGCCGGGACTTCTTCTTCGAGTACTGTCATTGTCCTCCTCGGTGAAAGAGCTTTACAACCAAATAGCTGTCATCACTCACGTAATATTGCTGGATCAGGCTTTCGCCCATTGTCCAAGATTCCTCACTGCTGCCTCCTAAGGGAGTCTGGGCCGTGTCTCAGTCCCAGTGTGGCTGATCATCCTCTCAGACCAGCTAAGGATCTTCAGCTTGGTAAGCCTTTACCTTACCAACTACCTAATCCTACGAAAGCTCATCTTATAGCGACTTAGTCTATTATCCGGTATTCATACCACTTACAAAGTAAGTGTTCACTTAAAAGTTATACTTATTCCGGTCTATAAGGTAGATTCTCACGCATTCCTCACCCGTTCGCCACGGAAAATAACTTTTCCGTTCGACTTGCATGTGTTAAGCATATTACTAGCGTTTATTCTGAGCCAGGATCAAACTCTTAGTGGAAACATAAAAAATATTTAGATATTTTACGTGGTATAAAAATCTTTAAATGAAAAGTACTTTATACCTATGTCAAGAAATATTAAGCCTTTATTGGTTTTACATCTTATAGGATGGAAAATAACGAAAAATATAAAATGGGCCTGGGTAGATTTGAACTACCGACTTTACGCTTATCAGGCGTACACTCTAACCAACTGAGTTACAGGCCCAGAAAAGAATAACAATAATAATTGGAGTATGGCCAAGTGGTAAGGCGTCCGTTTTTGGTATGGAAAATCGAAGGTTCGAATCCTTCTACTCCAGTAACATAAAAAATCATAATAAGTGCTTGTAGCTCAATTGGATAGAGCAATAGACTACGGATCTATAGGTTGAGAGTTCGAATCTTTCCAGGCACGTTTTTTAGTATCAAGGTAAAATTATTTACCTTCAAATTTTCTAGTAACTTTCAAACTAAACCCTACGGGAAAAGTTTCTCTCAAGTCGTTTACAAAAGCTTCCAACTGAGGTGTTTTTTCCGAAAGAAGCCCTAAAACCCTACAGTGACTACGTATCTCAAACTGCTCACGAGATTGTTTATTTACGTGTGGAGACTTCAATACAGTAATTTTCCTTAGTTTATTTGGAAGATTTATAGGTCCCCGAGTGGTGTAACCTTCGTTTGTTGCTTGAGTTCTAATACTAGACATATATCTATCAAGAGCTTCATATTCAAAAGCTTTCACACAAATCCAAAAACTCATTTCTTTAATTTTTTTTTATGTCCAGAGACGGATTCGAACCATCGACCTAAAGATTTTCAGTCTTTCGCTCTAACCAACTGAGCTACCTGGACGATAGGACTCTTATGAGTCTCTATATACGATTATAGACATAATACTAAAGCCATTTTATGGGTTGCAATTAATAATGGGTTAGGATATGCAAAGAAAAACATAATGAAAAGAGTAGTAAACGCCAATAAAAGTGATTTTTCACGATCTAAAGGAGTGTACAGATTCCATGTAGCAGTTTTTTCAAAAAACATAATCTTAATTAAACGGATATAGTAGTACGCACCTACACAACTTGTTAATACACCTACAATAGCTAGAGTGTACATAGAAGCTTCCATAGCTGAGAAGAACACATACATTTTAGCACAGAAACCTGCTAAAGGTGGAACACCTGCCATAGAAAACATACCTAAGGCTACTGTAATAGCCATAAGTGGATTGATTTTCGACATGGCTACAAAGTCTGTTAAATAAGTAACACGGCCTGGCTTTCCTTGAAACTCTAGAGATAAAACGACAGTCCAAATATTCAGACTCATCACCATATAAATAACAATGTATACTAAAAGACCCTGAATACCTTCTAAAGTACCAGTAGTAACACCAATTAACATGTACCCTACATGACCAATAGAACTATAGGCCAGAAGACGTTTTACTTTTTTTTGCTGAAGAGCTCCAAACGCACCTATTAACATAGAAGCAAATGAACAAAGCACAAAAAGTTGCTGCCATAGAGCCATAAAATCATAGAACGAGAAAAAAAACAATCTTAGGATTAACCCTAAGATTGCAATTTTTGGCATAATAGCGAAGAACATAGAAACAACTGTGGGGGCACCTTCGTATACATCAGGAGACCACATATGGAACGGAGCTGCCGCAAGTTTAAATAGTAACCCGGAAGCAATGAAAGTTAAACCAACTAAAACTCCACTACCAACTGTATCTAGTGAACTGTAAGTACCGGTACATAAACGTGAAATATCTTCAAAATTTGTACTACCAGTGAAACCATAAACCATAGATGATCCAAAAAGAATCAAACCAGAAGAAAAGGCACCTAAAATGAAGTATTTCAAACCAGCTTCTGTAGAAAAAGCTGAATTTTTCTTAAATGCAGCTAAAACATAAAGACTTAAACTTTGCATCTCAATTGCTAAGTACATTGAGATTAAATCGTATGACGAGACAATCAGCATCATACCAACAATGGCAATTAAGAGTAAAATAAAATATTCAAAGGCGTTTAAGCGCTCTACCTTAAGATAGGTAAAAGAAGCGGATATACAACATATGGCAGCTATTAATAAAAATACCTTAACCATTGAAGTAAAGAAGTCATGAACTAAAGTCCCATGGAAAATAACCAGGTGGTCGATAGGATTATTCAAAACTAATAATAAAGCAATAAACAATGTTTGAATAGAAAGCCATGCAACACCTCGTGTAATGATAGGTAAATTATAGGTTAGTGAGGTAGAAAAAACAACACCGTACATAAGTAAGAATAAAAGAGCAGTAATTAAATAAATTTCAGGTAATACAACCTTGAAATTATTTTCGAAAAGATCAATAAAATTCATCCTATTTTTTTATTACATGGTATTACCTGTAGGGGTAAATTTTTATTTACATACCAAAAATATATTCCTACTAGCATATACCCTAGTCCAGATTGAAGTTGGGGTAATCCTCCCACAGCTCTGCAATGACTTCGGTTAATTTAGTGGAATTTTCTCGACGTTCACTAACAAGATCTTCGTGTTCCTGATATAACACAGGGTTTATCTCTTTTACCTTAATTAAAAGCTCAAGATTTAAGCCTTTCAAATTCAATCGTGATACACTTAAAGAAGTGAGAAGTTGGGTCATCTCATCATCTAAATGAGTAACCGTACTAATATTTTTGAGCTTTTTTTTAAGTTCACCCATTTGCCTGCTTTTACTACCGACTACGCCGTTTTTATGGAGAATTTCTTTTCTAGAGCAGAAATTCACATTATTTAACATACGTCTGTAAATTTCCCGAAATTTCTTAGGATATAGTCTCGATTGGGTAACATAATGAGTGATCTCTTTACATATGATTTTTAATGGACGCGGACCTGACATAATAACATCGTTTTTTCCTTAGAGGCATTGAAAGACTATTCAACACCTTTGATTTTTTTAACATCATACTCCTTGGCAAAATTTAGGACAGAAGTACGAGATAGAACTATATTTCTTCTCTTTTTGGAAAAGTCAGTTCTCAACACTTTATAGGCTAGAACGGATCCAATAAAAGGTCGAATCCTTTCTTCCCAATGAACTAAACTAGGTGATTTACCTTTTAAAAGCTGGCTATTGGGAACAAAACCCACAAACCCCGCTAGACCTACACTGAAACCTCCTTTGACTGCATTAAGTAAACGCCCCATAACAAAACTACCTGTTACACAACTATGTTCAATAGCTTTCCAACGTTCTTCAATACTGTAATTACGTCTTCTAGGAGCATTTACAATAATGTCACCGTCAGGAGTTTCTATCTGGTTTAGAAAGAAGGTTCTAGAACCACCTACAGAGGACTTACTAAAAGTTTGTAAATCCTCATCATAATATTCAATACACAGATGTTCTGGAAAGTAAGAGTTCTTCTTATGCCCTAAATCTAAGTATGAAATACCTTTTTTTACGTCTGACTGGAAGCAGACAGTCTTTACCATTCGCCCTTTGTAATCTGAGAGACCCATGTTAGACTTTTTATATTTTTCTGAAAAACTTTCTTGCAACTTTTATTCATGTTTTTTTATTAAACTTACTGATAATTATGGAGATAACCGGACTTGAACCGGTAACTTCATGCGTGCAAAGCATGCGCTCTACCAATTGAACTATATCCCCAAATACCAAAGAGGGGACTTGAACCCCTACTCTTTTAAGAACTAGAACCTAAATCTAACGCGTCTACCAATTCCGCCACTTTGGTTTTATCTAGAAGAGTTTTTAACTCTTCTAAATGAATCTTAATCAGTTTTCACTCTCATTAACATAGACTCTAGTTTACCTAAACCTGGAACTAACACTAGGAAGAAACCAAAGTAAATAATTGTAGATAATTGACCTACTTCAACGTAAGGTGTCTCTACTTCATTTTGTCCAATCCAACCTAGAATTAAGAAATCAGCTAATAGGAACCAGAAAAGCTTTCTATAAATAGGTCTGAATGCGGAACTACGAACTTCCGAAGTATTCAACCATGGCATGATTAAAATCATAACAATGGCACCACCCATAGCAAGAACTCCTCCTAATTTATCAGGAATCGAACGTAAAACAGCATAAAATGGTAGAAAATACCATTCTGGAACGATATGTGCCGGTGTTACCATTGGATTAGCTGGAATATAATTATCAGGGTGACCTAAAGTATTTGGTTGAAAGTATACGAAGAAAGTAAAAAGAGCCATTAAGGTTACAAAACCTAGAAGATCTTTTACATAGAAATATGGATAGAAAGAGATTTTATCCACATTAGATTCGATACCAAGAGGATTTGTAGATCCGTTTTGATGAAGTAGTACAAGGTGTACTAAAGCTAACCCCGCGATAGCAAAAGGTAGCAAGTAGTGAAGACTAAAAAAACGGTTTAAGGTTGCGTTATCCACTGAGAAACCTCCCCAAAGCCATTGTACAATTGACTCTCCTACTACAGGAATAGCAGAGAAAAGATTTGTAATTACAGTAGCACCCCAGAAACTCATTTGACCCCAAGGAAGTACATAACCAATAAAAGCAGTTGCCATCATCAATACGAAAATAAGTACACCAGAACACCATAGGTGCTCACGTGGTGACATATATGACCCATAGTATAAACCACGCGCAATATGGATATATACTACAAGGAAAAAGAAGGAAGCACCATTGGCATGAGCATAACGAATAAGCCATCCGTTATTAACATCACGCATAATATGCTCTACACTAGCAAAAGCTAGATCTACATGAGGTGTATAATGCATTGCTAAAAAAACACCTGTTAAGATTTGTACAACTAACATAAGACCAGCTAGGGAACCAAACCCATACATATAACTGGTGTTAATTGATGTAGGATAATCCACTAAGTGATTACTCGCTACCGCAAGAATATCGTTTTTTTGCCAACGATCTCTCATAAAAAAAGTTTTTATTAAGTTCAACTTTACTTCAGTTGAATTTCTAAAAAGCCCGGAAGAAAAGAAACCTTTTCTTCTACACGCAGTCTACTTATTAGGTAATTGTAAAGGTTCTTGTACAATTCCTTGATCCCATGGACTAGCAAAATCAAAAGATCTAAATTCTTGAGAAAGCTCTAATGGTTCACAAACAACTCGTCGTTGAGTTTCATCATAACGAACTTCTACATACCCACTTAAAGGAAAATCCTTACGTAAAGGATGACCTTCAAAACCATAATCAGTCAAGATACGTCGTAAATCGGGATGGTTTGAAAAAAATACACCATATAAATCCCAAGCTTCACGCTCCCACCAATTGGCAGCTTTGAAAATAGAAGTCACTGATTCTAAAGGAGTTACCTCATCTACGGAAGTTTTTACACGGATTCTTGTATTATATCGAACACTGATTAGATTATAAACTACTTCAAAACGTGCTTCACGCTCTGGGTAATCTACAACGCATAAATCTGTTAGGATTTTAAACTGACAGTTTGTGTGATCACGAAGAAAAAGTAATACTTCATAAATTGAGCATGAAGGAACAACAAGAGTTAATTCGTTTCTAGAGAAAGTAGTAGTATAGATGGGTAAAACTTCTACTAAATATTTACCGAAGTTTAATTGTACATCATTTTTAAAGTTCATATTAGAACTGAAGTTTGAAAAATTTTTCTGCCTGAAGTCTAACTTTGTAGGCTTTTCATTGGAAAAAGGAATAAATAACCTGCTTAAAAGGTTTTATGGGCAATAACGGAATCGAACCGCTGACCCTCTCGGTGTAAACGAGATGCTCTACCAATTGAGCTAATTGCCCTATAAAAAAGAGATTTTAAAAAGGCCTTTTCTTTGAAAGACCTTTTTTTATATTACACTACTTAGCAAGAGCCCAAGGATCATTTTGATCAATCTTCTCACCATCTGTTAGAGTTACAAAAACAATATAGAAGAAGAATAAAGCACCTACGGTTGTAATATACGAACCGTAACTTGCAACAGCGTTCCAACCTGAGTAGGCATCTGGATAGTCAGGAATACGACGAGGCATACCTGCTAGTCCTAGGAAGTGCATTGGGAAGAAAGTTAAGTTTACACCAATGAAAGTCACCCAGAAGTGGATTTGACCTAATACTTCAGGGTATTGTAGGCCAGAGATTTTACCAATCCAGTAGTAGAAAGCACCGAAAACTGCAAAAACAGCACCCATAGAAAGAACATAGTGGAAATGTGCAACTACGTAGTAAGTATCATGAAGAGCCATATCTACTCCTGCATTAGCTAACATAATACCAGTTAGACCACCTAAAGTGAATAAGAAGATGAAACCGATAGACCATAGCATAGGAGTTTTATAACTGATAGAACCACCCCACATTGTAGCGATCCAACTGAATACTTTAATACCAGTAGGAACAGCAATAATCATAGTAGCCGCAGTGAAGTAAGCACGTGTATCTACGTCCATACCTACTGTGTACATATGGTGAGCCCATACGATGAAACCTAAGATACCAATAGAAACCATAGCATATACCATACCTAGGTAACCAAAAACAGGTTTACGAGAGAAAGTTTGTACCATATGACTAACCATACCGAAACCTGGAAGAATTAGAATATATACTTCAGGGTGTCCAAAGAACCAGAAAAGGTGTTGGTATAACACAGGATCACCTCCACCTGCAGGGTCGAAGAAGGTGGTATTGAAGTTACGATCTGTAAGTAACATGGTAATCGCACCTGCTAATACTGGTAATGATAACAGAAGTAGTACAGCGGTAATAAGCACAGCCCATACGAATAAAGGTAATTTGTGCATAGTGATACCTGGAGCACGCATGTTAATAATAGTTGTAATGAAGTTTGCTGCACCTAAAATAGACGAAGCACCAGCTAAGTGAAGACTGAAAATGGCTAAATCGATAGAAGGACCAGAGTGTGCTTGAACACTACTTAATGGTGGATACACAGTCCAACCAGTACCAGCACCAGCTTCAACTAAAGAAGAAGAAAGTAGTAGTAAAAGAGCTGGTGGTAGTAACCAGAAACTAATGTTATTCATACGTGGGAACGCCATATCTGGAGCACCAATCATTAAAGGGATCATCCAGTTACCGTAACCACCAATCATAACTGGCATTACGAAGAAGAAGATCATAATTAACGCGTGTGCTGTAACTACTACATTATATAGTTGGTTGTTACCAGCAAGGATTTGTGAACCTGGTTGTGATAATTCAATACGAAGTAACATCGATAGAGTTGTACCAATTACACCAGAAACAGCACCAAAGATAAGGTATAAAGTACCAATATCTTTATGGTTAGTTGAAAAAAGCCATCTAGATGACCAATTGTAGGCAGCTGAAGCCATAATTATACTTTTTTGTTGCTAAAAGAGGAAAATGAATGAGAATACATCTTATGTAAAGGAGAATAGTTCAATTGGCAGAACAATGGTCTCCAAAACCATAGGTTCAGGGTTCGAGTCCCTGTTCTCCTGTATTCTATAAAAATTTAGTTCTTACGAGGATTTGCTCTTGTGAGGATCCTTTTCAGAAAGTTTGTTTACCTTCTCTTCCTTTGGAAGAATACCTTGAAGGTATTTTATACCAAGCCCAACATCTTTGAATAAATTGGGGATATTACCAAAAAGAAGAAAGAGAAGTAAAATAATGATTAAAATTTGTCCAAAACCTAGACTCATAATTAAAATCTACTTTCTTTTTACTTCTTTTGAAAAATGGATAGGAAAGAGAATATAACGAATGTTATACTGACTCTTCAGCTAATTCAATTTTACTTGAAATCCAAGCTACGTAGTCCTCAAGTGATACAGCCTCAATACAAATAGGCATAAATCCGTGGTTTACACCACAAATTTCGCTACACTGACCATAATAAACACCTTCGCGTTTAATAAACATAGAAGTTTGATTTAAACGACCAGGACAAGCATCCATTTTAATACCAAAAGAAGGGATTGCCCAACAATGAAGTACATCTGCAGAAGTAATAACAACACGTACATGGGTTTCTACCGGTAATACGATTCTGTTATCAACTTCAAGAAGACGAAGGTTACCTGGTTCTAAATCTTCTTCCGGAATCATATAACTGTCAAAGTTAATTGATTCACCATCTGCAGCATTATAATCAGAGTATTCATAACTCCAATACCACTGATGACCTACTACTTTAATAGTAATGGCTGGATCAATGATTTCGTCCATTGAATAAAGTAATGCGAAAGAAGGTACTGCAATAATCATAAGAACAAAAGCAGGAGCGATAGTCCATACAATTTCTAGAGTAGTAGCATGTACAGTATTAGTAGGAACAGTATTGTTATCTTCACTGTAAACCATCATAACTCTTCCAAGAACATAGGTAACTCCAATACCAATTACAATTAAGAAGAACATAACATCATGATGAAAGTCAATAATACCTTCCATCACAGGTGTTGCTGGGTCTTGGAAACCCATTTGCCAGGGCTCTGGACAATCAAGGTTATTCATAACCCCGAAGAAAAAAATATTTACATTTAGCATAGAAAAGAAAACCTTTTCCTATTAATAGAAGAGACCTTCCAAAAAGAAAATCTATGTTCTAACTTTAGAGGGAAAAAGATACTCCCTAGGTTGGGTTCGAACCAACGACCTGATAGTTAACAGCCATCCGCTCTAACCAGCTGAGCTACTAGAGATGAAGAATATCCCTTACGGGGTTCGAACCCGTGTTCTCGCCATGAAAAAGCGATGTCCTAGACCACTAGACGAAAGGGACTATACTGGTTATAAAAAATGCGGAGGTAGGATTTGAACCTACGACCTTCAAGTCATGAGCCTGATGAGCTACCAGACTGCTCTACTCCGCGTATTTCAATTCTACATCCATCTATAGTGAGCAAAAGCCCTATTTGCTTCGGCTATTTTATGTAATTCGTTACGTTTACGAACACTAGCACCAACACCCTTGGAAGCGTCCATTAATTCTTCCGCAAGACGGGCAGCCATATGACGTTCTGATCTATTTCTAGCGGACTTAACAATCCAAGAAACTCCCAACGACTGCTGACGTTTAAATGGAATAGGAAAAGGTATTTGATAAGTAGAACCTGCTATACGTACTGAGCGTACTTCCAAGGTAGGAGATACATTCAGAAGTGCTCTCTCTAAAACTACTGCAGCAGAAGATTCACTTTTGGACTCTATAGAAAACCAACTATTATCAAAAATACCTTCAGCTTTGCGTTTTTTACCATCTAGCATAATTCGATTAATGATTTTTTTATGGACTTCAGTGTAATTTATTTCTTTCATTTAATCCTCCGCCATATTTTTTTTCGTTCCATATTTAGAACGACTCTGTTTTCTTTTTCTAATACTATGTAAATCGTATTTTCCACGAATTAAATGGTACTTAACACCTGGTAAGTCTTTAACCCGACCACCACGAACAAGGACTACTGAATGTTCTTGCAAATTATGCCCTTCTCCAGGAATATAGCCGGTAATTGTTTTTCCTGTAGTTAGCTTAACTCGTGCAATTTTTCGTAAAGCAGAATTGGGCTTTTTAGGCGTACGTGTAAATACTCGAACACAAACTCCTTTTCTCTGAGGACACTCAACAAGAGCTGCTGATTTAGAAGCAACTTTCTTTATTCTTCGAGGGTGTCTCAAAAGTTGATTTTTTGTAACCATATTTTGTTTTTTTGCATCTTAATAAAGAATAATACTCTCACATAAAAATACCAGCATCCTTAGCTCAGTTGGATAGAGCAACAGCCTTCTAAGCTGACGGTCCCTGGTTCGAATCCAGGAGGATGTATTATTTTCTGAGGAAAGGTGGCTGAGTGGCTTAAAGCGTTGGTTTGCTAAATCAAAGTAGGGTATTAACCTTACCATGGGTTCGAATCCCATCCTTTCCGTTTAATATAACCCTTAAAATGAAAATACTTCTGATTCTTTCAAAAAAGGTATCGAATTTAATATCTATTTTCATAGAAAATCTATTGCATGTAAAAATTTAGTATGGTATAAAAAAAAATGAAACTACTTAAACATTTTAAAGAGTTGCAAAGAAGGTTTCTTATTTTGTCTATAACTTTTATATTAAGTTTTTTAATCAGTTTGTTTTACTCTGAAGAATTACTTTTTATCTTAACAAAACCTTTGCTAAATATCTCTCTAGAACAAATAGATTTGGTAGACAGGCGTTTTATATTTACAGATATTACAGAAGTTTTTACAACTTACATTCGTATATCATTTAGTCTAGCCCTTTTCTTTCAGATTCCAGTGATTTTCTACCAATTCTGGCTTTTTATCAAACCTGGTTTGTACCAGAAGGAACGAACCTTCCTTGAGATTTTGCTCATGGGTTCAGTGGTATTCCTCTTTCTTGGCATCTCGTTTTTGTACTTCGTTGCAATGCCCGCAGCCTGGAACTTCTTTCTTACGTATGAAAGAAATACCCTTGACAGCGTATTTCAACTTCAGTTAGAAGCTAAAGTTAACGAATATTCTCTTTTGGTCTTAAACTTTTTATTGACAATAAGTGTTATCTTTCAGATTCCTGTTGTTTTAATAACGTTAGTATATCTGAAGTTAATTTGTTTACAGCAACTTATTACATACCGCAAATTCTTTATTGTGGGAGTTTTTTGCATAGGAGCTTTATGTTCACCACCAGATATTCTCAGTCAAATTATTTTAGCAGTACCAATGGTCTTTTTTTATGAATCTATTCTTTTTGGAAGTATTTTATACTACCATTACAGGTTGAAGGTCAAGGATAGTTGACCATAGATTTTAATCTTTCATTCTATATAAATAAAAAGATTATTTTCCATTTATAAAAACTTAATCGGTTAAACCGGATGGCTTTTAACTATTGGACCATTGATTCAAACCTAACTTAAGGAATATCTTTTTCCCTCTAAAGTTAAAACATAAACTTTTATTTAGGAAGATCTTTCTTATTATGACAGTGTCCATTATAACAAATGCAACTAACTCAAAAAACTTTTTAACTCACTACGAAGTAAATCGAGGTATTTGGGTTAATATTATTCTTTCGTTTGAGCTTCAACTTAAGGAAATAGGTTTTCCTACTCAATTTAGAAAGTCCTTTTGTAAGGAAACAAAGTATAAACTTAAGCCTGCAATGTATTCATCTCCATGTATTTTCCTTTTTTAGTAGTTTACTGAACTTGATAGAAGATATTGAGTTTTTAGTAGGTATATGGTCTGTAAATAAACTCCTATTTAAACTTGACTTCGAAAAGGGAGAGTATTAAGTTTTTTCACTTTTACCTATCATATCTGGTGTCGTTCTAGACTGAGTTATATCAAAAGCGTTAGTATAGTTTAAGGCGAGTGCGTATCTACACCTGTATTCGCCTTAGCGCAATGAGCTTTATTGGATAAAGTAATCTACCAACAGAGACATATCGGTTAAACAATTACAGTCGCCCAAAAAAACATTAGTAATGATAATGACAGTTAAACTTAGATATGCCGTGACGTAAGTACTAAAATCAGAATATTTAAAAACCAGACTTGAATTTAACGTGAGGTTCCTACCTAGATACCCCATAGGAATAAGAAAAAAACTATACTTCAAAATTGGATAAGAAGTTAGTAATCCGAAATAAAGAATGTCATAAGAAGAGCGGTAGCTGAAAAAATTGTCTGCACTTGAAAAAACTCTTTTTTATTATATACACCACTTATTGGAGTGATAAACGGAAAAACTCCTTTACGTACGTCTCTTTTAAAATAAAAAAGCCTTTCAATAGCTAACGTAATATCATATTTAGTAGTATCCGTTTGAAGCAAGGGTAATTTAATAAAAAGGAAAACACCACTTTCTAAAGCCTTGTTAAAAAACTCTTTTGAAGACCTTGGGATTTGAACCCATAGCATTTCTTAATAAGGGCCTGCTAGTGGACTTAACACCTCTATACAACACGTTAAAAAAAGAAGTTTAAAAGCTTCATGATATATTTCACTAGTGTGGGATAGGTTTCCACAAAGGGCGGAAAAGAACTCAAGAGTAGGTCCGGATCATTTTCGTAAATACTAACTAAAATACAAAAAACCATACAAAGAACATAAATGATAACGAGAGGTAAAACCTGACGTGATATAGGCCCTGTCCGTATAGATACACGGGAAATAATCAATGCAATAACTATAGGCAACATGTTTGTTAAGAGACAAAAGAAGATATCCAAGTTGTAAAAAAAGAGTGCCGTACACGAAATCAAAAATACCAAAAAGATTAGTAATACGAGAGATATACTGAACTGATACATTTTTATGTTTTTTTCTTGATATAATAGAAAAGGCCTACTTTTGTAAACCTTTTACATTAACAATTAGGAATTCAAAGGACTTCGAATGGGTAGGTTGTTAGCATCACGCAATAATCCACAATGAAGACCGATGTGATTTATTACGAAACTATTCACGCCCCCGAAACCATTAATAAACCACATCTGGCTATAAAGCTATGACGTGCTGGCAACTTCTGAAAAGTTTGAGTATTAATAACTAACCTACTTCCTATAAGGCACGGCAAAGTATATTTTGTCAAGTTACTCGAAATTACTACGGAATCTTGTGGAGTTAACGACAATTCTCCTTTTAAACTACACTTAGCAAGTCGGACCGCTGTAAAATACGCAGACTTTCGTTGATCTACATATAGACTTATAATACCATTACTAGCGCGGCCCATCAGATTCAAAGCAATCTAATCTTCTTTCATACCTATTTCATTTGCCAAGCGAATTCGTTCTATAGAAGTGTCTACAATGGAGAATAGAAACGTAGAAACCCTTAACTCTTTGTCCTCGTTCGTGGGACTAGATGCGAATACCCTATAATCAGGTGTATTTGGGGATTCAGCCAAATCTTCAACAACAACACCTTCTTCAATCAAGGCTTCGTATCATGAGTAAGTACTTGCTTAGCGGTATCACCTGGAGCCAGACTCTTCACAGAATCTCCAACTTTCTGGAGTAGGTCTGAAGTACCGGTACAATTTTTAAATGATTCAAAGGAAAACGAGGTAGAAGACAGCGAATCTTTCATTTCCTCAGCTCCGTTTACTTTAGCGCAATTGGTAGTATCCAAACAAAAATCTACTACCAACGGCATATCACGAAGACAATCACAATCACCTAGAAAGATATTTGTGATTCCAATAATTATTAAACTTAGGTAAGCTATAGCGTAAGAGCTAAGGCTGGAGAGTCTAAAGACTAAACTCGGATTCAATGCCAAATTTCTACCTAAATACCCGATTATAATCAGAAAAAAGGTATACTCCAGTATGGGGTACGAATCCCATACACCGAAGTACATTATATGTAAAACATTGATTAATAAAAGAAAAAGAGTAGTAATAGTGAAAATTGCCTGCACTTGAAATTCTTTTTTTTGTTTGTAAACACCACTCGCTAAAGTCAAAGAGAACTCCTTCACGTACTCAGGGATTTGAACCTCGACAGTATACCTTACATTTTTATACGAGTACGTCCTATCTAGTACAATGGAAAAAAGCCTATTTAAAAACTACAGGTTTTTTTGCGAACAAAGGGATTCGAACCCATAACTTCTGCTTGGAAAGCAGACCATTTACCGTTAATATTATATTCGCACTTAAAAATAGATCTCACGAAAGGTTTACGAAGTAAACCTTTCATCTTTTATTCCGTGGACGATGACGCCCAATATTTTTCTCGCCACGAATCGGCATCCTCCTTCAATATACAGAAGTGAAAATATGCGGATAAACCCTCATAATAGTGTTCTCCCACGTGATTCTTTAAAGTTAGGAGTCCACTGTAGGAATCCTTTTCATAGAAGAATACACAAGCAGAGATGAAGAGACCTTCCAATACACCAGGTACATGGAACGGTACATGACTTGGAACTTGTGCTGGCAAATTGCCAGCGCGTACAATATCCCCTATAACAGGCCAGTTGGCTTTTTGTTTCAAGGGTAAGGAATAACTAACATTACTGAAATCTTTTACCTTAGTAGCAACTGCTTCACAAGGAACCTTTTTTACACCTTGACATCTTAACCACATTACGATAAAAAGATCGCTTCTCGTTATTTTATAAGTACCGAAAGTAAGGAGACCAGCACAGGTACCAGAAAATATAATTCTTAACGAGCGTTGGTGCAACCATTCCAAATCTGCTATAGGTTGGGTGTTGGGCCTTTCTGTACATGACGTACTATTCGGTATAACTATATTATATACCATTTCGAAAAGATCAAAAACATATGTACTAAATGAGATCAAATCCATAGGAAAGACACCATTTTTGACATAATAATACATTTGGCAAGAAACGTACATAATTTGTACGGGTACACTAAAGAACGCGATCATCAAAAAAAGCATACCGTTACGACTACGTACGGGAACATTGACCAAAAATTTGCGGTTACGCAATATTGAGAAATAACTTACCACGAAGAACAACAAACCTAACACTAAACCAATTGAAAACCGACCGGAAATCAAAAAGAAACACAACCTCAAAAATTCCAAGACGGCGAGAATAACCACCAGTCTTAAAAACATGATTTTTTTTAAAACCATTTTTATATTCTATCTTTTTTTTATTCAGAAACTTTTATATTCAACTTTTTAAATATAGCACTGA